>Ga0255052_10000393_pt1 | contig 35721 bp, 31 predicted proteins | sample JV7_2_21_MG_FD_188632 | JGI IMG/M metagenome (GOLD analysis project Ga0255052, IMG submission 188632) | Seawater microbial communities from Jervis Inlet, British Columbia, Canada - JV7_2_21 | ecosystem: Environmental > Aquatic > Marine > Inlet | place: Canada: British Columbia | collected...
GATCCAGCAAGGGCGTGCGACCCGTCTACGCCGACGCGGCGGCAAACCTCGCCGATGTCCTGGTGCGCCACGACCTCGAACTCGTCTACGGCGGTGCGGCGAAGGGGATCATGGGGATCATTGCAGACAGGGTGCTGGAATACGGTGGCAAGGCCCACGGCGTCATACCGCAGTTGCTGGTAGACAAGGAAATTGCTCACGAGAGATTGACCGAGTTACATGTTGTCGGCTCGATGCACGAGCGCAAGACAATGATGGCGGCCTTGTCCGACGGATTTATCGCCATGCCCGGCGGTTTCGGCACGCTCGAAGAACTCATCGAAATCCTCACCTGGGCACAGCTGCGCTTTCACGATAAACCCTGCGGCATCCTTAATGTTCGCGGCTATTTCGATCACTTGCTGAGCTACCTCGATCATGCACGGGACGAGGGATTCCTGCGTCCCGAGAATCGCCACATGTTGCTTGCTGACGACGATGCGGCTGCACTCATAGGGAAATTTGAACGCTATACAGCGCCGCATGTGGAAAAGTGGATCGACTGATGCGCGGCGGCGCGTAGTTCAGAACAGCAATCTGAGTTTGCCGCAAGCGGGGGCGCGCAGGTTTTTCGCAAACAGCGAATATTGCACGCCGAAGCGACGGCCCGACAAATCGGTGCCCACGCATACGCGTAGCGGTGCAGTGAAGATCTCCTTGAGCTCGCCGCTTTCGATATCACCGAGCTTGCCGGACACGTGCACGCTGTCGTCCGATAACGCTACCGATGGATATTCGGCCTGCTCCGCAGGCGTGCGGTCAACGAAATGATCATCCCGCAGGATCTTCGGCAACTGGCTTGCGACGTAGAATGCTGCGTGATTCGGCATGACCAGCGACAGCGATGCGTCGCGGATGATCTCCTCGCCCTGGTTGTAAATAACGAACTGCAGTTCCTGGGAGTGTTGCTCGAACAGAAAATGCTCGTCCTGGCTGCGATAGCGCTGTCGGATCTGACGCATCTCGTCGGCAAGTTCGTCCGGCGACCGGTCTTCATAGGGACTGTCGGTGCCGAACAGGCGGGCGTGGGTGAGGCGTGCAACCATCGTCGTCGAGCCGGATGATTTCATACCGCTCCTGATATCGATGAGTTGTTTCAGCTTGGCCGTCGCGACCGCCGACGGAAGCTGCGTCAGATCGCAGACAGCAATATTCCGGGCCTTGTGAATAATCTCTCCGGGGAACCCGATTTCTATGCTGGCATCGGAAACCGACTCACGGAATTTCTGTTCGAACAGGCTTTGCAGCTGTCGTCGGCCCATTTTCACGGCACGATCGTTGGCGCGCGTGTAGGCATCTCCGCGGCGCAGCGTCTCCGAGTGATCGACGCGCATCATGTACGGGCGGTCCTGGCAATCGCCGATCTCGTAAACGCCAATGCGCTTGCCGTCCACCATGACCGGCTGGTACTTGATGCGAACCGGCGGTTCGATGAACTCGTTCGCCAGGGCCTGGTAGGACGGATTGCCGGTGAAGTCTTCGCGGTCTACCTCGTGCAGCAGCTTGCGGCCCTTCGCGTCAATTTTTGCGCCGACAATGATGTAGCGCTGTCCTTCGACTGGTGCGTTTGCCATGGCGATAATGTCACGCAGAAAATCGCGCGCGCCCGCGGATCCGTACTCGGACGGACGAAACTGAACCCCGGTCGACGGCGTCGCCGACCGGACAATTTTCCCCAGGCGTTTCATAAGCCCCCCAATTTTGAACGATTATGTTCAACGTAAAGCGGAACCAATCGTCATTTCCGGGAACTGGAGAACACGGGCGTGGTAGTGCCGCAGTGCCGAAGGAACTGCTGCGGGCGGCGGAACAGGATTTCTAAATGGTTGTTATACAGGGTGAATTCGGAGAAGGACTACCAGAGTCGCATGCGCCAGATGCCGTGACCGCCTTCGGACAGACGACGCTTGCGCATCTTGGCGTGTAAGGCGGCGCGCTTGTCAGCAAGCCACTCCTCACGCCCTATCCTGAGGTCTTCGCCGCGCGCCCGGCGGCGCTTTTCTTCGGCGGCGCGGAAGGCGCAGAATTCTTCGTAAAGGCTGATTTCGTTATGCAGTTCCTTCAGCACAATTTCGGCATAAATCGCGTCATCGAGGAAGCCGAGCCCCGGGATGTGATCCGGGATCAGGTCTTCGGGATCGCAGAGATAGGCGAGGGCGCTCAGTACGTGGCGGCGCTCGCCCTCGGAAAGCTGCCACTCTTCGTCGTTGATCATATTGATGACGACACTGAGTCGCGTCATGCGTTCGGCAATGAACTCGGGCAGTGAGTCGTTGCTGGTCGTCTGCAAGAGCTCGACCGCCGCGATTTCGATTTGCTGTGCCACTGCGTCGTCCTGCACCGTCGTTCGGGCCGCGTCCACGATGGCCTGGAATCGATCCAGGTCGTGGTCACTAAGTGTGAAGGTGATATCGAGAGGCATGGTTATTGTCCTTTTCCCAGATTCTATCCTATGCGGTCACCATCGAATTACAAGCGCCGCTGCCCCGACTGTGATGGCGGACACAGGTCAATTCGAGACTTGAATCAACAGCTTACTCAGGCGGTGTGGACCCGGCACGCGATGATTTGAGAAATATCGACCAATAACGGCGTTATCAAGCTGCAGAAGCTGAGAGACAGTTCCGCGAATCAACGGCTTAGCCTCAGTAAGATGATTGCCGGGATTCGGTTAAATCGAGTAGCGCTGCATGAACCTGGACGTAATGCTGTCCACAATATTGATCTTCAGTGCCGCCTGTTACCTGCTGTTGGGCATTCGCCTGATTGCATCGAGGCGCGAGGTCGGCAGTGTGCCGCTCGGCATATTGTTCGTGGTCATCACGTTCTGGGTCATGGGTGGCGCAGTCGAGCTGTTGTCGACGACGTTTTACGTGTTCTCGATCGGTCGCACCGGGCACTTCATCGGCACTGCGTTAGTACCGATTGCGGCCTACATCCTTTTCCGCGAATACTCGGGATCGGAAACGCCGACCAGAACGGTCGTCATGCTGTTGATCGTACCGGTCGTCTCGATCACGCTTGCGGCGACCAACCAGTACCACGAATTCATGTGGTTCCTGCCAGCGGCGAACGATGCCGGCGAGTTCCTGACTCGACCGGAGCGCTGGGGGCCGTGGTTCCTGTTTATCCATGCGCCTTTTAGCTACGCGGTTGTCGGCGCGGCCATGGTTTCCTTGCTCGTGCACAGTTCGGCGGTCGCTCCCGCCCATCGCCGTGGCTTGTTCCTGCTCGTCGCCGCCTGCTTCGGCCCGCTGGTCGCGACACTGGGGTACGACTTCGGCTACGGTAGCAACACCTTGTCGTACGTGCCACTCGTATTCGCAGCGATGTTGCCGATCTATATCTGGCTCATCTTCGGTGAGCAAATCATAGAATTCACTCCGCTGGCCTACGAAACAGTGTTCCAGAACATGCAGGATCCCGTGGTCGTGATCGACGAGAAAGATCGCATCATCGGCCTGAATCATGGGGCTGAGCATATGCTCGATGTGACCGAGCATCAGGCATTGCGAACGCCGCTCGACAAAGTTTTCAGGGAAGGCTCGACTGTGGTCTTCGAAGCGCTGGATACCGCCAAGCCACAGAAATTCATGACCTCGACCGGTCGTTTCCTGCACGTGCAGGTTTCACAGATCAAGTCGGGTCGAAATTCGGTACGCGGCGGCCGTGTCCTGATGTTCCGAGACGTTAGTGACGTCGAGAAGGCACAAAGCGAAGTCCGCAAGAGCGAAAAGCTGTTACGTACGCTCATCGACCATTCGGTGAACGGTGTGGTGCGTTTGCGGTGGGTGCGCGACGACGAGAGCGGTGACATGGAGCTACGTGCGATATTTGCGAATGCTGCCGCCGGCCGCTTCCTGGCCGTCGACCGCGATGATCTCGTTGATATGGATGCCGAAGACATCGTCAAGCTGGCGATGACCGGGATGGACCAGGATATACAGCGAACCGTGCTCGATCAGTTTGTTGAATCGGTTGAAGCTGCCGAAAGTGTCGACATCGAACTGTTGCAAGGTGACGGCAAAGTAAGGCGCTGGCTGCGCATGATCTGCGAACCGGTCGGCGACGATATTGCTGCGACCTTTATCGACGTCACCGACACGAAAGCCAAGGAACGGCAAATGGAATCGATCGCATGGTCGGATCCGCTGACCGGCGTGTTGAACCGTCGTGGTTTTGAACGTGACGCGGCGCAACGTATGAGCGACAGCCCGGACGATGCGACGGGTGCACTGTTGTTCATCGATCTCAACGAATTCAAGGACATCAACGATCGCTACGGCCACACGATCGGCGACCAGTTGCTGACAATCGCTGCCGAGCGACTGCGCAAGAGCCTGCGTTCCTGCGACATCATCGGGCGTCCCGGCGGGGACGAGTTTGTCGCCCTCGTACCCGACGTCACTGCCAAGGTCGCCGACAAACTCGCGCAGCGACTGACGCGTGCGCTGGAGACACCGTACAACATCGGCACCGAGACGATGAGCTGTGCCGCGAGTATCGGGCTTGCCCTGTATCCCGAAAACGCAAATACCTTGACGGGACTGCTGCGTGAAGCCGACCAGGCCATGTACCGTGCCAAGGCTCGCTGCCGCGGCGCGTCGGATCTGCGCCACGACGACCTGCTCGAGAAAGCCATCTAACCGCGTTTTCTGATTTAATGTAGCGTTCTGTCGCCCGGCGATAAGCGCTATGCAAAGTGCGTCCCTCTCATCATCACCGAATGACGAGCCTGTCATCCGCTTGCAACATCTCAAGCGCCGCTACCAGATGGGGGGCGACTTCATCGATGCGCTCGGCGATGTGGACCTGGCGGTAGAGCGGGGCGACTATCTTGCAATCATGGGGCCGTCCGGGTCCGGCAAATCGACGCTGATGTACATCATCGGCTGCCTCGATACGGCAAGTCGCGGCGACTACTGGCTGAACGGCCTGCCGGTATCCGCAATGAACGAACGGGAGCTGGCGCGCGTCAGGAATGACGAGATCGGATTCGTGTTCCAGACATTCAACCTGTTGCCGCGCATGACCGCGCTCGCTAATGTCGAGGTGCCGCTCGTGTACGCCGGAATGAAACGCAAGGAGCGCGATGAACGCGCCAGGCACGCGCTCAACATTGTCGGGCTCAGCGATCGAATCCTGCACCGGCCGTCGGAAATGTCGGGTGGCCAGCGCCAGCGTGTCGCGATCGCCAGGGCACTGGTTACAAACCCGAGTATCCTGCTGGCCGACGAACCGACAGGAAATCTCGACTCGGTCACCGGCGTGGAGATCATGGAGTTGTTCGACAGATTGCACTCCAGCGGTAATACGCTCATCGTCGTAACGCACGAGCGACACGTCGCGGATCGTGCGCGCCGCATCGTTCGATTGAGCGACGGCAATATCGTGAGCGACGAATCGAAAGGAGCAGATTCTTGAAGCGCGTCCTCTTGCCGGTTTTCCTGGTCGGACTGTCCGCCTGCGCCGACGATGAGGCCGTCGGTCCAATCTATGATGTCGCTACTACAGAGCGCCGCACGATCGAGGTCAGTGTGAGTTCCTCGGGTGTTGTAGAGCCTCTCGCGATCGTTGAGGTCAAGTCGAAAGCGTCAGGTGAGGTCCTCAATGTGAAGGTGGAGGTCGGAGACCTTGTCGACGCAGGCATGCTCCTCGTGCACATCGACCCGCGTACGGTTAGCAATGACCTCGCACAACGTGAGGCTGAATTGACAGCCGCATTGTCGCGCCGGGAAATTGCGAAATCACAAATGGAACGCGCCGAGTCCCTGCTTGCGAAGGGCACATTCACACAGATAGACCTCGAACAGGCGGCCCTGGACCTGGCCAACTCCGAGTCCGATGTCGTGTCGGGTCAGGTGAGCGTCGAAAATGCGCGTATCGCCGTTGACGATACCGACGTGCGAGCGCCGATTACCGGTACCGTCATTCAAAAGCCGGTTGAAAGGGGACAGGTGATCTCATCCCCAACGCGCGATGTCGCAGGTGGTAGTCCGCTGATGCAAATGGCGGATCTGAGCGAGGTACAGATCAGGGCGCTGATTGACGAGACCGACATCGGCAAGATTCGGCCGGGCATGGGCGCGACCGTCTTGGTGGCCGCCTACCCCAATCAGCCATTCCCGGGCGACGTCATCAAGATCGAGCCGCAGGCCGTCATCGAGCAGAACGTCACGATGTTCGCGGTACTCATATCGATAGACAACCGCGACGGCTTGCTGATGCCAGGCATGAACGCCGAAGTGGAGGTATTGATTGCCCGCAGCGAAGACGTCGTGTCGGTTCCCATCGGCGCACTACGGACGAACCGTGACATTGTATCGACAGCAGGGATTCTCGGGATTACAGAGGATACCCTGCGGGAAAGGCTGGAATCGTCGGTGGAACAATCGGGCGGCCGCAAGGAACTCCCGCGCGAGCAGGCCGGTGGCCGGCGCGATGGCAGGCAGCGCAGCCAGACCGACTACCGCTTCGGGGGCGACTTCTGGGTCGTCATGAACGATGCTGGCGATGTACGCAAGGTGCGCACGGGCATCACCGACCTCGATCGCGTCGAGATAATAGACGGTCTGGAGGAATTCGAGTCGGTCCTGATCCTGCCTTCGAGCCATCTCGTGGAGACGCAGCAGGAACTGCAGAACTTCATCAATCGCCGCATCGGCGTACCAGGTATCCAGCGGCGGTAATTGGACATGCTGATCTCCGAGACCATCCGCATTGCGCTGTCGTCGATTCGCAGCAACCTGTTTCGCGCTCTGCTCACGATGCTCGGCATCATAATCGGCGTTGGCGCCGTCATTACGATGGTGGCGCTGGGCACAGGTGCACAGCGTGCGATCGACGCGCAAATGGCAGCGCTCGGTGGTGACATTCTCTCAGTTCAGTCCGCCGCCTGGTTCATGCGCGGCGTCGCGCGCGACAGGCAGTCGCTGACCACCGGCGATGCGGCCTCACTGGCCATTGGAACCCGGCATATCGCCGAGGTCGTGCCGGAAATCAGCGCGCGCTTCCAGGTCAAGTATGGCAATCGGAATAACAATATTTCCGTGATCGGAACGACGCCGAATTATCTTGCCGTGCATGGTTTCGAAATTGAGGCGGGCCGCATGTTCACGGCCGCCGATGAAAACGCGCGCAAGCGGGTAGCGGTTCTCGCAACCGAAGTCCCCGGCATGCTCGAAACGGACGTCACAGGTATTCTCGGGCAGAAAGTGTTGATCCGGTCCATACCGTTCGAAGTGATTGGTGTGCTCGCGCCGAAGGGCTCTTCAGGCTGGCGAAATCCCGATGACGATGTCTGGGTGCCATTGAGCACGGCGCAATTTCGCGTGACCGGCAATGAATTCGTGGAGCGCATCAGCGTGCAGGTTGCTGATGCATCGTCAATTGAGCTGGCGATGCTCGAAATCGAGGGAGTCCTGCGGCGTGAGCATGGCATCTTGCCCGGCAAGGACAATGACTTTGCGATCATCAATCGCAAACAGTTCGTCGAATCGCGGCAGGAGGCCACCGCGATTTTCACCTACCTGCTGGCCGGAATTGCTAGCGTCAGCCTTGTTGTCGGCGGTATCGGTATCATGAACATCATGTTGGTCACCGTAACGGAGCGAACCCGGGAGATTGGTATTCGCAAAGCACTCGGCGCCACGCGTGGCAATATCCTGCTGCAATTCCTCGTTGAATCGACGACGCTGTGCCTGTTCGGGGGGTTCATCGGCCTGGCGGTCGGGGCCGGGGCGGCGACAATGCTGAATCGGCTGGCGGGTTGGCAAACCCTCGTGACTATGGAGTCCGCCGTGATGGCCTTCGGATTCAGCGCCGCGGTTGGCATCGTCTTCGGAATCTGGCCTGCCCGCAGAGCTGCACGACTCAACCCGATTGACGCGCTGCGGCACGAGTAAGGTACCTGTAATAATCGCCGTCGCGAGGCGGTCTGTATTCGCGAATTCACACTGAACAAAGGTACCAATGCCCACTCACATCCAGTTACGACTCCACCCAGGCAAAGCCCTGGTAGGTCTTTTCGCCGGCATGCTCACTCTCAGCCTGGTCTGCAGCATGTCGATACGTGAAGGACATGCCGACGTGCCTGTCGCGGCGACAGCCCATGAGATTGAGCCCCTGAGCGTGGGAGATGCGGCGCCACGATTTACGGTCGAGACAGTCGAGGGTAAAGCGGTCGATTTCGACCCACATGAGCTCGAGCGGCCGGCAATCGTCATCGCATTTCGCGGCGGCTGGTGTCCTTACTGCAACATGCACCTGTCGGAACTGCGGCACGTGGTTCCCGAGATTCAAACACTCGGCGTCGACGTGCTGTTTCTCAGTGGAGACAGGCCCGAGTTGCTGTACGACAGCCTCGGCGACGATACGCGCGACGACATCGCAGGTCTTGGCTATACGATCTTTTCGGACGCGAAAGCCAGTGCGGCAATCGCATTCGGCATCGCGTTCAAGGCGCCCGAGAAGACGGTCCAGCGCCGCCACGAAAAGGGCGAGGATATCGAAGCGTCATCGATGGCACTGCACGGCGTGCTGCCGGTGCCCTCCGTGTTCGCGATCGATACTGACGGCAAGATTCGTTTCGCCTATTCGAACGCCGACTACAAAGTGCGGCTACCGGCCGACGAACTGCTCGAAGTTGCCACTGATATGACGGTACGCTAGTCCCGTTCGACCGGCGGTGATACGCTCGCACATCGCGTCACGACCGGAATAAGAAACCATGAAAAGTGACGGGCGATTGAATCCCATCAGTCGATTCGTATCGGTGACCACAAGAATCGAGCCGCACGAAATGCGGGCGACGCTCCTGTCATTCGCGTTCGTGTTCGTGCTGATGACCGCTTACTCGATACTGAAACCGGTGCGCGACGCGCTCGGCGCCGACTGGGGTGCAGTCGGTCTCAGCTTTACCTGGACCGTGAACTTCGTGTTGAGCGTCATAGCCGTGAGCGTGTACGGCGCCGCTTTGTCGACCATCAGGTTTCGCGTTGTCGTACCCGGCGTGTACGGGTTTTTTGCGTTCACTTTTCTGTTGCTTTACCTGCTTAAGGCCAGCGTTTCCGCATCCGCGCTGGCCAACTTCGTCTTAGTCGTATACGGGGTCCCTCTGGGGATCGACCATTTCTTTTATGTCTGGGTCAGCGTTTTCAGCCTGTTTCACCTGTCCGTGTTCTGGAGTTTCATGTCGGACCTGTTCGACAAGTCGCAGGCACCCAGGCTGTTCGGATTCATCGCGGCGGGCACGAGCATCGGAGCAATCGTCGGGCCACTTGCGACCGCGCTGCTCGTCGACGTCATCGGCACCAACGCGCTAATGCTCGTCTCGGCAACGCTGTTGCTGATACCGATACCGATGATCATGATTCTCGAGCGTCTCCGGGTTACTGACCTGCAAAACGACGAAGTACATGCCGACATGTCGAAGCAGATGGCGATTGGCAGAAACCCGTTTGCGGGGTTCTCGATCCTTTTTACGAGCAAGTTTCTGTTGACGATCGGCGCGTTCATCCTTCTGTACGTGACGATTAACACCTTCGTGTACTTCGAGTTGCAGGATCTAACGAAGGAATACGGGATCAATACGCGTACCAAAATATGGTCCTGGATCGATCTCGCGACGAACGGCCTGACTTTGTTTACTGCAGCGTTCATCACAAGCCGGATCGTCACCAAGCTCGGTATGCAGACAGCTTTGTCGCTGATGCCCGGGATGATAATGGTTGGCGTTCTCGCCCTGGTTGCCGCGCCGACACTGCTTGTGCTGGCATTTTTCCAGGTCTTACGGCGCGTCGGGAACTACGCGATAACACGACCGAGCCGCGAAATGCTGTTTACGCTCGTGGATCGGGAGACGCGCTTCAAGGCGAAACCGGTCATCGATATTGTGCTTTATCGTGGTGGGGATATGCTGACGGCATGGATGTTCACGCTGCTGGCGCAAGGCCTCGGTCTCAGTCTCGCAGGCATCGCGGTTGTTATCAGCGGAATTGCAGCATTATGGACGATGGTGGCTCTGCAACTCGGGCGAACGTACGAGCGCATGGCAGCCGAGACGACACTGGACCAGGAAGACACGTAAGGGAAAACAATTATGACAATACGAAACTCCGGGGACGATTACGGATCGCTTGCGAAATGGCTGCACTGGCTGGTTGCGATCGGGATCTTTGCTCTGCTGTACCTCGGGCTCGAACAGTCCGGCATGGAGCGCGGGCCTGACAAGAACGCGATTCGTGCGTTGCATGGTTCCATCGCGCTGCTCGTCTTTGCGCTAATGACTGTGCGCATCGTATGGAGATTCATGAACGAGGTGCCGGCACACCCGGACCGCATGCCCGGCTGGCAACGTGTTGCCGCGACGCTCGTTCACTGGGGCATTTACATCACAGTCTATGTACAGCTCATTGCGGGCGCCCTGATTGTCGGAACGGGCGGCAAACCGCTGCCTTTCTTCGGCCTGTTCTCCATTCCGCTGCCGATCGCCGAGAACCACGACAAGCACGAGTTCTGGGAAGAGGTCCACGAATTCAACTGGAAGATCATTGCAGCGCTGCTGGTCGTGCACTTGCTTGCCGCTTTGTACAACCACTTTGTTGCAAAGAACGACGTTCTCAGGCGCATGACCGTCGGCACGCGCAACGCCTGACGAAAGATGGGCGAGGCGTACATCTGTGATGCCGTCCGGACGCCGATCGGGCGTTACGGCGGCGCATTGTCGTCCGTTCGTACGGACGACCTCGGTTCGATTCCGATGACCGCGTTGACAGTGCGTAACAGGAAACTCGATCCGACCGCGATCGAGGACGTTGCTTTTGGCTGTGCCAACCAGGCCGGCGAAGACAATCGCAACGTTGCACGCATGTCGGCACTGCTTGCGGGCTTGCCCGTGAAGGTGCCGGCGGTAACCGTCAATCGCCTGTGTGGCTCCGGCATGAACGCGATCGGCAATGTTGCCGATGCGATCCGTGCCGGTGGTGTCGAACTCGCGATTGCGGGTGGTGTCGAGTCGATGTCACGGGCGCCGTTCGTAATGGGCAAGCAGACGGCGGCGTTCGGCCGCAATGCGGAGATGTACGACACCACACTCGGCTGGCGTTTCGTAAACGCGAAGCTCGAAAAGCAGTACGGTATCGACTCAATGTCGGAGACGGCCGAGAATGTCGCCGACGACTTCGGTATCTCGCGCGACGATCAGGACCAGTTCGCGCTGCGCAGCCAGCAGCGGGCCGAAGCGGCGATCGCTAGCGGCGCACTCGCGGAAGAAATAGTGCCGGTCGAAGTAGCGCAGAGAAAAGGCGATCCGCTCGTCATCGATACCGACGAACATCCACGCCCCGGGTCCACGATCGAAGGTCTCGCCAAGCTCCGGCCGATCGTTCGCAAGGACGGCACGATCACGGCTGGCAACGCGTCCGGTATCAACGATGGCGCTTGTGCATTGCTCATCGCGTCGGAGGCCGCAGCCGCGCAGCAGGGACTCGAGCCGCTGGCCCGGGTCGTCGCATGGGCGGTCGCCGGCGTGGAACCCCGAATCATGGGCATCGGCCCGGCGCCAGCGTCGGAAAAAGTGCTCGCGCTGGCTGGACTCGACATTGGCCAGATGGACGTTATTGAACTGAATGAGGCGTTTGCCGCACAAGGACTCGCGACACTCCGACGGCTGGGCGTCGACGAGGATGCTGCGCACGTGAATCCCAATGGTGGCGCCATTGCGCTCGGCCACCCGCTCGGCATGTCCGGCGCCCGTCTCGTGACCACGGCGGCCTACCAGCTACATCGTTCGAACGGACGCTTCGCGCTGTGCACCATGTGTATCGGCGTTGGCCAGGGAATCGCGATGATTATTGAACGGGCATAAGTCGAACGAACGTGAGCAAAAAGAAGGCACCGAGTTTCGAAACGGCGGCGATGCGAGAGCTCGCCGAAGTCATCCGTGGCCGCCGCACGATCGAGCTGTTCTTGCAGACGCCCATTCCGGATGAACTCGTACGGGATGCGATCGAAGTGGCGACCTGGGCACCGAACCATCACGTGACGGAGCCCTGGCATTTCTATGTGCTCGGCAAGGAGTCCGTCGAACGCTGCCTCGACCTGTGCCGCGACATCGTGAGCGCGAAAAAAGGTCCGGAAGCCGCGGATTTCAAACGCGACAGCTGGTCCGAGAAGCCGGGCTGGATTGTCGTGACCTGCCGGCGCTCCGAGGACGAGCTACGGCAACGCGAGGACTACGCGGCGTGTGCTGCCGCCGTGCAGAACCTGATGCTCTATTTGTGGAAGGCCGGAGTTGGCAGCAAGTGGACGACGGGTGACATCACCAAAGATCCGCGTTTCTTTGACATCGTCGGCTTCGACGGCGACAAGGAATTCGTTGTCAGCCTGTTGTGGTTCGGTTACCCGAAGGTCACGCCGGAACAGAAGCGCAAGGGACTGGGAGATATTCTTTCCGAGCGGCCCTGACAGAGCGAAGCGTTTTCCCGTCAAATCTCACTGATTAGCAGGAGGCGATTTCGCCTATAATCCACGCGATGCCATCGTTCCTGTCCGAATTGCGCCGGCGCAACGTACTTCGCGTTGCCGCGGCCTATGCCCTGGTCGCCTGGATTATTATCGAGGCCGGCTCCGTTTTGCTGCCGACGTTCGGGGCTACCGAGAAGGCTTTCCAGGCCTATGTCATTTTCGTTCTCATCGGCTTCTTTGTCGCCGTGATACTCGCGTGGGTATTCCAGATGACACCGGAGGGCGTGAAACGCGACAGGGAGATCGATCGATCCTCTACACCCGATCCCCGGCCAAAAAAAATTCTGATGAACTACATCATCATCGGATTGCTCGCGCTAGCACTGGGTGTGTCGATCACATTCAACGTGACCGGTGTTCGGGAATCTGCTCCAACGGTCGTGCAGCAGGCTGGTGGCAAGCCGGCCATTGCCGTCCTGCCCTTCGCCAGTCTGAGCAGCGAACCCGACAATGTGCTGTTCGCTGACGGCATCCACGGCGACATCCTGACGCAGCTTGCCATCATCGGATCCTGTAAAGTAATTTCACGCACCTCCGTTATGGAGTACCGCGATTCCACGAAGAACGTTCGGCAGATCGGAGAAGAGCTCGATGTCGGAACGGTACTTCAGGGTTCGGTCCAGCGTGTCGGTGACAACGTCAGGATCAATGTACAGCTTGTCGACGCTGTAAATGACGTCAATCTCTGGGCAGAAACATTTGATCGGCAGCTGACGGCGCAGAATATCTTCGCGATTCAAAGCGAAATATCCGAAGCGATCGCCGTGGAGCTACAGACTACGCTGACGCCGGCGGAGCAGGTCCGGATGGCCGCTACTCCCACGAAGGATCTGCGCGCCTATAGCGCCTACGTGTCGGGGCGCGACAATCTGGATCTGCGGCGCCTCGATACGCTGCTCAAGGCAAGGGAGCTTTTCGAGCAGGCCATTGCCTTCGATCCGGAGTACGCGGCTGCCTATGCGGGTCTCGCAGATACGTCTTTGCTGCTCATGATCAATCACCAGGCGCTGCCACAGGATGAAGCCGTCGAAATTGCGCGCTCGAACATTGACAAGGCGCTGGAACTGGACCCGGATCTCGCGGATGCCTATGCGGCGAGGGGACTGCTCGAGACTACGATCTGGTCACGAACGAGAGTCGGGAACGGCAACGTCGCTGCTGAGGCCGCCTTTCGTCACGCCATCGAGCTGAATCCCAATCATGCCAGCGCCTACATGTGGTTTGCGTCGCTGCGGGACACGGAGGAGCGTGACGAAGAGGCCATTGAACTGTACCAGCGCTCCATGGAGCTCGACCCTCTCGGACGCATACCCTATACCAACCTGCCCACCCTGTACGCGCAACGCGGTCAGAATCGGCAAGCGATCAGGCTGTGGCTGGACGCTATCGAGATTCATCCGGAATGGCCGACGCCGTATCAGTTTCTCGCTACCCATCTGCTGGGCATGGGCCGGTTCGATGAGGCAGTTGCCTGGAATGTCGAGGCGGCAACGCTGAGTGACGATCCGACAGTCGATTTGCTGAATGTTCGCATTTACCTGGAATTCGGCGAGCCCGACAGGGCGCTCGAACTCATGGCAGCTTTGCCTGAGAATCATCCGTTTGCGATTCCGCTGGAGGGATTCGTGTTGCTTGTCGATATGGATTATCGAAATGCACTCGATTTTTTCTCTGAGATCATTGCGAGCGACAACGACAACCGCGAGTTGCCGTTTGTGACATTCATGGCGGCGGAAGTCGCATTGCTGGCCGGTGATCTCGACAGGGCCCGACAGTACACGCTAATGAACCAGCCGATCCTGGCGGCGGACACCGAGTTACAGATCGACCAGTTTACTGTCGCTGCAATTATAAGCCTGGCCTACATCGAACAGCGTGAGGGCAACACGGCACGAGCCCACGAGCTATTGCAGGCGGCGCTGCCGGTGGTACAGGCACTGCCGCGATTAGGTATGTCCGGGCTGGGCATCCTCGAAGTGCAGATACTGGCCTTGCTGGAGCGCAAGGAGGATGCTCTGGTCGCGCTGCGCGAGCTGGTCGACGAAGGCTTTCGCGGTCCGCTCCTGACAAACATTTGGCGGCTTGATGAGGATCCGTACCTGGTCCTGTTGAGGGATGACCCCATTTTCACCGGCATCCTGGACGAAATCAGCGAGTCAGTTGCGGTGATGCACGATCGCGTTATACAGGCGGAAAGCAGTGGCGACTGGGACAGTCTTCGTGCACAGGCGGACATATCCCTGTAGCCAGTGCTGCACTCAGTCGCGGGCGAGTTCCTCGGGGTGGTGCACTATCGGTCCGCGGCAAATCAGCGGGCGTAACAGGAAGATTACGAGTATGACGATACCGGCGCCACCGATGATCAGCACGGCATTGCGCACGGAGCCGTCGTAGATCGATGCGCCGAGCACTGCCCCCGAAGCGCCTATGACGTTCTGTATGGTCCCGATAATGGATGACGCGACGCCGGCGATCTTCGGCAATGGGTCCAGTGCCAGCACCATCGCATTCGACAACACGATGGGTACGGCAAAAAAGAACAGGCAGACGCAACTCCAGACCCAGGCGAATGGCACCGAACTCAGCCAGGCCGCGAGGAGTAGCTGAAATGAAGCGACGGCCATCATCGAAACGCCGATGCCGATCAACGGAACGAGCTCGACCCGGACCACGAGCAGGCGGTTCACCATGGAGCCGGCAAGGATCGATAGTCCCGCGCAGGCGAAGATCAACCCGTAGGCCTGCACTGTGAATCCGTAGATTTCGACTGCGAGCGCTGCCGAAACCGCGATGATGGACATGAAGCCGGCTGGCGGTACGACGATCAGCAACAGCCCGAAGATGCTTTGCCGGTGACGAAAGAATTCGGCAAAACTTTGTTGCAGTTGTCGCAGCGGATGCCCGGCGGCATTCGGCTGATGTGTTTCGACGAGATTGCTGCGTATGCCGAGGAGCATCAGAAAACCGCCGATGGCAATGGCGACGAACGGCGCGCGCCAGCCCCATTGTGCAACCATCAGTGCGCCAAAGCTCGGCGCTACGACGGGCGCCACCGTAAATATCATCGTCATCAGCGACATCAGCCGAGCCGCGTCCTTGCCGCTCGAAATATCCCGCACGATCGCTCGCGATAACACGACGGCCGACGCACCACCCATGCCCTGTACGAATCGCGCGGCAAGCATTACTTCGATGTTTTGGGCGATCGCGGCGACGCCTGCGGCCAGCGCGAAAAGACTCATGCCGATGTAGAGCACCGGCAGTCTGCCAAGGCGATCGGAAAACAGTCCCGCAGGTATCTGGCCACAGGCCATGCCCAGCATGAAGACGCCGACGATGAGCTGTCCTCGCGGGAAGTCGGTGGCCAGCGAGCGCACCATGGCCGGTATTGCCGGCAAGCTCATATCGACAGTCAGCGCCGCGACCGCCGTCAGGAGGCCGAGCGTAACGAGGAAACTCCGTTTGGCAACGAGAGCTGAGTTCATGAGTTGCGGTTCGCGTGGGTTACTGGTTCGGGCCGACAGAGCGCCCGGCAATCAGCAAGTCTGACAGGGGATTGCCACCAAGCCAATACGACAGGTCGCGTGGGTGCTGCAGATTCCAAATCGCGATATCGGCGCGCTTGCCGACTTCGAGCGTGCCGCGCTCATCTCCCAGGCCGAGCGCTCGCGCCGCCTCACGAGTGACGCCCACCAGGCACTCCTCGGGAGTGAGTCCGAACAATCGTGAGCCCAGGCCCATGGTGAACTGAATCGAACAGAGGGGTGACGTGCCCGGGTTGCAATCGGTAGCGAGCGCGATCGATACGCCGGCTTCACGAAGCTCGGCTACCGGTGGATGCTGCGTCTCGCCGAGTGTCAGGAAAGCGCCAGGAAGAAGCACGGCCACGGTGCCCGCGTCAGCGAGTGCACGTACGCCGGGCTTCGACGTGTACTCGAGATGATCGGCTGACAGCGCGCCGAAGTGCGCAGCGAGTTTCGCGCCGCCGCCGTCACTGAGCTGATCGGCGTGCAGTTTGACTGGCAAGCCGAGGTCTTGTGAACAGCGAAAGAGTTTTGCGACCTGCGAGGCATCAAATGCAATCGACTCGCAGTACGCATCGACGGCATCAGCCAGACCACGTGTGGCAACTTCGGGCAGGAGTTCGTTACAGATCAGGTCGATGTAGCCATCAGCGTTGTCACTGTACTCAGGAGGTACCGTGTGCGCCGCGAGCAGGGTCGTTCGTATTGTTATGCCGGAGGCTTCACCGAGCTTGCGGCCTACCTCGAGCATCCTGATCTCGCTCTCCACGTCGAGACCGTAACCGGACTTGACCTCGACGGTCGTAACGCCTTCTTGTGCCAGCGACTGCAGGCGCGGTAACGCGGCAGATAGCAACTGGTCTGTGTCAGCCGCACGCGTCGCCGTTACAGTCGACAGAATACCGCCACCTGCCGCGGCGATTGCTTCGTAGCTGATGCCGCGCAGGCGTTGTTCGAACTCCGCGGCGCGATCGCCGCCGAACACGAGATGGGTATGGCAGTCGATGAGTGCGGGAGTGATCCAGCGGCCTTCAAGCGAGCGGGTTGCAGTCGGGGTCGCGTCAGGCAGGTCGGCCGCGCTGCCGAGCCAGGCGATCGAACCGCCGGCGATAGCCAGCGCACCGTTTTCGATCGTGCCGAAGTCCACCTCACCGGCCTGCATCGTCGCGATGCGGGCGTCGGTCAGCAGCAGATCCCAGTCCGCCATCAGATCCTCCAGGAATTGCAAAGGACCGTAGCATGGACTAGCCTGTATATACAACTTGGCAGGAAGACCATGACCGCCCTATTTGCACACAAAGCGCTGCTTCCAGACGGCTGGGCCGACGACGTTCGGCTACAGCTTGTGGACGGCTGTTTCGGTGAGATCGCGCGTGACCAGAAGCCGGCTGATACCGACGCCGTGACCGACTGCATCATTCCCGGTATCGGCAACGCGCACAGTCACGCGTTCCAGCGGGCACTCGCGGGTCGCACCGAAGAACGCTCGCCCGAAGGGCGTGACAGTTTCTGGACGTGGCGCAAGCGTATGTACGACCTGGCGGCCAGCATGGACGCAGACCTGCTTCGCGCCGTTGCCCGGCAGGCCTATACGGAGATGCTGGAGAGCGGCTATACGAGTGTCGCCGAATTCCATTACCTGCATCGCGATCCCTCGACCGGCAAAGCCGGAACGGTCATGTTCGACGCGCTGGTCGACGCCGCGGCTGAAACGGGCATCAGGCTCTGTTACGTCCCGGTACTCTACGAGCGTGCCGGCTTCGATGCACCGCAGCCCGAAGGGCATCAGCAGCACTTCGCGCTGGGCGTCGAAGCGTTCCTCGAACACCATGCCCTGGCAAGCGCTCGTGCAAGCGAACGCCTCAGCATCGGCATCGGCGCCCACAGCCTGCGGGCTGTCAGCCAGTTGTCGCTGCACGAAATCGCGAAGGCCGGCAAGGGTGGGCCGGTCCACATTCATGTCGCCGAGCAGCAGCGTGAAGTCGACCAATGCATGGCAGCGTACGAACGGCGCCCGGTGCGCTGGCTTCTCGAGAACCTGGACATTGGCGACAACTGGTGTCTCGTGCATGCGACGCACATGGATGCCGAGGAGACGCAGGCACTTGCGGAAACCGGCGCAGTTGTTTGCGTCTGCCCGAGTACCGAGGCAAACCTCGGCGACGGCCTGTTTCCGTTGGCGGAGTTCTTGCGTCACGGCGGCAACATCGCCATCGGTTCCGACAGCCACGTCTCCATCAACCCGTTCGAAGAACTGCGCTGGCTCGAGTACGGGCAGCGGCTGGCGACGAGGTCTCGCAATATCGCCTCGATTCGCGGCGCACATGTTGGCCGGGAACTGTTCGAACGAGCGGTCGACGGCGGCGCGCAAGCCGGCGGCCAGGCCCCGGCCGGTCTTAGCGAAGGCGCATCGGCGGATCTCGTCGCGCTGTATGACGACGATCCGATGCTCACCGGGCACGGCCATGACTCTCGTCTCGACGCGCTGGTGTTCTCAGGATACCGGCTGCCGATCGAAGGCGTCATGGTGCACGGCGAGTGGCAGGTCATCGATGGCGAACACAAGGACCGCGTCGCAACGCGTGACGCGTATCGCACGGCTATAGAGAAGCTAGGAGCCAGGGCATGAACGCCACGCAGAAGCCGCGTTACCAGCAGCTCAAGGATCTGATCATCACGAGGATCTCGTCGGGCGAACTCGGACCCAACGATCGTGTGCCCTCCGAAAACGAACTCGTGGAGAGCATGAACGTGTCGCGCATGACGGCGAACCGGGCATTGCGGGAGTTGACCGACGAGGGCTACGTTGAGCGTATCGCCGGTCGCGGAACATTCGTTTCCGATTTCCGTTCGCACTCACATGTCCTCGAGGTTCACAACATTGCCGACGAAATAACGCGACGTGGTCATCGTCACTCCTGTGAAGTCATTCGCAATTCCCGCCAGCACGCGCGCGGTGAGGTGGCGAAGGCGCTGCATATCGAGCAGGGCGTTGACGTGTTTCACCTGTTACTCGTGCATTTCGAAGACGGTGTGCCGATACAGGTCGAGGATCGTCATGTCCTCGCTGAATTCGCACCCGGCTGCGCGGACGAGGATTTTCAGTTCGTGACGCCCAGCGCATACCTCACGGCGATATCGCCCTTGCAGGAAGCGGAGCAAATCGTGCGCGCGCAAATGCCGAATCCGGCGATGTGCGCCCGGCTGCAAATGCAGGATGATGAGCCCTGTCTCGTCGTCGTTCGCAGAACATGGTCACACGGACGTCCGGTGACGTTCGCAAGATTGCATCACCCGGGCAGCTGCTATGAGCTGGCCGGCCACTATGTACCCCCCGGAACACGCAAGTCGACGTCGGCCGACGTCGTCCAACTGGAGAAATTGCAGCGATGAACAAAACTCGTGTCATCAAGGCGCCGACAGGCACGGAATTGCAGGCGAAGAGCTGGCTGACCGAAGCGCCCCTGCGCATGCTCATGAACAATCTCGATCCCGAGGTCGCGGAGCGACCGCAGGATCTCGTGGTCTATGGTGGCATCGGTAAGGCAGCGCGTAACTGGGAGGCATTCGACAAGATCGTTGAGTGTCTCAAGGAACTCGGCGACGACGAGACGCTACTCGTGCAGTCGGGCAAGCCGGTCGGCGTGTTTCGTACTTATGCCGATGCACCGCGCGTGCTGATCGCGAACTCGAATCTTGTGCCGGCCTGGGCCAATTGGGAGCATTTCCGCAGCCTGGACCGCGCAGGTCTCATAATGTTTGGTCAGATGACGGCAGGCTCATGGATCTATATTGGCAGCCAGGGCATCGTGCAAGGCACCTACGAGACTTTTGCCGAGATGGGACGCCAGCACTACGATGGCGATCTCGCGGGTCGCTGGATCCTGACGGCCGGACTGGGTGGCATGGGCGGCGCACAGCCGCTGGCCGCGACGATGGCCGGTGCGTCGATGCTGGCTATCGAATGTCAGGCGGATAGAATCGAGAAGCGTCTCGAAACCGGGTACCTCGATGTTCGCGCCGACTCTGTGGACGACGCGCTGGCGCTGATCGACAAGTCCGTCGCGGACAGGAAACCGCTGTCCGTCGGCTTACTCGGCAACGCTGCGGAGATATTGCCCGAGCTGATCAAGCGCGGCGTCAAACCCGATGCCGTAACCGACCAGACGTCGGCACACGACCCGGCCAACGGCTATTTGCCAATTGGCTGGACAGTCGAAGACTGGTACGAACGTCGCGAGTCGGATCCCGACGCAGTAGCCGCAGCCAGCGTCAAGTCGATGGCTGTACATGTCCGCGCGATGCTCGATTTTCACGAGGCCGGCATCCCGACCTTCGACTATGGCAACAACATTCGCCAGGTCGCATTCGACCAGGGCGTCGAAAATGCGTTCGACTTCCCGGGCTTCGTGCCCGCATACGTCCGGCCACTCTTTTGCCGCGGTATCGGCCCGTTCCGCTGGGCGGCGCTCTCCGGAGACCCCGAGGACATCTACAAGACAGATGCGAAAGTGAAGGAGTTGATCCCGGACGACGAGCACCTGCACCAATGGATGGACGCGGCGGCCGAGAAGATTCACTTTCAGGGCCTGCCGGCGAGAATCTGCTGGGTCGGGCTTGGCCAGCGCCATCGACTCGGGTTGGCATTCAACGAGATGGTGCGTAGTGGAGAACTCAAGGCGCCGGTCGTCATCGGACGTGACCACCTCGACAGTGGCTCGGTCGCGAGTCCCAATCGCGAGACCGAGTCGATGCGTGACGGTTCCGATGCCGTCTCCGACTGGCCATTGCTCAACGCGCTGCTGAATACGGCCAGCGGCGCGACCTGGGTATCGTTTCACCATGGCGGCGGCGTCGGCATGGGCTATGCCCAGCACGCGGGGCTCGTCATCGTTTGCGACGGCAGCGAAGCCGCGGACCGGCGCATCGAACGGGTGCTCTGGAACGATCCGGCTACTGGCGTCATGCGCCATGCCGATGCGGGTTACGAAGATGCGATCGACTGCGCTCGGGAGAACGGCCTGAACCTGCCGATGATCGACACCGGAGATTCGTCATGAAGCTGACGGTCGACAAGCAACTCGTCACGCTTGGCGAGCTGCGCCGGGCCTGGAGCGAACCCGTGGAGGTGTCACTCGGCATCGATGCGCAGCGTGCGATCGCCGAGTCGAGCGAGTACATCGGCGACGTCGTTGCGGCAGGTGAGGAAGTCTACGGCGTCAATACGGGATTCGGGCAACTGGCGAATGTTCGTATCAGTGACGACGAGCTCGTGCGCCTGCAGGAGAATCTCGTGCGCTCGCACTCGGTAGGAGTCGGCGATGACCTGGACGACGACATCGTGCGGCTGATCATGCTCATGAAGGTCATTGCGCTCGCGGAAGGCTTCTCGGGCGTCCGGCTCGAACTGGTCGACGCGCTTTGCACGCTGATCAACCACAATGTCTATCCACGTATTCCCTCAAAGGGCTCTGTCGGCGCATCGGGCGATCTCGCGCCACTGGCGCACATGGCGAGCGTCCTGATCGGCACAGGCGAAGCGCGAGTCGAAGGCAAACTTGTCCCGGCGAGCGAGGCGCTCGCGCATGCCGGCATCGAGCCTGTCCGGCTCGCGCCAAAAGAAGGACTTGCGCTCCTCAATGGCACGCAGGTGTCGACGGCGCTGGCGCTTGCGGCCGTGTTTCGCAGTGAGAACCTGCTGGCGGCCTCGCTGGTTGCGGGAGCGATGTCGGCCGATGCCGTGAAAGGCAGCGACACGCCATTCGACCGCCGCATTCAAAGCGCACGTGGTCATGGTGGTCAGATTGCCGTCGCGGGTGTGCTCCGCCAGCTCATGGCAGACAGCGAGATTCGTGCCTCACACATCGCCTGCGACCACGTGCAGGATCCGTATTCGATTCGCTGTCAGCCGCAGGTCGTCGGGGCCTGTCTCGACGTGCTGCGGCATGTCTGCGGCGTTCTCGAGACCGAAGCTAACGCCGTTACGGACAATCCGCTGGTGTTCACCGATTCGAGATCGGTGCTGTCGGGAGGCAACTTCCACGCCGAGCCCGTTGCTCTCGCTGCGGACTACCTGGCGCTGGCGATCGCGGAGATCGGTGCATTGTCGGAGCGGCGTATCGCACTGCTCGTCGACGAGCACCTGAGCGGTTTGCCCGCGTTCCTCGTGGAGGAGGGCGGCCTCAATAGTGGATTCATGATGGCCCAGGTAACGGCGGCGGCACTCGCATCCGAGAACAAGTCGCTCGCGCATCCCGCGAGCGTCGACAGCATCCCGACGTCCGCGAACCAGGAAGACCACGTCAGCATGGCGACGTTCGCGGCGCGGCGGCTGCACTCAATGCTCGGGAATACGGCCGACATCGTGGCAATCGAATTGCTGGCGGCCGCGCAAGGCATCGAGTTTCACAAGCCGAAGAAGAGTTCGCCGTCACTTGAAAAGGCGATAGCGGCGGTCCGCAGCGTTTCGCCAAGTTACAAGGAAGATCGATCGCTTTCGCGCGAAGTTGCGAAAGTTGCAGCGATGATTGATGAAGGCAAATTTTGCGAACAGGCCGCCTCGGTATTGCCGAGTCTCGGTGCATGAGCGAGGTCTTCGAGTATTACGAAGGCAATCTGCCGCTGTTGATCAGTGTGCCGCACGATGGCAGGCAACTGCCGGGCGAACAGCGCGAGCGCATGACTGATGTTGGCGTCGATCTACCGGATACGGATTGGCACGTCGCCGAGTTGTATGGCTTCGTACGGGAGTTTGGCGCGTCCATGATCATCGCCAACTATTCGCGCTACGTTGTCGATGTCAATCGTCCAGCCAGCGATGCGGCGATGTACGAGGGTCAAGTCGCTACGGGCCTGTGTCCGCAGTACACGTTTGCGGGCGAGCCACTGTATCAGCATGACACGGCCGTTCCTGCAGAAGAGGTGGTTGAACGCGTCGACCGTTACTGGCGTCCGTACCACGACAAGTTGAACGCCGCACTCTCCGGCATGCAGGCGATTTACGGTCACGCGCTGCTGTGGGATGCCCACTCGATCACAAGCCGGGTACCCCGACTTTTCGACGGCGAACTGCCGACCCTCAACCTGGGCACCTTCGATGATATGAGCTGCGATCCGCGTATCTCCCGCGCACTACTACAGATTGCCGAGGCCAGCCCCTACGAGTCCGTATTGAACGGGCGATTCAAGGGTGGCTACATTACGCGGTACTACGGCGATCCGACGGGCAACGTACATGCTGTGCAACTCGAACTCGCGCAGCGTGCCTACATGAACGAGGCGAGTCGCGACTATGATGATGAGCTGGCAACGTCACTGCGAGGCACATTGAGACAACTTTTGGACGCTCTCGTCACCGGCGCCGCCGTTCAGTGAGAATTCAGGCAGGGACCGGTAACCTGCAAGAGTCGATTAGGCTATCATTGGCTCCCGCACGGCCTGCAGGGTTGGCAAACTCAAGGGTCAGACAGGTATAAATCATGACTAGAATCATCAAATTAGTGTTCGTATTGGGCATATTGGGCACGCTCGGTATAGGGTCGATCGTAATGGCTGCGTCAGCCGCGGAGCTCGATGTTCGCGTTGCTGAGGCTATCGAGAGCTTCAAGACGAACGTCAACGGTGCGGAAGTGTTTCTCGCCCAGTCGCAGGGTTATCTCGTATTCCCGAAAGTCTATAAAGCGGGTTTCGTCTTCGGTGGCGAGACCGGTGAAGGCGCACTGCGTATCGGCGGTCAGAACGTCGACTATTACCGGACATCGAGTGGCTCGTGGGGTCTGCAGCTCGGCGCGCAGGCGCGGACGATTGTCATCGTTTTCATGACCGAGGAAGCGCTCAACAAGTTCCGCAACAGCGAGGGTTGGAAGGTCGGTATCGACGGTTCCGTGGCGCTCATCGATCTTGGTGCGGGCAAGACGATCGACTCCAAGAACATCAAGGACCCCGTCGTCGGTTTCATCTTCGGCTCCAAGGGCCTGATGTACAACCTGACGCTCGAAGGCACCAAGATCCACAAGCTTGACAAGAGCAAATAAAAAAAAAGAATCACGGCAAGAGGAAAGGAAGTCTTTCGGTCGCCGCGTGGGTGAGAACATCCGCGCTGCGGGCGAGTTCGGCCGCGAGGCGGTCGAGCGGCCCGACCGCCTGCCGGACAAGGCACACGGCTGGCTACGCGAATGGTTTCGCAAAGTCTGGAATGTTCGTGGTGGCGGCCTCTACGCCGTCGGCTTCGCCGCCGCTTTCCTGTTCTTCGAAATACGCGAGATCTTCTTCGAAGATATTCCCCAGTTCATTGCGATGAACAGTGTATTCAGCTCGGAGCTCATCGCCTTCGGCATCGAGTTCATCGTCGACACGTTCGTGAATTTCGTGAGGGCACTGATGTGGCCGGTCTACATCGTCACGCTGTGGCCACCGGCTGGCGCGATCGCCCTCGGCCTGGCCTTCGTGCTCTTCCCCCGCTACCTGAAAAAACCAATCGAACACTGGCTATTCCACGATCAGCCACGGGAGTAGTGGCCCCGGTGCAGAGCGCAAGCTGTGACAACTCATACTTGATCAGAGAGGCTTCGGCGCCCATGAATGACGAGGAAAAACAAAAAAACTACGAATTGGCACATAAGCTGATTTCGGAACAGAATTTTGCTGCGGCGCTTATCGTAGGAGCTGTAGCTACTCTCCTTGCAGCTGCTGCCTACGGCATCACAGTCGCTACATGGGCATTTTCCTATGGCTTCGCAGCGGCAGGCATTGGGATTGTAATTGGCCTATCGATGCAGTTTCTCGGCCGTGGGATTTCGACGAAATTCGCTGTGGCAGCAACGGTGTATGCGATTATCGGTTGCGTTCTCGGCAACTTGTTCAGGGTCATAGTAGAGCTGGCGGTAGCTAATGCGACCTCACCAATTGACGTTCTCCGGAATGATTCCTTGTCGGTTCTCGCAGAGCGGGCGGTTTCCTACGTTTCGTTCGTCGATCTGGTCTTCTGGTTTGTTGCGGTTTGGTTTGCAGTCTTTCTCGTAAAGAGGCCGCTGTCTCGTTCAGAAAGATTAGCCATCGGTATGTACGAATTGAAGGGTTGAATCCGCAAAATGTCTGTCACTGAACCCAAAGCGGTCATTCAGCCAGGCGCCTATTGGATCTTCGATGAGCAGTAACACCAGCACAATAGCCAAAGCGTACACAACGCCCTGGACACTGCGGGTTTACGAAGCGTTGCCGGGCAATCCGCTCTGGATAGGTATCGGATTCACAGTCGCTCTGCTCGTGATCTTTTTCGTTGGCAGAAGCCTCGTCGCAGATGGCGAACGCTCTACACCAGACGACTTTCGAGTCGCGATCACACAGATCCTGATGACGGGATATAGCGCCTCCGCATATGCCTATTTACTCATGACTGCACGCAAGACGACGCTGGAGTTGTCGCCTGTTGCTCGGCACCTTCCGCAGTGGCAAACGATTGCCGACCGAGCCGGCAAACATCCATGGTGGCTTTTGTTGCTAGTGGGCGCCGCGGGCTACTTGATCATCGGTGTCACCGCTACCAATGCGACCACGCCTGAACCAGTAAATCCATGGGACTGGCGAGCGTGGAACTACGACGTCTTCTGGCATCGGGCCTCGACAGTGTTTTTCGTATGGTGGCTCGCGTGTCTGTGCCACGTAAGCGTGGTGGAGTCCGTACGATTATCTCGTCTATCAGGCAAACTTGAATCTCTGGATCTTTTTGAACTGGGTCCGTACCAACCGCTAGTCCGACAGGGATTGACCAACGCCTTATTGATTATCGGCATGGTGTCCATTATGTCGCTCCTCGGCGTCGAGTCCCGATACTGGCCTATGCTTGTGGGGTTGTGGGCGGTGTTCATATTATTGGCGTGGGCAGGAATGATGTTGCCGTTGGGCGGCATTCGCAAGAAAATCAGAATCGCGAAGGAAAAGGAACTCGAGTGGTGCAACCGAGCGTTGAAGGTCGCGAGAGACGAGTTGAAATCCGGTGCCGGTGAGCAGAGATCAATATCCGAAGTTATAACTTACAAAACCATGATCGAGAACGTCCGAAACTGGCCCTTCGACAGTCCCACTTTGGTTCGTTTTTCACTATACCTCTTGATTCCAATAGGCTCTTGGCTCGGCGGCGCTCTTGTCGAACGTAGCCTTGATCTCTTCCTGTCCTGACCAGGAAATAATGCGGCACCTGAGAAGGAACGACAACTCATCTTTGCTGAATTTCCACCCATGGCCGAATAGCGTCCTTGATATCTATTCGAATCGACCGTTCTGGATGACCGCAAAACTCTTTATGGGGTGTCGAGAATCTTGCCCTGGCGTTCGGCGCGTTGGTCGAAGCCGGCTTGCCATTCGGAGCGATGCGATGCCGGAGCGACCTGTACGGCCGTGACTTTGTACTCGGGGCAGCTGGTGGCCCAGTCGCTGTACTCGGTCGTGACGACATTGGCTCCTGTTTCGGGATTGTGGAACGTTGTGTAGACGACGCCGGGATTGACGCGCTCGGTGATGGTTGCACGTAGTGTGATATCGCCCTTGCGGCTCGCGAGCGCTACGAGATCGCCGTCCCTGATGCCTCGTACCTCGGCGTCGGAAGGGTGTACCTCGAGCAGGTCTTCCTCGTACCAGACGTTATTGTCCGTGCGACGCGTCTGCGCGCCGACATTGTATTGCGACAGGATGCGGCCGGTTGTGAGCAACAGCGGGAACTTGCGGTTCGTGCGTTCCTCGGTCGGGACATACTCTGTTTCGATGAACAGTCCCTTGCCACGCACGAACTGGTCTATGTGCATGATGGGCGTACCCATCGGTGCGCTTTCGTTGCAAGGCCACTGCACGCTGCCGACCTCGTCGAGGAATTTGAAGCTGACGTTCGTGAACGTCGGCGTAAGTTCGGCGATCTCGTCCATGATCTCTGCCGCATTGTTGTAGTTCATCGCGTAACCCAGTGCCTGGGCGAGTTCCTGTGTGATGAGCCACTCGTCCTTGCCTTGCCGCGGTGGCATGACAGGCCGCACGCGATTGATGCGTCGCTCGGCGTTGATGAATGTGCCGTCTTTCTCGAGAAATGACGTACCAGGCAGGAAGACATGTGCGAATTTTGCGGTCTCATTCAGGAACAGGTCCTGCACGACGATGCACTCCATATTGCTGAGTGCGGCTTCGACGTGATTCGTGTTCGGATCTGACTGTGCGAGATCCTCGCCCTGGATGTACATACCCATGAATTCACCGGCGCAGGCCGCGTCGAACATGTTGGGAATGCGATGGCCCGGCTCGGGGTCGATCGTGATACCCCAGTGTTTTTCGAAGCTGCCACGCACTGCGTCATCCCCGACCGGCCGGTATCCCGGAAGTTCATGCGGGAACGAGCCCATGTCGCAGGAGCCTTGTACATTGTTCTGGCCGCGCAGCGGATTGACGCCGACGCCATTGAAGCCGATATTGCCGGTCGCCATTGCGAGATTGGCCATGCCCATAACCATTGTGGAGCCCTGACTGTGTTCGGTGACGCCGAGACCGTAGTAAATGGCACCGCGCTTGGCCGATCCGTAGAGGCGGGCCGCGCCCCGAATCTCCTCCGCCGGCACACCCGATACTTTCTCGACCTCCTCGGGTGAGTTCTCGGGTTTCAGGATCATCGCCTTCCATGCTTCGAACGATTCGAGGTCGCAACGCTCCCGGATGTAGTCATTATCGACGAGCCCTTCGCTGACGATGACGTGCGCCAGCGCGTTGATCACGGGTACGTTGGTGCCGGGAAGTAGCGCAAGGTGATGTTCTGCAGCGATCCTGGCCGAGCGCACGAGCCCGATACGGCGCGGATCGACAACGATGAGCTTCGCGCCTTCGCGCAAGCGCCGTTTCATCTGCGAGGCGAACACCGGATGACCTTCGGTCGGGTTCGCGCCAATGACCATGATGACGTCGGCTTCCATGACGCTGTCGAATGGCTGGGTACCGGCAGACGTGCCGAGCGTCTTATTCAGGCCGTAGCCCGTTGGTGAATGACAAACGCGCGCACAGGTATCGACGTTATTGTTGCCCATTGCCGCCCGCACGAGTTTCTGCACGACATACACTTCTTCGTTCGTGCAACGCGATGAGGTGATGCCACCGATCGACTTGCGACCGTACTTGTCCTGGATTTCCTTGAAGCGCTTCGCCGTGAACGCAATCGCTTCGTCCCAGCTCACTGTTTTCCACGGCTCATCGGTGTTCTCGCGAGTCAGCGGTGACATTACGCGATCGCGGTGTGTCGAGTAGCCCCAGGCGAAGCGGCCTTTCACGCAGCTGTGACCATGATTGGCTTCACCGTCCTTCCACGGCGTCATGCGTACGAGCTGATCGCCTTTCATTTCGGCGACGAACGAGCAGCCGACGCCGCAATAGGCACAGGTCGTAACAACGCTGTGATCAGGTTGGCCGTGATCGACGATGCTCTTTTCCATGAGCGTCGCGGTCGGACAGGCCTGTACGCATGCGCCACAGGAAACACACTCGGAGTCGAGGAAGTCCTCGCTGATGCCGGCAGAGACTTTCGATTCGAAACCGCGGCCCTGGATCGTTAGCGCGAACGTTCCTTGTACCTCGTCGCAAGCGCGCACGCAGCGCGAACAGACGATGCATTTGCTGGCATCGAACTGGAAGTAGGGGTTACTTGTGTCGACGGGGGCATCGAGATGGTTGTCACCGTCAAAGCCATAACGCACGTCGCGTAGTCCGACGACGCCGGCCATGTCCTGCAGTTCGCAGTCACCGTTCGCGGAACAGGTCAGGCAGTCGAGCGGATGATCGGAGATGTACAGTTCCATCACATTGCGTCTGAGCTTCGCGAGCGCATCGGTCTGGGTGCGAATCTGCATGCCGTCTTCAACAGGCGTCGTGCATGACGCCGGGTAACCCTGGCGGCCTTCGATCTCGACGAGGCACATGCGGCAGGAGCCGAACGGTTTCACGCTGTCCGTTGCACAGAGTTTGGGAATGTCCACGCCCGATTCGCGCGCGGCACGCAGGATGCTCGTGCCGGCCCTGACCGTTGCCGGCAGGCCGTCAATCTCGATTTTGATCGTTTCGGCACTTGCTGGTGCGGGCGTGCCGAGATCCGTTTGTCTGACCTTGTTCATGCGTCAACCCCCCTTGGTGACGCGAAGTCGTCCGCGAAGTATTTTAAGACACTCCTGACCGGATAGGGCGTCATTCCACCCATTGCACATAAGGAGGCATCCTCCATCGTGTCGCACAACTCCACGAGCAGGTCGTAGTTTTCGTCACGATTCTCGCCCGCGATCATGCGGTCGATCACCTCAACCCCGCGCGTAGAGCCGATCCGGCAGGGAGTGCACTTGCCACATGACTCGATAGCGCAAAATTCCATGGCGAAGCGCGCTTGTTCGGCCATGTTGACCGTATCGTCGAAAACGACGATGCCGCCGTGACCGATCATGGCGCCGATCGCGCTGAATGCCTCGTAGTCGAGCACTGTATCCAGTTGATCGGCCGGTAAATAAGCACCCAGTGGGCCGCCAATCTGCACGGCTCTGACGGGACGGCCGCTGGCCGTGCCACCACCCCAGTCCTCAATGAGTTCCCTTACCGTCAGGCCGAAGGCCTTTTCGACCATTCCGCCGCGCTTGACGTTGCCGGCAAGTTGAAAGGCCAGAGTGCCTTTCGAACGCTCGACGCCGAACGACGCGTAGCGCTCACCGCCGATATTGACGATGTTCGGCACCGAGGCCAGAGTGACGACGTTATTGACGATGGTCGGTTTGCCGAACAAACCCTCGATCGCCGGCAAAGGTGGCTTGTAACGCACGATGCCTTTCTTGCCTTCAAGGCTCTCGAGCATGGCCGTTTCTTCGCCGCAAACATAAGAACCGGCACCAAGATGCAGCTCGACGTCAAAATCGAAACCGCTGTCCTGGATGTTCTTGCCGAGCCAGCCGGCATCACGTGCATTGCTGATCGCGCGTTCGAGTATCGAATTCGTCAGCGGGTACTCTGAACGCAGGTAGATGTAGCCCTTGCTTGCGCCGACGGCAAAGCCTGCAATCATCATGCCTTCGAGCAGGCACAGCGGATCGCCCTCCATGAGCATGCGATCGGAAAACGTGCCGCTGTCGCCCTCATCGGCGTTGCAGGCGATGTATTTCTGGTCGGATTCCGCATCGGCAGCCGTGCGCCACTTGATACCCGTCGGGAATCCTGCGCCGCCGCGGCCACGCAGTCCGGATTCGGTGACCGTCTCGATAACGGCATCGGCGCCGATTTCAAATGCCTTGGTAAGTCCCTTGAAACCCTGGGTCTGGGTGAACCCGGCGATGGAGAGAGGATCGATCAGGCCACAGCGGAAGAACGTCCAGCGATCCTGATTGATGAGGTACGGGATCTCCATGATCGGCCCGATGCGCTTCTCATGTTCGCCGCCAGACAGGAAGCCGTTTGCAAAAAGGCCAGGGACGTCGCTCTCTTCGACATTGCCGTAGGCGATGCGTGCGCCGTCGACTTCGACTTCCACCATCGGCTCGAGCCATGTAGCGCCCCAGGAACCGTTGCGAAGGATCTCGATAGTCGCTTTCGATGACTTCGCTTCGCGCGCGATCGCGACAGCGACCTCGTCGGCGCCGACCGACACGGCCGACGTTTCCCGCGGGACAAAAACACGTGTCGTCATCAACTGTCCTCCCGCACGCCGCCGATGAGGTGATCGAAGCGCTCATGGCTGACACGCCCGAACGTCTTTTCGTCGATCATGACAGCCGGCGAACACGCGCAATTACCGAGGCAATAAATCGGCTCGAGGGAGACATCGTCGTTCGTGCCATGCATGCCAACGCCGAGAGTCCTTTCCGCGTGTGCGGTCAGTTCGCGACTACCCATTGCCTGGCAGGCTTCTGCCTGGCATATCTTCACCGTGTGCTTGCCGGGCGGAGTTGTACGGAAATCGTGATAGAAACTGACAACGCCGTGCACGTCGGCGCGTGACAGGTTCAACTCCCTGGCAAGTTGCCGTACTGCGTCCTCTGGGATCCAGCCGATGCGCTTCATCAGCGCCTGCAGTATCTGCACGAGCATTTCCGGGCGCCCCCCGAATGTGCCGATGACCTGGCTTACCGCTTTGCTGTCGTGTTCGTTCGCCTTCATGCAGGCACCCGTTATTCTTATCGAGCGGCTCAGTATATCGAGAACCTATCTCATAATCCCTTCATGAGGAATCTCGACATAGGTTCTGGTAATGGCTTTGCGAATCCCGGCAAGTTCGGCGTCATTGCTGAGCTGCACCGTGCCATTCTTGATGGTCACGCCGAGGCTCTCGAGGATGGCCTCGAAGCGTGGAAAACCGCTTTTGTCGGCGTGCTTCCGGTACAGCGGCATGAAGACCGGTTCCTCGACGAAGCCGTCCAGCATTTCGAACAATTCTGTGCCCGACCAGCTGCGCTCCGACGGCAGGCAACAGCGCTGTAATTGCCCGAGCGCGCTGTCCAGAGACTCGCGGCCACCCGAGCGCCTGCGTAGTTCGACGTCGGCCATGAGCGCAATGATCGCGCCGCTCCAGTAGATTTTCATTGTTGCGGCACCGACACTCTGTCGCGCGGCCTCGTTGGGCGACAATTCAGGCCGCGAATTGTGGCCGCGTACGAAGCCATCGTAGAGCTTCTGCCACGCGCGTTGCTCGTCATACTGCCCGACGCGGGTGAGCAGGACGTTCTGGTAATACTGCGCAAAGCCTTCGGAGATCCAGCGATGTCCCGAACGCACGAACGGCAGCATCAGGTGGCTGAATTCGTGCGTCGCCGTCCAGTCGTCGTAGAAGTCTTCGATGGGACGCCGTTCGTCGATGAACAATTCGACGGTCTCGCCGCCATCGCGCAGTACACGGCCGAACGGCACGGGTGAGTCACTTTGCCAGCCGCCGTGCCCAACCGGCAGCACGACGACATGCGGCGACGGGTTCGGGAACCTGCCGTAGGCGAGGCTGATGTTTCCCGCCGTGTCGTGCACCCAGTCAATAATTGCTGCCGAGTTAATCGCACCGCGAGGGCGGAGCACCGCGATGCGGAGTTCGCTGCCCACAAGCTCCCGGCGCACATTCACGAAACGCCCGAAGGCAGCCATCGCCTTCGCGTTGCGCGGTGACGGTAACATTTCATAGCTGCGGTCCTGGCCGCTCAGTGGTTGCCAGGGCATGGACACGTCGACACCGTCCTCGAGCTCGAAGTGCACGATGATTCGTGTGCCCGGCACAAGCGACGGATGCCACAGCCAGACGGCAGGCGAGACAACGACATTATCCTCTGACAGGGACGCATTGCGGCGTTCGGCCGCGGCGGCGCGTTTCAGGTCTACAACGTAATTGACGCAGGTGACACCTGTTCGCGGCAACTCGAGCCGTCGGCCGCGATTGCCTAGAAATTGGTCAGTGTCACAATTCTGTGCGCTGTCGAGGAATCCCCCTGCTGATCCCGAGCGTGCCCGGACGTCGTCGACCGGTGCCGCGAAACGCGCTGCAACGCGCATAGTGTCAAGGTCCGCGTCAATGCTGATCGTGTACTCATGCACGACACCCGCCGCGGCGGTGCCGCTCAACGCGAGCAGTACGCAGGCCTCTTGCAACATTATTGATGGCTTGTTAATGATAATCGTTCTCAAAAGGTCCGAACATTTTTGCAGATTCGGCAAATACATGCCGTTATGCTGTCGTTCAGCTTCGGCACGTAGAATACGTCGCTGATTCTGTAACTGGTTTAGAATGCCAAGCGCTGGACTCGTTCCGGCATACAAACGAGAAAATATCGAGGAGACTCCGTTGACCAAAATCGCACGCCGCAAGTTCATTCAGTTGTCAGCCGTTGCCGCGGCTGGCGTACTCGTCCAACCGGGTCGCGCCGCGCGCGCAGGGGACATGCCGCAGCTGGCCGAAGATGATCCGATGGCACAGGGCATGAAGTACACGCACGATGCCAGCACTGTCGATCCGGCAAGCCGCGCCAATTCGGCCGCCGATCAGACCTGCGCCAACTGTGCGCTCATACAGGGCAATGACGGTGATGCCTGGCGCCCGTGCCAGATCTTCCCAGGCAAAGTCGTTAGCGCCAAGGGCTGGTGCACGGTCTGGGCGCCGAAAGCCTAAACCCGGTCCATACCGTTTAGTAAAACGCCGGCAAGCAGCCGGCGTTTTTGTTGCCACTTATTTTGGGTAGCACACCCTGTGGGGGCGCGCTCCCACAATAAGCTGCGGCGTGTACAATGCGCGGCTGCACCTGGCTATCACGGAGCCCTACGTTGTTTGAGTCCCTGGAACGTCTGCCGCCCGATGCGATCATCGGCCTGATCGGTGAATACCAGAAAGACCCTCGGGATACGAAGGTCGACCTCGGCATCGGCGTGTACCGCAATGACAAGGGAGAGACGCCCGTACTCGATGTCGTGAAAACGGCTGAGCGGCGCCTCCTGGAGTCGCAGACCTCCAAGTCGTACATCGGATCAGCGGGCCAGGCCGACTTCAATGAAGCAATGCGCGACATGACGCTGGCGGGCTCGGTTGCGAACGATCGTGTCGCGATGCTGCAAACACCGGGTGGCTCGGGCTCACTGAGCGTTGCAGCCGGTGTCGTGTTGCGTTCGCAGGGCAGTTCCACACTGTGGGCCAGCGCGCCGACATGGGCGAACCATATTCCCCTGCTGGGCGGCGCCGGACTGCAAATGAGGACCTACGAATACTACGACGCTGAGAGTCACAGCCTGCGTCTCGAAGCCATGCTCGATTCGCTGCGCCGAATTCCGCGCGGTGACCTCGTGTTGCTGCATGCCTGTTGCCACAATCCGACAGGCGTCGATCCGGACGAGGACGCATGGCGCGCGATTGCGGAGGTCGTCATCGAGCGCGAATTGCTGCCACTCGTCGACATTGCTTACCAGGGCTTTGCGACGGACATCGATGCGGACGCGTTCATCATTCGACACCTGGCTGAACGGGTGCCGGAGATGATTGTCTGTAACTCCTGTTCCAAGAATTTCGGCTTGTACCGGGATCGTGTCGGCGCCCTGTTGATCGTGACACCGGATGGCGCCACGCGTGAGGCTGTCCAGTCACAGGCCAACAACTTCGTCCGCACGATCTATTCCATGCCACCGGACCACGGTGCTGCCGTCGTCGCGATGATTCTCAATAACGAGTCTCTGCGCGCAGACTGGCTCGCCGAACTAAAAGAAATGCGCGATCGCCTGGGTGATTTGCGCGCACTGTTGCACGACGCACTGGGCGTGGCCGTGCCGGGGCGGGACTTTTCGCACATCGCGCGAGCGAAAGGCATGTTCAGTTTCCTTGGCGTATCGGAAGACCAGGTCGAGCACCTGAAGCAAGACCACGGCGTCTACATGGTCGGGTCGGGCAGGATCAACATAGCCGGAATCACTGCCGGCAACGTGAAGCACATTGCCGAAGCCGTCGCCGCCGTCCTCTAATCCGGTAGCGGTCGTTCCCAGATCAGTTGGCTGCCTGGCTCGATAGCCAGGTGCTCCGTGATGCCGGCGTTCAGTTCAAGAACGAACATGACCGGCTCAGTCGAACCGATCGACTCCAATGATTGTGGCACCGTGTTTTTGGTGATGGAGACGACGCTGCCGTCGCTCTTCGCGAAGAGTATGTCTAGTGGTATGAACGTGTTCTTCATCCACATCGAGTGATTGTTCTCATTGGCATAGACGAACAACATTCCGGTCGAGGCGGGCAGGTTGCGCACTCGCATGAGGCCGCGCCTTTGTTGCTCGCGACTCAGGGCGAGGTAAATGTCGAAGCGGTGGCACGCGTCGCGTGCGGCGATGACCAGAACGTCCGTGTCGAACGCCTGGGCAACCGGTTCCTCTGCGTTTACCGCAAGCGAAACCAGGCATATCGTGACCAACCAGGAACGCAAAAACGTCACTGGGCGCTCCACTCGAGCAGGCCACTAAAATGCAACTCGCGCAGCAAGACGCTCGAATCGCCATTCACCTCGGGCAGTGGCGTAATGCAATACAGGGTTCCGGATATCGAATACGTGTCTGAGGCATCGTCGATGTTTACTTGTGCATCGATGTCGGTCCAACAGGTCTCGAGTCCGGATGTGCTGAAAAACCGGCCGCTGCCCTCTTCGATGATCGTGACATTGCTCGCCAGCTCCGTGGCGGTCGTGTCGCGCTCCAGCATCGGCATTGCGATGATGAATGCGAGCGATTGCACTCCGTTGGGCGCTATACCTGCGAAGCGCAGACGACCGCCGGCGCCCTCCGGACGCGGCATGCCCTCGCAGTCGAGTTCGTCATTCGACCAGTCGATCTCACGTTCGAATGCGCCGTACAGGGTTGTGCGCAGGTAGCCGTTGTCGCCGCAGCCACTGGCTTTTGCAGCCGGGGGCGGCAAGAAGGGCGCCGGCACCGGTTCCTGCGCTCCTCCACAAGCGGCTACCGCCGCGCAGGCGGCAAAAAGGCAACCCATACCAGCTTTTCCGCGAATTTCGTGCAATGTTTCGAGCCCGCAGCTGTCCGAGAACGGAGCATTATTACTGAAGTGGTGTTCCGATGGACAAAATTTGCCGCGACGAGTTGGCCTCAACAGGCATCCTCTCTACAATGTCACGCCCCACAC
>Ga0255052_10000394_pt1 | contig 35699 bp, 34 predicted proteins | sample JV7_2_21_MG_FD_188632 | JGI IMG/M metagenome (GOLD analysis project Ga0255052, IMG submission 188632) | Seawater microbial communities from Jervis Inlet, British Columbia, Canada - JV7_2_21 | ecosystem: Environmental > Aquatic > Marine > Inlet | place: Canada: British Columbia | collected...
AAGTCGATGAGATCGAGTCTTACTTTCGGCGGCTGTCTGCTGCTGGCGTGCTTCCCGTAACAGCCGGCGGCGATCACTCCATTACCTATCCTATTTTCAGGGCCATCGCGGCCGATATTCCAATTGGGATGGTCCACATTGATGCTCATACGGATACCTGGGGCGAGATCTGGGGTTCCAAATTTCATCATGGCGCACCGTTTCGGCTAGCCGTTGAGGAGGGCCTTCTTGACCCGAAGCGGACCATTCAGATCGGTATTCGTGGTGGACAAAATTTCATGGAGGGTATCGAGTTCTCTCAATCCAATGGCATGCGAGTCGTATTCATTGAGGAATTTGCGGAACTGGGTGTCGATGCAATTATTGATGAAGCTCGTCGCATAGTCGGCGATGGGCCGACGTACATTTCTTTTGACGTGGACGGCCTTGACCCCGTTTACGCGCCGGGCACGGGTACTCCGGAAATCGGCGGCATCACAACGCTAGAGGCACAGCAGCTCCTAAGAGGATTGCGAGGGCTGAACCTCATCGGCGGCGACGTCGTTGAGGTTGCACCACCTTTCGATCCAACCGGAAACACGGCACTTGTGGGTGCCTCGTTAATGTTCGATATCTTGTGCTTAGTTGCCGATAGCCTCAGGGCTCGCAAAAAATAGTCAATGCGAAACGCGTGTCCTGCCTGATTTCTCAAGTCTACCTGGGCTTCAACAAAGCACATGTATACAAATGATTTTGTCGCGTATTTCGAGAGCTTGCCTTGGAACGAGTAAGCAATAAGTGCAATCAGGCCTGGATGGATTCCTGGGCGAGCATCGTCTCGAGCTTGTCGAGGTCGGGGATGAGTGGAAACTCGTTGATCATCTTGACCCGGCACAGTACGGGCGCTTCCTCGGGCCACCCTTCTGTTGTATGCAAGTCGAGTACATCGCGGTTAACGCGAACCAGTTGCGGGAAACCCTGCGTCAGCACGCCGAAATAGCCGGTCTTGAGCTGTCCTGTGCTGGCATAGAAGACGACAATTCGTGTGCGCCCCGTTGGCGCGGGCACTTCCTTACCCAACGCGCCCTCAAAAGACATCACCGGCAACTGCCGTCCATTCCAGTTCACGGTTCCGAGCATCCAGGGGTGAGCACCGGCCTCGTGATCAGGTTTTGAAAACCGGACGACTTCAACGACGCAGGCGCGCGGAACGATCAGGCGATCTTCGGCCAGCGGTATGAGCAAGCTATACAGTTCGTCGTTTTCTGTGCTCACGTCAACGTGATTCCTCTGTCCTCGAGCAGGCGACCAATCGCTTCAAGCAACTCGGCATCCTGGTACGGTTTGCCCAGGTAGTCATTAACACCAAGCTCGATCGCCCGGGCGCGATGCTTGTCGCCGACTCGCGATGTCACCATGATGATTGGCACGTCTGCAACGCGCGGGTCGTTGCGCACATGAGATGCAAACTCGTATCCGTCCATGCGCGGCATTTCGATATCGAGCAGGATGATGTCGGGTTTGTTCTCGGAAATGACGCTGATCGCGTCGAGTCCGTCCTTCGCCAAAACAACGCGCATGCCGTTACGCTGCAGGAAGCGCTCGGTCACGCGCCGCACTGTAATCGAGTCGTCGACAACGAGCGCCAGCGGACGATCGTCCGTAGGTGTCGGTGCGGCTTTCTTGAGCTCGACAACCGGTGCGCCCGTACGAACCAGGGCTGCGACATCGAGAATCAGGACGATGCGGCCATCGCCGAGAATCGTCGCGCCGGAAATACCACGGATGCTCGCAAGCTGCGGCCCGATCGTCTTGACGACAATTTCGCGACTCGCGATCATTTCGTCGGTCAGGAGCGCGGCCGAGAACTCGCCGGCACGAACCAGTATGACCGGAATAAACGGTTCGTCCTCCGGCAACTTCGCGGCTTGCCCACCGAGATACATGCCAAGGTGACGGAACTTGTAGGTTTCCTCGCCGTATTGATAACTCGGCTCGCTCTGGCTCAGGAGATTTTCCAGTTCGCCGCGTGGAATTCTCGCCACGCCTTCGACCGCCGGCAATGGCAGCGCGTACACCTCGTCGCCCGTGCGAACGACCAGGGATTGTGTGATGGCAAGCGTAAACGGCAGTCGTACCGTGAAGTTTGTGCCCTGACCCGTGACTGACGAAATACGCAGTGAGCCACCGAGCTTTTTGACTTCGTTGGCGACGACATCCATGCCGACACCGCGCCCGGCAGCCTGCGTAACCTTGCCGGCCGTCGTAAAGCCCGGCGTCAGGATCAGTTCCATGATCTCTTCATCGGTCACTTTCGAGTCCGGCTTGAGCATGTCGAGCTCGTATGCCTTGCGCCGAATGGCATCGACATCGAGCCCTCTGCCATCGTCGGCAACGTCGATGACCATCTCGGAGCCCTCGCGGTGCAGGCGTATGGTGATGCGACCGGTTGCAGGCTTGTCAGATTTCTGCCGCTCCTCCGAAGACTCGATGCCGTGCACGACGGCGTTGCGCAGCATGTGCTCGAACGGCGGCAACATCTTCTCGAGGACCTGGCGGTCGAGTTCACCCGACGCCCCCTCGACAGCCAGCTCGGCTCGCTTGTCAGCCTCCTTGGCAATCTGTCGTACCAGTCGCGTCAATCGCGGCACGTGACGTTCGAACGGCACCATGCGCGTACGCATCAGGCCGTCCTGTAATTCGGCGGTCACTCGAGATTGCTGCACAAGCAGACCTTCCGCCTCAGTCGTCAATGACTGCAAAAGGTCCTTGAGGCTGCTGAGATCACTGGCTGACTCGGCGAGCGCGCGCGACAACTGTTGAATGTTCGAATAACGATCGAGCTCGAGCGGATCAAAGTCGCGTGCGACCAGTGTGTCCTGGTGGCCATGCATGATTTGCGCTTCGGTTTCGATCTCGAGTTTGCGAAGCTGCCCACGCAAGCGACTGATGGTTTGCTCCAACTCCTCGACATGGAATTCGAACGCGCTAACCTGCTGTGTCAGACGCGAATGATAGATACTGATCTCACCGGCGGCGTTCAGGAGCTCTTCAAGCAGATCCGCGTCGATCCGCGCAAACTCCTGGCGCGGCTCGGCACGGCCTGATGCCGCTGCAGCAGGTTTTAGCTCCTCGGCATCTTCCCGTGTCGGCGCCTTGACCATTTTCCTCGGCGGGGCCGCGGGCTCTGGCCGTGGTTTTGGTTCTGCTACAGGCTCGGGCTTTGGTTCTGGCGATGGCGATGGCGAATCGACGGTCGGTGCCTTGGCGAGCTCCGCGAGTTCATCAGCCAGCGGCGTATCGACGATAACCATGCTGACCGTATCTTCGGGCTCGATCGTGAACTCGGCAGGCTCTGCGGCTTCCACGTCCACCTCAGGCGGTGCCTTCTCGACTTCGGAGTCGTCGGCAACTTCAAAGCCCGCATTCGCTTGCTGGATGCGTTTCTCGAGATCGCCTGCCGACGTTACGGCCTTGCCGGCGATCACGGCATCACGCATGCGATGCAGCTCGTCGACGCTTTGCTGCAACAGCTCGTCGACAGCCAGAGTTGCTTTTACGCGACCACTGTCGAGCGAGATCAACAGCGTCTCGAGTTCGTGGCTCAGGTTGCCCATTGCAGTAATGCCGGCCATCCGTGCACCACCTTTGAGCGTATGAAGGTGACGCTTGAGCTCTTCCATGGATTGCGAAGATTTCTTGTTACCCGTCCACTCGAGCAACGCCTTATCTGCAGATTCCAGGAGTTCGGCCGATTCCTCGGTGAAAATCGCCGCGATTTCTGCGTCGTATTCCGGTTCGTCGGAGACAGCCTCAACCTCAGGCGGAGCGACATCTTCGATGTCAGGAGCAGATGCCGGTGCGGGTGCAATATCGACAACATCGTCTGTGACGTAAGTGTCCTCGGGCTGAACCGCATCCGACAGCTTGGTGATGTGCTCGATCAGTGCCGTGTAATCGGCGCGTGAACGCTGGGGCTTATTAATGTCACCGACAATGGTGCCAATCGCCCGTGCCGCCGCACGCAGGGCATCAAGCCCGGACCTCTGGAAACCAATCTTGTAGTCATAGACGCGCCGCACAAACCGGTTCAGAGACGCCGCGACCGCAACACCTCGTTCAACATTGGCCATGTTCGCGCTGCCATGCAGCGTATGGCATGCGCGGTACAGCTTGTCGGTTACATCGAATGGCGGCTGGTGTCCTTCGCATGCAGCAAGGTAGTCGACGATGACTTTGAGGTGTCCGGCGGTTTCCTTCGTGAAAATGTCCAGCAGGACCGGATCCATCTCCAGTGCAGGCTCTTCTTCAGTCGCTTCCTGGTCGGGTCGCGAAATCGTCAGCACGGCCGCGTTCGGATCACCTTCAGCGAAAGCGTTCGCCCGGGCCATGAACAGACTCAAGTCGGAACTCGGTTCAGTGCCAACCTCAAGCTGCTCGACCAGCTCCGGCACCGCCGCAGCCGCTTCAATAATGAAATCCACCATTGGAGGCGTGCGCACGAGCGTTCGATTGATCAGGCGATTGAGCAGATTCTCAACGGTCCAGCAGTATTCGCCGATGCGCTCTGCGCCCACCATGCGGCCGCTGCCCTTGAGCGTATGGAATGAGCGCCTGACCGTGATCAGCAACTCCATGTCATCGGGCTCTTCCTGCCAGGCCGGCAGCTTGCGCTTGATTGACGCGACTTCTTCCTTGGCTTCCTCGATAAATAACTCGAGCAACTCCGGATCGAGGTGTTCGGCGTCGGGCGCCACGACCGGAAGTGGCATGACTTCCGTTGCCTGCATCCGGGCCTGTTCGGCCGCCGCCATTTCCTCGGCCTGCCTCGCGACCTCGGCCACATCAAGCTTTTGCGTATGGGCGACGCTGGGCGCCTCTGCGGCTTCCTGCGACAGCCGATGTTCGACGTCGCGCAGGACTGCAAGACACGCCTCGGCGTTGTCGAGCATGTACCACGGCTCGCTGCGTCCCGCCTTCACCGTCTCCATGTAGTACTCGATGCTGACGATTGCATCGGCCATGCGATCTGTTTCTTTCTGCGACAGTCGCGCCACACCGTCGCCTGCAAGCGTCAGAGTGATCAGCCGCCCGACGCGATCAACGATCTCCATCGCACGGGTCTTGTTGAGCATCAACAACCCGGCCTTGATGCCTCGTATTAGCGACGGGACACTGTCGAGACCCTGCGACGGCGCCTGCGACGCCAGGCTCTGGCCGACTGTCTCCTTGATTCTCGCGAGGTTGATGATGCACTCGCGCATGACCGATTCCGCGACTTGCTGGTAGTCGGCCGCTTCCTGCGGCGGCAGGTCCTTGCCATCACCTTCGTCGCCAGGGTCCCTCGGTGCTATCAGGCGAATGAGTTGCTGGTCGAGACGGTCCTCAACACGTAGCAGCGTCGATGCGATGTCCAGGATGATCTGGTCTGACGCGCCGCCGCCACGTTCGACGACAGTTTTGAGCCGATCAATCTCGCCGTCGATATCACCACGCAACTCGCCGAGCCCGAGCACGCCGAGCGTGTCGCTGATCTTCTTCAGCAACTCGAGTTGCGGGACAAGGTCCGCGGGCTTGTTCATACCCGTTCGGACGAATATATCGAGTACGTCTTTTACGCGAGCCAGGTCTTCCTTGATGGCCGCTGCGACCGTCTCCATGAGCTTGACACTAGGCGCGGACAACGCCTCGCGCGCATGCTCAACCTGTTCATCACCCGGCAACAGTTCCGACAGATTGAACGCGGCTCGAATCTCGCCGATTCGCTCACCGGCGGTACTGGATCGGGCGACATAATAAAGAAGGTTGTTCAGAAGGTCATCGATCGGGTGGTTATCGAATGCCTCGATACCCTCATCGATAATCCGTTTGATCTGCCGGTCCGTCTGACCGAGAAGCCGCTTGAGCGCGACCGAGGTTTCAAGGCCGCCATCCTGCAATGACTCAAGCACACCGCCGACGACCCAGTACAGCTGGTACATGTCATCGCGGGTCGCGGCCTTCTCGAGTTTATTCGATACGGACGACAAGGTCGCAATGTGGCGTTGGCTGTCCCCACCCTTGATCCAGCCAAGCAGCGCAAGCTGGAATTTCGGCCGCAAGCGTGTAGCGACCGCAACTGGATCCTCACCCGTGCCCGCACGCTTTTCGGCCGCCTTCGTCGCGCGACTGGGCGAGAGATTTAACAGCAGCAGCGTACCTTCCGACAGGAGCGGTTCGCCACGCGCTGCGCGCAGGTCGTTGAGCATCGGCAATAGAACAAGTGCGATATCGCGCCCACCGCCGAGCAAGCGTTCGATGTATATCGGCAATTGCACCATCGCGCGGGTTAGCGCATCGAGACCATCCTCACGACCCTTGCCGGCCCGCAGGCCTGCCAGGTACTTGCAGCCGAGCTCCATTTCCTCGGTAAGCAGTGCAGCGCCATAGGTTTCCGTGATGTGCAATGCACCGCGAGCCTGGTGCAGGAGTTCGCCGGCGCGAACCAGTGCCGCCGATCCGCCGCGACCGTCCACACAGTCTTCGAGCGCGAGATGCGCATTGCGGATCGTCTCCATGAGCTCTTCGGCGACGATCGCAAGAGAACTCACGGTGTTGCCACCGCCTGCGTCCTCGACGGGTTGCTCGTGTATGCCGGTATCGCCAGTCATTTAACGGTCCGTAGAGCCCTAGCCCGCTTTGACGTGCCCGCCGGTTTTGGCGGCCATTGCATTTGATGAAGAGGTCGACAGCGTTCTCGCCTGCAGCGCCGCGTTGGGTAGCGTGAAGCCTGCGACGGTCTTTCGAAGCTGCGACGCAAGCTCCGACAACTTGGCGATAGCTGCTGCCGTCGCCGTCGTCGCCTTGCCGGTCTGCTCGCTGATTTCACGCAGGCGAGTAGTACGCCGTGTAACGTCGGCAGCCGATCCGGCCTGTTGCCGTGCGGAGCTGGAGATATTCTGTACGAGGCTTGCGATCTGGTTGGACACCTGCTCGATCTCATCCAGCGCAGCACCTGCGTTTTCAGCCAGCAATGCGCCACCAACAACGTCCGTCGTACTGCGTTCCATCGAAACCACAGCCTCATTGGTATCGGCCTGAATGGTGCGCACAAGTACTTCGATCTGCTTCGTCGCATTCGTCGAGCGTTCGGCGAGTCTTTGCACTTCGTCAGCGACGACGGCGAATCCGCGCCCTGCTTCTCCCGCCATCGATGCCTGAATCGATGCATTGAGCGCAAGAATGTTTGTTTGCTCCGCAATGTCATTGATCAGCTCGACGATATTGCCAATCTCCTGCGAACTTTCACCGAGACGCTTGATGCGTTTCGACGTGTCCTGAATCGTTTCGCGAATGGTGTTCATGCCGTCGATCGTGCGGCGCACAGCCTCACCGCCCTTGTGCGCGACTTCGACCGAATGGCGTGCAACATCAGATGACCGTTCGGCATTGCCTGATACTTCCTCGATCGATGCCGCCATCGACACGATCGATTCCGTTGCCGCGTTGATTTCACGACCCTGGTTGTCAGATGCCTTGGCCAGGTGAGTCGCGGTACTCTCAGTTTGTTTCGCCGCCGAGTCGACCATGATCGCGGTCTCGTTGACCGTCGCTACGAGCTTTCGCAGCTCTTCGATCGCGAAGTTAAAAGAGTCGGCAATCGTTCCCGTAATGTCCTCGGTGACTGTTGCCTCGACTGTCAGATCACCGTCGGCGAGGCTGCCCATTTCATCGAGCAGGCGCAAAATTGCCTGCTGATTGCGTTCATTCTGTGCCGCCTGAACTTTCGCCGTGGTCTCAAACCGCGCCGACTTGGAATTCAGGCCCAATAAGCCGATGACCAGCAGGATAGCGATCCCGATCAGGCCGAGGGGTATCCATGAAATCTGCAGAAAGTCGGGCAGAGGGCTCGCAGACCCGGAGGATGCGAGCCTGGCGGACACTGCGGCTAGCCGGGTCTCTGCGTTTGCGAGGTCCTCGACCGCGGCAATGCCGGCATTGATTCTATCGAGCGCCCCGTCAATATCAGCCAGGTGGCTTTGCAACGGAACCACGACCACCTCCTGCCCTTCGGCATTCAGCGGTCGGACGTCGAGCTCTGTTTCACCGCCGGCCAGCGCGGTCTCGACCGCTCGAAGATACGCTGTATCTTCGGTCATTTTCTGCACGGCTGCGGACGCTTCCGGGTTTGCCAGCAGCGTCGTCGCATAGGTACCAATTTGAGCAGCGCGATGCTGGAACTGAAGCACGATGTCCGTCGAGCCCGACCGGCTCAACATTTCCTCGGTCAATACGAGGACTGCTTCGACCTGGGCATTCACAGTGCCAACGGAATCCGCGAGGGCGTCGACCTTGCGGCGACCCTCTTGAACCTCGGCATAATGCGACTCGAGCTGGCTCCAGTCGGATGCTGATCCGCGTCCCGCGCCGGCGGACTGCATATACGCGAGCGCCGCGGCACCGAGCAACAGGATCGTGGCCACTACCGCGACTATTCTGAAGGTGGTTGATGTATCTGCTGTATTAGCCATAAGTTACTAACTCTGGGTTGTTCCTATTCGGCTGCCGCCTGCAAGAACAGGTTGCTTTCGATGAAATCGAACAGGTTGATGACGGGCCACGTATCCTCACCGCGCTGGTAAGCTCCCGTCAGGAACCGGTCGCAGCGGACGATGGTCTCGGGCCAGGTGTCTGTGAATTCGTGATCCATGAAACGGCGAAACCCGAGCACCTCGTCGACGACAAGTCCGGCGGGGATTTCACGATGATTGACTGAGATCACACGCGTGTTGCGCCGCAATGTCGTACGACCGCTCCCGAGCAGCAGCTTGACGTCCACAAGTGGCAACAAATGACCACGCAGATTTGCGATACCGAGCATCCAGCGCTTGGCACCCGGTACCCGCGTCATGCCATCGGGCAACATGAGCACCTCACGAACGTGCTCACGACCGGCAACAAAATGTTCCTCGCCTATACGAAATCCGACGCCCACCCACTCAGACGGCAATGCGCCGCTGTGTTGGCCCGAGTGTGCCTGGCGACTGCGCCGCTCGATCTCCTGCAGCAAATCAAACGGCTGCTCAACGAGCTTCGCTAGATCCACCGACTCAATCATTCAGGCAGCCATTACCGCATTGATCTTGGCCACGAGCTGTTTCGTGTCGACCGGTTTGACGAGATACTCCACCGCGCCCTGGCGCATGCCCCATATCTTGTCCGTCTCCTGATCCTTGGTCGTAATCATGATGACCGGTATGCCCGCCGTAGCCGAATCCTGCGTCAGCTTGCGAGTGGCCTGAAAGCCGTTCATGCCCGGCATGACAACATCCATCAGGATGCAATCAGGCTGAGATGACTTTGCCTTGCGCAAACCCTCCTCGCCGCTGTCGGCCACGAGTGTTTCGAAGCCGCTCTTCTCCAGCATTTTTTGAAATAAATGCAGTTCGGTCGGCGAATCATCGATGATGAGAATTACTGCCATCAACGCTTCCTTTGCAACGTGCTAAATAAGTGGTGACTAGTTGACCTGGTTCGAAATCGCACCAAGCAACTCGTCTTTGGTAAACGGTTTGGTCAGGTACTGTTCCGACCCGACTATGCGCCCGCGCGCACGGTCAAAAAGGCCGTCCTTCGACGACAGCATGATGACCGGTATCTCCTTGAACATCTTGTTGTGCTTGATCAGGGAACAGGTCTCGTAACCGTCGAGACGCGGCATCATGATGTCGACAAAGATCAGGTCGGGCTGGTGGTCGGCAATTTTTGACAATGCGTCAAAGCCGTCGATAGCTGTGAATACCTGACATCCTTCCTTCGTCAGCAGGGTTTCTGCCGTCCGACGGATGGTTTTGCTGTCATCCACAACGAGAATCTTGAGGCCATTGAGACTTCGAGATGCGTTATTTGACACCGGATTTCCTCACGCTTTTCTGGAATCCCCAAGGATTCACTCTAGGTTGTCTTTTTCACTGCACCATGGCGGTGTGCAGCCATATGAAGTTCAGTAAAACCGACTTGTACCATATTGACATAAGTCCTGCTACGAAGCCCGTGGCGAACCGCAAAACCTTAAGAAATTTCAACGCTTACCCCTTGATTCCAAGGTATAGTTGCTCGCTCGATTCTGTCAGGGGCCTGGAACTCGGCGATGGTCAGCAGCACGCTCAAAATCGGCATCATCATGGACCCGATTGAGTCCATTACGCCGTACAAGGACAGTTCCCTCGCAATGTTGCTTGAGGCGCAGCGGCGGAACGCAGAAATCCACTATTTTCAGCAACACGACCTCAAGCTGATGAGCGGCCGTGCCTTTGGCCTGTCTCATCGGCTCCGCGTAGAAGACGATAACTCCGCCTGGTTCGAGCTGGGTGCACAAGAAGAGGTCGAACTCGGAGCGCTGGACGTCATCCTGATGCGCAAAGACCCGCCGTTCGATATGGAGTACATCTATACGACGTACATCCTCGACCGCGCGCACGCGGCTGGCGCCCTGATCGTCAATAACCCGCAAGCACTACGCGACATGAACGAGAAGGCGTACACGGCCTGGTTCCCTGACTGCACACCGGGGACGTTGATCACGCGCTCGATGCCAGAGATGAAGGCGTTTCTCGCCGAACACGAGCACATCGTCGCAAAGCCGCTCGACGGTATGGGTGGCAAATCCATTTTCGTCGTCAGCACCGGCGACAAGAACGCCAACGTGATCTTCGAGACCCTGACTGACTTCGGGCAGCAGTTCGCGATGGCGCAGGTGTTCATTCCCGAGATCAGCGCCGGCGACAAACGCATTCTTCTTATCAATGGCGAGGCCGTGCCCTATGCGCTGGCCCGGGTTCCATCGGACGATGACCATCGCGGCAACCTGGTTATGGGCGCCACCGGTATCGGCCAGGAATTGTCAGATGCTGATCGCTCGATTTGCGAAAAAGTCGGGCCCGTACTGCGCGACGCCGGAGTCCTGTTCGCTGGAATTGACGTTATTGGCGACTATCTGACCGAGGTCAACGTCACGAGTCCAACTGGTATTCGTGAACTCGACCAGCAGTTCGATCTGAACATTGCCGGATTGTTGTTCGACGCGGTCCAAAGCGTGACTTAAGCGCTTGTTTTAAGAGCAGAAATAACGGATGATTCCGCGCAGTTATGGCCACCATCGCCATTAAATTCGACGCGGACGACATTCAGCTCGTACCGCCACAAATACCGGACCGGCTTCCGGCGATGCTGTTCCTCGCCGCCCTGATCCACGGCATCCTGATCATAGGCGTGACGTTTAACCCTTACCTGCTTGAAGACTTCTCGAACGCGATTTCTCTCGAGGTAACGATCGTCGCCAACCCCGATCAGGCTATCGACCGCCCGGATGAGGCTGAGTACCTCGCTCAGGCTTCACAGCAAGGCGGAGGCAATACGGTCGAAGAAGTTCGCCCAACCGCGCCGCTGCAAAGCGCGTCACCGACCAACAATATCGGCGAGGAGAATGCCGAGGCATTGCTTGAAGCGACATCGCACGACGAGTCAGCCGATCAGCTCGTCACTACGCAAAGCGAACAGGAACGGCAGATTGCCGACGACCTGCGCGAACAACCGCAACCCGATGACGCGACCGCAATCGCGCTGGAGCGCGGCAACGACCAGACTCTGCCTTTGCCGCAGGACGATGAATCAACCCTGCTGATTCACGACGATGACCCGCGCCAACTGATTATCAGCGCCGATACGCGCGAGTCGACGATCGCAGCGTACCTCGACAACTGGAAGCGACGCATCGAAGCCGTTGGCGACGAGTATTTTCCTGAACTCGGCGATCTTGAAGGATTGACCGGCAGTCCAACCCTTGAAGTCAGCATTGAGGCCTCAGGGCAACTCTCCGAGGTGATTATCCGCCAATCGAGTGGCTCGACAGTCCTCGACAAGGCCGCACTCGACATCCTCCGGCGTGCCTCGCCGTTTGAGCCATTTCCAGCCGAGATTCGCGCAGACTACGACCGCTTGCGGTTCGCCTACAAATGGCTGTTCTCCGAACAACTCGAGGCGGCGACGATGAGCGCAAATTAGTCCATACTGTTTCTATGGGACACGATGGTTCTCTGACAAATCAATTACTTATCGCCATGCCAGGAATGGCCGATCCCAATTTCAGCACGACCGTCACGTTGATCTGCGAACACAATGACGAGGGCGCGCTGGGAATCGTCATCAATCGACCCCTTGGACTAACCCTGTCGGGTCTGTTCGAGCAACTCGATGTCAATGACCCTGACCCGCAAGCGGCCGAACGACCTGTTCTGATGGGTGGACCTGTTGGTCCCGAGCGCGGCTTCGTCCTGCATAGCCCCGCCATTTCCTACGAAAACACCCTCGAGGTCTCGGATCAGATACACCTGACCCTGTCGCGCGATGTCATCGATGCGATGGCAAGCGGCGATGGACCCGACCAGTCACTTATCGCGCTTGGTTATGCCGGCTGGGAACCTGGCCAGATCGAAACCGAGATGCTTGCCAACTCGTGGCTCAACGTACCGGCGTCGCCCGCCATCGTCTTCGATATGGCCTTCAATGAGAGGTGGACCGCCGCGGCCCAGACGCTGGGCATCGACATCAGCCAGATCTCACCTGATGCCGGACATGCCTGATAGAAGTTACGGCTCGCCCGAGACGATACTCGCGTTTGATTTCGGCCTGCGGCGCATTGGCGTAGCCGTCGGCCAGTCCGTCACGTCATCGGCAAGCCCGCTCGGCGTGGTTGCAAATACCGAGCAGGGGCCTGACTTCGATGCCATCTCGACGATCATTAACGAATGGCGGCCCTCGCGACTCATCGTTGGTCTGCCCATGCACGCGGATGGCTCGCCCGGTGATATACAGACCCATGTCGAAGAATTCATACGCGAACTCGGGCGTTACCAGATCAGTATCGACACGGTCGACGAACGTTACACATCCATAGAGGCAGAGACGGTTTTGAAGAACGCCAGGGCCTCTGGAAGCCGCGGTCGAATCTCGAAGGAGATGATCGACAGCGCGGCGGCCGTATTCATTGCCGAACGATTTCTCACCGGCCGAACGAACGTGTAGGATTGCCCCGCCATGCAAGTAATCGAAGCATTTCCCCCGACCGAAAACGTGGCCAATCTGCAGCTCAATGCCGATGGCGACCTGCGCCATTTGCTGACCTTGCAGGGCCTCGACAAATCCATGCTCATTGATCTGCTTGACGATGCCCAGCGCTTCGTAACCGAGCCCGGCAAACCCACGGCGCGCAGCAAGTCGCTCGACGGGCGCACCGTTGCCAACCTGTTTTTCGAACCGAGTACCCGTACACGGGCATCGTTTGACCTGGCCGGCAAACGCCTCGGCGCCGATGTCCTGAATCTCGACGTCAATCAATCATCGCGCAAGAAAGGCGAGAGCATTCTCGACACCGTTTATACGCTGCAGGCGATGCATGTCGATGTAATGGTCGTTCGCGACGCCAGCGCCGGCGTGCCGTCGTACATCGCACGTCACGTCAATGATCACGTCAGCATATTGAATGCTGGTGAAGCCGAAGCGGCGCACCCCACGCAGGGCCTGCTGGATCTCCTGACGATCCGCCAGCGCAAGGGTCGGTTCGAAAACCTGACCGTCGCGATCGTCGGTGACATCATGCATTCACGCGTCGCCAGGTCGGCGGCGCAGGGTCTGGCGACACTTGGCGTCGGGGAGCTGCGCCTTATTTCACCGCCGGCGCTCGCGCCCGATCCCGACGAAATGCCGCACGCACGACTGCTCGACAATCTCGACGAAGGTCTGCGCGGCGCCGATGTCGTCATGGCATTGCGTATCCAGCGCGAACGTATCGGCAGTCTGGACGGCATACCCGGCATCGATGAGTACTACGCAAATTACGGCATCAGCGCCGAGCGCATGAAAAACGCCGCGGCGGACGCGATCATCATGCACCCCGGACCAATGAACCGCGGTATAGAAATCGAATCGGCACTCGCCGACAGCCCGGCATCCGCCATCACGAGGCAGGTCGCGAATGGCGTTGCTGTGCGTATGGCCGTGCTCGAACGCGTCTGCAAGTCTATGGACAGGCGTTGACGACAGCAGCGCAGAAAAAGGCACAAAGTAACCGCGGAACCCTGTTCGTCGAAGATGGCGAATTGATCTCGACGCAGACGTATCCCGGTGAGCAGTTCATCATGCGCATCCGGGCGCCAAAGTGTGCCGCAGCGGCAACCCCGGGCAGTTTCGTTCACGTCACCTGCGACGCGACTCTGCCGATGCGACGTCCGCTGTCTATCATGCGCGCAGCCGACGACTGGATAGAGGTTCTTTACAAGATCGTTGGCGAGGGACTGCATCTACTCGCCGACAAAAAACCCGGCGACACAATCAACGTGTTGGGACCTATCGGGCAACCCTTCAAACCGTCATCCGAGCGGCCAAATTGCCTGATGCTTGGCGGGGGCGTGGGGATTCCGCCCATGGTTTTTCTTGCTGAGTCTCTGCTGAACGAGCCCTGGACGCCGTTGGTGATCCTCGGGTCCGAGCTGCCGTTTCCATTCGAGCTGGAGAAATCCTGCATCGAGTTGCCCTGGCTGGACAACGATATCGTCAGTACGATGCCATTGCTCGAAGGCTGGGGCATAGCCGCACGACTGACGAGCCTGTCAGGCTTCGAGGGTTGTTATCGCGGTTACGTTACTGATCTCGCGGACAAGTGGCTGCAGAGCCTGGGCGCAGATGAACTTGGGAAAGTGGAGCTTTTCGCGTGCGGGCCGACGCCCATGCTCAAAGCAGTCGCCACATTGGCCGCACAGTACGACGTGCCGTGCCAGGTTTCGCTGGAAGAGTTCATGGCCTGCGCAGTTGGTGGTTGTGCCGGCTGCACCGTAGAGATTGTGACGTCTGAGGGCCCGGCGATGAAACGTGTTTGCGTTGACGGCCCTGTGTTTAACGCAGCAACCGTCGTTTGGAGCTAGCCACCGAAGTTGATCTTCGCTTCGAGATTCGCACGTGAATCGGCATGTGACATCGCTTCTTCGAGCGTAATCGTGCCGGCCTTGTAGAGGTCCAACAGCGCGTCGTCGAATGTTTTCATACCCTGCTCGCCACTGTCCTTGTGCGCATCCTTCACCGCTGCGATGTCGCCTTTGAGCATCAGGTCCTTGATGTGAGGCGTATTCAGCATGAGCTCGACGGCGGCGACAAGCTTGCCACTGCGAGAACGTACGAGTCGCTGCGAGAGAATGGCGCGCAGGTAGTGCGCGAGATCCATGAACACCTGCCCATGCTGTTCCTGCGGAAACAGGTTGACGATTCGATCGAGCGTTTCCGACGCATTGTTCGAGTGCAAGGTGGCCACTACGAGGTGACCGGTACCGGCCATGTCCAGCGCAGCCTGCATGGATTCCGTATCGCGAATCTCACCAATCTGAATCAAGTCGGGCGCGGCGCGCATCGCGCTCCTCAGCGCGCGACCGTATGACTTGGTATCCAGTCCGACTTCACGCTGGTTGACGATCGACTTCTTGTTGGGGTGCAGAAACTCAATCGGGTCTTCAACAGTAATAATGTGTGAAGACGTCTTCTCATTGCGGTGATTCACCATCGCCGCCAACGTCGTTGACTTGCCGCAACCGGTCGCACCCACCATCAGGATGAGGCCGCGACGTAACATGATCAGGTCCTTGAGTTGCTCCGGCATGTCGAGTTCGTCGAGAGTCGGCAATTCCGACGTGATATATCGCAACACCATCGCAACGTTACTGCGTTGATGGAAAACGTTAACGCGAAACCGGCCAAGTCCAGGCTCAGATATTGCGAAATCGATTTCGAGTTCGCGCGAAAATGTCTCAAGCTGAGCCTCCGTCATGAGTTCGATGGCCGCCTGCTTGACCATCTTGGGCGTCATCTCGAGCTTGTTGACCGGCATGATCTTGCCGTCGATTTTGATTTTCGCAGGAGAGAATGGAGCGAAGAAAAGATCCGACGCCTTTTTCTCTACCATCAGCTTGAATAGCGGTTTAACGTTCATTCAGGGATTCGTCCGTGAGGCTCAGAATGTCCGAGCGGAATCTTCTTCCACGATCTTGAGACTCTCCGACTGCTGGTCGGCGATCGAAGAGTCACGCTTACTTTCAAGTTTGACGCGCAGGCGAAGCTCGTTCTTCGAATCAGCGTTACGCATGGCTTCTTCGTAGGAGATCAAGCTTTGCTCGTACAGGTCGAACAGAGACTGGTCGAATGTCTGCATGCCGAGACGCGTGGACTTGGCCATGATCTCCTTGATCTCGCCAACTTTACCCTTGAATATCAAATCGGCAACCAGTGGCGTATTGAGCAGGATCTCCATTGCTGCAATACGACCAACACCGCCCTCCCTTGGCACGAGTCGCTGCGAGATAAATGCCTTGGTATTCAACGAGAGGTCCATCAGCAATTGCTGGCGGCGCTCCTCGGGGAAGAAGTTGATGATTCGGTCGAGTGCCTGGTTCGCGCTGTTCGCGTGAAGAGTTGCGAGGCACAGATGGCCGGTTTCTGCGAACTGAATACCGTACCCCATCGTGTCACGATCGCGAATCTCACCGATCAGGATTACATCGGGTGCCTGACGCAATGTGTTCTTCAGTGCCGCGTGCCAGGTTTCTGTGTCTACCCCGACCTCTCGCTGCGTAATGACACAACCTCTGTGGGGATGGACGTACTCGACCGGATCCTCAATCGAAACAATATGGCCACGTGAGTTTTCATTGCGGTGCCCGATCATCGCGGCAAGTGTTGTCGACTTACCTGAACCGGTACCGCCAACAACGATACAAAGACCACGCTTGTTCATGACGACGTCTTTGAGAATCGGCGGCAGCTCGAGATCCTCGAGCGTCGGGATTTCGGTGGTAATGGTCCGAAGCACGGCACCTACGTGACCCTGCTGAATGAAAGCGCTGACACGGAAGCGGCCAATGCCCTGTGGCGCGATGGCGAAATTGCACTCTTTCGTCGCGTCGAATTCCTTGATCTGCTTATCGTTCATGATCGCGCGAACCATGATGGCCGCCTGATCAGAACTCAGGGGATTGTCGGTCGCCTTGTGAATCGTACCGTCAACCTTGATCGCCGGCGGAAAACCCTTGGTCAGGAATAAATCCGAGCCTTCGCGCTCGACCATTTTCCTGAGCAGATTCTGCGTCAGTCGTATCGCTTGTTCGCGTTCCATCTACCCTATCTCCCTTCAGAACAGCCTGTTGCTGTTCCTAGAAATTCTCTTTCTGTACTGCGCGGAACCGAGCTTCTTCCTTGTTGATCAGTCCCTTCGACATCAACTCGGTGAGATTCTGGTCGAGCGTGTGCATACCGGAGCCCTGGCCCGTCTGAATGGCGGAGTACATTTGCGCAATCTTGCCTTCGCGGATCAGGTTTCGAATGGCCGGTGTTCCGATCATGATTTCGTGTGCCGCGATTCGCCCGCCACCGACCTTTTTGAGTAGCGTCTGCGAGATAACCGCACGCAGCGATTCGGACAACATGGATCGAACCATTTCCTTTTCCGCGGCGGGAAACACGTCGACAATACGGTCGATGGTCTTGGCCGCCGAACTCGTGTGCAATGTGCCGAATACAAGGTGACCCGTTTCGGCGGCAGTCAGTGCGAGACGAATGGTCTCAAGATCTCGCAACTCACCAACCAGGATTACGTCGGGATCTTCACGCAGGGCTGAGCGCAGCGCTTCGTTAAAGCCCAACGTGTCGCGATGCACTTCGCGCTGATTGATCAGGCATTTCTTGGATTCGTGTACGAATTCGATTGGATCTTCGATCGTCAAAATGTGGTCTGGCTTGTTGTCGTTGATGTAATCGACCATCGCCGCGAGGGTGGTCGATTTACCCGAGCCCGTTGGGCCGGTCACGAGCACTATTCCTCTGGGGTGCATCGAGACATCCTTGAAAATTGCCGGTGCACCCAGGTCATCAAGCGATAGAATCTCGGAGGGGATTGTTCGGAATACGGCAGCCGAGCCGCGATTCTGGTTAAAGGCGTTCACACGAAAACGAGCGAGCTTCGGGATCTCGAATGAGAAATCCGTTTCGAGAAATTCCTCGTAGTCCTTGCGCTGCTTGTCATTCATGATGTCGTACACCATGCTATTGACGTCTTTGTGAGTCAGCGCTGGCATGTTGACACGCTTGATGTCGCCATCAACACGAATCATCGGCGGCACACCGCCTGACAAGTGCAGGTCAGAGGCGTTGTTCTTTACCGTGAACGACAGTAACTGGGCAACGTCGACGGCCATATTTCTCCCTCATAGTGGACGGCCGGACTTACCATAACCCGGCTCAGAATTGAGCCTAGTATAGCGAAGCACCGGGAGCAAAACGTGATTAGAGTCACGGAAAACTTGCGAAAAATCCGAGATTTGCTGGCGAAAGCTGCTGTGGATGCGGGTCGCAGCCCTGACGCGGTGCAATTGCTTGCCGTCAGCAAGAAACAGCCTGTTTCGAGCATTCTCGAGGCCGCCGCTGCCGGGCAGCGGGATTTCGGCGAAAATCAGGTCGCCGAGGGCGTCGAGAAGATCAAATCCATCGCCAACGACGAACTGGTTTGGCATTTCATTGGTCATCTGCAGACCAACAAGACCCGGGCCGTCGCCGAGCATTTTGACTGGGTACACTCAATCGACCGACTCAAGACCGCCCGGCGCCTGTCTGACCAGCGCCCGGCAAACCTTCCAGAGCTCAACGTTTGCGTCCAGGTCGATGTCGACAATGAACCCGGCAAGTCCGGTGTCGCTATTGACGCCACACTCGACCTCGCCAGGGAGGTTCTCGAACTGCCGCGGCTCAGACTGCGCGGCCTGATGTGCTTGCCGGCCATTCGCGACGACTTCGAGGGACAACGCGAACCGTTCTGCCGGTTGCGCCGCCTGGCTGATCAACTTCGTGCCAACGGAATATCAACCGACACTCTTAGTATCGGCATGAGCGCTGATTTTCGCGCCGCGATTTTTGAAGGCAGTACAATGGTCAGGGTCGGGACGGCAATCTTTGGTACCAGAGTATAGAAATGAGTGATTACAGAGTTGGCTTTATTGGCGGCGGCAACATGGCCCGGGCGTTGGCCGGCGGCCTGATGTCGAGCGGCTATCCGCCAGGCAACCTGATAATCGCCGACCCTGATCCCGAACGCCGCGCCGCGCTGGAGCACGACCTGCCGGGCGTATTAATCACGGCAAGCAATGACGACGTTGCAGACAATGCTGACTGTCTTGTATTGGCGGTAAAACCGCAGCTCATGGGCGACGTTTGTACGGGACTCGCAAAGTCCGTACAGGTAACAAGACCACTGATTATTTCGGTTGCGGCCGGCACGCACAGTCGCGACATCGACAACTGGCTGGGTGCCGAACTTGCCGTCGTACGGGTCATGCCGAACCAGCCAGCCCTGCTGCTCCAGGGTGCATCAGGTCTTTACGCCAACGACCTGACGAGCAATGAGCAGCGCGACCGTGCGACCGAGATCATTTCGGCGGTAGGTAGCGTCGTGCACGTTCACGACGAGGACAGCATCGATGCCGTTACAGCGATATCAGGTACCGGCCCCGCCTATTTCTATTTTCTGATCGATATGTTGATCCGGTCGGCTGAGCAATTCGGTCTCGATTCACAAGCGGCGCACAAGCTCGTCATGGATACGGCGAAGGGCTCTGCGTCGCTGGCAGCGATCAGTGGCGAAACCATGGAGGCCATGATCGAACACGTGCGCTCACCCGGTGGGACGACGGCTGCTGCGTTCGACGTGTTCGACAGCGAAAATGTCCGTGATACCTTTGCCAAAGCGTTCACTGCCGCGAGAGATCGCGCTATCCAGTTGGCCGAGAACTCCAGCGAATGAAACCCACACTGATATTCCTCATCAGCACCTTTGCGCAGCTATTGCTGTTTGTCATGCTGTTGCGCTTCTGGCTGCCGTTCTTGCGGGCCGACTTTCGAAATCCGATTGCGCAGGGAATACTGCGCATCACTTCGCCGCTGGTCATTCCGGTCAGGCGCATCATTCCATCCATCGGTCGACTCGATACGGCGACGGTCGTTATCGCGTTTGCAATTCAGTACCTGGTGATACTCGTCATTCTCACCATCAGCGGAATCTCGGCGACGATCGCGCCAATTGCGTTGACAGCATTGATTGACCTCTTGTTGTTGACGCTGCAGTTGTTCAAGTTTGCGATTTTTATCTTCGTCATTCTGAGCTGGGTAGCAGCCGGCGCTTACAATCCGGCATCCGCATTCATTGCGATGATCGTACAACCCGTGTTGCGGCCGTTTCGCAACCTGATACCGCCGATCGGCATGCTCGACTTGTCGGCACTTCTCGCGATCATCGCATTGCACGCAGCCGGCATATTCGTTGCCACGCTCAGGCCGCTTCCGATTTGACGCGGGAAATGGTTTATAGTCACGGTATGGGGAGAGGGACAAGAATCATGACAATCAGAAAAATATTGATCGCCCTGCCATTGCTTGGTCTTTTGTCTGCTTGCGGCGGACAGGGTGAATCTGCGGCCGCGCCCGAAGCGCAGCCCGCTGGTGCGACCAGTGAGAACATCGGCGAGCACGTTGTACATTTCAGTGCGCAGACTACAGATCAGTTGCCGCCGGAAGTCGCGCGCGCCTATAACATCGTTCGCAGCAAGAATCGGGCTATGCTCAATGTGTCCGTGCTCAGGGCTTCGGACAATTCGGCAATAGAGGCAAGTGTCACAGTCAAGGCAGTTAATCTTACGGGGCAACTTAAGAACATCACGATGCGGCGGATCGATGAGCAGGACGCAATTTACTACATAGGTGAAGTCGCCGTTGCGAATCGGGAAACCCTGATTTTCGATATCAGTGTAGCGCCCGGTGGCGCCGACTCGCCGTCAGATGTTCGCTTCAAGCGCCAGTTTTTTACAGACTAGGCCTGCACCGGCAAAAACCGCCTAAAAAGCCTTGAAAAAGGTCCGTTGGGCGCTTACGCGCCCGCATAAATGTGCTATCGTCGCGCTGCATTTGACGCGGGCCTAGCCCGTTTTTTTGGGCGCGGGCTCAGCCCGCTTTTGTTTTTTCAGGAGTCAGTTTTTCATGGCAGCGAATACCAAGAAGCCACCCACCAAATCAGAAATTTACGCAAAGATCGTTGAAGATACCGGATTGTCCCGCAAGGACGTCGCCGCAGTCTTCGAATCACTGAACGGTCAAATCAAAAAGAGCCTGGGCGGTCGCGGCGCGCCGGGTATGTTCTCGATCCCGGGCCTGCTCAAATTACGCGTCGTGAAGAAACCGGCACGCAAGGCACGCAAGGGCGTTAACCCGTTTACGGGCGAAGAGATGATGTTCAAAGCGAAGCCTGCTTCGAAGGCAGTCAAGGCAACGACCTTGAAGGCCCTCAAAGACATGGTCTGATCACTCTTAAGTGATTGCAAAAAAGCCGGGCTTGTCCCGGCTTTTTTTATCGATTGTCAGCGACAAACGCCATGACCGCCTCTCGCAGGTCATGCAGTCGGCCATGGAAAAAATGTTCGGCGCCTGGCACCACGAGCAACTCGGGTCCCGGATCCAGGCTGTCGACCCACTCTACCGTTTCGTCGATTGCGACCAGTTCGTCCTCATCGCCCTGGATAATGAGCCACGGACAGTCCGGCTGGGCATCGAGTTTTCCGGCAAACCGAAAGATCGCAGGGGCGACGGCAATCAGGCCGTCGACATCGTGGGCCACCGCGGCACGTACCGCGATCGCAGCACCAAATGAAAAACCGGCAAGCCACAATGGCCCTTCTGCCTGTTGTTGCCGCATCCAGGCCATGGCCGCAAGTGCATCGTCAAGCTCGCCGACGCCATTGTCGTAGACCCCGTCACTGCCTTCCGTGCCCCGGAAGTTGAATCGCAATACCGCGAAATTCGAGCGTACGAAGGAACGCGCCAGTGTGTGCGCAACCTTGTTGTGCATAGTTCCGCCGTGTTGCGGGTGCGGGTGACAGATCACGGCGACGCCGACGATGGCCTCGTCGCCAGGAGATTCGAGTATTGCCTCGAGATCACCGGCCGGGCCACGGATCGATATTTTCTGGGGCTGTGGCAATCGGTTCATAAATTGTTGCTAATAGACTCGTTATTTTTGCAGGCTGTGGCAATCTGTTCGTAATTGTTGCTAATAGAGTTGGCTTAAGTGGATGTTATTGCTGTAAAATTTCGCCATGAGTGAACATATCGATCTTGAAGCACGTTATTGTGCCCAGAATTACCACCCATTGCCCGTCGTATTGACGCGGGCCGAGGGCGCCTACGTCTGGGACGAGGCAGGCAAGAAGTACCTCGACATGATGAGTGCGTATTCAGCTGTAAGCCACGGCCATGGCCACAAGCGCCTGGTCAAACTCGTGCAACAGCAGGTGGAGCAACTCAGTATTGTCTCCCGTGCCTTTTACACCGATAAGCTCGGGCTGTTTCTTGAGAGGGCCTGCACGCTGACAGGCCAGGACATGGCGCTGCCGATGAATACCGGTGCCGAAGCCGTCGAAACTGCGATCAAGGCGGCGCGCAAGTGGGCGTACACCGTCAAGGGCGTCGAGAAGGACAAGGCGGAGATCATCGCCTGCACCGGCAATTTTCACGGCCGCACGACGACGATCGTGGCTATGTCCGGCGAGCCACAATACAAGGACGGCTTCGGGCCATATCCTGCTGGTTTCCTGCTCGTTGAATACGGCAACATCGACGCGCTCGAGGCGGCCATCAATGAAAACACTGCAGCATTTCTCGTAGAGCCAATCCAGGGTGAGGGGGGCATCGTCGTGCCGCCCGCGGGATACCTCAAGGCGGCCGCTGAACTATGTCGCAAGAACAACGTGCTGCTGATCGCTGACGAAATCCAGACAGGGCTCGGCCGCACGGGCAAGCTGCTCGCCTGCGAGCATGAAGACGTGCATCCCGACGGCCTGATCCTTGGCAAAGCGCTCGGCGGCGGAATTCTGCCGGTGTCTTTGTTTCTGGCCCGTCGCGAGGTCATGAACGTATTCACTCCGGGTGACCACGGCAGCACGTTTGGTGGCAATCCCCTGGCGGCAGCCGTCGGGCTCGAGGCGCTGAACATCCTCATTGAGGACGAACTGCCGCAGAAAAGCGCCGCAATGGGCGAATATCTGATGGACAGACTGCGGGAGTTCGATACGCCATTGATCAGGAATATCCGGGGGCGCGGCCTGTTCATCGGCATCGAGGTCGATCCCGCGCTGTGCAGTGCACGCGAGATTTGCGAGTCGCTCATGCACCGCGGCCTGCTCAGCAAGGAAACACACGAAACCGTGGTCCGGCTCGCGCCGCCACTCATTATCGGCCGGGACGAAGTCGATTGGGCAGTTGACCAGATTGCCGAAGTCCTGGGAGATATCGACAAACTGCGGCTGGCTTCGTAGGGTCCGGGCATGCCAGAGATTACTGTCACTCACATCATTGTTATTGCCGGTGCGCTAATCGTCGGCATCGTTCTCGGATGGATCGTGCGCGGCAGCCGCTCAGTCGGCGAAAAGACGGCCATCAATGAAGGCTGGCAGGAGCAACTCGAGGCGCAACGTAGCGAGCACGAACGCCTGCTCGATCAAAACAAAAGCCTGATGGACCAAAACAGCCAGTACCAGGCATCGAACAAAGATGCGAAGATGCGCGCAAGTGAACTGTCCGACGCGCTAAAAGAGGCGTTTGAGCGGCGCGACGAGTTGCAGCGGCAGATGAAAGACATTCGCGGCAATCTCGAGGTGGCGGTCTCTGAACGTGATCAGCTGCGCAGCAGCACTACTGCAGATGATCTTTCTGCGGAACTCGCGAACAAAGACGCCAGGATTGAGAAACTCAATGACGAGTTAAAAAACTGGCAAGACCGCCTGCCGCCCCTGATCGAGCGTTATCAGCAACGCAATGCAGAGGCTGAAGCGCTCGAGACGCAGCTGACCGCTGCACTGGAACGAATTGTTGCTCTCGAAGAGATGGTCGGTTCGGATCAAACACGCGTGGAACCGGTTGACCCTGATGCGTTGACCGACGGCATGGACGCATCGAATGATCCGAACGACGACGAAGCCCTGGATGAGACGATCATCGACAAGGTTGAGGAACTCGTCGATGACGACATCGAGGAATTGCTTGAGGCAGAAGCCATTGTCGACGACAGCGACGACGCAGTAGAAGACGTCGAAGTGTCCGATGACGCTGAGGAAGTTGAAGAAGAAGACGAAGTCGAGGATGCAGCAGACGATGATCTGCACGACTTGCCGCGTGACAACCTCAAGCTAATTAAGGGTGTCGGCCCTGCCATTGAAAAAACGCTGAACGAACTCGGCATCAGCCAGTTTGACCAAATTGCCCAGATGAGCGAATACGACATCGACCGCGTTGCACACCGCCTGAAGGGGTTCCGCAGCCGCATCTACCGCGAAGACTGGATCGGTCAGGCGCGTGACCTGCACGACCAGAAGGTAAGCGGCCAGCATTAGCCCGTGCCACGGCGCAACGTGCAGGTCACCATCGCAATCCTGGTGCTTACCTGTGGCGTCTTGCTGTCTGCAAGCATCAATCGTGGCACTCCGGACAACGCAGGCCTGTCTTCGCAGGTATCAGCACTGGACGATGCCCGGTTTTCCATCACGAGCGCGCAGGGCCGTCTGCTGCTCGGCGGCACATCCACGTCGGCGGCTCATGAAGCCGCGCTACTCCAGCTCGCGGCTGAGCACTTTGGAGACTACGAGGTGCAGGCGCGGTTTCGTCCAGGCGTGGTCATGCACGAGCACTGGGAGACCGCAACCAATCGCCTGTTGTACACACTCGCTGCTTTGAGCTCGGCTGAAGCGGAAATGGACCAACGATCGGTAAGCATTCGCGGCGTTACATCCGACGTCGATACTTTCGCGGCTCGTGTCAAATTCCTGCGCGAAGATTTGCCAAAGGAAATTCAACTGAGCACAGACGTTCTTGTCATCAGATCAATGGTGTCCTTTGACGAGCTATGCAAACGGGCGTTTTCCGGGATCGTGTTGCAACCTGTGTCATTTAAGCAATCGAGTGCCGAGATTCGACAACGATCGGTTGCCACGCTGGATCGCATAACGGACTTTGCTCACGACTGTCAGGACATCACGATCGCGATTACCGGCCACGCTGACGCCAGCGGCGACGAGTCGTGGAACCGGCAACTGAGCCGGGCTCGTGCGCAGGCGGTCGCGGATCATATCGTGCAACGTGGCATCGATCCGCGGCGCCTGATCGTGAATGGGCTCGGCTCCTCGGCACCCGTCGCGGACAACTCGACGGCGCACGGCCGCGAGCTGAATCGCCGCATCGAGTTCGAGCTGCGCTAGCCCTATTGGGAGTCGTTCGGCCCTTCGGCGCCAAATAATTCCACCTCGAATACCAGGGTCGCGCCTGGTTGAATCACGTTACCGGCGCCACGATCTCCATAGCCCATTTCGGGGGCCAACGTCAGCTCGCGCTTTTCGCCGATAAGCATGCCGGCAACACCCTGGTCCCAGCCCTTGATGACCTGGCCCGCACCCAGTGTAAATTGAAACTTCTGGCCGCGGTCCACAGAGCTATCAAACTTGTCGCCACGATTACCCTCGGCCTCTTCGTCATACAACCAGCCCGTGTAGTGCACCTCGACATAGTCGCCCGCCTCGGCTGCCCGGCCGTATCCGCCCTGCAGAATTGTTGCCGTCAGGCCCGGTGCTACTTCCAGGGTTTCTACCTCGTTCGTGGTCTCTTCGGTCACGGCCTGCTCCTCTTCGGTTTCTGCGACTTCGGTGGAATCGTTGAGTTCGGCAGGCTCGCCACTTTGCTGGGTGCACCCGACAATGCCGGCCATGAGAATGGCCGCGTAAACTGGATAACTGACTTTCATGAATAACCGCCTTGATGTACGTAAATTAAGTGTCACTCGGAACCCTTGAAGTCCAGGGACGCCGAATTGATGCAGTAGCGCAGGCCCGTTGGCTGCGGCCCGTCTTCGAATACATGGCCAAGATGTGCGCCGCATGATCTGCAGACGACTTCTTCACGCACCATGGCATGGCTCGCGTCGGTCACTGTGCTGACCGCCTCGCCTGCAAGCGGCAGCCAGAAACTCGGCCAACCCGAACCCGAATCATACTTGTGCGTCGAAGAGAACAGTTCGGCATCGCAGCAGACGCAGCGATACGTACCATCTTCCTTGTGATCGACGTACTGGCCCGTAAAGGCGCGCTCGGTGCCCCGGTTCTGTGTGATCTTGTATTGTTCGTCGGACAACTTAGCCTTGAGGTCGCTATCCGAAGCTTTGTCGTTGCTCATAGCCCGTTTTAGCCCGAGCCCGCGCTTGAATCAAGCTCTACCAGCAGCGAATTCATGCGCTTGACGTAGGCTGCAGGGTCATCGAGCTGTGAGCCTTCGGCAAGTAAGGCGTGATCGAGCACGATATGCGCCAGAGAATCGAATCGACTGTTGTCGGTTTCGGCAGAGAGGCGCTCGACGAGCGGGTGTTTGACGTTGACCTCGAGGATTGGCTTGGCGTCTGGAAGCTCCTGGCCGCTGGCCTCGAGCATGCGCCGCAACTGCGGGTTCAGCTCGTTTTCCCCGGCAACCACACATGCCGGTGAGGACACCAGCCTGGTGCTGACATGCACGGCGTCGACTCGCTCCTCAAGTACTTTGCTGACTTTCTCGAGCAGCGGCTTGTGTTCATCGTCCATTGCATCTTGCGTAATACTGCTGTCACCCTCAGGAAGATCGAGGCCCTCGCGCGCAACATCAACGAGTGACTTGCCGTCATACTCGGCCAATCCGTCAACCACCCAGGGGTCGATTCGGTCGCTCAGCAGCAGGACCTCGATGCCCTTGTCCGCTAGTTGCTCAAGGTGCGGGCTCGACGCCGCAGTCGCGTGATTATCGGCGAGGATGTAATAGATCTTGTCCTGCCCCTCACCGCAACGTCCGACATAGTCATCCAACGATTGATCCTGCCCGGCATCCCCTGTGTGTGTGGTCGCAAATCTCAGCAGCTTGGCAAGCTTGTCCTTGTTCCCATCGTCCTCGACAACACCTTCCTTGAGGACCTGGCCGAATTCTCGCCAGAATTTTTTGTAATCATCTGCGGACTTTGCCGCCATCTTCGTCAGCATGTCGATGACGCGGCGCGCCAACGCGCCGCGCATGGCGCTGAGTTCGGGGTTCTGCTGCAGTAGCTCGCGCGACACGTTGAGCGGCAGATCGGACGAATCGACGACGCCTTTTACGAAACGCAGGTACATCGGCAGAAATTGTTCTGCTTCGTCCATGATGAAGACGCGCTGCACATATAACTTCAGGCCCCGAGGCGCCTCGCGATTCCAGAGATCAAAAGGCGCGTTAGCCGGGATGTACAACAGGCTGGTGTACTCGCGCTTTCCTTCGACCCGGTTGTGACTCCACGTCAGCGGATCGGAAAAATCGTGTGACAGGTGTTTGTAGAACTCCTTGTATTCGTCATCACTCACATCGCTGCGCGAACGCGTCCACAATGCGGTGGCCGCGTTGACGACCTTGGCACTGTCGTCCTCATCGGCCGACCTGGACAGGGTCACCGGAAATGCAATGTGATCAGAGTATTTGCGAATCAGGTTTTCGATTCGAAACGGCTCAGAAAACTCGGATTCCGTATCCTTGAGATGCAATGTCACCGAGGTTCCGCGCTCTGCGCGCTCGATCGTCTCTACGGTGAATTCGCCCTCACCATCCGACTCCCATCGAACGCCGCCATCGGCCGTGAGACCTGCCCGACGAGACTTAACGACGACTTTATCGGCTACGATGAAGGCCGAATAGAAGCCAACACCAAACTGACCGATCAGCTGCGCATCCTTTTGCTCGTCGCCGGTCATTTGCTGCAGGAACTCGGCAGTTCCGGAACGGGCAATGGTGCCGAGATGTTCAACGAGTTCATCTCGTGACATACCGATACCGTTGTCGCTGATTGTGACCGTGTTTTTGTCTTTGTCGGACTCGATGCGGATCGTGAGGTCGGGGTCTTCGCTCATCAAACCCGGCTCGGCCAGCGCCTCAAAACGTAGTCTGTCGGCCGCATCCGAGGCGTTTGAGATCAACTCCCTGAGGAAGATCTCCTTGTTGCTGTACAGCGAATGAATCATCAGCTTCAACAGCTGACGAACTTCGGTTTGGAAACCAAGGGTTTCCCGGCTTGTCGCGGTGCTCACGCAGTCGCTCCCTTTGCATCTGCCTCTAGAGGCAGACACGATAGGGGCTTATCAGACTATTTCAAGTCGCGGTGATGTAACGGTGTGATACAGGAGGGTCACGAACAGCAGTATCGCGGTCGCAAGCGCGAGTGGTGGATGCGCAAGCGCAAGCAGGACTCCGCCTACCTGGAGCGCGATCGTCGCACAGGTGGCGATTACGGCAAGGCAGAATTTTCGGATGCGCTCGCTGACCAGCCCGATCATCGAGATCAGGTCGTCGAGATCATCCAGAAGTTGCGCGAGGCGTTCCATGGCAATTCGCTAGCGAACGATGGACAGCATCGGGCCGTCGCTTTTCGGGTCGCCCGACTCGGGATCAGTCTCATCGAGCGCCGAGACGTTCGACTGTTTCGCATGGGCTATTGCCCGATGAAACAGCTCCCAGCGTTGCCGTGCGGACTCATCCTTGAGAAAGACCACTGGCGATTCAGCTTCCTTGCACTTGTTTGACATACTCTTCTAATCGCAAATGTAAGTGTCAGTAAGAGCGACTATAGATAGCTCTGCGTAGCGCCTCCGTGAGGCAGATCACAGCTTGATTTAGAAGTTGTGGATTCTGCACTGCAATCGCGAAAAATCAGACGCAGTACCGGTTCAAAACGGCGCTGGTAGGAGCTTTGGAAGGTGACATCCGTCACAGTCGATAAAATCGTCAAAGCGCAACGACTATGTAACAAAAAAAACGCCGGCAAAGCCGGCGTTCGGTAGATCTGTGTTCGCGAATCGAGAACTTATTCGCCGTCGTCACCGCCGTCCGGTTCCCAGTTTCGCTTCACCTGTTCCGACCAGCTGCGATAGCCTTTCCAGGTATACAGCGTTGGGTCAATACCAACGCGCCGACCGCGGGGGGCAGGTGCCTTGGAAATCCATTGGCGGTATTGCTGCCAACCATCCGCATCATTCGCGGCAGGTTCTGCAGGCGTTACAGACTTGTCTGATTCGTCGGTACTCGACTCGCCATCCGTGCTGTAGTCGGCAACCCATCTGAGGTTTTTGCTATCCGGCATTACTATGCTCAGTAAATCCTTTGAACAAATGCTAAGGGTCGACTGGCATAATTCACAGGAACTGCATCACAGTGCAGACTGTGATTTTTCACATAACTTTCAACATGTTACCGGGCTTCTTTACTTAATCAGCCGGGCGAGTGTGACTTTGAACGGGTCGATTTAACAATAAGCCGCGAGATTTTTTATCGGACCCGATAACAAGGAACGTAGTCGTTCCCCGAAATTTTCATTCGTTTTTGCTCGACAAAGGCCTGCAGCAGGTCATCGAGCAAGCTCATTATCCTGGCCGAGGCCGTGATTTCGAACGGCCCGTCTTTTTCAATCAGGCTCGCAGTATCTTCACGGACGTTGCCGGAAACAATGCCCGAGAACACGCGACGCAGATTCGCGGCAAGAACATGCTTGGGCAAATCCTCGCTGATCTGTAGCTCGCTCATCGCCGCATGTGTCGATGGGAATGGGCGCTGAAATTCTTCATCAATCGCCAGGCGCCAGTTGAAGTAGTACGCATCGCCATGCTGCGTGCGAAATTCCTGAACGTCTTCGAGCCCGGCACGCGTGCTGCGAGCAACCTCGCGTGGATCGTCGATGATTATCTTGTAGCGGCGTTGTGCGTCCTCGCCGAGCGTCGCAGCGACAAACGCATCGATTTGCCGGAAATAGGGTTCGGCAGAAGCCGGCCCGGTCATGATCATCGGCATTGGCTGGGCCTGATTGTCCGGGTGCATTAGTACGCCAAGCAAATAGAGTATTTCCTCAGCCGTTCCCACACCGCCGGGAAAGACAACGATGCCGTGGCCGACACGGACGAAGGCCTCCAGGCGTTTTTCCATGTCGGGCATGATCACGAGGGAATTGACGATCGGGTTCGGTGACTCTGCCGCGATAATACCGGGCTCACTAATTCCGATATAACGACCGTTGCGGATACGCTGCTTCGCATGGCCGATCGTCGCACCTTTCATTGGGCCCTTCATCGCTCCGGCACCGCAGCCCGTACAGACATTCAGGCCGCGCAGTCCCAGTTCGTAACCCACGAGCTTGGTGTAGTCGTATTCAGCCCGGTTGATGGCGTGACCTCCCCAGCACACTACGAGGTTCACATCTGCCGGCAACTGTAGCAGCCCGGCATTGCGGACAATGTGAAACACCGCATCGGTGATTCCGTCACCTGCCTGCAAGTCGAATCGACCACCATCGATAACAACGTTGCGCGTGTAGACGATGTCGCGCAGCACAGCAAACAGCAATTCGCGAATTCCACGAATCATCTTGCCGTCGACAAAAGCGCCGCCCGGTGCGCCTTGCAACGATAATTTCAGCCCACGATCCTGCTGGATGAATCCCAACTCGAAATCTTCATACTGCTCGAGCATCGTGCGCGCGTCGTCAATCTCGCTGCCCGAGTTCAGGACAGCCAGCATGCAGCGCCGCAGCAGGGTATAGAGGCCGCCTTCGCCGCTCGAGCGCAGCTGATCAACCTCGAGTTGAGACATGACCTCGAGGCTGCCCTCGGGCCACACCTCCGTGTTAACAGGTTTGAGGATCGTCATTTCCGCTCAATCAGGGCCGGATTTCGATGGGGGTGTTGTTGGCAGTCATCAGCCAGATGTCGATCATGTCGGAATTCGAGACCGCGATGCAGCCGTTGGTCCAGTCCTGGGTGCTGTAGTAAGCCTCGGAACGCGTCGGCGTATTCGGCTGACCGTGAATCATGATGGCGCCACCCGGGTCGAGTCCTTGTGAGCGTGCGTCACGAACGTCCTGCCCATCAGGGTAGGAAACGTGAATCGACAAGAAGAACTCGCTGTTCGGATTGCGTATATCGAGCAGGTAGATTCCTTCCGGCGTGCGAAAGTCGCCCTCAAACTCCTTGTCCCCGGTCGGACGAATGCCGAGCGCGATTTCAAACGTTCGAAACGCTTCACCATCTTTCACGAGGTGCAGTTTTCGGTCCGCCTTTTCGATGATCACCCTGTCCGCGACCGGAAAGCCGCCCGCCTGCAACCCTCCCTGGGTCAGCAGAAGCAGCGATGTCAGTGCGATACTCAGTTTGCGCATGCGCTGAGACTAGCAAACCTTTGTTGATTGGAACATGGCACAAATCACACGTTCTTGCCGGCAATCGAGCCAATCGCGAAGCCAATGCCACCTGCAACCAGCGTATAGATGGGCAAGAACCGGAACAGTCCTTCGGGATTCGTCGCATCTGTGAACAGTCCATTGAGGTTCACCGAATAGGCATAGTGCAGGTATGCAGACAGTCCCAGCGCGGGGATTGCATAGCCTACGACACCGAGCGGCGCCCGAAAGCCAGAGCCGGTCCAGGTCCCTTTGCCGCGATACAGGGTAATCGCAGCAAGCAGCAGCACAAGGACGGGCGGCACCAGGTTACGCAGTACGTAGGGGCCGCCCTGCTGGACATCGTTAATCCAGAAACCCGCCGCGACAACGAGTAGTAGCAGCGGCGCAAGTCGCACAAGGAACAGGCGCAGCATGCTCTGTCAGGTCCTGTCGACGCTGGTCAGGACAGGGAAATGCACAGTCGTTCCCGGCTGCACATTGTGGAGATCGAACTCCGGGTTGTACTGCCGGAACAGCCAGACCGGCACATCGTATTCGCGCAGTGCAAGCACCCAGATCGACTCGCCACGTGCAACAACGTGCTCCGTCATGCCTGAGATGATGTTCTCGCGAAAGAAGGTATCCTGCTGTGCACGATGGTATGCGATGCGTTTGTCTTCGAAAGCCTGCGTGTCGACAGCGCTGAGATCGAGTTTGATACGTTGGCCAACCTCAACAGGCGTTCGAAAAGACAGGCCGTTGATATCGCGCAAACGTTGCGTCCGTATGCCAAGCCAGTCTGCATAGTGGCCCAGCGTCTCGAGTGGGTGAACTTCGATAGACCGGTCACTTGCAACGCTGTAATCACTCGGGTCGGACAACAACGCCGTTTGAATCGTGCCGAGTAAACTCGCGGCAAGATCGCCGCCGCCAGCCATTGCTCCCGGTGTTTGCTCCAAGACCACGCCAGGAACCTCTATCGCCGGCGCGTCCGCGCTGACGACGGCCGCCGCTACAGGTGCTGGCGGCGAGACAGCCGGAGCCGGCCCGGCGGCAGGCAGGCGCAATTGCTGGCCAGCCCGGATGCGATTTGAGCTGTTCAGGTTGTTGAGAGTCATGAGCGTCGACACTCTCGTCTTATACGTCTGGGCGATTTGCGACAATGTGTCGCCACGCGCAATCGTGTGAAACAGGTCGGGTAACTGTTCGGGTTGCCAGGTGTCGCTCGCAATGCCTGCGAGCAGTCCGTCTACGGACGAATCGAGCAGGTCCGCCGGCAAGCGGACCAGCAGGCCTTTCGGCAAGTGCTTGCTGCCTTGCCATACGGTCGACTGCAATGCCGGGTTGTGCGCCGCAAGTTGCCGCTCGGTGACCTTGAGTGCCTTACTCAAATCCGCCGCGGATATGAAAGCGTCAAGTTCAAACGTTGCAAAGTCGGTCGGCCTGTCCACGGTGTAGCCCGGGAAGTAAGTGTCGCCATTCTGGTCGACGTGCCGCGCGGCAAGAAATGCCACATAGAAATTGCGCGACGCAAAACCGAATGTTCTGCCGTTGTACTTTCTCAGAATATCGACGTAAGCGTTGTCGCCGAACTGGCGCATTGCGCGGCGTGCGCCCGACAACCCATGATTGTATGCCGTGATCGCCATCGGCCAGTTGCCCGTGATGGAGTAGTTATAGGCAAGTAACTTCCCGGCGGCGCGGGATGCTGCGAACGGATCGTTACGCTCATCGATGACATGATCAATGCGCATGAATCGCCGCCCGGTACTGCGCGTGAATTGCCAGATACCGGAAGCGCCGACGTGCGAACGTGCATCAGGATTGTACGAGGATTCAACGTGCGGCAGCGCAGCCAGATCGATTGGTACGCCAAGGGCGCGAAGCTCATTCTCTATGTAGTCACGCCACCGGCCTGACCGCTTGAGTCCTTCGAGAAAGCGGTCCCTGAGACCCTGTTGATAGCGTATCTGCTTCACCGCTGCGCTCAGCGTCGCGTTGTCCACATCGACTGGCCACAACGCCAGCACGCGCGCCTCTTCATCACTGAGATTGTCGCGCTTGCCCTTGGCAAGACTGCGCAAGACCGCCTGCAGCAGCTCGCGCCGCTTCGCAACGCGTCGTTGCCGTGTGCGCCTGTCCATGTCCGCTGGCAGGTCGATGCGCTCGTAGACGACGCCAAGGTTGCGGTTATCGTGCAACACACCCTGTGATGTCGTGTAGTGGCTGAAAATATCGACCCAGAAGTCGACATCTCGTTGCAGTTCAGGCGGAATCGGGAACAGCTCCTGCGCCTGCAGGGGCGCACCCATAAACAGCAGGAGCAACAGGTAAATTCGACTTTTTCTTGTCATTCGGATCATTTCAAGTTTCAATCGTAAATTCTTGATTAGTTCACGGAAAAAAGCAGCTTAACAAGCTATTTTGCAAAATGGGTCGAGCTCTTACACTTACCATAATCTTAACGACACTTGGCGCCGGTTCAGCCTTCGCGGGCGAGGTCTCCGTGGACCCCGGCGATAATGGCGTCGATGTCGTTGAAGATACGACCGAAGATACCGATTCTCGTTCCAGCGAAGTCGCTGTCGCGGTAGAAGATCTGGTCGATCCTGCGCCGACGCTGGCCGATCTACCTGCTATTCCGCTCGCAGATGCCGTAACCGCCGCGGGTGGCGCGGCGTCTACCATCACAATTCTTGGCACTGATGTAGAGCCGGGTACTGCACATCGATTATCTTGGTCTGCCACCGAACTTTTTGAAGGTGTGCCTGTTTCGACGCCGGTGCTTGTCGTGAATGGCGCGTTGCCGGGGCCAACGCTTTGCCTTACGGCTGCCGTGCACGGTGATGAACTCAACGGCATCGAGATGGTGCGCCGCGTCATGCACGATCTCGACCCGTCGAAATTGTCCGGCGCGATCATCGGGATTCCTATCGTCAATGTGCAGGGTTTCCGTCGCGGGTCACGCTATCTTCCCGACAGACGCGACCTGAACCGTTATTTCCCGGGCAACCCGAACGGCAGCGCCGCCGCCCGCATTGCCGATTCCTTTTTCAGGAATGTCGTGTCGCGGTGTGACGCTCTCGTCGACTTGCACACCGGTTCATTCGAACGCGCCAACCTGCCACAGATTCGCGCGGATCTGCGCAATCCTGATGTCATGACACTGACGCAAGGTTTCGGGTCGATGGTCATCCTGCACAGCGCACCTGCCATTGGCACGCTGCGCCATGCGGCAACGCGCGCTGGTATACCTGCAGTGACCCTCGAGGCCGGCGGTCCGTCGCAACTCGAGCTCAATGAAGTCAAACTCGGTGTCAAAGGCATTGAAACACTCGTCAACACCTTGGGCATGGTCAAGAAGCGACGCCTGTGGGGTGAACCCGAGCCCGTCTATTACCGTTCATCCTGGGTGCGCGCCGACAACGGCGGCATTTTGCTCGCGGATGTCAGCCTTGGCAGCACAGTGCGCAAAGGCGACCTGCTCGGCACGATTACCGACCCGATGAATAATGCCCGCACTGAACTGCGCTCACCGTATTCCGGCCGTATCATCGGCATGGCGCGCAACCAGGTCGTCATGCCGGGCTTCGCGGCATTCCATGTCGGTATCCAGACGGACGAGGCGCCGGTCGACGAAGTTCCAGATCCATCCGTCAGCCATGACAAGGAAGCCGGCGGCGACTATGTCGACGGAATGTCCGAATAGGCTTAAGCTGCAGCAGGAATGGCAGCAACCCGTAAACCTCTCTATCGCTATGTAGCACCATCGACCTGGCCGACCTGGATCGGCATGGGATTGCTGCGCATTGTCTGCTGGTTACCGCATTCCGCCGCGATGGCCGTCGGGCGTGCTCTCGGCCGTGTCGCACATAGCGTTGGCGACGAACGCCGTGCGATCGTACGGCGCAATATCGGACTGTGTTTTCCGGAACTTACGATAGACCAACGCAACGACCTGGCGCGCGATCACTTCCTGGCGCTCGGCATGTCGATGATCGAAACGGGCCTGAGCCGCTGGGCGTCGGACGAACACCTGGTATCGATGACGACAATCGAAGGTGTGAACCATGTTCTGGATGCGGTAAATGAAGGCAAGGGAGTCATCCTGCTGAGTGCCCATTTCACAACATTGGAGATCAGTGGCCGCGTGATCACCCTCAATATCCCTCCGTTCGATGCCGTGTTCCGCAAGAACCGTCGGGAATTCACGACTGAACTGCTGCGCACAGGGCGGGAACGCTCCGCGGCAAACACGATTGAAAAACGCGATATCAAACAGATGGTGCGCAGCCTGCGTGACGGACGCATCGTCTGGTATGCGCCGGACCAGAGTTACAATCGCAAAGGTTCAGAGGTAATTGATTTCTTCGGCGTG
>Ga0255052_10000395_pt1 | contig 35642 bp, 27 predicted proteins | sample JV7_2_21_MG_FD_188632 | JGI IMG/M metagenome (GOLD analysis project Ga0255052, IMG submission 188632) | Seawater microbial communities from Jervis Inlet, British Columbia, Canada - JV7_2_21 | ecosystem: Environmental > Aquatic > Marine > Inlet | place: Canada: British Columbia | collected...
GCTGTATTTGCTGGGCATGCTGATTTGGGTAGTTCTGTTTGCAGACTTCTTTGACGCCAATTCGGGATCGGCGACCGGAGTCGATCGCGAGACACCGATAATGTGGGCAGTCATCGTCGGCACACTGTTTTACGCCGTGTTGCTCACTTTGGTCCTGGAATCCGGGGGCGCATCAAAGTCGCTGGCGGACGGATTGAAAACCGGCGCAATAGTCGGCGCATTACTCTGGGGCACTGCTGATTTCGTCTTGTTTGGATTTACCAATCTCAGCACGCTGACGGGGACCGTCGCCGATACCTTACTCGAAGGCGTTCGCGGAGGCATAGCTGGCGGCATCATTGCGGCAGTCCTCGGCAAGATCGGCGACTGATCGATCACAATATTGACGACGATTGAGAGAGCCTTGCCTTTCAGGCGAGGCTCTCATCGGCCGCTCCGCGTATTTACAGCGAAATTTTTGCGTCGGCCTGTATGTTTTTTTGGGTCGAGCGCTGCGCACGCCGGGCGGCGAAGTACGCAACGCTGACGCCGAGACTAACGAAAAGAATAATCAGGGTCGCCAGTGCATTGATGTCCGGCGTCACGCCCAGTTTCACTTTCGAGAAAATCACCATCGGCAGTGTGCTGCCGCCCGGGCCGGATACGAAACTTGCTATGACGAGGTCGTCGAGCGACAAAGTGAATGCAAGAAGCCAGCCGGCAATCATCGCGGGCGCAATTAACGGCAACGTGATGTCGAAAAGGACGCGGAAAGGTTTGCCCCCCAGATCCATGGCGGCCTCTTCCAGCGACTGGTCCATTCCCGACAGCCTCGACTGGATAATCACGGTGACATAGGCCATCGCAAACGTCGTATGGGCAATCGTGATGGTCGTGAATCCGCGCTGCGCCGGCCAGCCGATGAATTGTTGAAGGCTTACGAACAACAGGAGCAACGACAGTCCGGTTATGACTTCCGGCATGACCAGCGGTGAGGTAATCATTCCGGAAAACAGAGCGCGGCCGCGAAACTTACCGAACCGCGTCAGGGCCAGGCCCGCCATCGTTCCGAATATCGTCGCGACCGTCGCCGTCGTAAAAGCGATGCGCAAGCTGAGAAAGGCGGCATCGAGAATTTGTTCGTTCCTGAAGAGTTCGCCATACCAGCGCGTCGAGAATCCGCCCCAGACGGTCGCCAGCCGGGAGTCATTGAACGAATAAAAGATAACGGACAACAGCGGTAAATAAAGAAAGGCATAGCCGAACACCAGGACTGACAGCAAGAACCGGGATCGCCTGCCGTTCATGCGGCACCCTCAGCATCTTTAGCCTGGCTGCGTTGCAGAAACACGATCGGTACGACCAGCAACATCAGCAAAACGATTGCTACCGACGAGGCCAGCGGCCAGTCACGATTGACAAAAAATTCGTCGAACAAGACGCGCCCGATCAGGAGTGATTCCGGGCCGCCCAGCAGGTAGGGAATGACGTATTCGCCCATCGCCGGAATGAATACGAGCAGGCAGCCGGCTATTACACCGGGGCGCGCGAGCGGCCAGGTGACATCCCAAAAAGCCTGTCTCGGCCTCGCACCCAGGTCCAGAGCTGCATCGACGAGATCGAGATCCATTCGCTCCAGCGTTGCATACAGCGGCAGGATCATGAACGGCAGATAGGAGTAAACGAGGCCGATGTAGACCGCGAAGTCCGTGTACATGAGCGGCAACGGTTGATCGGTGACACCCAGCCACATCAGGAAATTATTGATCACACCGTAGTTATTCAGCAGTCCCATCCAGGCGTATACGCGCAACAGGAACGAAATCCAGAATGGCAATATGACGAGCAGTAACAAAATGCTTCTTGCCGCAGAGCCGGAGCGGGCGATTCCATAGGCCATGGGAAACCCGAGCAGCAGGCAAAGAAGCGTCGCCGATGCTGCCATCACAACCGACCGCAGATACGTAATGCCGTAGAGCTTATCGGTCAGGAGAAACCTGAAGCTGTCCAAAGTTGCGATCAGATTTCCGTCCTCATCGAACATCGGTGTGAACGGCGGTTGCGCAATGATCGGATCGGCTGTCGAGATCTTCAGGATGATCGCAAATGGCGCAAGGAAAAATACCAGCAACCAGACGTATGGAATGAGAACCGCGAACCGCTGCCACAGCGTGTCGCGCCGACTCTCTGTACCCGCGAACACTTCGCTATTCCGTCAGAACGACCGCACTGCGGGGCCGCCAAGAGATGAATACTTCGTCGTCCCATTCGAGATGTCGTTCGGCCGATCGCCGCCGGTTTTGCGCGCTTACCTGGACAATCTTGCCCGACTTCAGGCGAATCCGGTAAAGGGACAAATTGCCGAAGTAGCCGAGGTCATGAACGACACCGGACAAACAGGTGTCATCCGCATTGTCAGGCTCGTGATCGCTGATATAGATTTTTTCGGGGCGTACCGCAATACAGACCTTATCTCCTTTCTTCATTGCCCTGTCCGTCAGCCCTGTCAGCGTCGCCTCCGTTTCATCTGCTTTGACTGATATGGCACCGTCACGAGCCTCGTCGATCGTACCTTCGAACATATTTATCGTGCCGATAAAATCGGCGACAAAGCGACTCGCGGGATACTCATATACTTCCTTCGGCCTGCCGACCTGTTCGAATCTGCCTTCATCCATGACCGCGATCCGGCTGGACAGAATCATTGCCTCTTCCTGGTCGTGAGTAACGACGACAAAAGTGATTCCCAGCTCGTCCTGGATATTCATCAGCTCGAATTGCGTTTGCTCCCGAAGCTTCTTGTCCAGGGCCGCGAGTGGCTCGTCGAGCAGGAGCACTTTCGGACGTTTAACCAGTGCCCGGGCCAGCGCGACACGTTGGCGTTGACCACCCGATAGCTGATCAGGCTTGCGGCTCGAGAATTCTGTCAGCTGCACGAGGCTCAGGATTTCCTCGACGCGTGTCTTTACCTCTTCCCCCGCCACTTTGTCTTTTTCGAGTCCGTAAGCGACATTTTTCTCCACCGTCATGTGTGGGAAAATTGCATAGGACTGAAACATCATGTTAACCGGGCGGTGATACGGCGCCTGATCCGTGATATCGATGCCGTCGATCGAAATGCGGCCGCTTGTTGGTGTCTCGAAGCCGGCCATCATCCGGAGCAGCGTCGATTTGCCGCACCCGGAACCGCCGAGGATGCAAAACAACTCACCTCGACCGATTTCGAGGTCGACTGAATCAACAGCGACAAAGTCGCCGAAATGCTTGCTGACACCCTCTATCCGGATGAATGAATCATTATTATTATTGTTGTTTCCTGACATTTTTTTGTTGCCGGATCGATTATTCAGATTCCGCTTTTCACCCTTGCAAACGCCCGCGTTCGCGGCCGTTCCCTCTTTGGGTCCGCCGACAATATCGGGTAGGTTATTTTGAAGGTCTGCTCATCAGGGTAGACCGCTGGGTGATTTCGTATCTCCGGGCTCATGAATTCCCACGACGCCTTGTTCGAATTTGCGTACCAGACTTCCTCGGCAATGTCGGCGGCGATATCGGGGCGCATCAGGAAATTCATGAACAGATAGGCGTTGTCCTTGTGTGGCGCATCCGCTGGCATAAACACCCCGTCCACCCAGAGACCAGATCCTTCCATTGGAATTGTGTAGCGAAGGTCCATGTCAAGGCCGGCCTCTTTCGCCCGACGCATAGCCGTGGCGAAATCGCCCGACCAGCTCATCGCCACGCAGACTTCCTTGTTGGCAAGATCGGCCGCCATTTTTTGGTTGCTGAAATAACGGATGTATGGGCGCACGAGTTTCAGCTGCGCCTCGGCCGCAGCCAGATTTTCGTCATCGAGCGCATTCGGGTCTCTGCCGAGGTAGGCGAGCACCATTGGAAACAAATCAGTCGGGCCATCGAGCAGGCTCACCCCGCAATCGGCAAGCCTGGATACGACGTTCGGATCGAAAAGCACATCGCCACTGTCCATCGGATGATCCGGCAATCGCTCCCGAACCAGTTGTTCGTTGTAGGCGTAACCGGTCGTACCCCAGTGATAAGGAATCGCATATCCTCTTGTCTTTTCGTAAACATCTACCTTCTTGATCAGGTCCTGATCCAGGTTACGGATATTAGCCAGCCGCGAATAGTCCAGTTTCTCGAATATGCCGATCGGTGTCAGCCGCGAGGAGAACTGGCTGCTGTGAACAACGACATCGTAACCACTGTTGCCGGCCAGGAGTTTGACGTCGACGACTTCCGACGAGTCATAAATATCGTAATTGACTTTGATGCCGTATTCGGCCTCGAATCTTTCGATGGTGTCCGGCGCGATGTAATCCGCCCAGTTATAGACGTTGACGACATTCTCGCCGCTCGCGGTATCAGCCGCACGGTCTGTGCTGCAGGATGCCAGCAATAAGATGGAGACCGAAATAAACACATTTGTCTGTAATTTCATTTGGCCCCGATTTCAACACCTGTCGTTGCTCAGGTCTAGCTTTTACAGATGACCCAAGCCCCGCTTTTGCAAGCCTCGCGCGATAATCAAACGCTGTATCTCGCTCGTACCTTCCCAGATACGATCCACCCGTAATTCCCGAAAGAATCGTTCTGCGACGTTCTCGCGCATATATCCGCGACCGCCGAATATTTGCACCGCACGATCGGCGACGCGATTCGCCATTTCGGAGACGTAGAACTTCACCATCGAACAGCGATTGTGAAGTTGCTTCAGATCGTCACTGCGGTTATGTGCTTCTGCCGCTTCGAACGCCATCAGTCGGGCCGCCCATAGCTCGGTCGCACTATCGGCAATCATGAATTGCCTGCTTCTCGATGAGCGGCTGGCCGTCGACCATTCGCTCTTTTGCGAATTTGGTCGCTTCTTCAATTAGTCGTGCCGCGGCACCACAGTTGCGGGCGCCGATCATTAATCTCTCGTGACGAAACCAGCTTTTCGTATATGCCATGCGATCGCCGGAGCTGCCAACACGGCTGCTGGCCGGCACTTCGACGTCGGTGAATCGATACGTCGGGTGATGTGCTGAATTAAGTGTGGTTGAACAGTGGCGATGCGATCATCTCTATACCGTCAGTATCCCTTTCTACGAGAAACAGGGCATCATCGCCCTCGTCCGGTAACTGCGCCTGAAGCCAGAAGAAGTCTGCGAGATTGGCGCTGGTCACGTACTTCTCGCCGCGCATCATCGGCAAAACGTAAGTTTCGATTTGCTCGTCAGAGCATGCTTCGAACATCCAGCTTTGCGGTTCGGAAAAACACCAGGACAGGGCATTCGTCACGCGGCCGAGTTGTTCCCAGATAGCAACCTGTTCGACCATCGGGAGTTCCAGCCCGCCGTGCGACCTCGGCACATCGATCGCGCTGAAACCTAACTTGATCGCACGTGTCTTTTGCTTGCTAACGATTTCGGACGGCAAAACTCCGCCATTCAGTTCGGCTTCGACTTCGAACGGCTGCAGGTATTCGTCCGCATAATCGCGCGCTTTCTTTTGCCAGGAGATGGTGCTTTCGCTTAATTCGATATGCACAGGAAATCCTCAGCTAAAAATGTTTCGGAAAGACTGATGCCAGATAACTCTTTACCGAGTCGAGAGCCGCATGGCGATCCCAGGTCTTGGGGCTGATCAGACACGACAACCACAATCCATTCGTCAGGGACGACAGCACCTCTGCAACATTCCCTGCGCTGACGTTCTTGTAGCTGCCTTCGACGATGATCTCCTTGCAGAGATTTTCTATCGCCCGGTCGTAGCCCTTGTCGTACTCATTGCACATCTTGCGATAGGTCGGCATGGCTTTGACTTCACCCCAAAAGCCGAACCAGACGGCCAGTTTTTTTGGATCACATACTGACGGTCTCAGGTCCATTTCCATTAGTGCGAGTAGCTTGTCCGTCGCATTGGGACCTGATTTCACCAGGGTTTTTTCGAAAAGAGATTTGTACTCCTCCGCGAGGAATCTCAGCGTCTCATTAAAGAGATTGTCTTTGCTCTTGAAATGCAGGTTGACGATACCCTGTGACAGCCCTGCCTCTTTGGCGACGTCGCCGAGTGTTGTGCTGCCGATTCCGCGTTTCGATATACACTTTATGGTGGCTTCGATCAGTTGCTGGCGACGCGCCTCTTTCGACGCGGTCCGTCCCGATTTCACAGCGGCTATGACCATTTCCTGACCCATTACTCCTTGTGGACAGCGCTGCATTCTGCCATAAAATGAATGACTATTCATTCAGTTTTCTGGACTTCGGACACTGCTTCGTGAGACCCTAGGCCCGTGCTGGGCAACATGGAGGGTCTATGCGTAGCCTGGAGAAATCCAACAAACAGTTTCACAAAGCCCTAACGCGGCTGCCCCTGGGAGTCTCATCGAACTTCCGCTACTGGGGCGACGACAAAACCATTTACGTCAGGCACGCCAAGGGTGCGCGGCTCTGGGATATCGACGACAACGAATACATCGACTACCGGCTTGCCTACGGCCCGGCAATTCTCGGCTATGCCGATGCGCGTGTCGATGAGGCCGCCAAAGAAGGCATGAAAATTGGTGGTGTATTTGCCTTGGCGACAGAACTTGAATTCGAGGTTGCACAACGAATCAGCCGGATGGTACCGGCGGCAGAGCTCGTGCGGTTTTCGAATTCGGGCACCGAGGCGGTCATGGCAGCGTTGCGTGTTGCTCGCGCATATTCCGGCAAGGACGGCCATATCGTCGTGGAAGGCGGCTACCACGGCATCTTCAACGAGGTCCTGTGGTATTCGGAGGTCGAAGAGTGGAACCCCGAGGACGGCGATCCGAAAATTGTCCCTGCCGGTGAAGGCGTGCCTCAGATATTGAAACCGCTTTTTCATACAGTGCCATTGAACGACTCGAATGCGCTGGAGGGCCTGCTCAGAAAGCACGGCGATGACATTGGTGCATTTCTCGTCGAACCGATCATGGGAAACTGCTGCAGCCTGACTGCGACGGTTCAATATATGCAGGACGTACGGTCCTTATGTGACAAATACAATGTCGTCCTGATCATCGACGAGGTGAAAACCGGTTTTCGGGTCGGAAAAGGCGGCGTCCAGGAATTGCTGGGCGTAAGAGCGGATATCTGCACATTCGCTAAGGCCGTCGCAAATGGTTATCCCCTCTCCGTCGTTGCGGGACGTGAAGAGATCATGAGAAAAATCGGTGACGGCGTGGTTCACGGCGGCACATTCACAGGACATTCGGTATCGCTTTCCGCAGCCAAAAAGACGCTGGAGATTCTCGATGAGACGGATGCGCTATCGACTATCGAAAAATATGGCAGGGAGTTGCAGGATGGACTCGGAAAGATTCTTGCCGACAGAGATATTCCACACTGCTTCGTGGGGCATCCCTCAATGATAGGCTTGTTTTTCAGTGACAGCGCACCGAAAGACTATCGCGACTGGATCAATACAGACTATAAGTTCTATAACGCGGTCGCTCCCGAATTACACGAGCTCGGCATTCTGGTCGAACCGGATTCGAGGGAACCATGGTTCATGTGTGAGGCTCACGATATGAAATGCCTTGAGGAAACGCTGGACAAATTTGAGCGCGCGGTGGACATTACTTTGAACAAACTGCCGTCCGAACGCCGACATATCGTCACGGCATGAGAATAACGAAGGTTGATACGAAGCTATGAAGACTTATGACGCCATCGTCGTTGGCGCGGGCCACAATGGCCTGACGAATGCCGCCTTCCTGGCCAAAGCCGGGCTCGATGTACTCTGTCTCGAAAAGAACGAGTATATCGGCGGGGCGACCGTCAGCAGGAACCTGTACAAGGACTGGATTTACTCCAATTGTTCCTATGTCTGCAGTCTGCTGCGCCCGGAAATCTTTCAGTCTCTCGAGCTGGCCAGACACGGGCTTCAGGTCACACCATATGGCGGCGGAACGGTGTTCATGGAAAACGGTGACTACCTCGGCAGTTACGCGGATCACGAAGTGCACCATCGCGAGTACGCGCGTTTTTCGAAAAAGGATGCCGATGCCTATGACCGCTACTCGGCAGACACGATGCGTCAGTGTCGCTTCATTCGTGACTTCCTGCTGCGCACGCCTGCCGACCCGACATCGTTCAAGCCAAAGGACCTGTTGGGCCTTGCTCACATCGGCAGCAAATTCTACGAGATGGGCGAACAGCGCATGTACGACACCATTCGCTTCTGGACGATGAGCGTCGCCGAGTATCTGGATGAATATTTCGAGACAGACGTCATCAAGGCCGCACTATCGGGAAGCGGCATCATCGGCACGGCGCTCGGCATCCACTCCCCCGGCACCGCTTACGTGCTTTTGCATCATTACATGGGCGATGTCGACGGCAACATGGGCGCCTGGGGCTACGCGCGGGGCGGCATGGGTGCGGTTGCGAGATCGATTGCCAGTTCCTTTCAATCATATGGCGGCGAGTTGCGGCGCGATGCCGGCGTCGAGCAGATTGTCGTGAAGAACGGCAAGGTCAAGGGAGTGGCGTTGACCAACGGCGAGGAAATCGATGCGCGTGTCGTTGTCTCCGGCATGGACGTAAAGCGCACGTTTCTGAATTGCATGGACAAGAACGATCTGCCCGAGGATTTTTATCATCGCGTCAAACATTTCAAAATTCGCGGCTCATCGGGAAAACTCAATATCGCGCTCGATGGCCTGCCGAGCTTCCCTGCCCTGCCGAAGGACAGTCCGCTACTGGATGGCGATATGCATTTCATCGATTCGATGGAGCGCATGGAGCGTGCGTACGACGACTGGAAAGCCGGCACATGGTCCAAAGATCCTTACGTCGACATGGTCATACCGACATTGAACGATCCGACCATGGCGCCGCCCGGCAAACATTTCATGAGTTGCTTCGTACAGTACTGCCCGCCGAATATCGAAGGCCGGCCGTGGATGCCGGAAGAAAAAGAAGCGTTCGGCCAGACCGTCATCGACCAGATCGCCGACTACAGTCCCGACTTCAAGGATCTGATCCTGCACGTCGAAGTCCGAACGCCGGAAGAAATCGAAAGTGAAACCGGACTCACCGAGGGCAATATATTCCATGGTGAGTTAACGATGGATCAGATCATGTTCAACCGACCGGTGCCGGGCTACGCGCAATACCGCGCGCCGGTCGCCGGCCTGTACATGTGCGGCTCGAGCACACACCCGGGTGGTGGGGTGATGGCGGCACCCGGCGCGAATGCGGCAAGGGAGATCCTGCTCGATCTCAAACGTGCCAATACCGTGCCGGAAAGCTTCGGGGATGACTGATTATGACTGAACGATACGATGCAATTATCGTTGGCGCCGGCCATAACGGACTCGTATGTTCGGCTTTGCTTGCAAAAGCAGGCAAGCGCGTCCTCGTCCTGGAAGCCAGGGATCAGGTCGGCGGCGCCGCAATCACGCGCTCGTTTGCGGATGGCTACTCGGTATCCGCCTGTGCCCACCTGCTCTATCAGCTTCAGCCGAAAGTCGTCAAAGACCTCGGACTGAAACTCGAATATGCGTCGAGGAATATGGAGACAATCGGATTGTCGCCGGACGGGCAGCATGTTCGCTTCAGCGGCGATCGCGTCACCGGCGTCGACGATGCAGACACGACGAGCTACAAGGCGTTTCACAAGCGCATGACTCGTTTCGCCGATCTGCTTCTGCCGTATATGAACCAGGCTCCCGCGCGACTGGCGAACTTCGGTAGCGGGGATATCGTCAGGCTGGCGAAGTTCGGCCTGGATATCCGAATGCTCGGCAAGACAGAAATGCAGGAGTTCATTCGCCTGATCGGTATCAATATCTACGACGAACTCGTAGAACATTTCGGAAATCCATTATTGAAAGGCGTGTTGAGCGTCGACGCCGTCCTCGGCACGCATCTCGGCCCGCGTTCGCCGAATACCATACTGACCTACCTGTACCGACTGTGCGGCAATCACGGCAATGTGGCATCTCCGACGGGCGGTATGAGCAGCGTTACTGAAGCACTCGCTCACGCCGCCCGCGATAACGGCACCACAATAAGAACCGGAATGCCCGTAAAGCGAATCGTCGTCGAAAACGGCCGTGCCGCCGGTGTCGAGACCGAGAGTGGCGAGACCTTTTCCAGTTGGCTGGTCGTGTCGAACGCAGACCCGAAGTCGACCATTATGGACCTCGTAACACCGCGTCATGTCGAGGCCGGATTTACGCGGCGTGTCCGCAATATTCGTATGCGGGGCAACGCCGCAAAACTGCATCTCGCGCTCGATGGACTGCCAACGATCGAGGGACTCGACAAAAAGGACTTCGGCCAGCGCATGGTCGTCGCCCCGGACGAGAATTACGTGGAATGGGCCTTTAATCCCGCCAAGTACGGCGAATTTTCGAAAGACCCGGTGCTCGAAGTTACGTTTCCCACATTCCGGGATCCGTCTCTGGCGCCGACGGGTAAACACGTGCTTTCGGCGATCGTCCAGTTTGCCCCTTACGAACTGAAAGGCGGCTGGACGAATGACGCCCGCGACGAGTTCACGAAGACCGCGATTGCGAAACTCGCCGAATACGCGCCCGATATCGCCGATCGTGTCACCGCGACAGAGTTATTGACGCCACCCGACATTGAGAAAGAGTTCAGGATTACGGGCGGTCACTGGCATCACGGCGAACTGACGCTCGATCAATTCCTGTTCTGCCGCCCTGTCGGCGGTGCTGCGCAGTATGCGATGCCCCTCGACGGTCTTTATTTGTGTGGTGCGGGCGCCCACCCCGGCGGCGGAGTCAGCGGTGCGGCCGGGCGCAATGCAGCCCGGATGATACTGAGCAGGGAGAAGGCGGCATGAGCATCCAGGAAGTTCAACAGGACAGGAAGAAGTCACCGTTTTATTCACGTCAGTCGGAACTCGACCGGCTGAATCAATGGCATGAATGGAAAGGCTATTCGAGCGCCGATGCATTCTACAGTTCCGAACTCGAGTATTTCGCAATTCGCAACAGCACGGGCGTATTCGACCTGACGCCGATGACCAAGTACCGCATTGATGGACCCGATGCACTCGACTACATCGACCGCCTCGTCACGCGTGACATGAGGAAGATCAAACCGGGACGGGTCGCGTACGCTGTCTGGTGTGACGATCAGGGCCAGGTCATCGATGACGGCACTGTCTTTCATCTCACGGAAGGCGAATACCGGCTTTGTTCACAGGAACGCCACATGGACTGGCTCATGGCATCCGCCATCGGCTTCGACGTCAATATCGAAGACGAGACCGCCGACATCGCGGGGCTCGCGGTGCAAGGGCCGACGTCTTACAGCATCCTGAACAAGCTCGGGCTGGATGGACTCGAGAACCTGATGTTCTTCGGTTTGATGCAATTCGACTTCGAGGGAACCGAACTCATGGTGTCGCGCACCGGTTATACCGGTGATCTCGGCTACGAGCTCTGGATCGAGTCTTCCGGAGCGGAAGCGCTCTGGGATGCGCTTTTTACGGCCGGAAAGGACTTCGGCATCATGGCGATTGGCACGAGTGCATTGGAACAGGCAAGAATCGAAGCTGGCTATCTTGCGGCTTACGAGGACTTCCTGCCCTCGCTGGAAACCGTTCGCACCGGCCGCTCGCGCTCTCCGTTCGAACTCGGGCTGGGCTGGCTCGTCGATTTCAAGAAACCGAATTTCAATGGCCGACGGGCGCTCGCCGAAGAAAAACGGCGCGGCTCGACCTGGCGCCTGGTCAAGCTTGATCTCGAGGGCAACAAGCCGGCGAACCATTCCTACATCTTTGTGAAAAAATACGGACGGTACAGCCAGGTCGGATTCGTAACATCTGCTGCCTGGTCTCCGGTCTGCAAGCAAAACATTGCGATTGGAACCGTGAAAATGCCATACGGAGCCGTCGGTGATACGCTCTGGGTCGAGGTCTATTACCAGCGTGAGATGCATTGGTCACGACTCATGGCAAATGCGAAGGTGGTCGACAAACCATTCTGGGATCCGGAAAGACGGCTTGTGACCCCGCCCGGTCCCTACTGAATCGGGTGAAATTGAGAGCGTCGCCATGATGCATCGTCTCGATCCCCTGCTCCGCCCGAAAACGATATCAATCCCGTAATCGTCGGCGAGAGCAGCAGCATTGCGGTCGACACCCTCGCGCTCGGCAGCGGCGTAAACAAAGACAGGTAACGAAGATGAGTATTCAAACAGCATCAGAACTGACATTCGAGAAGTGGAAGGGCGTTGCCGAAGCGGCCTTGCAACAAGCAGAGACCCGCCTGTTCATCGGTGGCGACTTTGTCGACGCAATCGACGGAGATCGATTCGAGACTGTGAACCCGGCAAATCTCGAGGCAATCGCAGCGGTTTCTGCTGCAAACGCCAAAGACATTGATATTGCAGTCGCGACGGCGAGAGATACGTTTCGCCCCTGGTCCCGCATGGCACCCAGGGACCGCATGGAAATCATGTACCGTTTTACGAGACTCGTCGACGAGAACGCAGAACAACTGGCCGTCCTCGACACGCTCGATATGGGAAAGCCCATCTCGGACGTTCTGAGCGTCGATATTCCCTGCGTCATGCAGACAATCCAGTTCATGGCTGAGTACATCGACAAGATCGAGGGCTCAGTCACGAACACGGAAGAAGACGTGATGCACTACATCCTGCGCGAACCCATAGGTGTGGTCGGCGCCATCTCACCATGGAATTACCCGATGTTGATGGCGACGTGGAAGGTTGCGCCGGCGCTTTGTTCCGGTAATACCGTCGTACTGAAACCGGCGGAACAGGCTCCGCTCTCCTGCCTGAGGCTTGCGGAACTGTTCATCGAAGCCGGCGGGCCTCCCGGCGTATTCAATGTCGTCAATGGCATCGGTGAAGTAGCTGGAAAAGCGCTTGCACTGCACCCCGATGTGGACAAGGTTACGTTCACGGGTTCGACCGAAGTCGGCAAACTGATGCTGCAGTATGCCGGTCAATCCAACATGAAGCGCGTCTCCCTGGAATGCGGCGGCAAGACACCGCAGATATTCATGTCGGATCTGAAAAATCTCGATCGCGCGGTTACCTCTGCCTATGACGGCGTGTTTGCCAACATGGGAGAGGTCTGTAACGCGGGTTCACGACTACTTGTGCACAGAAAAATTCACGACGAGTTTGTCGATCGTTTTGTTACTGAGGGCAAAGAAGCCTACGTCCCGGGCGACCCACTGGACCCGCAGACCAACCTCGGGCCGCTCGTGACGGACGAGGCACAGCAGCGCGTCCTTTCATTCATCGAGTCCGGCAAGGAAGAAGGCGCAGAACTCAGATTCGGTGGCAATGTGCCGGATGAACTCAATGGTGCCTACGTCAATCCGACCCTGTTCACGAAAGTCGACAACTCGATGCGAATCGCACGCGAGGAGATTTTTGGCCCGGTCGCATCGGTCATACCATTCGACAATGTCGACGAGGCCGTAAGCATCGCAAATGACACGATTTACGGGCTCGCTGCAGGCGTCTGGACCCAGAACCTCAGCCAGGCCCACCGCCTAGTCAAAGAAATCGATGCCGGCGTCATCTGGGTCAACAGCTTCGACGAAGGTGACATGACGCAACCCTTCGGTGGTTACAAACAGTCCGGCAATGCGCGAGACAATTGCATCGAGAGCCTGCTGTCATACACGCAGAGCAAGTCTGCCTGGATTCGGCTCAGCTGACGTCGTCGGACTTGCGGCCGAAATACCGCAGTACAGCAATAAGGATTGCAGCGCCCAGGACCAGGGACATGGCCGGCGGAAACCCGTAACCGCCCGGAATGGTTCCAATCGTAATGCCGACTGCGCCAACTAGTACGGCATAGGGCAACTGCGTGCGAACGTGCTCAATGTGATCGCAACCGCTGGCCATGGATGAGAGCACGGTCGTATCGGATATGGGTGAGCAGTGATCTCCCCAAACGGCGCCGGCCAGGTTGCATGCAATGGCCGAATACAGAATGTGCATATGCGCCGCATCATTGACGCCGTTTACCGTCATGACGGCCCAGGTCAGTGGAATCACGAGCGGCATCAGGATACCCATCGTTCCCCAGCTCGTCCCTGTCGTGAATGCAGTAATCGCCGACAACACAAAGACGGTAGCAGGTACGAGCGTAACCGGCAGCGTGTCAGCAAGAATCGACACGAGATAATCGGCCGTATGCAAATGCAAGGTTACAGCAGAAAGCGCCCACGCGAGCACCAGCACGATCATTGCGAAAAGCATTGCGCGTACGCCACCGTACCATGCGTCCACGGTCTCGTGCGCGCTCAGGATTCCTTGCCCGACCGTCAATGCAGCCGCCGTCACAGCCCCAAGCAATGATGCCCACATCATGGCTTTGTATGCGTTGGCGTCGCCGATGATGACCGAGAGAGATTTTCCCTCGCCGTAGCCGGTTACATAGAGACCAACGACGAGCGCCACAATCAGTACCACCAGTGGTATGAATGCATTTAATGCCCGCATCGGAATATTCGGCTTCGGCGCCAGTTCCTCTCCCTGCATCGATGGCATTTCGTCCGCCATTACCGGTGAGACCTGGCCCTTTCGTGCGCGGACTTCCGCCTTGTACATAGGACCCATGTCCCGGCCGCTATAGGCAACCGCAAACACGAACAACACGGCCAGGATCGGATAGAAGCTGTACGGTATTGAGCGAAGGAATACGGTATACGCGGGCGTTTCGATTTCCGGTATGCCCGCCAGTGCTTCGCCAATGAGGCCGACCTCATAGCCGATCCAGGTTGTAATCAGCGCGATGCATACGACGGGTGCAGCGGTTGAATCCACGATATAAGCCAGTTTCTCGCGGGAAATCCTGAGTTGATCGGTGAGCGGCCGCGCCGTATTACCAACGACAAGCGTGTTGCTGTAGTCGTCGAAGAAGATCATGACACCCATCAGCCAGACAGAGACCTGTCCGCCGATTGCCGTCTTCGCGCGAGTCACCATCATGCGGACGATGCTCGTCATTCCACCGTTGCGCGTGATGATCCCGACCATGCCGCCGATCATTAACGAGAACAGAATAATCGCTGCATGATCCTCGTCGGCCATCGCCTCCGTGACAAAGATCTGAAACCCGTCGAGTAAGCCGCCGAAAATTCCTGCCGGCGCGAAAGATCGCAGCGCCGTCGCGCCCAACCATACACCGATTAACAGCGCCGGAATGACGTTCCGCAGAGTTAATGCAATGAGTATTGCGACAATTGGTGGCGTGATGGATACCCATCCGGGAATAACACGCAGACTGGCATCGTCGGCTTTACGATCGGGCGATGCCGCGCTGACTGCCACATCGCCGGTATTTTCGACAACAATTTCGGTAAAGCTCGCAACGCCGTCAACGTCCGAAGATGCGCTGTACTGTGAATCCCCGACCTTTAGCGAGATTTGTGCGCCCGGCCGGGCGCCGCTGACCGAAATTTCCGTCGGCACATTCGCCAGCGCAGTGCCCGGCGATTCGATCTGCAGCGTTTGTGCAAATGAAATCGATACCGAAAGGGCCAACGAAAGACACAGGACTGCTTTCTTGATTTTCTTTTCCCTGTCTGAGGCTTAGGCGCGCCGCGATTCTAGCACGGCGCTAAAGCCTTGATGCAACTTTGCAAAGCGACGTGCCGAGTTCCGCTCTTCTTGCGGAAGTCAGCCTCAGAGTGGGTCCGCATATCGAGAGCGCGCCCTCAACATCGCCGAGAGGCGTTCGTATAACTGTCGCAACGCCGGAAAATCCGTCTTCGAGTTCGTCCACGGTAACTGCATATCCACGTCGCCTGATATCGATGAACTCCGGCTGGAAGGAATCCTTGCTGACCAATGTCCTGGGCGTGAGCGCTGTCAGTGAATCGGGTAGCCGGTCAAGCCCGTGCTCGTCGAATGCCATCACAGCTTTCCCTGTCGATGTCGCATGCAGTGGCCATCTCGTGCCGACATTACCGGCGGCCCCGATAACATGGCGGCCCGTGACCTCGTCCAGGATCAACATGCTGTCTTCGATCGGGACTTCGAGCGTTGCTGTCTCACCCGTATCGTTCGCAAGAGACTTGAGGAGTGGGCGAACACGCCGCCGAAGGTCGCTGCTCGCCAGTGCCTGGACACCGAGCGCCATGAGACCGGCGCCGAGGCTGTAAGCTGCGCTTACCGCATTTCGGTCGATGAGGCCTTCGCTCTGTAATGCGCGCAATAGCCGATGCGTCGTCGTCTTGTTCAGGCCGGACAGTCTGCTGAGTTCGGCCAGAGACATCTCGTGCCGCTCGATCGTGAAAAGTTTGAGTAACCTGACTGCTCTAAGTGCCGCTTGAGCCCCCTGCGGCGGGCGCAATTCGTTCATTTGTACTGTGCCATATTGTGATCTGCTGTTTCATATTATGGCGGCAACTGATGAAATAGGCGAGTGGCCTCAGTCGTATACGAAAAAAAAGCTGCAATTGCCGAAATCCGCCTGAATCGGCCCGACAAGCTGAATGCCATTAATTCATCAATGCTCGGGGAACTTGGCGCGGCGCTCGACAGGGCGGAAGACGATGTCGACATACGCGTCATTATTCTTTCCGGAAACGGGCGCGCATTTTCGTCCGGATTCGACCTCGAAACGCCCGAAGCCAATGAGGGCGTATCCAGAATCGATGCAATCCGGGATGAGCTGACGCGCGATTTCAAGCTGATCATGCGTTTCTGGGACTGTCCCAAGCCGACGATTGCGGCCGTGCATGGTTACTGTCTCGGCAGCTCGATGGAGATATCGGCCGTCTGCGACATCACGATTTCCGCCGATGACTGCCGTTTCGGCGCGCCCGAGGTCAGGTTTGGCAGCGGCATCGCCTGCATGATCCTGCCGTGGGTTATCGGACTCAAGAACGCCAAGGGGTTGCTGCTGCTTGGCAACACCGATATTGATGCCACGCGCGCGGAGGCGATAGGATTGATCAACCGCATTGTCGCAGCACCGGAGTTGATGTCGGAAGCAAGGAAGCTGGCCGATGAGTTCGCATTGAATGACCCGCTTGCAGTCAGGTTGACCAAGCAGGCGGTCAATCACTCAGGTGAGGTTGCGGGCATGCGAGACGCACTTCTGGCGGCACTGGAAACAGATATTGAAATAGAATCGACAGAGACGCCGGAGTCCCGGAAGTTCAATGAGATACTGGCATCCGACGGATTGAAAGCAGCGTTGACCTGGCGCGCCATACAATTGCCGGGAATAAAAGAATAACAAGCCCATCGAGGTAAAAATGGCGAAACCAAAATCGGAGCCCATGCCGGCAGAATTACGCTCGTTCCTGAAGCGATATCCGGGCACGGATTCCATGGAGCTGTTGATTGCAGACCTGCCGGGCGTTTTTCGCGGCAAACGAATCCGCGCCAGGGAGTTTGCCAAGGTCTTCACCGACGGCTTCTGCCTGCCTGGCGGCACGGTGCTGATAGACACATTGGGCGATACCGTTCCCGGTATGCCCTGGAGCGACCACGATGGCGACCCCGACATCCAGGCCAGCGTGGTTCCCGGCAGTCTCGCGACTGTGCCGTGGACAAAAAGGCCGACAGCGCAGGCCCTGTACCGCTTCTATTTGCCCAATGGCAAGCCGTTTTTTGCCGATCCGCGCGCCGTACTCGAACGTGCAATGGCACCGCTCAAAAAGATGAAAATCAGCATCGTCATGGCGGCCGAACTGGAGTTCTACCTGCTTGATGGCAAGGCCGACAGGCCGACGCCCAGGACTTCGCTCGTTCCGGGAATCGGTCGTCCACAACCAGGACCGCAGGTCTACCATCCGGATGATCTCTGGGACATCGAGAACTTTTTGAATGATCTGGACGATGTGTGCGCGGCGCAGAACTTACCGGCGGGTACGACGACTTCGGAGTTTGCTCCGGGACAGTTCGAGATCAATCTTCATCATGTCGACGACCCGGTACTTGCCTGTGATCATGCCGTGTTGCTGAAGCGCGCTATTAAAGCTGTCGCAAGGCAACACGAATTCGTCGCCTGCTTCATGGCCAAGCCTTTCGAAGAGGATGCGGGGTCCGGCTTGCACGTTCACATGAGCCTTGTCGATGCGAAGGGCAGGAACTATTTTTCTCAGGGAAAGGACAGCAGGGCGTCCCCGCCCTACTCCGCGCGACTACGTCACGCCATTGGCGGACTCCGGAAGAGCATGGCAGACGCGATGGCGATTTTTGCACCGAACGCGAACTCCTATCGCCGGCTTCGACCGGAGATGTATGCGCCCGTCGAGCCGAACTGGGGTGAAAACCACCGAAACGTCGCATTACGCATCCCGGTGTCGGACGAGAAGAACCTGAGGTTCGAGCACCGGACCTCCGGTGCGGACGCGAATCCCTATCTGGTCACGGCAGCAATTCTTGCCGGCGTACATCACGGCTTGAAGACCCGCTGCGATCCGGGTCGCATGGTGCGGGAAGGCGAAGCCATCACCCTGAAGCGAAAGCTGCCGAATCGCTGGGATGCCGCTCTCGACAAATTCGCCCGCAGCAAAGTGCTGCCGGAGTACCTCGGCGCCGACTACTGCGAGGCCTACCTGCGAAATCGCAGATTCGAGTCGCGCCGATTCCACAACGTTGTCAGCTCTACCGATTTCGACTGGTATATGCGCGCCGTATAGGCAGCAGGAACAGGCATGCTCACTGTTTACTCGGAGCAACATCAATCCCACGATGGTCTGCTGGAAGCGGACGGCGATGGCTGGGCCCCGAGCGTCGAGTGTCCGGACCGGGCGAACAATGTTGCAGCCGCAATGCTGGAGCGAGATTTCGGCGAGGTAATTCCGCCGCGTGAATACAGTGACGACAAACTGACGTCGGTCCACGATGCGGACTACGTAGACTTCCTCCGCCACGCCTGGGATGAATGGATTAGACACGGTGAAACGGGATCGAACGCCAAACCGTTCGTATTTGTCGGCTCCGGAATGCACCACGCCGACTCGTCCAGTATTCACAGCAAACTCGGCCGCTACTCATTCGGCACAGACGCACCGATCGTCGCCGGAAGCTGGAAGGCGATACGCCGCTCCGCGGAAGTCGCGCTCACCGGTTCGGATCTCATCCTCGAAGGTGAGCGAATCGCGTTTTCACTGTGCCGGCCGCCAGGTCATCATGCCACCCGGGCCCTTTGCGGCGGCTATTGTTACCTCAACAACAATGCGCTCGCCACTCAGTCACTGATCGATGCCGGTATGAAGAAAGTCGCCATCCTCGATGTCGATTACCACCACGGCAATGGCACGCAGAGCATTTTCTACGAGCGCAACGACGTGCTGACGATCTCATTGCATGCCGACCCGGCAGTCGAATATCCGTATTTCTTAGGCTTCAGCGATGAATACGGTGCAGGGCCCGGCGAGGGCTTCAATCGGAATTATCCGCTGCCTTTTGGCACCGACTGGGAAGCCTATAGCCATGCACTGGACGATGCGATTTCTCACGTGCGGGAATTTTCGCCGGCGGCCATCATCATTGCACTTGGGCTCGACACATTTGCCGGCGATCCGACAACCTACTTCGAGATTCTCGCCGAGGACTATATCAGCTTGGGACAGCGCGTCGGTGCTTTGGGTTTGCCGACGCTGATCATTCTCGAGGGTGGCTATGCTGTCGACGCTATCGGCAACAACACGGCAAATTTCACTCAAGGTGTTTTGAGCTAGTCGTGCTCTTCGGCCCGTAACAGGTCCTGCTCGATATGCCTGCCGGCCATGAAATAGTGAACGGCCGTCCACGGCGTCAATATGGAACCGATAATCAGCAAACTGTATCGCAACGATTCACTCCCGTAGCTTGCGGCGAGAATATCGCTCAACAGCCCGGCCAGTTGCGGCCCGAGCCCGAGACCCACGATGTTGATCAGGAACAATAGTAAGGCGGATGCGACCGTGCGCATGCGCAAAGGTACAAGGCTTTGTGTTTGAGCGAACGTTGTTGCCAGATACACATTCGACAAGATTATCGGCGGAATAAACGCGATCAGAGACCATTGTCCGCTACTCGCCAGATATACAGGAAAGACGAAAAGCCATGACACCATCACCGATGCGGCGACCGCCCGAAGCGCCTGTCTGTGACTACGCTGCCCGATCTTGTCCGCAAGATACCCGCCACCGGCAAAGCCGATCCCACCCGCGATACCGAGAATCAGGCCAAGGTAGACGCCGATTGTAGCCAGACTCATCGAGAAACTTCGGACCAGAAAGCTCGGATAAAAACTCAACACTGCGTATCCCGAGAACGATGCCAGTCCGGCCCCGGCTGCCATATGCAGGAAGGACTTGCGTGACAAAAGAAACCTGGCGACCGAAACGATGCCGGGGCGATGGCCGCTGTCCGTCCTGTTCTCCGAAATACCACGTACCGGCTCCTCGACGGTCAGGCGCAGCAACAAGGCGAGCACAAGTCCTGGCACGCCGACGATGAAGAATGCCGCCCGCCAGCCGATGTTCTCCGCGACCCAACCGCCAGCCAGGTACGCAATCATGATGCCGGCCGATATGCCGAGCGTGTACAGGCCCATCGCGGTCGAGCGCTTTTCGGGCGGATAATAATCGGCGATCATCGAGTGGGCAGGCGGTGAGCAACCAGCCTCGCCGATACCGACGCCGATCCTTGCAAGGACTAATTGAAAAATAGTTGTCGCCATACCGGACAGTGCCGTCATGCCGCTCCAGATCGCCAGCGCCAGAGCAATCAGGTTGCGACGATTCGACCGGTCAGCGAGAAACGCGATCGGAATGCCGAGGGTCGCATACAAGACCGCGAACGCCGGACCGGCCAGGAAACCCAGTACCTTGTCGTCCACGGCAAATTCGACTTTGATCGCCGGCAGCAGAATTGCGAGTATCTGCCGATCGATGAAGTTGAATGTGTAGACGACGACCAACACGGCCAGCGCGTACCGCCGCGCTTTGCAGCCTGTTACCTGATCGCGTCCGAGCGCCTCGCCCGTGCCTTCTGCCAACGTTTCATATCCTGAGAAAACTATTCGTCCGGTTCTTGCGGCAGGTACGATAACACACATGCCCAAACCGACACGCCATCAGGAAACCCGCACGATTCTCGCGATCAGCTTGCCATTGATGGCCGCGTATGTTGCCGAAATGGGTATGGTCATTACCGATATGATTATTGTCGGTCGCCTCGGCAGCAACGAACTTGCAGCCGTCGGTCTGGCCGGCGACTGGTTTTATGTATTGATGCTCATCGGCATGGGCCTGATTTCAATTGTCGGTGTTCTTGCGGCGCAAAGTCTCGGCGCGGGGAACAGAGATGGTGTCATCGACGCCGGCGAACAGGGCATGATCGCGGCAACAATCGCCGCCATTCCCGTCATGCTTTCGATATGGTATTTAGGGCCGCTCCTTGCCGCTGCCCGGCAAGACCCCGATGTCATTCAGCTCATTACTGATTACTCGAGACCGCTTACATTGAGTGTCCTGCCAGGCCTCTGGTTCGCGGTGCTGCGCAACTACATAACAGCGCTCGCGAAATCATCTTCGATCATGACAATTACGGTCGCAGCATTGCTCGTAAATCTCTTTCTCAATTACACACTGGTCTATGGCAAGTTCGGCTTCCCTGCATTGGGCGTAGTCGGTGCGGGCTACGGCACGACCATAGTCAACTGGCTGATGTTCTTTGCCCTCGCCGCACACATTCTGAAATCGCAAATTTTTCGTGACTACCGACCCTCGATAATCCCAAGGCATTGCAATGGAGAGACGCTAAAGGAAATTTTTGCGCTCGGCTTGCCGGTAACGGCGACACAACTGTTGAACGGTGCAATGTTTACGGTCGCCGCGGTGCTGGTCGGTATGATCAGCGCAGATATTCTTGCCGCGCAGCAGATTGTCTACAGCGTTATCTACCTGGCACTGAGTGCTTCTATCGCGCTTGGAGATGCCGTTAAGGTCCGCGTCGCTTACGGCATCGGCATTCGCTCGGTGGATGCGGCGCGGCAATCGGCGCATATTTCCTTCTTCCTGGCTGCAGTCGCAATCGTATTCGCGTCCGCATTTCTCTGGATATTCCCCGAGCTGGTCGTCGGCATATTCCTCGACACAGCGGATGCCGCAAACGCCAGCGTATTGCTGATCGCAGTCGGACTCTCAGTCTATGCAGGTCTGTTTCAACTTTTTGACGGCGTACTCATCGTCGCGGCAAACGCATTACGCGGACTGCGCGACACCCGATCACCGCTATGGATCTCGATGATTGGATACTGGGCGGTCGGCATCGGCTTTGGCACCTGGTTGTGCTTCCCAATGGCTTATGGAGAAGTCGGCCTTTGGTGGGGCCTCATTCTCGGCGTCGTCTTCTCCAATCTTTTGATGTTCTGGCGATTCCGTCGCCGCCTGGCCCACGCCGAAAAATCCCTGATGTCCGCCGTGCCGTCAGTGGCATCCGGGCCGGCCTAGCTCGGGCGGCAGGACCGCTTCGATGCGTTCCATCACATCGAGCCGATGTACGAGGTCGTGGATATAGTCCATTTTGTCCGTCTCGAGGACCAGCACTTCGCTCATCTCGTATGAACTGATCCAGTCGTCGTACAGGCGATCGAGACGTTTGAGATACGGCAGCGGGACATCCTGCTCCATGGCGCGGCCCCTTAACTTTATTCGTTGCCGCAAGGTTCTCATCGAGCAGCGAAGATAGATCATCAGGTCCGGTGGCTTGATCGCGTCGAGAATCGCCTGATAGAAGCCCCAGTAAGTTTGCCAGTCCCGCTTGTCTATTTTTCGCATCTGATGCAAAGCGGTCGCGAATATTTCGGCGTCCTCGAATATCGTTCTGTCGAGCGCCACGACACCAGGTGTCCTGTCGAGCTCCTGGTGCAGGCGAAATTTGTTACTGAGAAAATACAGCTGCGAGCGAAAAGCCCAGCGCTTCATGTCCTTGTAAAAGTCGGGCAGATAGGGATTCTCGTCGTTGGGTTCATAGAACGGCGATACGGCGTATGTGCGGGCAAGAAAATCGACGAGCGTGGACTTGCCAGAGCCCATGTTGCCGGCAATTGCGATCGACCGCCGCATCAATCACGAAGCGTCGTCGGCCCGACGGCGCCACCGCCGGGTCTGCGCGGATCGGCTGCGCCCAGAAAATACCCGTCTTCCTGAGACACGGAATTGACATTGCCGATCGTTCTGCCGCCTGTAATCGTGTGACCGCGGCGCTGTAGCTCGGTAATCGTGTCGGGACTGAACCCGGACTCGATCCGCAGCATGTCCGGCAGCCATTGATGATGCATCCGAGGTGCGTTCGAGGCGACGCCAATATTCATTTCATGGTCGATGACATTGACGACCATCTGAAGCACAGCCATGATGATTCTGCTTCCACCGGGGCTTCCTGTTGAAAGTACCGGTTCACCATCCTTGAATACCATTGTTGGCGTCATCGAACTCAACGGTCTCTTGCCGGCTTCAATTGCATTGGCCGTCCCGCCGATTAATCCGAATGTATTCGGTACTCCGGGCTTGGACGAGAAATCGTCCATTTCATTGTTCAACAGGAAGCCCGCACCGTCCACGGTCATTCCGGAGCCGAATGAAAGGTTGAGCGTGAAGGTATTCGCAACCATGTTGCCATCGCGGTCAATGACAGAAAAATGCGTCGTGTCTACGCTCTCGCCTGCCGGCGCAATTCCGGGCGCAATCTCTACCGACGGCCTCGCCCTTTGCATGTCGATGCCTGCAGCGAGTTCCCGGGCATATTCCTTGCTCGTCAGCCAGTCGATCGGCACATCGTAGAAATCGAGGTCCCCCAGATGCTTGCTCCGGTCGGCGTAAGCAAGCTTGGCAACCTCGACCAGCAAGTGAACGTTATCCGCGCTTTCCGCGCCGAACTCGCGAACCGGAAAATGCTCGAGGATGTTGAGCATCTGAATGACATGTACGCCGCCCGAACTCGAAGGCGGCATCGACACGATCTCATACCCACGATAGCTGCCTCGAACCGGCTCACGCACGACCGGTTTGTAGGCCGCCAGAGATTGCGCGTCGACCAGGCCGCCGCCGAGTTCCATCTCGGCGATAATTTTCTTGGCGACTTCACCGCGGTAGAACGCATCCGGGCCATGTTCGGCGATCTGGTTCAGCGACCAGGCAAGGTCCGACTGCACGATGCGCTCGCCCGGCTGATAACCTTCAGTTGCGGACTTGTAGAAATATTCGATCGACGAAGGGTCGCGCGCCATCCTTTCGCGAGATCGCTCCAGGGCATTGGACATGTCGTAGCTGACTTTGAAGCCCTCTCTCGCGAGCTTGATTGCCGGTGCCACAAGCCTTTTCCACGGTAGCCTGCCGAATTTTTCGTGCGCGAAATGGAGCCCTGCGACGGTGCCCGGCACGCCGGACGACAGATGGCTGAACCTGGCTTTCTGTGCGTCAACCTCGCCATTCTCATCCAGGAACATATCGCGAGTAGCGCGCGTCGGCGCGGATTCGCGGTAATCGATCGCAATGGTTTCCCCGTCGGCGGCCGAATAGAACATCATGAATCCGCCACCGCCAATATTTCCCGCGCGCGGGCGGACTACGGCCAGCGCAAAACCGACTGCAACTGCCGCATCGACGGCGGTGCCGCCTTCAGCGAGAACTCTTGCGCCGACCTCGCTGGCTAGAATATTGGATGAGGCAATCATACCCTGCCTGTCGCGAACCGGATGACGTACGTCGCCGTAACGAATGACGTCCGACGTCTGGGATTGCGCATGAAGATACGCAGACGGCAGCAGGAAAGCCGCCGTAATGACCTGAACAATTAGTTTTTTCATTGACGGACTTGGACCTACCTAGGGCAATGTCGCTTTGAAAATGTAGAAAAACACAATTGCGAGGAATGCTCCGGCGGGAATGGTAACGACCCAGGACACGAATATCCTGCCGACCACCCTCAGGTCGATGGCCTCTATTCCACGAGCGAGTCCAACGCCGAGCACTGCGCCGACCAGCGTATGCGTCGTCGAGATCGGTATGCCCGTTCCGGATGCGATAACGATTGTGGTAGCAGCCGCCAGCTCCGCCGCAAATCCGCGGCTCGGCGTCAACTGCGTGATCCTGTGTCCGACTGTCTTGATCACGCGAATGCCGTAAGTTGCGAGCCCGATAACAATGCCGGCACCGCCGAGGCCTAGAACCCATATTGGTATCGCAGAATTGGCGCCGATAACGCCAGTTCGAGCGATACTGATGACTGCGGCCAGCGGGCCGATCGCATTGGCTACGTCATTCGAACCATGTGCAAACGCCATCGAGCAGGCCGTAACGATCATCAGCACACCGAAAACGCGTTCAACCGTGTAGAAGTGCTGTTTCTTGTCCAGTTTCTTATCAGGCTCGATACGGCGAATGGCAAACGCACCGATCAAAGCGATCACGACACCGATGAGAATCGCGAGAATGTAGGCATTCGCAAGACTGATATCGAGACCCACGTGTTTCAGACCTTTCAATATGGTTACCAGGGTAATCGTGAAGCCGGCGAAAAATATATACACCGGCACATAGCGCTTTGCGCGCGCCAGCGGATCTTCCTGTCTCAGGATCAGCGCTTGCACGCTCATATAAATAAGATAAGCAATAAATCCGGCTGTCAGCGGCGATACGATCCAGCTCATTACGATCGTGCCGACTTTGCCCCATTGCACCGCATCGAATCCGATGCCTACAGCGGCAAAACCGACGATGGCGCCCACGATCGAGTGCGTCGTAGAAACGGGCCAGCCGTTTCGCGATGCGATCAGCAGCCAGGTCCCGGCCGCCAGCAATGCGGCCAGCATGCCGTAGACCAATAGATCCGGAGTGCCGCTCAACAAATTCGCGTCGACGATACCTTTGCGTATGGTCGAGGTGACTTCGCCGCCGGCCAGAACCGCACCGAGAAATTCGAATATGGCGGCAACCAGAACTGCCTGCTTGATTGTCAGCGCTTTCGAGCCAACCGACGTTGCCATCGCATTTGCGACATCGTTGGCACCAATGCCCCAGGCCATGAAGATGCCGAAGAGGGCCGCAAGTGCAATATAGGTGGCTTGCGCTTCCATTCTTTACCCCCCGCTTCTCCGGCCGGCGATTCTTGTAAGAGACATTTCGATCAGTGAGACAGCAAGAGCTCGAGTCGGCGGCCAACACGCTCCGCCATGTCCGCGATCTCACCGGTCAGCTCGATCACCTGATAGAGAAATATGATCGAAACCGGGTCCAGCGTATCTTCAATCTTGAACAGAGAACCCCGCAATTCAGCCTGCAGGTCGTCCGTCTCCGTTTCTATCCGGTCGAGTTCTTCGACGAGTGCTTCGACCAGAGACGCCTCGGCACCGCGGAAGCCGGATGTAAACAGCTCATCGAGCTCGCGAACACTTTTTCTCGCCTGCTTCGCCGCATCGACGTTACGGCCGACAAAGGTAAGAAAGTCGTCCGCGATCGCTTTCGGTATCTGCAATTTTCGACCGAGAACGATACCTGACACGTCCTTGGTCCTGTTCGCCATCATGTCCTGGACCAGGAGAAGCTCGAGCAGATCTTCGCGCGGTACCGGCATAAACAGACTCTTGGGCAAATGCATGCGAATCTCTTTCTTGAGATCGTCTGCCTCGTGTTCGAGTGTCGAGATGGCGTCTCTGAATTTCCCCGCCTTGCCCCAATCGCCCGCAACCACTGCCGCGAAAAAACCGTTGAGCTGTTTCACACAGCTATAGGCAATCTCAACATGTTTCTCGAGCGGCATCACGGGGGATGTGCCGAAAATATTGGCGAGGAGATTGGGCAATTTGGATCCTTATGATTGTTATGGGAATCGCCGCTTCGCGCGCATATTACCACAGCATCGGGCCATCCCGGGCGTGCGGCGCGGCATGCTAGAATCCCGCACCCTCGACATCTGTTGAAGGAGTCATCGTGACCTACTGGCTAATGAAGTCCGAGCCGAATGATTACAGCATCGACGATCTCGAATCCGACAAAACGGAACCCTGGGACGGTATCCGCAACTATCAGGTACGCAACATGATTCGGGACGATATGCGGATCAGCGACCAGGCATTCTTCTATCACTCGAGCTGCAAGGTGCCGGCCATCGTCGGCGTGATGAAAATAGTCAGCGACGCCTATCCCGACCCGACTCAATTCAACCCGAATGATAAACACTACGATCCCAAGAGCCCGCAAGATAATCCTCGCTGGCTACTAAGAGACGTTGCTTTCGAGCGCAAACTCGGGCGCCCTGTCACTCTGCAGGAGCTGAAAGAACACCCGGGCCTCAGTGACTTCCGGCTCAACCAGCGCGGCAATCGCCTGTCGATATTTCCGGTCAACGAGGAACATTGGGAGCTGATATTGGGTCTGGAATAGTCATCAATCCTCCGCGAGCGGACTGAAATGACGGACACAATGAAATGGCGGGGCTTTGGCATAACGATGCTTGCAACGCTGATAATCAGCTGCAGCAGTGAAGATCGCGTGAGCGACGGGGCAGATCTGCAAAATACAAACCCGCTGCTGGCAGAATGGGATACACCGTTCGCTACGCCACCGTTCGGGAAAATTCGGTCGGAGCACTATCTGGCGACTCTTCGGACCGGCATACAGGACTGGAAACGGGAGGTCGATGCCATTACGACGAATCCGGCCGAGCCGGACTTCGCAAACACGATCGAAGCGCTCGAAGCCGCAGGCGGACTATACGGCAGGGTATCGAGAGCGTTCAACGCAGTGAACGGCGCGCATTCTGATGATGTCACCCGGGAAACCGCCAAAGTCATGGCGCCGGAGATCGCCGCCCACAATGACGATATTCTGCTGAACACGCTGTTGTTCGAGCGGATCCGTCAGGTGTATGACCAGCGGGGCGACCTGGACATTGGCGACGAGCAAATGCGCCTGCTCGAAGAGACTCATAAGCGCTTCCTCCGCTCGGGTGTCAATCTGGATTATGCCTCGCAGTCACGACTGCGACAGATCAACGGCGAGCTTGCGACACTGACGACACAGTTCCGGGACAATCTGCTGAACGACACCAATGATTTCGAATTGCTCGTGACCGATCGGCGCGACCTCGGAGACCTGCCGCCAAATCTTGTCTCCCTCGCCGCCGAGGAAGCGAGGAATCGTGACCACGACTGCGAATGCTGGGTTTTCACCTTGCAGCGACCCAGTATCAATCCCTTCCTGCAGTACTCGCCGAACCGCGAGTTGCGCAGAACAATATTCGACGCCTACGCATTACGTGGCGGTAGTGACAACGAATTCGATAACAGAAGCATTGTAAGTCGCATCGTCGGCCTTCGGGCCGAAAGGGCTGCGATGTTGGGATTCGGGAGTCATGCCGAGTACACGCTGACAGAACGCATGGCAGAAAGGCCCGAACTCGTCTATCAGCTGCTCGACCAGGTCTGGGCGCCGGCGCTGCGCGTTGCCAGGGAAGAAAGGAACGTGCGTCAGGAACAAATGAGTGGCGATGGGATCGACGGAAATCTGGAGGGCTGGGACTGGCGTTACTACACCGAGAAAGTACGAAAAGCGAAATATGATCTGGACGACGAAGCGCTAAGATCCTATTTCGAGGTCAACGCGGTCAGGGACGGCGTATTCGAGCTTGCAAACCGCCTTTACGGCCTGCAGTTCGAGCACCGTACGGACATATCGGGCTGGCATCCAGACCAGCAGGTGTTCGAGGTCAGTGAGGCGGACGGCAGCCATCTTGCAATTCTGTACATGGACTTCTTCGCCAGGAAAAGTAAACGAGGCGGCGCGTGGATGAACGCCTTGCGACAACAGTCCAGACTCGGTGGCGAGGTAACACCGATCGTAACGAACAATTTCAATTTTCCGGCACCGACAGACGAATCACCGTCCCTATTGAGCCTGGGTGAGGCCAGCACTTTGTTTCATGAGTTCGGCCACGCGCTACACGGCATGATGTCGGACGTGACCTACGAGAAATTTGCCGGCACGAGTACGCCACGCGACTTCGTCGAGTTTCCGTCACAGGTATTGCAAAACTGGATCAGGGAGCCAGAGATATTGCGCATGTTCGCGCGCCACTATCAGACCGGCGAGGTCATCCCCGAAGAGATGATCGACAAGATTGTCTCGTCGCGTACGTTCAATCAGGGTTTTGCCACAGTCGAGTACATGGCAGCGAGTTACCTGGATATGGCCTACCACACACTGGAATCGTCCGAGTCGGTCGAGCCTCGGGCTTTTGAAGATGCGACGATGGCTGACATCGGCCTGATCCGGGAGATATTGCCGCGATATCGAAGCACTTATTTCTCACATGTGTTCGCCGGCGGATACTCGGCCGGGTATTACGGCTATCTGTGGTCTCAGGTGCTCGATGCCGATGCGTTCCAGGCATTCAGGGAAACCGGACTTTTTGATACGGAGACAGCCGCCCGATTCCGCGAGCACATCCTGAGCAAAGGATATACGCGACCCGGCATGGAACTTTATATAAACTTCCGGGGCCGCCCGCCGTTGATCGAACCATTACTGGATCGCAGGGGCCTGAATTGATTACACGAGTGGGAAAATCATGAATTCGCGTTGCATAAGCTTTCTCGCCATCACCGCCGTTACCCTCGCGGCTTGTTCGAACGACAGCAATGTCGAGTCTGCTGCCGAAGCGCCAAATCCGGACGCCAAGCTGATCGCCCGGGCCGGTGCGCCCTTATTCGATGGCATGGGCAGCCACCATCATTACATCACCCGCTCCAATCCGGGCGCGCAACGGTACTTCAACCAGGGCTTGATCATCGACTTTGCATTCAATCACGCGGAGTCCGTGCGCTCGTTCCGTGCTGCGCAGACGCTCGATTCAAAATGTGCCATGTGCTACTGGGGTGAGGCGCTGGCCCTCGGGCCCAATATCAATGTAACGAGCAACGGCGTTGTCGTCATGTCGGATGAGGATCGCGTTGCCGCGCACGCTGCCATTCAAAAGGCGCTTGCCTTGAAAGACAGCGTCAGTTTGCAGGAAAGCGACTATATCGATGCGCTTGCGGTTCGATACAACGGAGACCCCTCTACACCCAGGGAACCACTCGACCTCGCCTATGTCGATGCCATGCGCAAGCTGCATCGCAAGTATCCGGATGACGATGACGCGGCATCGCTTTTTGCAGAATCGGCAATGAACACGATGCCCTGGGATTACTGGCTGGACCCGGGCAATCCGAAACCGTTGACCGAAGAAGTGCTGACCGCCCTTGAAACCGTGCTGAAGCGCAATCCGGCACACCCACTGGCGATACACTTATATATTCATGCCGTCGAAGCATCATCCAGTCCGGAACGAGCCGAAGGTCCGGCCGATACACTCGCCGATCTCGTACCGGGCGCCGGTCATCTCGTACACATGCCGGCCCACATCTACTGGCGCGTCGGACGCTACCACGATGCATCCGAGGCAAACGTGAAAGCGGCAGCGGTGGACGAGGCCTACATCGAGCAGTGTAATGCGCAGGGCTTCTACCCGGCGGCCTACTATCCGCACAACATTCATTTCCTCTGGGCCGCATCCAGCATGGAAGGCCGAAGCAAGGTCGCCATCGAGGCAGCGCGAAAGGTCGCGGCGAACGTTCGACTGGAGATGATCGAGCAATTCCCGGGCGTCGAGTTCTTCAACACGATTCCCCTTCTCGCGTTGACACAGTTCGGACGCTGGGACGAAATCCTTGCAGAACCGCAACCGCCTGAAGACTTCGAATTCTCGAACGGCATCTGGCATTACGTCCGTGCGACCGCGTTTGCAAACCAAGGCGATATCGATGCGGCCCGGGCCGAACGGGAAAAACTCGTGCCCTTGCGCAACGCGACGGACGTGGTATTCCTGGATACGATTTACTATCCAGCAACCAGCCTTCTCAAGATCGCTGACGAACTCGTCCTCGGCGAGATTGCGATGGCTGAAGGAAATGCGGACGCGGCGGCCTCACACTTTCTACTTGCGGTAAATACGCAGGACGAGTTGCCGTACACCGAGCCACCCTTCTGGTATTACCCGACCCGTCACTCACTCGGAAAGGCGTTACTCGCCGCGGACAGAGCAGCAGAAGCGGAGGCGGTGTACCGGCGTGATCTGCAAGACTACCCGAGGAACGGCTGGGCGATGTTCGGCCTGATCGAAAGCCTCAAAGCGCAGGGCAAGGATGCGACTGACGAGACGGACATGTTTGCGCTACTCTGGTCGCAAGCGGATGTCACATTGACTTCGTCGAGGTTTTAGGGGTGCCGGGAAAGAAGCTTGAGTTTTTCCTGAATTTCCTCTCTGGCGCCTAGTGCCAACATGATGATCAGATCGCCAGGCTCGGCCCACTCCAATGCTGCATCGAGTGACTCGGTCTCCTCGATGTAGTAATGAATCTGATCCTCCCGCGCACCACACTGGAGTAGTTCGTCCCTGATGATTCGGAACACCTCGCCCGGAGCCCTGCCGCGCGCATAGTGCTCGAGTTCCGAAACGACCACCCGATCGAGACCTATTGACCAGGCGCTCTGCGCCAGCTCGCGTATCAGTTCGTCCGTTCGATCTCCCGCCTGTGCGAATGCCAGTAGCCTGCGCTTTGCGGGCAGGGCGCGCGCCATATTGAACAATGCCTGCATGGCAGCCGGATTGTGTGCAAAGTCCACGAGGACTTTGAAATCCGAAATCGAATAGACGTTGCTTCGGCCAGGATTGCGCTCCTGCGACATTGAGGGCAGCCCTGCACGAATGTGCTCTACGGGGATACCGAGACAGTTTGTCAATGCGGCCGCCGCCAGCGCATTTGCGACGTTGTGACTTGCTGCCCCGCCGAGCGTAATTGGTATCTCCGCGCTTTTGCAGATCGCCTCGCGTTCATCGCCCTCGATCCGAAGCAGTTCATCGTTGTCGAGTACGAATGCAAGGCCACCATTGGACGTGTGTCTTTTGACGATCGGGTTATCTGCGTTCAATGTGAACCAGACGATCGATCCCGGAAATTCCTTTGCCTTGCGGGCCAGCAGATCGTCGTCGGCATTGAGAATAAGCGAGCCGGACGATTCAACGGCGCGACTGACTATCCACTTAACGTTCAGCAGTTCCTCCAGCGTTTGCGAACCGAAGTCGCCAAGATGATCTTCGGCGATATTCGTAATAAGGGCAGCGTCGGCGCGCGTCACGCCCAGACCACGACGCAGCAAACCGCCACGCGCGGTTTCGAGAATCGCCAGATCGACCTCCTGTTGGCGCAATATGTTTCTTGCCCCGCCGGGACCGGACCAGTCGTCGCGATCGATGATCCGATCGTTTACGGCGATCCAGTCTGTAGAACTAACCCCGACATTCTTTTCGAATGCGCGGGCAATGTGCGCCGCAAGACGCACAGTCGTCGTTTTTCCGTTCGTACCGGTGATCAGGCCGGTACGTATATCGTGTATCGCGTCCCAGTCGATATCGTCGGGATCAGGCAGGTCCCGAACCGGCCACGTCAGGGAACCTGTGCCAAGACCGACCGATGCCTCATCGTCATCCCAGAGAATAGTCTTGCCGCGTTCTTCCGTTGCCGCAATGAGCTTCATCAATCCCGGATTCGACTCTTCGGCGATTTCCCCCCTGATGCGCTCAAGAGTTTCATCGAAATCGGGCGCGTCGGCACCATTGAATTTGCTGTCGCAACAGGCCCAGGCCCACTCATTGATGGCGGATGCGGCATACAACGCATCGATCGGCGCCGAAAATGCCAGGCTGACGCCGTCTTTGAGCCGCCAGCTGCAGGTAGATTCACCGCGCCAACCGACGGCCTCTAGCATGCGCTGGATGTTTGTCTCCCAGAACGGGATCAGCTTGTCGGCTTCTTCATCGCTGCATCGAACGTCGAGAATCGTACCGGGCTTGTCCCACAGCAAGCTCGGACCGGTCAGTCTGCGCGCGTCAATGTATTCCATCGACTTTAGTCGCCTGCTTCCCTCGCAATACGAACGCCGCGCTCATCACTGATAATCTCGATGTCTTCGTGGAAATCGAAGTCGTCGGTTTCCGGCAGCTCGATGTTCACTGACGGCCGCTTTGGAGGATCCTCGACCTTGGCCCCGGAATTGAAATAGATGATCTGCTTCCAGGTACGTTTGATGGCATCGGCGAGGACGAGGATCAGGTCCCCGGGTCCGGCTATTTCGAGCGCCCGGGTCGTTGCCTCCTGCTCGTCCGGTATGACTTCGATCTGATCCGCCGCAATGCCTTCTTCCAGCAACCTGTTCTTGAGCATGACGGCGACTTCGTCTTCACCACGTCCGCGGCGATTGTCGTCGCATCGGCAAATGAAGTGGTCGAAATGACTGGCTGCGATCTCCGCGATTTCCCGGATATCTTCGTCACGCCGGTCCCCGGGTGCTGATAGCACGACAATACGCTTCCCTTCGGGCTCGAAGCGATCGACCAGCGTGCACATTGCGCGAACGGCCGCGGGATTGTGCGCATAATCGAGAATGACCTTGAATGGATGCTCGTCGTAAATATTCATGCGGCCAGGTGTCTGGAAGAAGGTTGCATCGAAGGTCCTGAGCCCGTGCCGAATGTCCTCGAGACCAATATTCATGTTGTAAGCAAGAGCCGCAGCGAACATTGCATTTTGCACGTTGTGTATGGCCCGGCCCTCGATCGTCGCCGGAATCAGGTGCGTCCAAAGCAATGGGATGTGACTCTCGCTGTCATAGATCGTGATCATGTGGCCATTCATGCCCTCTTCGAGAACGAAGGCCTGCCCACCGGCACGAATGTGCTGCTTCACGAGCGGATGCGCGGGATTCATCGTCACATAGCAAAGTGTCTCCGCCTCTGTGTAATCCGCCATCTGTAAGCAATGCGGATCATCTGCATTCAATACCGCGGCGTCGGTGGCGATTTCCATCGGGACTCTCTTTATCTGCGCGAGCTGCTCGAGCGTATCTATGCCTTTGAGACCAAGGTGATCGGCCGCAATGTTCAGGCAGGCAGAGACATTACAGGTCTGAAAGCCCAGCCCGCCGCGCAACATTCCGCCGCGAGCCGTCTCCATGACGGCAGCATCCACAGATGGGTCCCTGAGGATCATCTTTGCCGATATCGGTCCCGTCATGTCGCCGGCCACGCTGAGCTTGCCGTCAATATAGACGCCGTCGGTCGAAGTCAAACCGACCGTATAGCCGCACATCTTCAGAATGTGGGCGAGCATGCGCGATGTCGTTGTCTTTCCGTTCGTGCCTGTCACTGCAGCGATCGGGATACTGCTCGGAGAGTCCGGCGGAAAAAGCATGTCGAGCACGGGTCCCGCAACATCCCTCGGCGTTCCTTCGCTCGGCGCAACGTGCATGCGAAAGCCGGGACCCGCATTGACCTCGCAGATGCCGCCACCCGCCTCCCGGTATGATTCGCTTATATCTTTGGTCAGGAAATCGACGCCGCCAATATCCAGGCCGATGGCTTTGATCGTGCGAATGGCCATTTCCCGGTTGTCAGGATGAATCGTGTCCGTAACGTCGATTGCAGTGCCGCCTGTCGACAGATTTGCGGTCGAGCGCAAATAGACTTCTTCGCCGTCGGCCGGCACGGTGTTGCCGTCATAAGCGTGTTTCTTTAAAAGGCGCTCCGCCTGGTGATCAAGCTCCAGTCTTGTCAGCACCTTTTCGTGTCCGACGCCACGTCGTGGATCCTCGTTGACCATATCCACAAGCGTTTCGATTGTATGTGTGCCATCGCCAACCACGTGGCCGGGAACTCGTTTGGCCGCCGCGACGAGCTGGCCATTGACGACAAGCAGGCGGTGATCGTGCCCTTCGAGATGGCTTTCCACGATCACGTTACGACCGTGTTCCCGCGCTTTCTCGAAAGCGACCTCGACTTCCTCATTCGTTTTCAGATTGATGGAGACACCACGGCCATGATTACCGGCCAGCGGTTTCAATACGACCGGAAAGCCAATCCGTTCTGCAGCGCGTTTCGCGTCTTTCGAACTCCGTACCAGACGCTGCTTTGGCACCGGCAATCCAAGGTCGCGCAGGATGCCGTTGGTTTCCTCCTTGTCCGACGCAAGTTCGACAGCGATGTTGCTGGTGTCGCTCGTGGTCGTCGCCTGGATGCGGCGCTGATACTTTCCGTGCCCGAATTGCACGAGGCTTTGACGATTAAGGCGAATCCAGGGGATGCCACGTTCTTCAGCGGCACGCACAAGCGATGCCGTGCTCGGGCCGAATGCGCGTCGCTGTGCGTAACGGATAAAGCCGTCTCTCGCCTCGGTGAATTCCCAGTCATCGCCGGGTGCATCCTCGGGTCTCAACTTTTCCGGCAGGAGACTGTGCAACAACTCAAGCGACAGCTGGCTTGCTTCGCGAGCGACTGCGTCATCGTGATACTGAAAAACCATGTTGTAGTGCCCTGGCATGCCATCGAGGGAACGGGTGCGCCCGAATGTCACCGGGGAGCCGGCAATGTTCTGCAATTCGATCGCAACGTGCTCCATGACGTGCCCTAACCAGGTGCCTTCATCTTCGTTCAGTCGGCGCGCGAATCCGCCGGGTTCCCTGTATGAGCAGCCGTGATCGTGAAGCCCCGGCAGGTAATCGAGCAAGGGATCGACGAAATCCTTTCCCAGCCGTCCTGTCGGCCATTCCTCGAGGACGCCCAGATCGA
>Ga0255052_10000396_pt1 | contig 35570 bp, 33 predicted proteins | sample JV7_2_21_MG_FD_188632 | JGI IMG/M metagenome (GOLD analysis project Ga0255052, IMG submission 188632) | Seawater microbial communities from Jervis Inlet, British Columbia, Canada - JV7_2_21 | ecosystem: Environmental > Aquatic > Marine > Inlet | place: Canada: British Columbia | collected...
CAGGGATATTTGAGACATTTTCATTTAAAGAGATAAGTAGTTCAAATAGTGAGTTAGTGGGAAGGCAAAAATCTGAGTTAATATAAATACCATTTTCTGAAAGATTCTTTACGGTTCCAGCGTATAGTGAGTTGCCAACGAAATGTTTTGCATCTATGCTCGCAGGTATTCTTTCTTTAGCTCTTTTTTCTATCAACCAATCCTCCCTTCAAGAAGGAAAATGTAATACCTAAACCTGTACTCCTTCCCAGATTCCAATTCTAATTGAATAGCGAAGTCTCCTGTGCTAAACCTCGTCGAGGATTTATTTTTCTTATATTTTATAACGGTCATAGAGTTCTATCCTTGTAGGACAAAAACAACTAAAAGAATTCCCGGGTTTTATCTTATAATTACAATTTTGAATATTACTTTTAGGTTTAATAAAAAGAAATCTTCCATTGGTTTTAATCATTTCCTCAACTTCACATAGACATTTATCTTCACCAGATAAACATGAAAAATCTTTCTCACATAATGAGGTCATATTCAAAATATCTGCATCTATTTTATATTTCATAATCTTATAATTAACACTCTTAGTGCTAAAAGTTCAAGGTATTTTATTAGTATTTTTTTAGGTAGAAAAAGTGGATGTAAAATAGCTATTAAACGAGCAATAAAAGATAAGTCATTGTTTTTTCTATAAAAATGGCAAGAGTTCTTTCTTTGTATTGAAGGTAAGTTTTGGACCTAACCCTTTGTTGATTTACAGTTGAAATCTTGCATTCTGAGGTAAGATTTAAAAATCAAGATAACAGTTATTGAGATTCTATTTTTGAAAAAAATTAATCCGGGAAATAATACAATTTTCGATAAAAATAATGTATAATAATTTGCCCTTACGAATTGTTTGAAAATAATATCGAGCGTTTATTATCAGCTTTTAGAATTTTTCATTATTTGGGCTAATTTATAGGGATTTTTTCAGATTATACGCAAATTTCTTATACATTTATCTGAGAATCAAATAACATAACCTATTGAAATAAAACAATTTTAATTTTCAATTTATGTGAGAACTGACAATATATACACTGATTAGCACAGATTAAAAAAAGCGGATTAACACAGATAAAGACAATCAGTGATCATCTGTAATAAATCTGCGATTATATGTGTTTTGTAAAAAAGGGAGATTGATTGGCGAGACTGGCTGTAAATATTGAAGAAGAAATGAGGACGTCTTACCTTAGTTACGCAATGAGCGTAATCGTGGGAAGGGCACTGCCTGATGTGAAGGACGGGCTAAAACCCGTTCAGCGCCGGATACTTTATGCGATGCTCAGGGAAGGCCTTCTGCCCGGTAAAAAATACTCCAAAAGTGCCGGCGTAGTCGGGGAAGTCCTGAAGAAATACCATCCGCATGGTGATTCAGCTGTATATGATGCAATGGTCAGGTTAGCCCAGGATTTTAATTTGCGCTATATGCTGGTTGACGGTCAGGGAAATTTTGGCTCGGTTGACGGGGACCCGGCAGCAGCTTACCGTTATACAGAGGCCAGACTTACAAAACTGGCAGAGGAGATGCTTGTTGACATTGATAAGGAAACCGTCGATTTTACTCCAAACTTTGATGAAACAACGAATGAGCCTGTTGTGCTCCCTGCAAAAGTGCCTAATCTTCTTATAAACGGCGCCTCCGGGATTGCAGTTGGAATGGCTACAAATATCCCTCCGCATAATCTTGGTGAAATCGTTGATGGGATAGTGATGATGTTAGAGGATCCTGAGGTTACAATCAGGGACTTGATGAAAAAAATTAAAGGCCCTGATTTTCCAACAGGGAGCACGATACACGGGAAACAGGGAATCCTGAGCGCTTACAATACCGGTAGAGGCCTGCTGAAAATAAGGGCGGAAGCATCAATTGAAGAACACACTAAGGGCCAAAGAATAATTATATCAGAGCTTCCCTATCAGGTTAACAAGGCGAGGCTGATTGAAAAGATTGCGGAGCTTGTACGTGCAAAGAAAGTCGAGGGTCTGTCCGATTTAAGGGATGAGTCTGACAGGGACGGTATCAGGGTTGTCCTGGATGTAAAGAAGGCTGAGATAGCTGAAGTTATACTCAATCAGCTTTATAAGCATACAGCTCTGGAGACTACCTTTGGTATTATCATGCTGGCGATTGTTAACGGCCAGCCAAAGGTTTTGGGCCTTAGCGCCATGCTTTCTCTTTTTCTGCAGCACAGGCGTGATGTTGTTGTAAGAAAGACCAGGTTTGAATTCAGGAAAGCCGAAGAAAAAGCCCATATACTTGAGGGGCTTAAAATTGCGATCGATAACATTGATAAGATTGTCGCTCTGATTCGCAAATCAAAGACCCCTGAAGAGGCACTTAATGCCTTAATGGACAAATTCCCCCTCACAAAGATCCAGGCACAGGCAATCCTTGATATGAAGCTGCAGAGGCTTACAGGACTTGAAAGGGAAAAAATCATAACTGATTATAAGGATACGTTAAAAGAGATTGAGCGTCTTAATGCAATTCTATCAAGCCCTGCTCTTGTGGATAATATTATAAAAGATGAGCTCCTTGACATAAAGAAAAAGTATGCTGACAAAAGACGTACAAAAATAACAGGGGAGGCTGAAGAAATAACCATTGAAGACCTGATTCAGGAGGAGGAAATGGTAATAACCATTTCCCATCAAGGCTATATCAAGAGAAACCCCCTTGTGCTTTACAGAAGTCAGCACAGGGGCGGGAAAGGGCTTATAGGCATGGAAACAAGGGAAGAGGACTTTGTAGAGGATCTCTTTCTTGCTTCAACACTTGATTATGTTCTTTTCTTTACGAATTTCGGGCGGCTTTTCTGGTTAAAGGTCTATCAGATCCCTGAAACCGGCAGGGCAGCCAGGGGCAGGGCTGTCGCTAGCCTGCTTAAATTTTCAAATGATGAAAAAATAACTGCTGTTTTCCCTGTCAAGGAGTTCAAGGAAGATTTATACCTCTTTATGGCCACCAAGAAAGGTGTTGTCAAGAAAACAGCCCTGAAAGCCTACAGCAAACCCAGAAGCAAGGGGATAGCTGCTATAAAAGTTGACCCGGGAGATGAACTTATAGGTGTAAGGCTGACTGACGGCGGGAATGATTTGATATTAAGTACGATAAACGGTCTATCGATAAGGTTTAACGAGAAAAATGTGAGGGAGATGGGACGTATAGCGCACGGTGTCAGGGGAATAAGGCTTAAGAAAGAAGATGAGGTGGTTTCACTTGATGTAGTAGGTGTGAACACAACACTTTTGACGGTAACTGAAAAAGGGTTTGGCAAGAGAACAAAATCCGGGGAATACCGGGTTCAGAGCAGAGGCGGAAAAGGGGTATTTACAATAAAAATAACACCCAAGAAGGGCAGGGTTGTTGGAGTGCTCCAGGTTAGCAACGATGACGAAATAATAATAATTGCAAACAGCGGGAAATTAATCCGCTTGAAAGCATCTAATATTTCCATCATTGGCAGAAGCACACAGGGAGTCAGGCTTATACACCTTGCTGAGGATGATAAGGTTGTAAGCATAGGCAGGGTTATTGAAAAAGAGATGGACGAAGAGAAAAACAATGGTGGCAACCTGCCTGAGAAAGACAAGACTTAAAAAAACTAAAAAGGTTTTGCCCCGTCAAAAATAGCGATTATTCCGGCCAGGATTACCCTTACTATTATGATAGAATGTTTTATGTTCACATCAGAAAATAAGATTTGTCAAATCACTTAATCTTTTTCATCAATTTAAGTGTATATGAAACAAGATACCATCTGTCTTCCTCTTTCAGTGCGTCCTCATAAGAAGGCATCCCTGTCCCGTCAAGGCCAGTTGTAAAAGTGATATAAATACTTTCAGGCGATGACCCCCTCTTCAGTTCACCGGATGTAAAATCAAAGGGCGGCATGATTCTTCCCCAGTCGTCTTTGAGATCTTTTGCCTTGGGTCCGTCCCCTTTGCCTTCATGGCCATGACATTCCCAGCATTTCATCTTTTTATATAACGTTTCCCCTTTTATGACAGAGAAAGGACTGCCAACCCATTCAGGCTTTTTCACGGTAATGGGTTGACAAAACTCTTCCTCTTCCTCTTCCTCTTCCCACCTATCCGAAAAGGTCTTCATATACTTTATAATGGCATTTCTTTCCTTTAAAGGGATATGCTTATGTGATGGCATGAGTGATATCGGGATACCATTTGATATTATACCAAGGAGGTCTTCTTCATCCGGTAGACATCCCGATGGTGTGGTACGGAACCTGAAGACACCCTGTGTAAGGTCCCATGGATATATTACCTGTTCCCGGCCACTCTTTTCCACACGGCGGATAACGCCGACCAAGCCTTTGCCATCGCCCTTAGAACCATGGCATATCTCACAACGAATGTTATACACTTTCTTCCCTAACTCAATATCCGTTTCATGAATATCTTCCTCAGCATGAGTCAGGGGTACGAATACTAATGATAAGATCAATATATTTAATATCAGTACAATGATTTTATATCTTTTTCTACATCCTCCCATCTTTTTCTTCTCCCCTTTTTTTCTCCGAAGTCCATTCCCTTTGTGAAAGTGAAAGTGTTCTTACATAAGCGACTATATCCACAATGTCCTGATCTTCCAGTCCTACTCCTTTTTTGCCAAAAGGTACCATTGGAGTTCCTTCTCTTCCCTCACGTACTGTAAGTGCAACAAACTCAGGGTCATCATCTTTAGATCTCAGGTTAATTCCAAGGAGTCTTTCACCTCCCTTACCATCTTCACCATGGCAAAGTGCGCAACGGACTTTATACAACTCCTCACCATGCTTTGGATCGTTTTTAAACCCTGAAAATCCAAATGGTTCAGGTTTTTCTTCAGGTCTGTTCATCGTTATATAATTAATGATTTTGTTAATCTCTTCATCAGTAAGCCCTGCTGCATCAACCTTCCATGCAGTCATATGCGTACCTGTTCGACCTTCTTTTACTATCTTTTTGATATGGCTGTCATCAATAGTTCTCAAAAATGCAGGGTTCATGATTGCAGGGATCGTTCGTTTAAAGATTTCGTCATAAACACTGTACTTGCCTTCAGCATGACAGGCAACGCAATACATCTTATACAATGACTCACCGTCAGTTTTTGGTATAACGATGTTCTTGATCAACGTGTAATTCCGGGGCATCTGTTCAGATCTGAACGTCAACACGTATGTGGTCAAAAAATCCGCTTCTTCTTCAGTAAGGAAAGATCTCATTTCACTTTCAGAGACAATTTTTCGCGGATCATCAAAGTGCTGTCTTATCCAGTTATATATGGTACGGTCACCGACAACATACTTCATGGGGAAATAGGCACGTGCCTTGGACCCTAATCCGTCAAGGGTTTTTCCAAGGTCTCCACCAACACCATTAAGTTTATGGCAGCCCATGCAACCTTTCTCCCTGAACAACGCCTCACCCTTTGCCACATTCTCTCCGCCTTCCTGTTTTAACATCTCAAAGTCATGACATTGAGCGCAGGTACTCTGGATATACTTTGTCGGTATTATGGGGAAATCCCAGTGTGCATGCTCTTCACCGTGTGCCTCCTTTATATTCATGGCACGGCCCTGACCATAGTGACACACCGTGCATCCAAATTCAGCAACAGGATGGTTCTCTAAATAGTCAGCGCTGTGCTTTTTAAAAGGTATCTCAGCGTCTGTCATGAGTGGATTCTCAACACCCTGATGGCAGCTTGTGCATCTATCAGCCTTTTTCAGGTCACGCAAATAAATCTGTTGCATTCCGATTTCAATCTTTTCCGCCCTTTCCCTGGTGGCCTCATCCGTAGCATTTTTTATAAGAAGGTCTTTATATTCCGTCTGATACCGTTTCCATTCAGGTGCAAGCTCATTATACGTAGCTATCGCTATAAATGCAAAGAGAACCAGCGCTGATATCAGTAATAATGATAAATAAAATTTGCTATGCATAATCCTTCATCTAGGGAATCTTAAATTTTAGATTTTAAATTTTTTTTAAGTTCCATCTTCACTCATTATATCTATTTGGTTTTTCCATATTTTGTTGACTTTATTGAGCTTGTAAAAATAGCTGTCAACTCACTTGACTCAGTAATAAGTGGAGCTACAAGTGCTTTTTTCATGAGTCTACTTTCAATAATCAGTTCAAGCCAGAACTCGCTTTCATCAGCCTCTTCCAAAACTATTCCCAACTTAGCAATAAACTCAGCTTTTGATCTTGCTCAGCATGCAGCACGATAATTAGCACCAACAGAAGTTCCACATCTGACAAGCTGACTACCTATTGCACGTCCTACCGTATTATTTGGCAAAGCATCAACTAATTTAATTATCCTCAGAGCAAATTCCTTTGTACGCTTTTGTAATTGATCACTGGTCATTTAGTTGTTAAATCTGAAATCTTCAATCTAAAATCATAAATTTAGTGTATCGGCCACTGACTCGACGACCAGAAGAACTCCCAGTTCGGACCCCTCAATACTGTGCCCGTATATGTCAGAATTACGTAACTCACCAGAAACATTGTGAACAGAGCGATTGCTCCCATTCTCGTTGAGTCGGTTCTTTTTATCACCCATAATGAATACAGTATTACGAAGCCAAGCAAAATGTTACCGGGGTTAATCAGGATTATCCACATTTGGTGTATCTCTGGCCACCAGTTTCTGAACCAGCCGAAATTGACTACAAATACGAGCGTACCCATGACAACTATACTTCCGACAACGAATGACTCTAATGCGACCATCTTCCCCTGCCTGTTTGAAAACCAGATGCCAAAATGCTCGGGCTCTCTGTCAAGATACGGTATCAGCAGAAGTCCGGCTATTGCCAGCCCAGGAAGTCCCTGTCCACCCATGAATGCAGAGTAAGAAACGAGTTCCTGAAGTCCCAGAAAATACCATGGAGCCTTTGCCGGGTTTTCAGGGATTAAAGGATTCGCAAGCTCCTTGAGAGGCGCATCGATAAAGTATGAATATGCTACAACACCTGCAAGCGTGAAAATAAATACGGCGATTTCAGCAATAAAAAGATTGGGCCAGCTCGTTACTGTATTTTCAACGTCATTGTCAACAGCAGGGGTCTTGCCATGGGCAAGTTCCATCAGACCATAAGTTTTATAAGTGGGGAAAATGCCTCCTGTTTTTTGCGGAGGAGATATAGATGCCACACCATTTCCTTTGGCACTAATTGTATCCGGTTTTGAAAGACCACCGTCTTTTCTTATCCTCCAGAAATGGACACCCAGTGCAATACAAATACCAAACGGCAGAAGAATTATATGAAGGAGGTAGACCCTTGTAAGGGCGTCCTGCCCGGGTTCTGTGCCGCCGAGCAAAATCTCTTTTGTGGCTCCTCCAATATCAAAATATTGTGTTATCCCAAAAATATCCGTGAGCTCTTTTGGTGCCGCCGCAATATTCGATACGATTACTAACGCCCAGTATGAAAGCTGGTCCCACGGAAGCATATAGCCTGTAAGGTTTAACACAAAGGTCAATATGAGAAGCACAATCCCTATCACCCAGTTGAATTCCCTTCCTCGTTTGTATGAGCTGGTATACATAACCCTTGCCATGTGAAGCAATACAAAAATTATCATGGCCTCTCCGGACCACTTGTGGACATTTCTCATGAGTTTTCCGCCGAAGACCACATAATTTATATCCTTGACACCGTTGTATGCAGTCTCGATAGAAGGGCTGTAATACACCATAAGAAAGCCACCCGAGATAAAAACAATCACGAGCAGAAAGAAGGAGATAAGACCCAGACCAAACGTATAAGAAGGTCTTAATGTATTTATGTGTGTTTTTACTCCATGAAAATGGAGGAAGAAGTTATTCACCACGACTGCAGCTCTTGATTTATCAGACGTGGGCTTGCCGCTTCTGAGGAAAGAACCGACAAATGAACTTTTCAGAGACATTAAATTCTTTTTGTATTTCTCCAGTCCGGTCGTGGATTTGTTCCGAAATTCATTTGAATCATTCATAATTTGTATACCACTGCGAATAATTTAGTTATTAATCAAGCAAATAAATATTTAGTTCCCTGAGGGACGGCCTTTCCCGCATCAACAAAGAGGGTGCCGTCCACCTCTTGGTTTATCTCAAACCACTCAAGAGGTCTCGGAGCAGGACCACCGATAACCTTACCATCTTTATTGAATTGCGAGCCGTGACAGGGACACTGAAAACCAAACTCGGAAGGATGTACAATACATCCAAGGTGGGTACATATAGCGGATATCGCAAAGAGTCCGTTATCACTAGAAAATATGAATACATTTTTGTCATCAATCTTTCTTGAGGTACCTACAGGAAAGTTCTCCGGTTTTCCTATCTTGAACTTCTTTGAATCCTCGAAGTAAACATTTGATTTAACAAATCTGAGGCTGCCCGCAAGCACCCCTAGTGATGCCAGAATAGCTGTTCCAAAAGCAGCCAGGCCGAGAAAGTCACGTCTTGATAAACCTTCCTTATCCCGGGTTTTATTGCTCATCTACTAATACCTCCTTGAATATAAATCTCTCCATCGTTATTGCATCTACAGGACATCTCTTTGCGCATAGACCACATCTGATGCATCTTTCTTCATCTTTTATAATCGCTGAGCCAGTACCAGCTGGGTCCTTTCCGTATCTATTGTTATACAAAGCCGTCAATGTTTCATCACTTTTAATATTCTCAAGACTTACGAGTCTAAGGCAGTATTCTGGACAAACGTCAGCGCATCCTCCACAAAGGATACACCTGTCACCGTTAAATATTGTATTTACTGCGCAGTTTAAACACCTGCCACCTTGTTCCTCTGCGGTCTCTTTTACAAAACCAGTCTCAACTGTTGTAAATACACTCTGTATTCTCTCTTCAACCGGAGCGGCAGGCACCTCTTCCCTCTTTATTTTTTCAAAATCCGGCGAGTGTGATACTTTGTTATGTGATACTTCCTTGTTATATTGCCCTGTATGAATCTCCGATATTTTGCGGTCCATGTGTTTTCCAATGATATATTCGTGTAGTGCAATTGCAGCCTTTTTGCCACTGGCCACGGCATCTATAACAAGTTTTGGACCATATGCCAGATCACCGGCTACAAACAATCCGGGAAGGGATGTTGAAATATTATCATGACCAATTTTTATCATTCCTCTCTTGGTCATCTCAATATCAATACCACTTTTTTCGAGGAATGAAAGGTCATATGCCTGACCTATTGAAAAGAAGATGGTGTCTGCAGGGAGTGTCATAAGATCTGACTCATCATATCTTGGATTAAACCTTCCTTCACTATCAAATACAGCGATACATCTCTTAAACGTTATTGACTTTACAACACCGTTCTTATCAGCATAAATATTTTGTGGCCCATAACTGTTAATTCTTTCGATACCCTCCTCTGCTCCCTCCTCTATCTCAATTTTGTCAGCGAGCATTTGCTCGAATTCCTCAATGCATAAGAGAGCAACAGATTCCACACCCTTCTGTCTTAATGCTGTCCTCGCAACATCATAAGCTACATTACCTCCTCCAATTACAATCACCCTTGGACCTATTCTCACCTCTTTTCCTGTAAAGACATCTCTCAGAAAATCAACACCCCCAAGGACCCCTTTACTATCAGAACCATCAATGGGAATTATTCTCGATTTCCTCGCGCCTACAGCTAAAAGCACTGCTGCAGACTCATCGTATAATTTTTTAAGAGGCATATCTTTGCCTATCTTAACACCAAGTCTGATTTCAACACCAAGGGCTTTTATTGCATCAATCTCTGCCTGAATAATCTCCCTTGGAAGTCTGTATGGTGGTATACCTACTGCACACATACCTCCTGCAACCTTTTCCATCTCATAAATTATTGGCTTATATCCCATCAAGGCCAGTTCATGTGCGCAGGCAAGACCTGCAGGTCCTGAGCCGACAATGGAAACGGGTTTGGACGTATTCTCTGCAATACCTATAATGCCGGAGCCTTTCTCCTTAAACCTAGGCTTGAAATTCTGAACAAAATCTTTCTTATCATTGTATATTTCAACACCATATTTCTCCGTAACAAAGCTTTTTAGCGCTCTTATTGAAACAGCGGCATCTATCCCCTTTCTTCTACATGCTAATTCGCAGGGTGCACCGCATATCCTTCCGCATATGGAGGCAAGGGGATTCGGTATCCTTGCTATCCAGTATGCCTTCTCGTAATCTCCATCTGCAATCGCCCGTACATAGCCCCTTGAATCCGTATCTACAGGACATCCTGTCTGGCACTTTATGTTTTGTTTCCAGTACTTATAATCAGGAATTACTACTTGAAAGATTCGCTTAGACACCTAAACTCCTTTTTTATAAAACCCTGGCTGAAAAACCCGGTCTTTTAAGACTGGGGATCTGTCGTTCAATTTTATTTCCCTTTTTTGAGGATATACTTAATAACTAAATTGGGAATTGTTCAAACCTTTTTAAAATGCCCCTTTTGGGACCTATTTAAATTCTGCGTTAACCATAGCTGTCTTGCCGGCATCTACAGTTACCTTCCCTAAACTTATTTCTCCAAAACCCTCATGCCACGCCTTAACTTCATAAGACCCGGGCGGTATATCACTAACGGAGAATTCACCATTCTCATTTGTTACTACAGCGTAGGGATGCTTAAAAATATATACATAACCAAGCATCCATGGATGAGAATCGCACTTTACTGACATAAGACCGGACTTTCTCAGGGCCTTTTCTATTTTTGTGCCCTTATCAGGAAGACCAAGGTTAAATGTGGTTCTTCCCTTTATATAAGTATGGGTATTATGAAATACAGGATCACTGTTCTTAATAAGTACTTTGTTCCCTTTAACTCGAAAACCCACGGCTACATGTGGTTCAAAAGCGCAGAGTATGTTATTGATGACAACCGGCTCATTTGGAATTTTCTTTCCAGACTTAATGTCTGCAAGATATACGACTACATTTTTTATCTCCTTATTTCCATTTATCACGTATTTTCTTGCAGGGAGGGTCTTTCCGCATAAATCTGTTTCCGAAGTTAAAGTTAAAGTTTCATCCTTGGGAACAGTCGCGCCAACAAAAACGGCCTTTCCTTTAATGCTTCCTCCATTGGCAACTTCAATAACCTCATACTTCGCCTTCTTAGCAGCAAAAGTAACAGTGGGAAAACACAAAAGAACAACAAGAAACATATACATCATCTTCTTCATGACAAACCTCCTTTATTTTTTGTTTACCATCCTTTTTTTAATCTATGTGGCATTTTTTATGGTTGATTCAAGTTTTTTAAACTAACAGGTCTGCACATATAAAGTCAAATGCACCCTTTCACACTTGACAAAAAACCGGATAAAAAGTAAAAATTAATGCAAAAATCAGGGTTAAGACAACTCATTGAAGAAAAAGGACATCTTAAAAAAAGAAGTTCAGCATATTGACATAAAAAATCTAATTCTGTTCCCGTCATAAAGCAGTTCGAACACGCCGCTTTACAGGCCAGAAACCTTGCCAGGGCTGCTGAAACGGGAAGAAAAAGGGGAATTGATGTGAAGACAACCATGCTGGCGGGAAAACCCTTTCATGAAATATGCAAGTTTGTGAAAGAGAAACCCCCTTCACTGCTGGTAATAAACCGATACGGGGCTCATCAGGCGGAGGAACTGCAACTTGGCAATACCACCGAAAACCGCGGCCAAGGAAGCATAATAAGGAGTGAAAAGTTGGATATTGCCCTTCTCTTAGCGTTAAATTGACTCAGTAAATCGAGAGGATGCAAAAGAGAAGAAATATTAACAAAATCACAAACCACCGGCGGTTATCCAAATATTCATCAATCGTAATCCTGCTTGTTGCTTTTTTTATAATTGAATGTTTTTATCCTCTGAATTCCTGTGCACTCATAGGTATAAAAGAAGGAGATGCACCCAAAAAGGTCTCACTTCAGGACCTTAATGGTAAAACAGTAAACGTAGCCGAATTATTCGGCAGCAAACCTGTTATCCTCGTTTTCTGGAAGTTAACAAAAAACAAGGTGTTCCTCGACTATTCTTTAGACGAACTCCTCTTTTTAAAGGATTTTTACGAAAAGTACCATGACAAACCCGGTATGGAAATATTCGCTGTTTACACCCCTGAAAACGACAAGGAAATTCCGGAGTCAGAGATTTCAGCGGTGCAGAAACTTGTGACAACAAACAATATAAAATTTCCTGTCCTGATTGATAAGGGATTTAAATTTTTCAAGGAATTCGGGATTATAGCGCTGCCGTCAACAATAATGGTTAATAAAACAGGGAAGATCCAGTTTATTTATCCAAGTTTTTCAATATCTGCGCGTCCGGTTATTTCGAAACAGATCAGGAATTTAATCGGTATAGGTACAGCCGCGCAAAAAAAAGAAAGTGGTGAGAAAAAAAAACCCGGCGCCCACTCAGACAGGTTCTACAATTATGCCCTCAATATGTACAAGAAGGGGCTGCTGGAACAGGCACTTTCCCCTCTTGAAAAATCCCTGAAACTAAATCCCGACTACTCATGGTCGCATAACCTTATGGGTATTATTCTGTGGAAAAAGGGAAATCTTGACCCTTCGATGAAGGAATTCAAAAAAGCTATTACATTGGACAAAAATAATATTGCTGCCCACTTAAATTACGCTGCATTGCTTTTTGAACAGGGAAAACTTGATGAAGCAGAGAAAATCCTATTATCTTCAACGTCTAAACAAGCTAAATTCAAGGTAAGGGCTCATTACCTGTTGGGGCTCGTATATAAAAATACGAATAGAATCGATCAGGCGGTAAATGAGCTTGAATTAGCTAACAGTATTCTTGAAGTATGGGCTTATGAAAAAGAGGACTTTCACTTTTTCACTTTTTCTTTCCGCATACCCATGCTTCGTGCCTTATCTGAACTGTATAGCAGCAAAGGAAACAATGAAAAGGCCCTGGATCTTCTTCATAAGGCAATTGGTTATGCCCTGGGGTTCGAAGGCAAGCCGGTTACAGGACCCCTGAGCAAACGCAACGATATCATGATATATGAATAAGCCAGGTCTTTTAAAGTCAACATTAATCAATCTTGTGTTGTTTCTTCTGATCTTTCACTATTCTGAAGGCACTGCATATTCGTTTACATCGCCTGAACAATATTCAGCTCACATTAAAGGTTCCAGTTCCTGCGCAACGCAAAATTGCCACTCGGAATTTACAGATAAGAAGGGAAAATTTTTACATAGCCCGGTCATATCAGGAGAATGTTCAGTCTGTCACAGGGCAGAAAAGTATCCTAATAAATACGGGATAGACCCGGACCAACGTAGTACCTGTGCCGGTTGCCATAAGGGCATTGAGCTGGAAATTCAAACCAGCTCGTTTATACATACACCCATAAAAAACGGTGATTGCATATCCTGCCATGACCCCCACGAATCGGACCAACCATTTTATCTCAGGCAACCCTATAGTGAATTATGTTTATCATGTCACAAACTGGAGGGGTTTTCCTCAGGGCAGTTTTTGCATAAGCCTGTAAAAGACGGGAACTGCGGACTCTGCCATGACCCCCATGCTTCAAATTTCAAAAACAGGCTTGTAGATATTGGTGCAAATCTTTGCGTTATCTGTCATGAGGATATAATTGTGGGCATGACTCAGGACTATGTTCATGATCCTTTGATAAAGACGGGATGCTCCGATTGTCATGATTCTCATGCCGGAGGGAATAAATTGCGCCTAAAGGAATCTCCGGACCAGCTTTGTTTTACCTGCCATAAGGAGCAAAAAGATGCAGTAGATCATTATGCATGGGAGCACGACCCTGCCTTTGCAGGCCAGTGCACAACCTGTCATTCTCCCCATTTTTCAAAAAAACAATACCTCCTGCTCGATCAGATAGATACCCTCTGTTACAACTGCCATAAAGAAAATAGTATGTGGAAAAATATGCGATTTCAACACGGTCCTGTCGTGCAGGGCAATTGCATTGCTTGCCATAATCCGCATGGCTCTGATAATGCTTATATTCTCCGCCTCCCATTTCCTCAAAAGTTTTATACTTCTTATGAGGAAGGAATTTACGGGCTTTGCTTTCTCTGTCATAAAGATGCACTAATCACTGTAGAGGAAACAGAGACAGCTACGTCTTTCAGAAATGGAGAGAGAAACCTTCATGCATTCCATGTTAACCAGGAAAAAGGCAGAACTTGCCGCGCGTGTCATGATGTGCATGCTTCTGACCAGGAACACCATCTTCGGGAGGAGTTTTTGTTTGGCAATTTCAAGATGCCTCTTTATTATGTAAAAACAGACACCGGGGGGACATGTACCCCCGCATGTCATAAAGAAAGGAGCTATGACAGGATAAATAAAATAAAATATTTAGATAGATGAAAAGCCCTTGTGCCTGTTACCAGATCAGATAAACTCTTGTAGGTATATTTAGGTATAGTATATAGGGTAAATTTTTATTAGTATACTATCAATGCGTTATGTCAATTCTCTTCCCGGGATTTTTCATCTTTGGATGACACTTCTTGCAGTTGTTGTTAGGTGGAAAGGCAACTTTCCCGTGGCAAACTCCACAGAATTCATATTTTAATATATATTCCATTGCTAAATCCTCTGTAGACTCCTCCACTATACCGAAAATCTCCGGATGACAGTTGGAGCAGTCCAGCCATTTTCCATGAGTAGCATGTGGAAATAACACCGGTGATATCCCGATCCATGTGGATTCAATGTTAATTTCTCGCTTGAACTCTATTGGTTTGTTTTCATCTCTCAGGTAATTTTTAGGCTTTATTCGTCCATCTTCCATTGCCTTAACCCAGTCAATACCGTTGCCGCTTACTCCCTTTGGTAAATTGGATAAACTCTTTAACTTCTCCCGTCCATATCCGATATTCCCGTTGTGGCACTTGTCACAGTTTTCCTTTGTATGTCCGAACGCAGTCTTTCCATCGTGGCACTCACCGCAGTACCTGCCGTATTTGTTTGCTTCTTCTGTTATCATCGTAGTATTGAGCATCATATTGAACTCGATCTCAAAGTGGCATACCCTGCATGTGTAATTGACACGATGGCTCCAGTGGGAGAAAGTAACCGGTTTTACACCGCTGCTGGTTGAGGCCCTGTCCATAAGGATATTACCGTAGAGTTCAGGTGGGGGCAGAGGGGGAAGTTTCCACCACACAGATCCGGCAGGCTCGGCAAAACTTTTCCCGGCAAGTATTAGCAAAAATATTATGCTGAGAAAAAGAGCTTTTTTAATCATGGCATCCTTTTAACGTGACAACGCTGACAGTCCAGGGTTGAAAATGAAACCTTTCCATGGCATTTACCGCAGAATTTACCGGCGAATATCTCCTCCATCGTGAATTTATTTTTACCTTTTTCCTCACTAAAAGGACTAGGATGGCAAAGTTCGCAGCCGTTCCATATGGCATGTTTTTTATGTGAAAATATAACCTGCGGCATTTCTACGATTTTAGGCTTGATTAACACCTCGTCGGCAGGTTCTTCTTGACGTTTTTTATCATGAGATTTACCCTCAAGATTATCCTTCAGTTTCACGAGTCCCTGCTTTTCAGCCTTAAGCCAGTCAATACCGTTGCCAAACCGAGCCCTGGGGAAATTCTTTGTAAACCTATAAAAGTTCTTTTCAAACTTTACCTTCTTCCCATGTGAATGACAGCGGTCACAATTCTTTTTTGTCTTGCCTCCGGACATTTCACCCGGGGCAAATGCCTCTTTACCGTTATGGCATGCACCGCAATACTGTCCATTCTTATTTGAATCCTCTCTGATTCCCGTACCGCCTGCCTTCATCTTGAATTTCAAGTCCACATGGCATAACCTGCATGTATATTTTGCCCTATGCAGCCAGTGGTTATAAACCACAGGTGCAATGTTATTTTTCTCAGAAAAATTATTTATGAGCACATTAGCATATTCATGATAAGAAGGCCTTTTCTTCCTGAAGCCGGGTAATTGGGCAAATACAATCGATAAACAAACAATAATAAATAGAAATATAATTGTAATAAAAGATATTTTTTTCATCGTTTCAAAGCATACTTACTTAAACATAACAATATCTATTATATCAATTTGATTTTATAATTGTCTGATAAGTACCATTTTAAAAAATATTTGACCTTAAGTCCCTTAATAAAAGGCTGGCTGCTTTCCTCTGCATCCTATAAATAGTCTGCTATTTCAGAAATATATAACGAGTAGCTGATAGTGTACCCCTTTCTTCCATCTCATCATGCTGGCCATCATAGGCAGCAACAGAAAATGGAACATGTTTGCGAAAAGAAAATGTAACGTCATCCTTGTCATCTGTATTTATAGGTCTCCTGAATATAACTCTGTATAAACCATTGTTATAAGAGTAAACAGCCTTGACATCTATTTTTTGATGTTTGACCATAGTTGCCTTTTTTAGTCCGGAAGCCTTAAATTCAACAACTTGTTTATTATTAGTGCTCCAGTACCAGATATTAATGAGATTGCTACTCGGAGAAGAAGGTTTTTTTGATCTTAAAGGGGAAGTTATGGGGAAGTGAATCTGTACCGCATCCGGAGGGAAACCATCATTACCCTTGTTCGGTTTCTTGTCAACCCATTCAAGCATGAATGCTATTTCATAGCTTGTATAGAGAGTTCTTACTCTCATATTCGTTATTTTTGGTATAAAAGGCAATCCAAATAATTTCTTCCCTTCCATTTGCAAATCTATATAGTCAGCATTATTCCATACTTTATCTTCAGTTGAAGTGGGGATAACATCTGTCTTTTGTGCCCTTACAACACTGTCGAACTTCCTTGTAATCTGTATAGATTTAAGAAAATATGATAACCCCCATCTTTGTTCATCAGAATAAGCATCTGCGAAGGAAGCCATGGGCGTACCATCAAAACCTGCGGTAACTGTTCTGTATAGGTCCTTCAGTCCGGCGCCATGCTTAATTTCCCAGGGGTATGTAAGATTCGTTGGATATATCTTGTCGCCCCAATCATCTTTAAATCCTTCCTGCCAGCCTTTTTCACCATTACCCCTGCCAAATTTACCATGACACTCCCAGCATTTTGCTTTTTCAAATAATTCCTTGCCCATAGCTAAGAATTTTTTAGTTTTGGGTGGCGGTTCCCCTATCTCAAAGGGTTCTCCCTCCATTTCAAATGTTTCCTCTTCAAAACCTTTTAGTACGTCAACTATTGCCTGAAGTTCATTATCATTGAACTTTCCTTTCCAACTACCCATGGAGGTGCCAGGGATACCTCGCATTATGATTCGTTTGAGATCATCGTCCATTGGTGGATCACCTGAAGGCGTAGAACGAAATTTAAAAATGCCTGAGGTGAAATCCCTTGGTTTTGGAAACGTAAAATTACTTGCTTCACCTTTTCCATCACCATCGAATCCATGACATCGGGCACAATAAGCATCAAATAGCTCTTTCCCTATCGCCTCCTCAGCGAATATCAAGACGGGCAATGTAAAGACAAGCATGCCATGAAGTATTATTATTAACAGTCCATATTTTATTTTTTTTTGATTATAAACTCTTTTACTGTCAAGCATAAAAGTGATGCCCATTGAATCTCATCTGGCTCCTATTTCTTGCCTTTATCCTCCATCTCTTTTTCACCCATATCTGGAAGTGGTGCGCCTATCCATTCGCCAAAACCATACACATTGAGTTTTCTTGCCCCCCACATATTGCTTACATATACGAGATATTTTAGACTAAAATTTTTATCCACATATTCTTTAAAATATCTAACATTGTGGTAATCGATATGTAGCCCGCTCGGCAAAAACATGCTGCCAGGAGCCGTCCCAAAACCACCGAAGAAAAGTAAAAGATCAGTAGTTTTATCATCAAATACCTGGACATTTTCAAAGGCGCTGTCAACAACGTAAAGGTGTCCTTCTCTGTCTATATCAAGCCCCTTTGGCCTTGCAAATGCACCGAGAGTATCTCCGGGGAAACCAAACTTTTTCAGAAAATTACCATTCGGATCAAATTTCTGTACCCTGAAATTAAAAGAGTCATTGACATACAAGTAGCCCTGTTTATCTACTATTACATGAGATGGTTTATAAAAGGTTCCTTCTTTTTTTCCTATTCCCCCAATTTTCTGAATTGTCTTGCCTGAGTCTTTATCAATAACTATTACCATGTGTTTATTCATGTCACAAACATAAATTTTGTTTTCAAAAACAGCTGTGTCTACCGGCTTATCAAATTGGCCATCTTCACCGTAATGCCTAAAAAAATTATTGTTATTATCAAAAACTACTATCTGTTTTTTCTTGAAATCAGCTACATACTTATAGTCGTTTTCTGTAACCCATATACCTGCCGGCGTAGGAAAATATCTACCGGTATAAGAGGAATTTTTTATATGGGTAAATTCTTTTTTTTCCAGGTCCACAATTGATATTATTTTGTAATTTATATCTGATATATATATTTTCCCCTGAACTGCTTCTATGTCATAGGCTTTTGCTATCTTTTTTGGACTATCACCTTGCTTAAAACTACTTGGATTTACTGTTTTTTTGCCTAAATCCTCTTCACTTGTAATAGAGAGCAGAAATTGCAGTCTCGGCTTTTGCGGCGGCATGGGATAAAATACTGTTTCTGCTTTCTCCGGGACAGGTATGGGATCAATGACTGTTTTTGTCATTTTCTCATGTGCGGCACATCCAAAAATTACCACAGAAATCAAAAGCATTAATAAGGTTTTTTTCATTTTTTTATATTTAAGTATTTATTCATTGATGCTTACTATTCCTGCATAGTGATAATAAATGCATTATAGATGAAAAACTAATTTAAAAAACGAATAAAAAGACAATATTAAAATCTAAGTCATTACTTCTTATGACAGGTAATACAGAGAACATCCTTTTTTTTTCTCAGGAGCTCGGTATTAGGGACTGTCTCTTCGTCATGAACATCATGGCAACTTGAGCACTGTACCTTTCCAAACTCAAGAACCTCCGAGATTAGTCCGCTTAAGCCCATTTTAGTAGTATTAGGATTATTCAGTGTGCTTTTTGTGAGATCGAATTCTCTTGAGATAAAATGATGTAATTTAAATACCTCCGGAGCGATTATACCATTATGGCAGCCAAGGCAAAGTTTTGATATCCCATCCGGCAGATTTCCACGTTTCCTGGTTATAATTGAAACAAGTTCCAGTTCACGTATCCCTGTAAGGGATGAGCTCCAGGCTGCGTCATACAGTGTGTACCTAGACGTCTTTACTTCAAGATCCCAGGGCAAACCTTTGATAGTTTTCTTTTTGCGTTTGTGAGGAATGTGACATACAATGCAGATCTTGTAAACCGGTAGCCAGGATTCGTGTGAAAAATTATGAGGGCTTTGCGCTGTTCCTATACCGCGTCCTGCACCAACTGCCATTGCCAGGCTGGGCACACCTGCTGCCAGCAATAGTGATAATATAAAAATAATTAAAATTTTCATTTTTTCACTTATTGCTATTTATTTTATATTATTCTTTTACAATTTGTAAGACAATTTTAAGACAATTTAATAAATAGCAATAAGTATGCCTGAAAAATTTAATTATGCTTTAGAGTTCGAAGAATTAAGAGAATACTTTGAAATTATTAATAAAAATACCTCATTTAGATAATAAAGAAAGAAGGGGAGGGCAAAATTTTACTGAAATGAGAAAATATCAAAATTAAAAATTGTGGAAACCCTGCCCCATTAGTTATAGATATCTTTTTAACTATTTAAATTTAGAATATTTTTGTGATAGACAGAAGTGTCCCACAATGGGACATTTTTAACACAGTTTCCATTTATATTATTAAGATAAAAAAAATTAAAAATGACTATTTATGATATGCAGCAGGATGTAAAAAAACATTAAAAACAAAGGAGTTAGACCGGTAAAAAGTGTTTAAGTCATGATTAAAAACAATTTTTAATCAATCATTTTAAATATAAATAGTAAAGAAGAACAGGGTAATATAATGTATTGTGGGAAACGGGAACTATAAAGGCTTTGAGGGCCCGCCTAAAATAGCGAATATTCCCGCAAGGATTAACGCCTGGAGAATCCAGCCTATCGCACAAACCCCAACTGCACGCAATGTGCTCTTATAGTCAAGGGCCTGCTTGACCGCAATAACCATTGCAACCAGCATCCAGATTGAGGCAGCTAAAAAAATAAATGATGAGAGTCCGGGGATAATGCCTAATACCCGAATCAAGCCGGGGGAACTGGAGAAACCAATAGTGCGCAATAACTCGCCAGGGTCTGCCTTGGTCTGGGGCTCTGGAAGGAGTTTTGTACCGATAAGGAATGTCAGGTAAGCCCAGACATACCATCCGATTAGTGCTAAAACAGTCCCTAATAAAAGCCCCCCGATTCCTGTTCTTGTGATGCTTCCTATCCCTGCTGCCACACTGGAGAGAACAACAATTCCCATTGCCTGACCCATTGCCCCTTTGTCAGCCTCGACCTCTTCATAAAGATGGACATCTAACTTTGCAGCGCGAATAATGCGGTTTTTAAAAGTATTCATTTCTCCAACCTCCGTTTTATGTTATTCATTTTAAAAATGTCTTTTTTAACTGACCATTGAGCCTTTCAGGCGTAATTTTACATTATTTTACGGGCAGACCCTGACAGAAAGAAAGAACGTCAAATTGCTCCTTTAGACCGAGAAAGAGCAGGGATATCATAGGAGATTCAGGGTGTCCCCAGCGGATTTTGTGCAAAGTCTCCCAGGGGTTATTATTAGCAATTGTTCCTAAGTATTCCGGGTTGTTTTCATCCTTAAAATTTAGTTCCTTACCGTTATCACCGTGGCACTTTATACACGTTGTTAAGAATATCCTTGCACCGTTGTTTGGGTCACCAACTGATTTTTTGGTTATACGGTCGATATACGGGTCCATATCAACTTGGCCGTAAGAGACAAATAACGCAAGTGCGTTAAGGTCATTGTCAGATAATATGTATCCAAGGGAATGATTATCATCCTTGAGAATTTTTACTATTACTTCCAGCTTCTGATTTGCAGAGTCCCGGATGCCTTTGATGCCGGTGTAATGACTGCCTTTTGAATAAGCGCCCGCTTTTCCCTTGTAATCCCATCCATGGCATTCCTTGCAGTGCCAGGTGCTCACACCCTTTTTTTTGCCTTCTGCAGGATAAGATGGATGGGTTTTATCAATCTTTATCCCAAGCTCGGCAGGCCAGTTGTCATATAAAACACCTCCCCAGGCAAGCTGTGCAAATTCTCTTCCGGACAGTTTTTCCACGTCATCGGCATATACCGGTGAAACGGACAGTAATAACGTAAGTACTGCTGTCAAACACAGGTAATGTATTTTTTTCATTTTCAGCCTCCTCGTGAAATCATACCGATACCGCCTGAAAATCGGTACATCAGTATATAGCCCTTATAATTATAACACATAACATTTTGGGAAAAATTAAAAAGGTAGAAAATAAAATTAACTATTTATTTTTAGAAGGTGAATTAATAAAAGATGCCAGTTCCTTTTGCCGTTTGCTGAAACCTGTAAGGGTATCTGCAAGTTTATTTCCCCCCTTCTTTTAACAGGTTTTCAACTTCATCATGAAATGAAATGATTGCCTCTTTTAACTCTTCTTTTGAAATTTCTTTTTTTTCGGTGAGAAATTTTATATGTAATAATTTTGAATCAAGCTTTTCATGGAGTTCTTTCCCTGAAAGGTGTTTTTTTTCAAATTTATCCAGGAGCTTATTGACTTCCATAATAAACGATTTTATATAAAAATCATCCCTGTTTCTTATACGCAGCCGGTGGTGAGGCTTACCTGAAAGTATGATCTTTAATTCTGTTTTTAACCGTTCAAACGGTCCTAAAAAACGATGTGTAAATACTAAAGTTAAAACTACTACAATAATTGCATAGCCTGCAATTACGATTAAAAAATAGAGTGGTATGCGTTTTAATTGTTCGCTAAATTCTATTGTCAGGTATGTAAAAAAAGCCACGGAAAGAAGTGCCCAGAGAACCATATGGGCAATCGACAACCGCAGTTCTTTGAAGCTAAAGTGTTTTTTTCGTTTTTTCTTTTTTTCCATAAGAAGTTACTTGTCTTGGCTGTTTTTCAGTCCTCATTTTACCATTTAAGCATATCTTAATCCAGAGGATTAAGTTCAAGTATTTTTATCTTCATGTTTACCCCGTTAGAAGGGCGAAGGTCTTCTAACGGGGTTTAATATTAAATGGCACAGGGGACTGCAGGCAGCAGTGAGTGAAGTTAACTGAATTGAAGAATATCTGGAGAGCATTTCAGGATTTATGAAGGGGGGAAGATAAAAGGCTAATAACCTTTATTGATTCTTCAACGATTTCCCTTACCATTTCATTTTCATCGTCGGAAGCATCAAGTAGAAATGGCAGGGCATCTTTATGGCCTATAATACCAAGGATGTAGGCGGAATCGCCACGTATAGTAGGGTTGGGGCTTTTTAGAAGTTTTGCCACCCCCGGGATGGCAGTCAGGATATTGTTAATGTCCTCTGTCTTAAGGGTTTCGACAAGTGCTACAGTTCCGAGCCTTACCCTGGCTCTGTCATCCTTCAGCATGTCCCCGATATAAGGGTACATGCTTTTATCATGCTTGAACATGTCAACAATATTTTCAAGAAACCCGTTTTCAATGTAGTCTTTAATCATTTTTAACATGGCTATTTTATGATAATTTTCCCTTTTCCCTTTGTAACTTCACCGATTATCCAGTAAGGCATTCTTTTCTTTTTTACAATTCTGTCGAATCTGCTTAACCCCTTTTCAGGAAGTGCTATGAGCAGGCCTCCGGATGTTTGAGGATCAAACAGAGCTAATTTTTCTTCTTTTGAGAAGTTATTCGGAAAAGTTATGTCTTTGCTGTAGAAATCGAGATTTTTGCGTGCCCCTTTTGGCACAACTCCTGCCTTGATGAAATCTAAAACCCCGTTCATCAGAGGGACTTTATCATTAAAAACAACGAGATTAACTCCAGAGCTCTTTGCCATGTTCAATGCATGACCGAGCAGGCCAAAACCTGTTATGTCAGTTGCGGCTTTAGATCCTGCCTGAACCGCAGCACGGGAGGAGGTATTATTGAGTTTAAGCATTGATGCAAAGACTTTGTTTAATGCTTTTCCCCCCGTTTTGTTTAGCTTAACAGCGGAAGTAAGGATGCCTGTGCCAATGGGTTTTGTAAGAATGAGGACATCCCCTGAAGTGGCTTCACTTACCCTTAAGAGCCTGTTTTTATCAACCGAGCCTGTTACGGCAAAGCCAAATTTGAATTCATTGTCTTCTATACTGTGCCCGCCAATCAGTGAAACCCTCACCTCTGTGAGCTTGTCGATAGCGCCTTTTAAAAGTTGTTTTATCACAGCCGGGCCAAAGTCACATGATGCAAATCCCAGAATAGCAAGTGCAGTAAGCGGGGTGCCACCCATTGCATATATATCGCTGAGTGAATTGGCAGCACATATGGCACCAAATGTATAAGGGTCGTCGACTATTGGCGTAATGACGTCTACCGTTGCAACCAGAAGGTTATTTTTATAACGATATACCCCTGCGTCATCACCAGGGCCGATTATGACCATGGGATTTCTACTTTTATTCAGGTCAGCCAGTATCTTTTTCAGATCCGCCGGACCTACCTTGCCTGCTCAGCCGCCTGCTTTTACTTTCTGTGTTAGTCGTATTTTTTTCATATTTGGTTATAATACTTTAAAGATTTTTTCATGTCAAAAAAACAGGAAAAGAGAATAGGGGTCCGGCCTTAGTAGTTTTAAGCGTGTAAAATTCTGAACTTTGACAATTATACCAAGGTTTCTGTATTTTACATTGTTATGATTGACTTGCATACGCATTCCCTTTTTAGCGACGGAGTTCTTCTCCCGTCTGAACTTGTAAGAAGGGCATATTCTATTGGTTATAAGGCTCTGGCAATCACAGACCATGTAGATTCGTCAAATATTGATTTTGTTGTGCCGCGTATTGTCAAAGTCATTGGGGAAATAAGAGCATACTTTGATATACAACTTATACCGGGTGCTGAAATTACCCATGTGCCCCCTGAAATTATAGGAAAGCTGGTGACTGAAGCGAGGGAACTCGGGGCAAAGATTGTTGTTGTGCATGGAGAAACCGTTGTCGAGCCGGTAATAAAAGGGACTAACAGGGCAGCTATAGAGGCAGGTGCGGATATACTTGTTCACCCCGGGCTTATCAGCAGGGAGGATACTATAAGTGCTAAGCAGATGGGTGTTGCACTTGAAATAACATCGAGAAGGGGGCATAGTTTTTCAAACGGTCATGTTGCAAAAACTGCACTTGAGATTGGTGCAGACCTTGTAATCAGTACCGATTCTCACAGCCCTGAAGACCTTATAACTGATGATTGGGCAAGAATACTATTACGTTCAGCTGGCATCCCGGAAGATGCAACGGAAAAGATTTTTGAAAATTCAAAAAAACTTGTCAAAAGGATCACAGATTAGCGCAGACAGATAATCTGCGTTTTTTATTACGGGGGATATAGGTGCCAAAAGCAATTAAAAAGAAAGTGACAAAGAAAGTAGGGCTGAAGGAGGACGAGGTCAAGAGTGTAGCTGTCCGTTCCCTGGACATCATAAAAGAGAAAAAAAATATTTTTGTTTTTAGCCTGTCAGCTTTATGTATTGCTGTTATTTCAATCGTTTTTTTTATGTTATATCTTTCTTCTGTAAAGGAAAAGGCATATTCTTTTGAGAGGGAAGCATACAATTATTACTATAATGTTAATTTAAAAGCGCCCCTGGCTGACGGGGAAAGGTGGATGAAGTCTCTTGAACTTTTCCAGAAGTCCATTGCGGTGAAATCAACACCAGCAGCAGAGTTTTATTCAGGAAATTGTTATTTTAACCTTGGGGATTACGAAAACGCCATAGTGGTTTACAGTAAATTTATAGATAAATACAAAAAGGAGGGGTTAATCCTCCCGCTTGTATACCAGAAACTCGCCTCTGCCTATATTAAAAAGGCAAATTACGATGAAGCAGTTAAGACCCTTAATGCACTCGCTCAGTTTCAGAAAGGGATTTTTAAGGATTCTGCCTTAATTTTTGAAGCCAGACTCTATGATGCAGCAGGAAAACATGAGGATTCAATGACAAAATATAGGGAGGTTGTTAATGACTTCCCTTTTTCGATTTGGACTGCTGAGGCAATGGCGAAAATTGGAGAGGAAGAAAAAAACGGCCCCGGCATTTCGGGAGAAAAAAGTACAGCGCCGGTAGGACCGGAAGAACTTACAACAGAAAAAATTTCCAGTGACGGCACAGAATAAGTCAGCGATTATTCAGCCCCCGGCAGGGGTGAAATAAGATTATCAATCCCTAAATCCGGTGCGTATTGCAGCAATAGCGTAACATTGTTTGTTAAGACAAGTACTCCGAACGTAATAAGCAGCAGGCCACTCAAAACCATTATGACCTTCATATATTTTTGTATATGACTGTAATGGCTGAGGAAGGTATTCATGGCAAGTGAAGTTGCTAAAAATGGTATGGCCAGGCCGATTGAATAAACAAGCAGCAGCTTAAAACCATAGAAAGCCGAGCCCGATGTGCCTGCAACGAATAGAACTGACCCGAGTATAGGGCCGATACACGGGGTCCATCCGGCACCAAAAGTCAGACCAACTACAAAAGAGCCAATATATCCTCTCGGTTTGGATTTAAGATGAATCCTGTGCTCTTTTGACAGAAAACCAATTTTCAAAATCCCCATTACATAAAGACCGAAAATTATTATGATAACTCCGCCAACATGGTACAGCCTGATACCCAGGATTGAAGCATATAGAATTGCGCTCATAAAGGATGAAAATATACCTAAAAGAATGAATACAGTTGAAAAGCCGGTAATAAATGAAAGTGAATTTATGGTTGTAAGTTTTCTGATAAGTGCCTTATTGCCTGTTTTTAATTCTTCAAAGGAAATCCCGGTGATAAAAGACACATAAGATGGTATGAGCGGAAGTATACATGGCGAGAGAAAAGATAATATGCCGCCCAGAAATGCCAATGAATAAGATATTTCACTCATCTCGGGCACACTCTTTTTTACTCCCCTTTATTTTTTCAACGGCATGAGAAAGAGCAGGAAGAATTACCTCAAGATTTTCTTTCACAGCGCGGGGACTGCCGGGAAGGTTGATTATGAGAGTTTTCCCTCTTACACCAGCCACTGCTCTTGAAATCATGGCGTAGGGAGTTTTTTTAATGCCTTTGGACCTCATAGCCTCTGCTATCCCCGGTATCTCACGTTTTATAACCTCAAGGGTTGCTTCAGGTGTTATATCGCGCGGTGAAAGTCCTGTTCCACCGGTTGTAAGAATAAGGTCAGCTTTATTGCACAGGGAAAGCAGTTTTCTCTTGATAAGGTTTTTTTTATCAGGAAGGATGTCGTAATTGATGATTTTACCGTTTATCTTTTTAATAATTTTCCCAATGAGAGGTCCGCTTTTGTCTTCCCGTTCACCTTTAGAACCTTTGTCGCTTAATGTCAGTACGGCAACTTTTATCATAATTGGGATTTGGGATTTATGATTTGGGATTTGTTTTTTTTACTAACCCCTAACACCTAATCCCTGATTACTATTTTGTCTCCTTTCTTCACAACTCCGCCCTTAAGTACCTTTGCAAAAATACCTTCTTTGGGCATTACGCAGTCTCCTGCAAGGTGGTAGATTGCGCAGCGGGTATGGCAAACCTTGCCAATCTGACTTACTTCAATCTTAACGTTCTCGCCGATAATTATTTTTGTGCCTACCGGGAGGCTGGGAAGATCAATCCCCTGTGTGGTTATGTTTTCAGCAAAATCCCCCTGTTTGACCTTAAGCCCCTTGAGTTGCATTTTTTTTATGCTTTCAAGTGCAAGAAGGCTTATTTGCCGGTGCCATTTTTCAGAGGCATGGGCATCGTTTTTAATACCGTAATTCTTTTTCAACACAACCTTGTCGACGGTTTTCTTCCTTACACCCTTTTTATCACTTATGTTTACTGAAACTACTTTAGCTTTCATAATTCGTAACAGGCAACATGTGACGCGTTACCTGTATTTATTTAATTTTTGCCCCTTCCTCTATGTCTTTATCGGGGATAATAATTGACAATGTGCTTTTACTGTCGGTAACTGCAAGTAGCATTCCCTGTGATTCAACACCCATTAATTTTGTAGGCTGGAGATTAGTGACTACAACGATTCTTTTTCCTGTAAGATCCTCAGGTACGTATGTCTTTCCGATTCCGGTAACAACCTGGAGTTTTATCAGCTTGTTTGAACCCTCAATGCGTTCAGCTATTATAACTTTTCCTACTGTAAGTTCGACCTTTGAAAGGTCATCGATAGATATTAAATTCATCGTTTTTTTCTACCCAATTTTAAGGTTACCTTTGGTTGTGTTTTTCTTGTTATTTTTTCTGTTGCTTTTGTTTTTTCAATTCTTGGGAACAGATGTTCACCCTTTGAAATCTTTATTGAATAATCCGGCATCCAGTCCCATAAGAATATTTCGGGAAATTCAGCTGCGCTGTCTATTGTAAGTGTTTTATCCCAACTGGTCATTACTTCTTGAATAAGCGACTTTTGTTCTGTGCCGAGTCCTAACTGTCTCCACATTTTCTCTGAAGTTTCTGGCATAAAAGAAGACAAATAGAGTGATATTAGTCTTATTGCATTCCAAATATCAAACATTACATCTTTGAGGTCATCCGGCTTACTTTTAACAAGTTTCCATGGTTCTTCCTTGGCAATAAAATTATTCGTCGACCTTATTATTTCCCATATATGATCAAGAATAACGTTTAAATGCAATAGTTCCCAATTCTGTTTATCATTTATCCCGGAGCTTGCGTTTATACATTGCCTTGGTAGATTTTTCAATTCAGTAGTATATGGGTCAGGTTTTACAATTGCTCCGTTGAAATACTTTTCAGCCATAGTGATAAACCTGCTTAAAAGGTTGCCAAGGTCATTGGCAAGGTCAGTATTTAATCGATTAACTAGCGCTTCCTCTGAAAAATTACCGTCAAGGCCAAATGGAACCTCCCTGAAAAGGAAATACCTGAATGCATCGGCAGTGTATTTTTCAATTATTTCATTTGGATCAACGACATTGCCGAAAGACTTGGACATCTTTTTGCCTTCCACGGTCCACCAGCCGTGTGCAAAGATATTTTCCGGAAGTGGCAGTTCAAGCGCCATAAGAATTGTTGACCAGTAAACTGCATGTGTTGTGAGTATGTCCTTACCTACAAGATGATGGGATGCCGGCCACCAGAACTCACCCGATTTTGCCATTTCCGCTTCTGGAACGAGGTACCGGGTCGCCGAAAAATAGTTCACCAATGCGTCAAACCAGACATATATTACAAAATCCTCATCAAAGGGGAACGGGATACCCCATGAAAGCCTTGATTTTGGCCTTGAGATGCAGAGGTCAGCAAGTGTGTTATTTTTCAAAAATCCCAGGACTTCATTCCTGCGTGTATCAGGTTTTATGTATGATGGGTTGTCGCCAATATATTTAATGAGTCTGGCATGATATTTTGACATGAGGAAAAAATAGTTTTTTTCCTGAATCTTCTCTACAGCCCTGCCGCATTCGGGGCAGTTGCCCCCGATAATTTCTGTTTCTGACCAGAATCGTTCGTCGGGAGTACAGTACCATCCCGAGTAATCCCTTTTTTCTATCTCTCCCCTGTCCCAGAGCATCTGGGTAAGTCCCTGTACCGTTTTCATATGCTCTATATCAGTGGTGCGTATAAAAGCATCATTCGATATGTTAAGTTTGGCCCAGAGATTTTTGAAATTCTCAACCATTAAATCAGCATGTTCTTGCGGGGTTCTGTCTCTTTCCCGGGCAGCTTTTTGAACTTTTTGGCCGTGTTCATCCGTACCTGTGAGAAAAAAAACTTTCCTGCCGTTTAACCTGTTGTAACGAGCAAGGACGTCAGCAGCTAATGTTGTATAGGCATGTCCTATATGTGGGACATCATTAACATAATAAATAGGAGTTGTAACATAAAACTTGTCCATTTTTACCGTTTCTTTTTCTTCCAGAACTTTTTCCGTTTATTGAATGGTTTGCCCCTGTCTTTTCTTTTGAGCATATCAGTTTTTTCCTGGGCCTTGGCAGGCTTTGTTTTTTCAGGACCACGTAAGGTTTGAGGTGGTTGAGCCTTTTCTTGAAAAGTTTTAACTTCATCGGGGGGCTGCGGGATGTCCCTGAGGGAAGAAGCAGTTTCTGCCTGGTATTTTTCGACTGATGATTCAGCCTCGCCCATGGTTTCTTCTGCAGAGCCCTCTTCTAATATCAGGGTTTCATCCTTACTCTCCACGCTCACGACCGCATCTTTAACAGGTTCCCTGGCAGGCTGTTCAATTTCATATCCCAGACAACACATAAGACGGCCGCATATTCCGGAAAGTTTCCCCGGGTTTAAAACAAGTTCCTGCTTTTTAGCCATTCTTATTGAAATAGGCTCAAAAGATGTAAGGAAAACCTTGCAGCATACTTCTTTGCCACAACAGCCGATTCCTCCTATGCGCTTCACCTCGTCCCTTACCCCTATCTGCCTCATCTCTATGCGTGTTTTAAATTTTGAGGCGAGGTCGCGAACAAGTTCCCTGAAATCTATCCGCCCGTCTGCAGTAAAATAAAATATGAGACGCTTCCTGTCCAGTGTTACTTCTGTTCCAACAACTTTCATGAACAGGTTATGGCTTTTCACCTTTTTTCTGCAAAAGGCACTGGCTTCATCTTCTAATGAACGGTTATTTCTGTCAGTTTCCAGGTCCTGGACAGTTGCTGTCCTGAGGACTTTTTTGAGTTGTTGCTTCGACCGTTCTATTTTGTGCTCTGCTTTTACAACAATGCCCAGACTGAGCCCCATTTCAGAATCTACAACAACCCTCATCCCCGGTTTTGCATTAATACCGTTTGCCTCAAAGTTATATATTTTTCCGCACTGTTTAAACCGGATACCTACCACATCAGGCATTCCCCCCCCTATCTACAAGTCACGGACTGCAGGTCCCTGGCCGAAAGTTTTTTTAAGCAAAAGATTTGTGTGGTAAAGAGTAAGTTGTTTATTCAAATTAAAACGCAATAGATTTTTTATATCATATAAGGCATTGGATAAATTGAGTATATCTTTAAGCCCTGGCTTTTTAGAAATTTTTTCCATCTCCTGCACCCTGTCCTGATTGATAAGAAGGTCTGCCCTGCCTGTGGCTTTTAATACAGCAATGTCTCTTAGCCAGAGCTGAACCCAATCGAACCACTCTTGCATGGAATCTCTGTCTCCCCATAAACCTTCCTCTACCCCGCCGAGAAGGCTTTTGAATTCGTCAAATAACCTGTCCCTTTTTTTAATTAAATCTTTACCCAGTGCCCATCCGGGTCTTCCCCCGGAAAGAAGGCCAAGAAGTTTTGCTTGTTGGCCTTGGATCTTCGGCCCTTCCGTGCTGTATTTATATTCAAGCAGTTCACCCATTTTTTTAATGGGTAATGGCGAAAAATTTATTTTCTGACACCTTGACCGGATTGTTTGTGGAATTAATTCCGGCATAGAAGAAATCAAAACTAAAAGGCTCTGACCGGGTGGTTCCTCCAGAGTTTTTAAAAAGGCATTGGCAGCGGACTGATTAAGTGAATCTGCTTTGTCAATGATGACTATCTTCCATTTTCCCTCAAATGCCTTATATGACAGAGATTCTTCGAGTCCTCTTATTACGCTGACCGTTATCAGCCCGGCCTCAGGGGCTATTAAGAAGACATCAGGATGAATTGCCTTGTCTATCTTTATGCATGAAGGACATTCATCACAACAGTCAATTGTGTAAGGCGTGAGGCGTGAGGCGTGAGACGAATTGTTGTTAACTCTCTTACCATTTGCCCCTGACGCTTCACGGTTATTCCGGCAGTTGAGTGATTTGGCAAAATTAATAGCGGTAAGCCTTTTGCCTATGCCGTCTTCTCCTGTAAAAAGATAAGCATGGGCAATTCGGTTTCTTGTTATACTGCCCGTGAGTATTTCTAATGCCCGTTCCTGGCCGACAATGTCTTTTAAAGCCATAAGGTCTCCAGAATTTCTACTATTTTCCTGTTTGTCTCTTCAACGCTGCCCGATGAAGGAATTATTTTTATTCTGTTTGGTTCCTCATTTGCGATTTGGAGGTAACCGTTTCGTACCCGGTTATGAAATCCTATCGTCTCCAGCTCAAATCTGTCTTTTTTCTGTATAGCCCGGTTTCTTTTCAGTCCTTCTTCAACGTCCATATCAAGAAGAAAGGTTAAAAACGGTTTTAAATCGGAGGATATAATCTCATCAAGAGTTTTTATAACCGCCAGGTCAATTCCTCTTGCATAACCCTGATAGGCAATTGTAGAGTCCGAGAACCGATCAATTATTACGATAGTATCCTGAGTAAGTGCCGGGTAGATGACTTCCCTTATGAGTTGTGCCCTTGATGAATTGTAAAGAAGAAGCTCAGTCAAGGGGTCTATGCGATTTTCTACGTCGAGAAGGACAGCCCTGATTTTGTGCCCTATTTTTGTCCCCCCGGGTTCTTCGGTTGTCAGGACGTTATGGCCTTTTGCCCGGAGGTAATCCGCAAGAAGTTTTACCTGTGTGCTCTTGCCCGATCCTTCGATTCCCTCAAAAGATATAAAGCCTTTGAAACCATTAATGCCTTTAACCTTTGACATAATTATTCTTCAAACCTTTGAGCAAAGAGAATACCTTCAGGGCGTCTTTAATTTCCATTGAGCCGGTACCGCATGAAGGAGTCAAAAGGGCCTGCCCTAAGAGCTTATCTTTTGGCAGGCCTATTTTTTCCAATGAAGATATTCCCCGCTCAAGCTGTTCTCTTAAACCCTGTGGACCTGCTTCTCTTATTGCGTCAGTGGTGGGAACAATTCCCCATGCAATAAAACCCCCGTTATTTATAAAAGCCTTAATCTCATCAGGGTAAAGGCCTATTGTATCCCAGAAAAAATATGAGTCAAAGCTGAATACATCAGGATTTGATGTGAGAACCAGGGGCCAGTCAGCTTTGCCGCAGCAGTGAATTCCTGCGATGCCTCCCGAGGCTTTGACATGTTTGATCAGCTCAGACAGTAGTCTTTTAGCCTCAACAGTATCCACTCCAATATATGAAGAGGTGCCAAGGGCTGAAAGTATCGGTTCGTCAATAAACAGCAAGACCTCTTCAGCATAGGGACGGAGGGTCTCGATCTGCCAGTAGGCTTTTCCTTTAAGCAGTTCAAGCGCAAGTTCCCTCATCTCTTCGTCAAAATAGATGGGTCTTTTCTGGTCATCCGTGAGGCTTAATGTGAAAGTAAGAGGTCCGGTGATCTGGCCTTTAACAACGGGAAGTTTCCCACTGTTTTTTTTAAGAATATCTATAAATGCATATAAACCTGCAGCATATTCTCTTGAAATCGAAAATCCATTTCGGGCCTCAACCGCTTCATAGAAAGATGCGACTGCCTGCTCTTCAGCCTTTTCTATACGTATGTTTTCCCCCTGAATCTTTACAAATGGGAAACCCTCTGAGTACTGCGGCACCATAAGTTCGAGAAAACTCCTGTGAGGAAGCTGTGGCCAGAATGGTATATCAAAGGAGTCTAAAATAACCCTGCATGCCTCTGATGGATCAGAGTAAGGCAGACTGCCGATACCTGTTGTGCTAAAACTTTGAAGCATAATTAATCATACTTCATGGGAATGATAAGTTTCAAATTACTTAAATCTGTAAAGACCGATGAGCACACAAAGCCTGATAAGGGAGTAAACCCCGTTAGAAGACTTTCGCCCACTCCTTAGGCGTACAAGCTTCTAACGAGAAGGCCTGCCTGCCGGCAGGCAGGCTCACACGGGGAATTCTAACGGGGTAAAAGGAGACAGGGAGGTATAATCCTGCATCAACGTGCTTGCATTACACCGGATATAGTGGTATAAAAGTTCATGAAAAATAAACCAAAATCAGGGATAACAGGAGAATAAACTCAAGAAAAAGTATAAATTGTAAGAATAAAGAGGGAGGATAATAATGCCTAACAAACCTAATGAAATTAAGGTAAACTTTCCTGTGAATATCCAGGGGGGGGTGTATGCTAACAGTATGTTAATCTCTCATACAAGGGAGGAGTTTGTGATGGATTTTACATTTATTACACCACCCATGGGAACAGTAATTGCCCGGATTATCACAAGCCCCGGACATATAAAACGGATAATTTCGGCCCTGCAGGATAATGTTAAAAAATACGAGACTAAGTTCGGGACAATTATACAGGCGGAAGAGCCGGAAGGCCCCATAGGATATAATGCTTAGGCTGTTAAGAGCGATACCGAAGTGAGATATGGATGAACTTCTCAGCCTGTGAATCTCCGCTCTTCGAATTGTCTGCAACCCAAAAACAGTGAGTCTCTATAAAAACCGGGATTTTTTAAAAGACTATTTAACCAGTAAAACTTACAAAAAAAGTAATTTTGAGATTGTATGGTTAATAATTTAAGACATAATTTTTTAAAAATAATACCCCTGCTTTGTGTATTGTTATATCATTTCTCATGTGCCCCTGCACCATATAAAGTAGTCCAACCACCTGAGACCGACTATGTTATTGCCTCATGGTACGGCCCGAAATTCAATGGAAGGCCAACAGCCTCGGGTGAAAAGTTTGATATGTATGCAATGACATGCGCGCATAAAGAGTTTACATTTGGTACAAGGTTGAGAGTAACTTACTTGAAAACCGGGAAATCAGTTGTAGTTACAGTAAATGACAGGGGACCATTTATTCGTGGCAGGGGCCTGGATCTTTCCTATGCTGCTGCAAAGGATATCGGCCTGATAAAAGAAGGAGTAGGAAAGGTTAAAATCCAATATCTGGGAAGGGATAAGAGGTACGTAAAGGTTTTAAGTCCAATGTCTTCGGTTCCATATAAAGGTCCCTTTACAATCCAGGTGGGCTCATTTAAAGAAAAGTCCAATGCTGAGCGTCTGAAAAAAGGACTGAAAATAAGATACAGTAAAGTTTATCTAACCACTGTATACATAAATGATGAAAAATTCTACAGGGTAAGAGTAGGCTCTTTTAATAGCAGAGAACTTGCCTATTCATTCGCAGAAACAATGACAGAAGAAGGTTATAGTGTCTTTGTAACAGGAAATCCCTGAGATGTTTAATCACTGAGGCTTAATTTTATTTTTAGAATCAACAAGTTTAGCTGTTTTAAAAAAGTTTTTTTAAGGACTTGTAAAAAAATAAGCCTACATGGTATAATCCCCGTTGACCTGAAGGGGAGTATTTTTCTATAATATTTCTTTCAAATTTTTGTTAGAACACATTGAGTTAGAGTTCTACAACTGCATACCTTCTTCTTTGGGGCGTACGCTAGAAGTGCGCACAAAGGAACGGGGATTTTTTTATTTTTGTCCCTTGAAGAGACAGAAGATGCCGATGTAGCTCAATGGCAGAGCATCTGATTTGTAATCAGAGGGTTGGAGGTTCAAATCCTCTCATCGGCTCCATGAAGAGAAGCAGTTAATAGTTGAAAGTTGAAAATTAAGAATTAAAATACAGGTGAGGGTTTATTATTTAGATTTTTCACTTTTAACTTTTAACTTGGGTTTTGATAGAGGAGAGGTTCCCAAGTGGCCAAAGGGAGCAGACTGTAAATCTGCCGGCTCTGCCTTCGGAGGTTCGAATCCTCCCCTCTCCACCAGCGAAATTTGTAATGCAAATTTCGCAGTTATTAGAGATTAGGTGTTAGTTTAAAAACTGAAAACTGATAACTGGTTGCTGATAGCTGTAGTTTTGCGGGAGTAGCTCAGTGGTAGAGCGTCAGCCTTCCAAGCTGAGGGTCGCGGGTTCGAATCCCGTTTCCCGCTCCAGAAAGGCAGTGACGAGTAATGAGTGACAGGTAAAAACTCGTTACATGTAACTAATTACTTGTTACTGAAGTAAGTGCCCATGTAGCTCAGTTGGCAGAGCACATCCTTGGTAAGGATGAGGTCACCGGTTCGATCCCGGTCATGGGCTCCAGGAGAGAACGTTTGATTTCACAGATAAAGGAACAGAGATTTCACAGATAAAAACAAATTACATGATCTGTGTAATCGTTATTAAAATCGGCTTGCCCCTGCTGCTTCGGTTTGCGAAGCAAAACGGCAGGGATGAGTAATCAGGTTTAATAACATTAAACCAGGGGGCTAAAATGGCTAAGGCTAAATTTGAAAGGGTAAAGCCTCACATAAACGTGGGGACAATAGGGCATGTAGACCACGGTAAGACGACATTAACAGCGGCAATTACAAAGTATCTGGCGTTAAAGGGCGGTGCACAGTTCAGGGCGTTTGACTCGATAGACAATGCACCCGAGGAGAAGGCAAGAGGGATAACGATAGCAACGG
>Ga0255052_10000398_pt1 | contig 35436 bp, 41 predicted proteins | sample JV7_2_21_MG_FD_188632 | JGI IMG/M metagenome (GOLD analysis project Ga0255052, IMG submission 188632) | Seawater microbial communities from Jervis Inlet, British Columbia, Canada - JV7_2_21 | ecosystem: Environmental > Aquatic > Marine > Inlet | place: Canada: British Columbia | collected...
GCCAGCGAAGAGATCATAATGGTCATGAACCGCTTAAACAACAGACCCCGAAAATGCCTTGGCTACCACACACCAAATGAGGTATTTTTCGGTACAACAAAAGTTGCACTTACAAGTTGAATCCAAGTTAGATATTAGAGCATTAGACATTAGATTAGCTTTTTTATCCCAATCACCAATCACCAATTACTAATCACTCATTACTCATCACGCATTACTCATCACGCATCACGCATTACCCATCACTCATTACGATTAATATCAAGCAACACTCCGAAAAACCCTTGACAAATTATAATATTGTAATATATTGATATTACAACAGGCTAATAACGTCCTGACAATTTTTTCTTCAAGGAGTATGAAAATGAACATTGACCGAACCGTATTCGCCTTCGCAGGAGCTATGACCATCACAAGTCTTCTTTTGAGCTACTTCGTGCACCCCGCCTGGCTGCTCCTGGCGGCCTTTGTGGGCCTGAACATGTTTCAGGCTGCCTTTACCGGCTTCTGTCCTTTGGCTATACTATTAAAGAAGATGGGATTCATGCCCGGCGAAGCCTTCAAATAACCGAAATAAAATATGCTGTTTCTATCGAGAAAAGGAGCCGAAAGGCCCAAAATAACCTTTGTTTTAGCGGGTCTGACCAGCCTGGTTTTGATACTTCTGGTAGCTCTGCCCACTATTTTTCCCGGCAGCATTCCAGTGCTGAAACCACTCGCTATCGACACTGATCCGGAGAACATGCTGGAATCAGATGAGCCGGCCCGTGTATTCCATAACCGGATGAAGCGGGAGTTTGCCCTCTACGACATGGTTGTTGTCGGGGTGATCAACACCGATCACCCCCAGGGCGTCTTTAACGTCCAGACCCTCCGTAATGTGTATGAACTTGCCGATCACGCCGGCAAGCTGCAGTGGGAGAAGGATGGATCCAGCGAGGGTGTGATCGCAGTTGACCTTATTGCTCCCTCAACCGTGGACAATATTGAACAGGCCGGTCCGGGAACAGTGCGATTCGAATGGCTGATGCCAGCTCCACCCGCAACCGAGGCCGAGGCGCTGGCAGTTGCCAGAAAAGCCAGACGCATTCCGTTTCTCGATGACACACTTATATCAAGGGACGGCAAGGCCCTTGCCCTGTACATCCCCATAACCTCCAAAGACGTCAGCTACGAAGTCGCTTCAGATCTACGGAAAAAAATAGACTCGTTCTCCGGAAAAGAGCAGTACCACATAACAGGCCTTCCCGTCGCCCAGGACCAGTTCGGTCTGGAGATGTTCAAACAGATGGCCATATCAGCGCCGATGGCCATGCTTCTTATCTTCGGCCTGATGTGGTTATTCTTCCGCCACGTAAGATTTATTGTATCTCCCATGATCGTAGCCATGGTTGCGGTGATCGACACCATGGGCCTGCTGGTGGTCGCGGGAAATACCATTCACATCATGAGCTCCATGATCCCTATATTCATCATGCCCATCGCTGTGCTGGATTCTGTTCACATCCTCTCCGAGTTCTTCGACCTTTATCCCCGGTACAAGGATCGGGCAAAGACACTCAAGGTAGTGATGGAGGACCTGAACACCCCCATGCTTTTCACATCCTTAACTACCGGCGTGGGATTTGCTTCTCTTGCCCTCACACCCATCCCGCCGGTTCAGGTTTTCGGGATCTTTGTGGGTATCGGGGTTGTCCTTGCCTGGTTCCTGACAATCACTCTCGTTCCCGCCTACATAATGATGATGCCGGAATCTTCCCTTGAAGGATTCGGCAGCACTCACGAAATTGAGGACGAACAGACCGAATCACTCATGAGCCGTTTCCTGGTTAAAACCGGAAATTTTTCTTTTAACCGGGTAAAACTGATCTTTATTGCGGTCCTGCTCCTGGGAAGTGTGGCCGTATACGGGATCACCCGCATCCAGATCAACGACAACCCCGTTAAGTGGTTCAACAGCAGCCACGAGATCAGGGTGGCGGACAGGGAACTGAACAAGCGGTTCGGCGGAACTTACATGGCCTACCTGACTCTCTCTCCCGGAGAAGACGAAAAAGACCCGGCAGTTGAATTTTCCACGATAAAGCAGAAGCTCGCCGACCTTCCACAGCCGGCTCGCGCATCACTCCTCCAGGTCCTGGATAGCAGTGCCCTGGAGGATATAAAAGATAAAAAGGCCTTTATTGCAAGCCTCACCGAAACAGCGCTGGACGCACAGGACGCGACTGATGATGACGCAGCATGGGATGCATGGGACGAAGCCCTCCTCACCCTGGGCGCGATCGCTCAGGAAGGCGAGATCTTCAAGCGCCCGGAGGTTCTGGGTTACATCGAACGCCTTGAAGAGTCCCTGCAGCAGACCGGTCTTGTTGGAAAGAGCAACAGTCTCCCCGATATAGTTAAAACAGTACACCGTGAACTGCTGCTGGGCAAGGAAGAAGAGTACCGCATACCCAACACACCCGCAGCAGTAGCCCAGACGCTTATCACCTACCAGAACAGCCACCGTCCCCAGGACCTCTGGCATTTTGTAACCCCGGATTACAGAAGGACGAACCTCTGGCTTCAGTTAAAAAGCGGTGACAATATCGACATGAATGCGGTCGTAAATGCCGTGGACCGCTTTTTCACCGAGCAGCCCCCGCCTGTTCCACTGAACTACGACTGGTTCGGGCTGACATATATAAACGTCGTCTGGCAGCAGAAGATGGTGTCGGGCATGATGAAGGCTTTTTTGAGCAGCTTTTTGATCGTACTCGCCATGATGATATTTCTGTTCCGCTCCTTCTGGTGGGGACTGCTGTCCATGGTGCCACTGACGGTAACAATAGTAGTGATATACGGAATAATCGGGCTTATAGGAAAAGACTACGATATGCCGGTGGCGATCCTTTCTTCCCTCAGCCTTGGCCTTGCAGTGGACTATGCCATTCATTTCCTTGCCCGAAGCCGTGCCATGAGAAAAGACTACACCACCTGGAAAAAGACCGTCACAGCCGTTTTCGGAGAACCGGCCCGCAGCATCTCCAGGAATGTGATCGTTATCGGCGTGGGGTTCATGCCCCTTCTGGCCGCACCGCTCATGCCTTATAAAACTGTTGGTGTTTTCATATCGGCCATACTGCTGCTGGCCGGTGCTGCGACCCTCATCCTCCTGCCCGCCCTTTTGACATTTTTTGAAAAACCTCTTTTCAGGGGATTAATGCCCATCGAGTCAGCTACCCTGGAATTATCACCGCAAAAAGAGGAAGGTGAAGAGCAATGAAACGCACTCTTATTCTGGTTGCTGTAGTACTGTTCGTTCTGCCCGCACCCCGGCCGGCTCAGGCATTAGAGGTGGCGGAGGTGGTCGCCAAAGCCAACCATGCTGCCTACTACCAGGGAAAGGACGGCAGGGCCACTGTGCATATGTCCATCGTGGACAGTGAGGGGCGGGAGCGAACGCGGGATTTCGTGATCCTCCGCCTGGATGTGGACGACAAGAGCGATACCGAGCAGAAGTTCTTCGTTTTCTTCCGGCGTCCGGCCGATGTGAGCAAGACCACTTTCATGGTCTGGAAGCATCCGGGAAAGGGAGACGATCGCTGGATGTATCTCCCCGCCCTGGATCTGGTAAAGAGGATTGCCGCCAGTGACGAGAGGACCAGCTTCATGGGTTCCCATTTCTTCTATGAGGACGTTTCCGGCCGCAGTCCCGATGAGGACAACCATGAACTCACTGAAACCACAGACAATTACTACGTCCTCAAAAGCACCCCGAAGGATCCGACCCAGGTGGAGTTTGCCTCCTACCGCACGTGGGTCCACAAAACAACATTTCTGCCTATAAAAAGCGAATTTTACGATGATAACAACAAGGTTTATCGTACGTACGAAGCTCTTAAGGTGGACACTGTAAGCGGCTTTCCTACGATCACCAAATCCCGTATGAGCGATAACAGGATCAATGGTGAAACGACCGTCGAGTACAAAAACGTCAAGTATGATCTTTCCCTGCCGGACGAGATCTTCACCGAAAGATATCTGCGCAATGCCCCACGCAAGTACCTTCGTTAAGTTCATAACCACCGTATCGGTTCTCTGTATCATGCTGTCTGCGGGGGCACCTGACGCCCTTGCAGACGAGCCTGATCTGCCTGCAGGACTGTTCCCGGCCGAAACGGCAAACGAACCGGAACCCGCTCTTCCCTCCGGCCTAGTTTTTCCCGGGACCGAGGCGACGGACGCAATGGACCCTGCCGCAGAGGCTGGCTTACCCGTTGAAGTGGAAGGTTTCGGGGAGACGCGGCTGGGCTTTCGCATTGATGACGATCCCGACCAGAGCGACACCATCCTCAGGGAGATCAGGGTTCAGTTCGCCCTTGAAAAGGATATGGAATCCTCGATCTTCAGAGTAACAGGTGATCTCCTTTATGACGGTGTCCTTTCCGAACACGGCCTGGAGCTGGAGGGAGGCACGGGCTTTCTGGACCTGAGGGAGTTTAACGTACTGGTGCGTCCCGCACCCTGGCTGGACATTAAGGCAGGCCGCCAGATCCTCACATGGGGCACGGGAGATCTTATATTCATAAACGACCTTTTCCCCAAGGACTGGAACTCCTTTTTCATCGGCCGGGATCTGGAATATCTCAAGGCTCCTTCAGATAGCGTAAAAGCGTCTTTATTTGCCAGTGTGGTCAATCTGGACCTGGTCTATACGCCAAGGTTCGACCCGGACCGTTACATCGACGGCCGCCGCATATCCTTTTTTGACTCCAGCCAGGGAATAATCGTGGGCCGCAGCAGCCCTCTGTCTGTTGACAAGCCTGATGAATGGTTCAGCGATGATGAATTTGCCCTTCGTCTCTACCGCAACTTTGGCTCCTGGGAGGCGGCCCTTTATGGATACGACGGTTTCTGGAAGAGCCCCAATGGAGTACACCAGCCCAGCGGGCTGTTTATTTTCCCGTCCCTGACCGTTCTCGGAGGAAGCATCCGGGGACCGGCAGCGGGAGGGATAGCCAACGCCGAATTTGGCTACTACAACAGCCGGGACGACAGGGACGGAGATGACCCCCTGATCCGGAACGGTGAGTGGCGCATTCTCGTTGGCTTTGAAAAGGAAGTGGCCTCAGAGCTCACAGCCGGAGTTCAGTATTACCTGGAGCGCATGTCCAACTATAATGCCTACCTTCTGGTGCTGCCATCAGGCTCGCCTGTGAAGGATGAAAACCGCCATGTAATAACCCTGCGTCTTACCCGTCTGCTCATGAGCCAGAACCTGAAACTCTCCCTGTTTAACTTTTACAGCCCCAGCGACGAGGATGGATATCTCAGATTGAACAGCACCTACAAGGTCACCGACGCCTGGCAGGTGGAAGCTGGCGGAAATTTCCTGTACGGGGAAAACAACAATACATTCTTCGGCCAGTTCCAGGATGCCTCAAATCTGTACGTCGGCGTTAGATACAGTTTCTAATCAACCGTTTTTTTCACCACTGAGCCACAGAGAACACAGAGAAAGAAATTGTTGGGTTAGAACATTAAGAATTGGGGATCATCTCCAAATTAGTTGGTGGTAAATTCACAATTAATGAGTTCCGGGTAAAAGCCCCTTCGCCTTCGCAACCCCCTTTGAGCTTCGCTTCAGGGCCTTTTACCCGGAACTCTGGATAGATAAATTATATCAAGCATGGGTTTTGGTAAATCACGAAGCGAAGCTAGCCCCACGCGCAGCCGAGTGATTACACCAAAAGCCATGCCATATGAATAGAAATCTCACCAACTAATTGGGAGATGAACCTTAAGAACTGATCCCAAGGTTTTATTACACACCGAATTCGGTTTTGCTTTTCCTGGCGAGTTCCGCTGCTCATCCCTCTCGTTACTGCCAAATAAATCATAATCAATTTTCTGGAATAATTTCCATGGAAGTTTGTCTTACTTGTTGAGAAAGAGGATTTTGAGGAGAAAGCTCGCAAGCGCATCCGGCGCATCCATTGATTTCTGAAAAAATCGATCGGGTATAAGCAAGAACAGTTACGGGGCTTGCAAAATGCGAGTTCTTATTCAACTCATCATCTGACATAGAAAGGGGAAAATTCTATGAAATTTTCAAAACTGGTACGATCTGGACTGTTGGGCATCATCGTCGTGTCTCTGCTCGTCGTATGGAGCCCAGGGTTTGCTCAGGCAAGAACGGTAGAGTTTCAAATTGTTCTGGGCGAGTGGAGCTGGAAGGCCAAGCCCGGCGAGGCAGGCGTGCCTGGCCATGATGGCAAAATTACAAGAAAGATAGAGCGCTACGTCTTTGATCCTGGCTTTATCGTTGTCAACAAGGGCGACGACGTCGTTCTGCATTTTCATGACGTTAAGGGGTCGAAACACCAGATAGAGATCAAGGCTTTTGGTGTACCGGAATTTCTCATCAAAAGAGGAGAAGTAAAGACGGTCAGGTTTAAGGCAAACAAGGCCGGCACTTTCGAAATCGGCTGCGGAAATCATGTGGACGCAACAAAGGAAGGTCCGATGATCGGGTATATTCATGTCCTTGATCGCTAAAAGCGGTATTTTGTTCCTCTCTCGATGGGTCATTAGATTAATCGGGATAGGGTCCATTATTCTCCCTTTGCTCTTGGTGGCGTCTGCAGAAGCCAGGGAGAAGTACAAGGAGGTGGCTGTTTCTGATGGTGCGACCATTGCAGGTGAAACCATCTTTAAAGGGCCACCTCCCGGGCCATATGTGATCTGGGTGTCGAGCGAAGAAGATATTTTCGGCGAGAAGCTCCCCGACGAGAAACTTATTGTATCTCGTGAGGGAAAGATCAAGAATGTTCTCGTCACCATCGAGGGGATAACGGAAGGGAAGCCATGGCCAAACCTCAACCCCCGGATTGTCAACGAAGGGGGACGTTTTCTTCCGCATTTCCTGGTGGCGCGTACAGGAACCGAGGTGGAGTTAATTAACAAGGATCCTGTGTTACACAACACGCACGCAATTATAACGGGCCGAACCCTGTTTAACGTGGCGCAACCTCGTCAGGATCATGTGATCAGGAAGCTTCTCAGGCGGCAGGGGCTGGTGGAGATCATGTGTGACACTCATGACTGGATGAACGGGTGGCTTGCGATTTTAGACCATCCCTACTACGCGCTTACCGGAGAGGATGGAGCCTACAAGATAACGGATATCCCTGCCGGAACTTATAATCTTACAGCGTGGCATGAAAAATTAGGGCGTCATCAGGTTCAGGTTAAAGTAAAAGCCGGAGAGCAACTAAAGGTAGACTTTAAGTATCCTGTCAAGTAGCTGCCGGCGTCAGCTTTATATTTTTATGTAGAGGTCCCTCAACAAGCAAACCTGCTTCTGTTTGAGGGGCTTCCTCACGAAAATTTCGCTTCTGCCCATGCTAAAATCGTTGGATACACAGTCTGGCATATTCCATGAGCTCAGCTCGACTTTCAGTAGTCAAGATAAGATAAACTAGCCCCTTCTTTTTCCATACCGCTAGATTAGTGCCATTTCGCTTTCCCACATATATTTTGATTTTGCCGAGATACTCAGTTTCGGGCAGATCAATAGAGAAGTCTTCATCTTTGAAAATTATATACCCAACTGTTTTATCGTCTTCCTGATACAGCAAATAGGCAAATTTTCTGCCCATTTGTTCAAACGTATCCACTCCCACCAGTTTGTATCCCGCAAAGGCTGCATTGGGAACTGTAATCTCCAAACCTGTTCTCTTTTTTAACCATAATGCGGCTTCTCGTGAGCTGGAAGATCCAAGATTTAGCGATTTTCCTCCAGGTCCATATGCAGCATGCTGTTTCACGAAAATGTCGACGGTATTCTCAAAAGATACCCTGTCTGTGGGCCATGAAAAGAAGATCAGGATAGACACAGACAACACCGCAGCCGCCAACCCAGCCGCATGGGGAAATTTCACTCGAGAAATACGGAACGTACGCTGTGCCTGGCTTTTACCACTCAGTATTTTCTCTTTTAACAGAGGGGGGGCTTTCGTTAAGGCTGCCCCATGCCGCAAGGAATCCCTGATCTGCAGCATAAGATCAAACTCTCGAGTGCAGTCGACACACGATTCTAAGTGCTCCGCCAGTTTTTCTTTATCCGGCGCATTCAGTTCCCCATCAAGATAAGGGGATAAATGTTTGTAGAAAGAACAGGTCATTTTTGTACCTCTTAATTATAAGGACAATACACCGGTAGTTTTATTCCAACTTTAGTGTTCGTCCTGATTTTCAGATCCTTTTATTATTGATGCTTAGCCAGGAGACTGCCGAGTTGGCGCCTCGCCCTGGACAAACTTGACATAACCGTGCCCATTGGCCACTCCATGATCTTGGAAATCTCTTTATAGGAAAACCCTTCTATGTCCGAGAGGATAATAACCATCCTGTAATTTGGAGGAAGACGGGTAAGGGCAATATCCACATTCTTCCATAGCTCCTTGATCATTAAACCTTTTTCGGGACTTATTTGATGCGTTTGAAGGTTGCCATCGGTATGTTCATGCATGGAGTACTCAAGATACTCTTGATCTCCCGTTAAAATCTCTCTGGATCTTTTAGCCCTCAAATTTTTCCACGTGTTGATCATGATCCGATAAAGCCATGGCTTGCATTTCTGTAAATCTTTTAATTGATCGGACTGATTAAAGGCTTTGTAATAGGTTTCCTGGATCAGATCTTCGGCATCATGAGGATGGCCTGTTACCTTGAGGGCAGTAAAATAGAGTAAATCCAGATGGGTCAGGACCTGTTTTTCAAAATCCTCATTTGAAAAATGTTTGCTCATTTTTTATGCCAAATTGAATTAAAGCAAAGACTTCCAGTTGCACTGTTGTGTTTGACTTCTGTTCAAATTAGTTGTTTCAAGGCTCGGTCGCCCAGAGGAAGAAACTGCTGAAGACTCCTTTGTTTCCCCATAGGGCCAAACAGATATTTTCATAGCACATTCGTCCTGCTTTTTCAATTGGAACCCGAACATAAAACCACTCTCTACGCTGAAATAACAGTGTAAATGGGCGACCAAACTACCAGAAAAAACTACTTGATACCATAGGGGGGTATGGTATAATCCCCCCGTATTTACTGGCATGCAGTGGGAATAAGATTCCCAAACCCTGCCATCAGGTTGTTTTTCCCATACTTTCTACTGTTTCAGTTGTAAAAAACTTGTCGTTATGCCAAAGACACTATCCCGGCAGACCCGGGATCAGTAAAATTAAGTTCAGAAAGGATTACACACAGATGCACGGAGACTCTCTTGGCTTATATGCGTACGGGTTGTGGCCGATGGTCATATTTTATGTATTTTTCTTTTTACTGTTTGCTATTAGCTTTCTGCGACCTAAAAAACGATACGAATGGCGATCCATGGGTGCACTGACTGGTTTTCTTGTCGCTCTCTTTACCGAGATGTTCGGGTTTCCCCTGACTATCTTCGTGTTGACGGCTCTTTTTGGCGAGGCTTATCCCGCTCTGGACCCCTTCTCTCACTCAAGTGGACATCTTTTGCTCGTCTTTTTTGGTAAATCCGAATCTCATGCCGCCCTTATGAATCTGCACCTTTTTAGCAACACCACTATCCTGATCGGTAGTCTCATAGTGTTCATCGGTTGGATACAGATTCACAGGTCTAAAGGAGATTCCCTACTCAACCGTGGACTTTATGGCATAGTCAGACATCCCCAGTACAGCGGTCTCTTCCTCGTGACCACAGGTTTTATGATCCAGTGGCCCAGCCTGCTGGTCCTGGTAATGTGGCCAGTTATGATCATTACTTACATTCGACTTGCCCGAAAAGAAGAAGAAGGTCTGGCAGAGATATTTGGTACGCAGTTTATTAAATACAAGAACACAGTCCCTGCGTTTTTTCCCAGGTTGATTCCGTCCAAGTATAACTTAAGTACTCATCCAGGCGGGTACAGGCAGTCGCGTTAACGTTGGAAGGTTTTCTTCAAGTGTTGGAACTTACTAACCTGTAGATAAAGGAGTTGAACATGAAAAGACACGGACTGGGCATGATCATTGGATGCGGGCTTCCCCTCGTATTATTTATCGTGCTCCCCAAGTTCGGCGTGAGTGCAAATCTTACTATGATACTGGCGATCGGTTTGATGCTGGCGTGCCATCTATTCATGGGCATGAGACACAGGGGCAGGGATCGTGAGGAGTAAGATATCTGGGGTCAGTGCGTGTAAAGCAGTGCGTAGGGCGCAGGGCGTGTAAAACAGGGCGTGGGGCGTAGTGCGCAGGGCGTGTAAAACAGGGCGTGGGGCGTAGTGCGCAGAGCGTGTAAAGCAGTGCGTAGGGCGCAGGGCGTGTAAAACAGGGCGTGGGGCGTAGGGCGTGTAAAACAGGGCGTAGTGCGTAGGGCGTGTAAAACAGGGCGTGGGGCGTAGTGCGAAGGGCGTTATGGGCAGTCATTGTGAGTCACGCCTTTGGCGTGATTAAACAATCTTATGGATAATAAGAGCGTAAAGATAAAAGCCTTTAACGCAGGGTGCCGCTGGCCGCCCATTCGGGCGGACCGCAGTGAGCCGCAGGGAAAAACTTTTTCTTTAAAATTACTAGAGACCAGCCCCCGGCAAACTCGGGCCCTGAGCCTGCCAAACGGTTGGAGTGTTATTGAGCCACGTTGGACGCCTGCCACGCCAGAGGCGTGGTTGGACGCCTGCCACGCCAGAGGCGTGGTTGGACCCTGGCCATAGGCCAGCCAGACACCACGCATAAGCGTAACCGAGGGGAGAATTAGGAGGTTTTTATATGAATAGGTTTTTTGTCCAGTTATTAGTCACCCTGGCGATCCTTCCGTTCTTGGGCGCGCCTGCTTTCGCCGGCTTCGACCTGAGAGGATCCCAGCAGATCAACTTAGGTGTCAAGTCCCTCGACACCGCTGTGTCCGCGGATGGTAAGTGGACCTTTGTCCTCACGGAGGGTGGAGATATCCGGGTGCTCACCTGGAGAGGAGAACTGTCCCAGGTCATCGAGACAGGTAAAGCCTACAATAGGATAGAGTTCTCAGGTGCGGGGAACAGGCTGATCCTGTCGGGAGGCGGCGCAAAAGATATCATGGTCCTGTCACTGGACATGGTTCATGCGCTCGACATAGCCGGATCCCCTTCAAAGGGTCCGGACGACGCCCAGGTAGTGGTTGCCTACTTCGCGGACTACCAGTGACGCTACACTGTGGGGCTTATGCCCATACTCGAGCAGGTGCTCGAGACGTACCCCAAGGACGTCCGTGTTGTAGAATTGAATTTCCCCCTGAATAAACACAAGCTTGCCAGACCTGCGGCCGCAGCGGCCCTGGCTGCTGGAAAACAGGGGAAATTCTGGGAATTACACAAGCTGTTATTCGATAACTATAATAAGATCAACGATCAGCTTATCGTCAAGCTCGCCCGTGACCTGGGCCTGGATATTGCACGATTTGAACGGGACAGAAAGAGCCCGGAAGTCGCTAAATTGATCAACCGTGACCTGATGCAGGGACAGAGGCACGGTGTTCGAGGAACACCTACTGTCTTCGTAAACGGCAAGCGATTGACGGACCGGAGCCTGGCAGGAATTAGCCGTGTGATAAACCGTGAGTTGGGTAGAGAACAGACCGCTTCTTCAAATAAATCTGGAGGCCCCTCCCTCCGGAATATGCGACCAAGTCAGGCCGATACCGCGGAGTGTGGAGGATAGTGTTTTGAAAAGAACAGGGCTACTCGTAATGAGTAGCCCTTTTCCTGGGGTTGTATCGTGAATTGTGACGTTCTGATAATTCAAGCCAGCTATAATCATCATACTCCTGTTTTTGCCTGACGCTTGTCCTGACTGTCCGCCAAAGTCTTAGCGACGGAGGGAGGACACGGAGAAAAGCTGAGATTTGAGTTTACACGAGGAGATAAAAGCCTTTAACGCAGGGTGCCGCTGGCCGCCCATTCGGGCGGACCGCCCTTCGACAGGCTCAGGACAGGCAGGGGGCCGCAGGGAAAAACTTTTTCTTTAAAATTACTAGAGACCAGCCCCCGGCAAACTCGGGCCCTGAGCCTGCCAAACGGTTGGAGTGTTATTGAGCCACGTTGGACGCCTGCCACGCCAGAGGCGTGGTTGGACGCCTGCCACGCCAGAGGCGTGGTTGGACCCTGGCCATAGGCCAGCCAGACACCGCGCATAAGCGTAACCGAGGGGAGAATTAGGAGGTTTTTACATGAATAGGTTTTTTGTCCAGTTATTAGTCACCCTGGCGATCTTTTCGCTTTTGGGCGCGCCTGCTTTCGCCGGCTTCGACCTGGGAGGATCCCAAAAAATCGATCTGGGCGTCAAGTCTCTCGACACCGCTGTGTCCGCGGATGGTAAGTGGACCTTTGTCCTCACGGAGGGTGGAGATATCCGGGTGCTCACCTGGAGAGGAGAACTGTCCCAGGTCATCGAGACCGGTAAAGCCTACAGCAGGATCGAATTCTCCGCCGCTGGAAGCAGGCTGATCCTGTCGGGAGGCGGCGCAAAAGATATCATGGTCCTGTCACTGGACATGGTCCATGCGCTCGATATAGCCGGATCCCCTTCAAAGGGTCCGGACGACGCCCAGGTAGTGGTCGCTTATTTCAGTGACTACCAGTGACCTTACACTGTTGGGCTTATGCCCACACTTGAGCAGGTGCTCGAGAAGTACCCCAAGGAAGTCCGTGTCGTAGAGTTGAATTTCCCCCTGAATAAACACAAGCTTGCCAGACCTGCTGCTGCCGCGGCCCTGGCAGCTGGAAAACAGGGAAAATTCTGGGAATCACACAAGCTGTTATTCGATAACTATAATGTAGTCAAGATAAAGTAAACGAGCCCCTTCTTTTTCCATACCGCTAAATTAGTGCCATTTCGCTTTCCCACATATATTTTGATTTTGCCGAGATTCACAGTTTCGGGCAGATCAATAGCGAAGTCTTCATCTTTGAAAATTATATACCCAACTGTTTTATTGTCTTCCTGATATAGCAAATAGGCAAATTTTCTGCCCATCTGTTCAAACGTATCCAATCCCAGCAGTTTGTATCCCGCAAAGGCTGCATTGGGAACTGTAATCTCCAGACCTGTTCTCTTTTTTAACCATGATGCGGCTTCTTGTGAGCAGGAAGATCCAAGGTTTAGCGGTTTCCCTCCTGGTCCATATGCGGCATGCTGTTTCACGAAAATGTCGACGGCATCCTTAAAGGATGTCCTGTCTGTCGGCCATGAAAAGAACATCAGGATAGCGACTGACAACACCGCAGCCGCCAGCCCAGCCGCATGGGAAAATTTCATTCGAGGAATACTGAACGTGCGTTGTGCCTGGCTTTTACCACTCAGTATTTTCTCTTTTAAAAAGGGGGGGGCTTTCGTTAAGGCTGCCCCATACCGCAAGGAATCCCTGATCTGCAGCATAAGATCAAACTCTCGAGTGCAGTCGACACACGATTCTAAGTGCTCCGTCAGTTTTTCTTTATCCGGCGCATTCAGTTCCCCATCAAGATAAGGGGATAAATGTTTGTAGAAAGAACAGGTCATTTTTGTACCTCTTAATTACTAGGACAATACACCGGTAGCTTTATTCCAACTTTAATACTCATTCTGCTTTCAGGCCCCCTTACTATGATGTTTAGCCAGGAGACTGCCGAGTTGGCGCCTCGCCCTGGACAAACTTAATGCTCAGTTGGAAACTCGCTACTGCAGGAAGGATCTCCGGGCATTTGCTCTTTAGTTATACCCAGGCGCTCGACGGTGACCTTGACCGCCTCGTTCCTGAACTTGTTAACATCCCCCCAGTCATTGGAAGCTCCCAGGTTCTCGTAGCCCGTTCCAGGGAAAATACCCAGTATATGAGAATCACCTGCAGATTCGCTCCCCTTCTCGTTTACAGTGGAGGTGACGAAAAGCCCTATATGCTCAGTTTCAAAACTGTGAACAGCAAGGATATATTCGTATTTATTGTCATCAGCCGATTCGATCTTGTGAAAAAGGATAGCCTTGTATCCTCCTCCAATATCAAAATCCTTCTTCTTTTCAGCATAGAGCATTTGAGGTGCGTCACTCATTACAACTCCTTCGGAGTTAGTCGAAGCTGGCTGGCCTGCGGCCAGTGTCCAACGTCCCCTTCGACAGGCTCAGGGCAGGCAATGTCCAACGTGAAACTACGCGAAATATTCTAATATCGGTTCATCTCCAATTTAGTTGGTGAAATTCAGGTAAATATATTCACAGGGCCGGGTTTTTGGGTGTAATCACTCGGCTGTGCGTGGGGCTAGCTTCGCTTCGTGATTCACCAAAACCCCGGCTTAATGTAATTTGTCAATCTTGGGTTCCGGTAAAAGGTCCTGAAGCGAAGCTCAAAGGGGGTTGCGAAGGCGAAGGAGCTATTACCGGAACCCATTAATTATGTATTAACCACCAACTAATTTGGAGATGAACCCTAATATCTAACGATTTAATGTTCTATTTGATTCAAGTCTGGGCTCTCGAATTTCGAGAACGCCCTACGCCCTGCGCCCTGCGCCCTTTTTTCGCGGTTTAGTCTTCTTTTTCTCAGGCTCAAATGTAGAATACAGATGGTACACGCAGTCAGGTCCCACCAGCTTTTTCGCAGTACCAAGGGGAACCTTGATCTCCCCTCTCAGAAGCTTGGTCCTGTAGAGGTACCTCAACCGTATCTGTTCCGCTTTGGGGTTCATATGGGAAGGGTATCATAAAATCAGTGCGAAGGGCGTAGGGCGAAGTGCGTTAAAAAAATAAGTAATTGATCTAATCAGTCCAACAAAATCAAGACATTATATACCGCAAAAATTGCAATTGTCATGATTCCTGCATATTTGTTCACATACGGAGATAACAGGAGGTAATTATGGCACGCACTGGAAAAATTCACAAATTTGAAGATCTGATAGCTTGGGAGAAATCAAAATTACTTTCCGTGTCAATTTACAGAGTTTCCTCAAAAAAATCCTTCACAAAAGATTATGCTTTAAAGGATCAGATAAGGAGGGCCTCTATTTCCATTATGTCTAATATTGCAGAAGGATTCGAGAGGTACAGTAAAAAAGAATTCAGACAATTCCTGTCTATTGCCAGAGGTTCAGCTGCTGAAGTTCGTTCGCAACTCTATCTTGCACATGGCCTGGGGTATATTTCGAAAGAGGAATTTACTGAACTTGTCGACAGGTGCTACGAAATAAGCAAAATAATAGGAGGATTACGCTCGTCTCTTAAATTGTAGCAACGCCCCACGCCCTGCGCCCTACGCACTACGCACTCCGCCCTACGCACTGTGATTACCACCCTTCCGGCGCCTTAGGCGCCGGCGGCCAGTTATCAGTATTATACATATCCGAGGCGTCCCAGCACTTCTTGGAACAGAAATCCACAGGTTCAAAACAGACACATATACCGCAGAAGCTGGTCTGGTAGGGGTCGCCTTCGATCTTTACACCGCATTCATCACACCACAGATTCACGGTCCCGAAGATCTTGATATCGGATTCCTTGAAAAAACTTCTGGTTTTAGATTCTTTGTCAGAACTTCTCATTGGTAACCTCCAAAATAACTTTAAGCACTACCTGCTAAACCTGATCTGCAAGGTTACACGTTCACAGGAAGAGTAATCAAGGTAAAGTATTAAGTTACTCAGACAAAAGACGCTGGCGGAAAAGCTTGCTGGCCAGTGAGTAAACGTCCTTTCTACTCCCCTCTTTCCTCTGGCCAACTGCTACAACCACAACTAAGACCTTCACATCCTCAACCCGGTAGATCACACGAAAGCGTTGACCTGCTGCTCGAATTGCTCGGAAACCGGTCAATTCTCCGATGAGTGCCTTTCCCTTTATGTCAGGATCTTCTGAGAGAGCGGAAATTGCCTCCGAAACCTGTCTTCTGATCCTCCGATCGGATATTCCCTGGATCATCTCAAGGGCTTTGTGTGTCACCATTACCTTCCAGGTCAAAGGTCAAGATCCTCCTTTGCCTTTTCCCAGGGGATCGTTTCTCCCTTCTCGTATTCAGCTATGCTCTCACGGAGAACAGATGTCAGTTCCTCGTCTCCCATCACTTCAAGAGTTTCGATTATTGATTCATAAAGCTCCCAGGGCATGACCGCCAAAACAGGTTTGCCGCGTCTCGTAATCGCTACTGCGTCCAGCTCCGTTTCCCGGGCGAACTCCTCTGGCAGCGAAGTAAGTTGCTTTCGTGCCTCAACCATGGACAGACTTTTTGCCATAATACACCTCCACATTAATGTACATATAGATGTACACTTACATGTTCATTTTGTCAATAACCTTGGGATAGTTCTTCGTTGACTAAGGTCTGGAAACAGCGCTGTTGAGGATAACTTCATCACCCTGTATCTGGTAAAGAATACTGTACATGCCCTGCCTGAGGCGGTACTTATCGTACCCGGACAGCTTTTCACATTCTGGAGGTCTTGGATCTTCGGCAAGACCCTTGATCCGGTAAATGACGCGAAAGCGGTCACTATCGGGAATACCCTCCAATTCCCCGACGGCAGATGTCTTGATAGATATTCTATATTTTGCCACGTGCCTTGAGGTCCTTTAACACCTCTTCGAATCCCAGGCTTGCCTCGGCTGTTCTGAGTTCAAACTCAGCCAGATCCCGGGCATCCTCGAACAGGCTTCGCCTCACAGCATCGTTAACCAGGTCTGAAATGGACCTTTCCACTTCAGCGGCTTTTAATCTAAGAACCCTGTGAAGCTCTGGATCCATGTATATAGTCGCCCTTTTCGTCTTTGCGCTCATGTTCAAAGCATACCGTTGTAACGTTATAACGTCAAGACGTTTCTGGTTGCTTTGCCCCACTTGGAGGTATGGTGGCAAAGCAGGGATTAGGGAAAAGGAAAGAGGGGTAACGGCAGTGCGAAGGGCGTGTAGAACAGGGAGGAGGGTGTTATTAATGGGTATCGGAGTATGGGGGAGTCGGTGTAGAGCATTGGTAACTGGTGCCATTAATCACTAATTACCAATCACTAATCACGCATCACGCATTACGACCTTGGATCTTGGAAGTTGGCATTGGATCCTTGCCGAAACGCCAGAATATTATGAACCACAAGTGTTGCAAGAATAACCCCTCCACCGACAAGAGTCTCGACCGAAGCTCTCTGGCCTACAACGAGCCATACCCACAAAGGACCCAGTGCTGTTTCCAGCAGCATGATAAGCCCTACCTCAGGGGCTGGTATGAGTTTTGGGGCAACCGTGATCATGACCAACGGGAAGGGTAGTACAATAGTACCCATAATGATCATTGGAAGGATATCACCCGGATGAATACTTGCTGGTGAAGCAAAGGGCAGAGCTACAAGGGCACACACAATCCCGCCCATCGCTGCAGCCGGAACCATGCTGACCTCCTTGTGGACCCTTATCACAATGAAGTTGGCAGCCAAACAGATGGTCGTCACTAGAGCCAGGATGTCGCCTGCCAGCGCTCCCCCGCCCAGGCTTCCGGAGAAGATGATCACCATTGCAAAGAGGCCCACGGCTGAAGCGGCCCAGGTTCTCATTGGAACCCACTCCCTCAGGAAAATTCGGGAAAATATAGCTGCGAAAAGCGGTGCGGATGCTACGATAACGAGGGTATTGGCTGCGGTAGTGAGGGTCACTGATGTGACGAAGGTAATAGAGGTAATCCCGAATAGGGCCGCGCTGATCATCCCTTCGCGCCCAATATCTGTGAATCTCCTTATTACATCCCTGCGGTAATGAACTGTCATTGCCGCAAAGATTGTGAGGGCAACGAGAACGCCCCTCCAGAAAACGATCGTCCAGCTGTCCGCATCCACGAGATAGATAAGCAGCGTGTCCGGACTGAGAACGAGCACGCCAAAAACCATCATGAAGGTCCCACGAAGGTGGTCAGTCATGACTGGATTGTATCGGACAGTGGAATAAAAGTCTAAATCCGGTTTTCACGGAGTCGTTATGGGATCATACCTCAATGCCACGCTAAAGTTTTGAAATGCGAATTGTGTCAATGACGGTGATTTTTTTACCCCGATACCCCCTCACTCCCATACTCCGTTACGCATCCCCCCTCTTTACTCCTTCCACCTCCCTATTCTACACGTCCTTCGCCCTACGCCCTACGCCCTGCCTAACCTCTCTGGTGAAAAATACTTAGTTAACACACGTTAACTTATGTTTCCGGGATCACGCTTTCACACGGTACATTCGTCTGACACAAACCACATCCTGTTACCGACACCCCGTATTTCTTTTTCAGCTCCTTGAATTCGGGACCATACGTATATTTCTGGCATAAGTCCTTATCGTGAAACTCCTCGGATATGGCACCCACCGGGCAACGTTTGATGCATTCACCGCATTTTTCACCTCTGCATGTGAGGCAGTTCTCCCTGTAGTCACTGTAAGGACGTGCTGATGGCTCCATTACAATATCGGTGACAACGCTTCCGCACCGGTGTGCTATCCCCCGGGGAGTGATGAATCCCCTATTTAAGCTGAATGTGCCCAGGCCAGCCGCATATGCCGCATGACGCTCTGACCATCTGGATGCCAGGCCGACTTTCGGATCAGTCACCCTGGACCACTCTTCATGCAGTATCGGTGCTACAGCTTTGCCCCCTTGAACGATCAGAAACTCCACGACCAGCCTTCTAAGCTCATCATTAAACTGCTCCCCGAAGTCTCTGGTGCACGCCCATTCTCGCGAAGGATACTTGTCCTGTCCTCGGTTGCTGATACGGGTTTTCTCGGTTATGGGGAGCACCCAGTTGACGACGGTTCCCTCCGCAGGGCCGGTTTCATCAGCAACCTGTTCCAGGATATTAGCTGGCGTCCAGTGAAATTGACCTATAATACTTTTATATTCCTCAAAAAGTGGGTCAGCTGCGGAAGCAAACCCGATCAGGGGCGTGTCGAAGTAATGACCATTATCATGACTGCGATTTCCAGGATGTTCATGAGCGTATTGTTTGATTACCTGAATGAGTTTTGCTTTGGTATCCATAATTGCATTATCCAGTTGAAATTATTTCTCGGATTATATCTGCCGAAAACGGCTTGCCGTGGGCCGGGTAGATCTCCCGTGCTCCCTCTTCCAGAAGAAGGCGCCAACTCTGCTTTAACAGTACCTGGTCCACTGCAAAGATCGGCAGTCCCGGTGTCAGGCGCAAAGGTAGTCGGTTCATAGCAGCATCTCCAACAAACGTCTGTCCTGAATCCAGAAGAACGCTCACCGAACCGTATGAGTGGCCCGGAGTGTAGAATCACTCTTCCCGGTATCCCGTATTCCCGCAGGGAAAACTCTTCATCCCCAAGCCTGATGTCAACGTCCACAGCCGGGATCCTTATAAAAGGCATGAACTTCTTGTGCATGGCGTAGAAGATCCGTCCCCAAGCTGTCACACCTGGAGAAAGGGGCGTTAAGGACTCTTCAAGCCAGTGGGCTTCACAATCATGAACTTCAATTTCAGCGCCTGTCGATTCTTTTATCTCTTTTGCGCTGCCAATGTGGTCCCAGTGCCCATGTGTTATCACCACCAGCTGCAGATCCTTCGGGTCGATCCCCTCCCTGGCCATCGTACTCAGGAGATTATTACCCTTCCCCGGCGCGCCAGCATCAACTGCTATCACACCATCTGACTGAAGCAGATAACACTGATCAAACCCCATTTGTATCGTATGGATCCTGGTTTCCATGTTTTTGATATGCCCACAAAGGTCTTATGAGGGGTCAGTTTCCATAACCTGACTTTTGGATCCTGGTTAACACACGTTAACCAGGATTTTATTACAAAGACAATTGCACTCCCGACAACTTACTTTATATTCCGGATGACCGCTTGAGCTGTGTCGTGGGAAGCTTTCATAATATTGGACATCATCTGCATTAACTGAGCCTGCTTGTTCATCGCATTCTGCAAGCCCAGCATATCCAGTTGCTGCATGTCGGCCATGGTGCCCAGCTTGTCATCAACCCTTTTGGCCTTGGCAGCCAGCGCCATTTTCTTCTTTTCCAGGGCAGTGCGCCTTTGCTCCAGTTGGCTTGCAAGCTGATTCCCTCTGCTTCGGTTTACATGTTTTTGCTGATCCAGGCTCCTTGCATCGCGCATGAGTGAATTAACAGCGGCAAGTTCCTGCATAACCCCTTGCAGATCCTTGTTAAGGTCAGCCAGGAGAGTCCTGAGGGAAGCCATCCTGTTCATATTATTCTTGGCAACCTTTGTCTGGTTCACCTTGTTGATGGAAGCACTTATTTCCCTTGCCAACGTCTGAACCCGGGAGTAGTCCTGGTTGAAACGCACAGTATGGGGGGTAACAGGCTTCCAGGATGCTGCCGGCTGCCGGGCCGGAACTGCCCTCTTTGCAGGCACTGTATTGTAATTAGCCGCCCATGCCCTAATCGGTCCAACCAGACTTCCGGTAAGAAACAAAAGAATTAAAGCCCACAGGTAACTCTTCTTGATCATAATCTCATCTCCTTTGCTAACTCTTTCATGATAGAGGCTTGGAGTATGGAAATCCAGAGTCGTTTTGAGGTAAAGAAGGCAGGACCTGACCCCAATCTTCTTTCCATCATTTATTACTCAAAAGGTATAATATGGGAGTGTTGCAGGTCCAACCCCTTAAAAGGTACACAATGAAAAGAACTGACATCCTGATAAGGCTAAGACAAGAAAAGCCCTTCGACCTGCTGGTCATCGGGGGAGGCGCGACCGGCTGCGGGGTCGCCCTTGACGCGGCCAGCCGTGAGCTTTCAGTCGCCCTCGTGGAGAAAAACGATTTTGCCGAGGGGACCAGCGGCCGCAGCACAAAGCTTCTCCACGGCGGCGTCCGCTACCTGGAAATGGCTGTCAAACACCTGGATCGAAGCCAGTATCACCTTGTACAGGACGCTTTGAAGGAGAGGGGCATCCTGCTTCGCCTGGCACCTCATCTTTGCCACCGCCTGCCCCTGGTAACCCCACTATATAAGTGGAACATGGTCCCTTATATCTTTGCCGGCCTGAAGATCTACGACATTCTCGCTGGTTCCATGGGAATCGGACACAGCCGTCTTCTGAGCAGATCCCGGTCCCTTGAGCGATTCCCCATGCTTCACGCCCAGGGATTAAAAGCCAGCGTACTGTACTACGACGGCCAGTTTAACGACGCGAGGATGGCGATCTCCATAGCCCTGACCGCCGCCCAGCACGGGGCAACAGTGGCTAACCACGTTGGTGTTACTGGATTGATCAAGGAGGACGGCAGGATCTCAGGAGTCTCAGTAACCGACTCCATCACGGGCGAATCCTGGCCTGTTTATGCCAGAGTTGTTGTCAATGCCACCGGCCCCTTTACCGATAACATGCGGCAGATGGACGATCCCGAAGCACGGCCTATGCTCAAGGCAAGTAGCGGTATCCACATCCTGCTCGACAAGCGCTTCACACCTCCGGACACGGGGCTACTGATTCCAAAGACGGAAGACGGAAGGGTCCTTTTCGTCCTGCCCTGGGAGGGCCACGCCCTCGTCGGCACCACTGACGAACCCGCCGAGATCACGGAACATCCACGCCCAAGCCGGGAAGATGTAGCCTACCTTCTGCGCCATCTGAACAGGTATTTTGATATTCATGTATCCGAATCCGACATCAAGGCAGCATGGTCGGGATTGCGCCCCCTGATCTTCGATCCGAAGGCCTCTGACACGGCCAGGCTCACCAGGGACCATGTGATCGAACAAAGCCCCTCCGGCCTCGTCACGATCGCAGGCGGTAAATGGACGACATACAGGAAAATGGCCCAGGATACGGTGGATCATGTCGTACAAAGTTTCGACCTGAAACAAGCCGGAAAATGCAGTACCGACAGGATCTACCTGTCAGGAGGAGCCAATTACGATCCTGAGGGTGCAAAGAAACTCACAGAAGAGTACGGTTTCGACCCCACTGTTGCCATGCATCTTAACGGGGCCTACGGAGACCGGGCGGTCGCGGTAGCCGAGATCGCCAAAGAAGGCTACAGCTCTCGTCTTGCCGAAGGTCACCCTTATCTTGAAGCAGAGGTGGTATACGCTGCCCGGTATGAGCTTGCGCAGCACGCCATTGACGTGCTTGCCCGCCGAATTCCCCTTGCCCTGCTGGACACTGCCGCTACCGATCTGGCTGCAGGGCGCGTTATTGAGCTAATGTCACAAGAGCTTAAATGGGATACTGACCGCTCCGGGAAGGAAGCGCAGATGGTCCAGGATCGACTGTGCGTCGCAATCTAGATTTAGTGGTTAGTTGCAAGTTGTTAGTTGATAGTTTTTACTAACCACTAACAACCATCAACTATCAACTACTCTCCTTCCTCTTTCCTCCTGCCTCCTGCCTGTTCTCCACGCCCTTCGCACTACGCCCTACGTCCTATCTTAATCCCTCTTTCCTTTTTCCTTCTCCCTCTTTCCTGTCTCACCTTATTTGCCTTGTATGCGCCAGCAGGATCTCCCTGACACAGACATTCTGGGGCTGTCTGTAGGCGTAAAGAACGGCATTGGCGATATCCACCGGCTGAATAAAACCGCCCATGATCTCTCTTACCCTTTCAAAGCCCGCCCGTGCCTCTTCTACGGTCGTGTGCTCCAGGAGCTCCGTCTCAACAAGTCCCGGCGATATAATGGTAAAACGCACATTGTGAGGCGCAACCTCTTCCCGTATCGATTCGGATATTGCCCGCACCGCAAACTTGGTCCCGCTGTACACAGCAATATTTGAACCTGGTTTATGGCCGGCAACGGAGCTTATGTTAATTACCGTTCCCGTCTGTCTCTGGATCATTCCCTCGAGCACAAGGTGAATACCGTTCAATACCCCCGTAATATTCACATCGATCATCCGCTTCCATTCATCAATATCCTGGCTGCTTGCCTGGCTCAGGAGCATAACTCCGGCGTTGTTAACCAGGCAATCTATGGGGCCATACTGTTTTTCCGCCTTTGCGATTGCCTTTCTGAAAGACTCAAGATCCGTTACATCCACCTTCTCGCAGATACAATTCGGCAGATCCATAGCCTCCAGGCGCTCTATTCTACGAGCCATGATGAGCAAAGGATGGCCTTCCTGTGAAAACACCCTTGCCGTCTCCCTCCCGATTCCCGAACTGGCTCCCGTAATCGCAACTAGCGGCTTACTCATCTTAACTCTCCTTTTCAATATAAAGAGTGAAGTCTGACCTTATTCCGGTATCTAATCGTGATCAGTTATTAGTTGATAGCTTTTACTAACAACTAACAACCAACAACTATCAACTACTTAATCCTTTCCTCTTTCCTCTTTCCTAACCCCTGCACTTCACTCACCTGCCCCGCTGCCTGTGTAGCAGGCTTAAGCTTCATCACTCCCAGAGTTTCACTGGTGTACAAAACCAGCCCGGCCCAGATAAAGCCGAAACTGACCATGTGAGCCATTGTGAATTTCTCGCCAAAGGCAAAAACTGCCCAGCCGAAGTGGGCCGTGGGGACGATGTACTGCATTATCCCCAGGGTTGAAAGACGCATAGAGTTTAACGCCATCCCGTAAAGGATGAGGGGTATGGAGGTCACAAGGCCAGCGAGGACCAGGAGGACATCGATCCTGGTGTTTCCGGAAAGGAAATGCGCCTTACCGCTAATGAACAGGTGAGCCATGTAGATAAGCATCAGTGGGCTCATCAGGATCATCTCTACAGCAAGGCCTTTTACCGCAGGCACCTTTGCCGCTTTTCGCACCAATCCGTAGAGCCCGAAGGTGACGGCCAGGATCAGGGATACAACCGGTACCTTTCCCAACATCACGGTCTGTATAATAACCCCGGTAGCAGCCAGGACTATACTGACCCACTGCCTGGGTGTGAGCCGTTCGCGCAGGAACATAAAGCCCAAAAAAACGCTGACCAACGGGTTGATATAGTAACCCAGGCTGCTTTCCAGCACGTTACCGGAAATAACAGCTGATATGAATATGAACCAGTTTACGGAAATAAGCAGCGTGGTCAGGGCAAGGACCGCCAGTGTCCGCCGGTCCCGCAGAGTGGCCACAAACTGTTTGCCCGCCCCGGTGACGGCTATAAACAGGAGTAGGAAGGTCGCCGACCAGATAATGCGGTGTGCTACTACCTCCGCTGCTGGCACTGAAGATATGGCTTTAAAGAACAGGGGGAAACACCCCCATATGAGATATGCGGATAGCCCCAGCGCAGCTCCCCTTTGACCCTCGGTGATGCTTTCGGTCGTGTCGTTGATGTTCGCGGTCATCGAAGCATCATACATTAATCAAGTTGTTGGTTGTAAGTTGATAGTTGTTGGTTATCTCGAGAATTGAGTTTGGAGTATTAGAGATTGGGATATGTGGGGTCGGACCTTCTTTAAACTCCTACAGATCATCAATTTTGTCCAAAGCGTTTTGAATATCAGCTGGCTGATTGTAAAAGTGGGGAGAAAACCTGACAAAATCCTTTCTCGATGAAACCATCACCTGAACCGCCTTGAGCTTTCGAGCCACCTGGGCCGGATCTTTCCCCGGAAACCGCGCAGCCACGATGGAGGTTTGTTCTTCCTCATTACGCGGCGAGATAATTTCCACGTTGCGCTCTTGGAGGCCTTCGATCAACAAATTAGCCAAATGTTTATTGTACGAGAAAACACGCTCCACACCGACATCCACAATGTATTCTATTGAACGCGCCAAACCTATAGCACAGCCATAAGCCATGGTACTGTACTCAAAACGCTGTGCCGTTGCCGGGAACTCAACTCGGTCCGCCTGAAGATCCCACATATCCTTGTGACTGCGAAATCCAACTAATCCCGGGTCTAACTGATTCTGTAGATGGGGTGCAAGATACATCACCGCCGCACCGAATGGTCCGCAAAGCCACTTGTAGCCGCCTGAGACCAAGGCATCTACACCACAAGCTGGTGCGTCTATCGGGATGGCACCGGCAGACTGAGTTGCGTCTACCACCAGGAGGGCATCATGGTCATGAGCCACATCAGCCAATTTTTGCAGATCATAGCGCTGCCCACCACTGTATTCCACGTGCGAGACGCACACAACAGCAGTACGGTTATCAATTAATTGGATCACATCATCTGGATCAGCATAGCTGTTTTGACCTTTAGCCAACCTGACTTCACATTTCGTATGCCTTGCTACACGAAGCCAGGGATAAAGCGTACTTGGAAATACGATATCCGTACTGACCACATTGGTCCCGGACCCGGGTGCCACCGCCCAGGCCAGCGAACTGATTAGTTCTGTTGCACTGGAGCCTACTGCAATGTCCTCGGGCCGGGCGTTAAAGAGCAATGCAGCCGCGCTATGCAAGTCGGCAAATACATTTGCTTCAGCAATTTCATCAAAGTTTATGCTGCCATTTTCTGCAAGGTCCTTTTGCCATTCGATGATAGCTTTGTCAGCACCTCGGTACATCAAGGCGACATTAGCGGCATTCAAATATGTACATTTGACGCTGGCAGGAAAATCTTTGGGGTCTACAATGGGATCCATCTATTTTTCCTCTATTAACATCCTCACCCTTGGGAATATGGTTCAGGCCTCAGGGTTTTTTGGCCCACTCTTATGAATTTTGCCTGATAGCATTGATAATTTCATCGAGTTTGGACAGGAACCGGGAGCGGCTTCTTTTGTCCATTGGAGGCGGTCCGCCAGTGATCTCGCCTGCCTGGCGCAGTTGATCCTTTAAGGCCCGCATGGCCAGGGCGTCGCCGATTCCCGACTCTGTAAACTCCTTTCCCCTTGTACCCAGGACCCGGGCGCCGGATTGTATGCAGCGCGCTGCCAACGGGATATCGCCTGTGACAACAATATCCCCTGATCCTGCATGATCCGCGATCCAGTCATCAACCGCGTCAAAATCACCAGGGACCACCTGGAGCGTCACCCGCTCGTTATGGGGTATTCTCATACTGCTATTGGCAACCACACAGACATCCACAGAGTAACGATCGGCTACTTTGTAGGTCTCTTCCTTGACTGGACAGGCATCAGCATCGATGTAGATCATGTAAAGAATCTCCAGGGAACGATTTGGAAATAAGGAAATGTCAGAGGGTCAGACCCCACACTCACGATGTGCAGTACCTCTCCCGATGTGGCGAGGTTCTGCTGGGCGACCTTAAGCAAATCTTCAACCTGCTCGCGGGAGAAGCAGCCTGGTTCGATCAGTCCTTTGTCAAGAAGTTCCGAGTAACGAGTCATCCGCAGTTCCTATAAGAATGTGTCTTTTAGCACTAAAAACTCCATTAATAAAATCACCTTTCAGCCCAAGGCGGTTTTCGATTTCGCTCCTGGGATAGAGAGCGTAATTGATGGGACGACCAAGTTGTTCCTCGACCTCCGCTATCAGGGAGGCGATGGTATCCTCGTCGGAATCTCCCACAATCATCAAATCCAGGTCACTGACAGCGGTCGCCCTTCCATCAGCAAAGGACCCAAGGATAAATACAATTTCCACGCCCGGTACACGTTCCAGGACATCCCTAATGGCTGAGCCAGCCCCCGACACCTTGAGAAAAATATTCCTCAAGTCCTCAAGGATCGCATTGTCCTCGTTCAAGAAATAGTGTTTCTGGTTTCCAATGGCTTTAGATCGCAGGATGGCGCCCCTTTCGAGATTGGCCAGCTCCCGCGCTACGGTCCCTGCTGGCGCGTTCAGAGCGGTAGCAAGTCCGCGGACGTGGATAGTCTCGTCCGGATGGAAGAAAAAGTGAGTGAGAATCCTGATCCGGAGCCCGGAAGAGAACAGTATTTTGAGAATTAGTTGAGGTTCCATGATATGAAAAGCTGAAATGTTTCGTATTTTGCAACGATTGTAGCTTAATTTGCATCAGTTGTAAACTGTTTGATATCGAATATCTGGAAGGTAAGGGATGGAAGGATGGGGTCAGTGTGGTTACCAGAAACCAGGGTTCATCTCCCAATTAGTTGGTGATTTAAACATAATAAATGGATTCCGGCAAAAGCCCCTTCGCCTTCGCAACCCCCTCTGAGCTTCGCTTCAGGGCCTTTTACCGGAACCCTGGATAGTTAAATCATATCAAGCATGGGTTTTGGTGAATCACACAGCTGCGCTAGCCTCACGCGCAGCCGAGTGATTACACCAAAAGCCATGCTATATGAATTGAAATCTCACCAACTAAATTGGAGATGAACCGAAACTAGAAACAGTGGACAACGAGATCATTCATCAAACTTGAGTTCACCTCGTGCGCGCAGTTCCATGGGAAGCAGGCTGTGGTAGATGAAACTGTTAACCGGCGTTTCTACTCCTGCCTCCTGACCAAGGCGCACCACAGCTCCATTTTGAACTTCCAGTTCCGAAGGTCTTCCATTCATTATGTCTCTCTGCATTGACACTGTCGCTTCCTGAGGCATTCTATCAATGAACTCCATCGTCTTGTCTGGGACATTTTCAGGCAGGTCAATGCTGCGTGCCCTGGCCACGTCATATATCTCGCGGATCGCCTTCTCCAGCATCTGCCGTGTACCGGGCTGGCTGCGTACTGCCCCAACAGGAGCCCGCGTCACCGCTCCTACACCACTAATAGCTGTGATAAATATGAATTTCTGCCACATAGCAGCATTAATGTCAGGAGGGATTTCGACTGTTAAACCAGATGCTCTGTCAAAGGCCTGACGCAATTTTTCGACACGCTCGCTGGGACGATTATCCAACTCACCAAATCTTATGAAGGGGTCTGCTCCAGCGTGGGAAATATGACCCGGCTCAACAATGTAAGCAATAATCACGCATAAACCACCCAACACGAGCTCTTTACCTAATCCAGCTGCCAATTGAGAAGGCGCTTCAACTCCATTTTGCAGGGATATAACAAGGGTTTGAGGACCGATCATAGGACGTATGGCCTGCATTGCCTCTGCCATTTGCCATCCCTTGACACATACGAATATCGCATCGACCACTCCCACTTGTGCCGGATTATCAGTTGCTTCGACTGACTCCAGGACAAAATCCCCCTTGATGCTATCTACCCGTAATCCACTGTCACGCATGGCCTGCAGATGTTCTCCACGAGCAATAAAGACAACATCTTCCCCGGCTTGAGCCAGCCTCCCGCCAAAATAACTGCCCACCGCCCCTGCACCGAAGATCGCTATACGCACATAAACCTCCTTCTGCCGGCCCACGGCCGGTGTCCCCCTTCGACAAGCTCAGGGCAGGCTGTTCTCGCATCCCAAGCCCCAAGGTACGAGAACTAATGTAATTTGACTTATGTAATTATAGTTAACCTATGTTAACTCTAATTTTCTACTTCCAGGGGTCAGGTCCCATTTTTTTAAAGGACAACTCGTTTCTTGAAAAATGGTTTGCTTATGGTGTGTGCTTTATTGATGTCACCTTGATGATCGTCAGACACATCATAAAATCGCATAACCATCATCAACTCGCTAATTCTTCCTTGTAAATTAGACGGGAGTGTAATTTTTACTAAACGCATCTCGTCACTTTGCAATTGTGTATTCTCTTTAAGCCTATACGGCATAACCCCGAATACTGGCATCAGATCGAAATACTTGCCGAATGTCTGATCGACTTTATAGACCTCAGACCCCTTAGCATCGCGGAAAGAAATCTCCATTACCATAATTCGGGAAGGGCCGGAGGCCGGAATGGCGTGGCCGGAAACCTGGTTCACAATGGTAAACCCAAACTCTGGAAATTTCATGGTGATGTCATTGATTTCCAGAATATCGTTATAAATCTCAACATTACGGGAAAGAGAATCGAAGCCGTGATAAGCCTCGTCGCTTTCCCGGGGTTTCATATGGCACGCCTGACAGGTGATGCCATTTTTTCCCGCATTGCTTCTCTCCCACTCGCTAGACAGTGACAATATCAAGTCACCAGTTATCGGGTTATTCATATTATGGCAATCTGCGCAAAAATTTGCCTTGCGCATTTTTTCCAATCCTGGTTTGTATTTGATCTCATGAGTTTTCTCAAAATCTTCGTCATTCGGAAGAGCAATTCCATGACAGGTTTCACAATTCACCCCTTCGTTTACTAACTTACTACCGTGGCAGGCGTAGCACATTTCCTCACCCATCATGGCGTTAAAAGCATACACGTCGGTAAATTTTTCCTTGAAATCCAGGAAGGGGCGATTGACTGTAGCGATTGCGTGGGCGGATTTTATTGACCACTCTTCATATTGGTCTTCATGGCATTCCCGGCACGCTTCAGCGCCCGCCTGTTTTCCCACTTCGTAATTTGGAATTTTTCCATCCTGAATCTCGTGATAGACATTACAGGCTGTAAGAGCCGGTATTATGGCCAGCATCAACAATAAAATCGTATACCTGCATCGCTGAATCTTCATAATATCTCCTTTTCGAACTAATCGGGGTCAGACCGTGATTTGCACGCTTCTGACAAGACGTATCTGATAGGCCATAATTCACGACTTGACCCCAGAATCTTCACAACTACCAACTTCTTCCCTAAACCCTGTTTGGTCTGTGCTGAATTCATCCGCACTACGCCCTACGCACTGCGCCCTGCCCTATCCTGCACGCCCTTCGCACTGATTTTCGCCCTACGCCCTACGCCCTGCGCCCTGGCTTTACCCCCGGCCAGTTCGAACCGACAGCTTCAGCGATACGATCTCCCAGCTTTGCAACGATCCGTACAGACAGATCCTCGGTTTTCGTGAACCGTAATTCCAGCAGCTGTATTTTGAATATCTTTTCTTCAGTGATGGTTATATCGCGCCACGGAACGAAAATCGGTGGGTGCCCGAAGCGGAATAGGAAAAACACAGAAAGGTAAAGCCCCCTGGCGTCTGCTCCGACATTTACACTTCCCTTATATCCCATCCCCCTTCGTGTTGTGATGGTCTGGAATCGCCACTTTTTTCCTGAAAAACCACCCATGTCAGGGTAATGACCTGCCATCCTTGCCCAGCCGGTGAGCCTGGAAATAAGGAGGTTTACAAATATCCATAAGACAATAAAGAAGATCGCGAATTCGTTGGGACCAATGGAACGTAGTGAATACATGGGTACAATTTATCTGTTTTTCAGGTGAAATGGAACAACCATTGAGCGAGGGCGAAGGGCGTAGTGCGAAGGGCGGCTAAGGCAGGGCGGAGGGCGTCATATGCAGTCATTGCGAGGAACGTTGCTAAATGGCCAAATCAACTCTGAATTTACGAGCCTTAACAATTGGTCGTTTGGATCTGTCTTCCTTCTTCAATTCAACAATGCCATAACGCTCCATAGTGTTCAAAGTGCGAGATAAATTGCTCACTTCTCTACCAGAGTATTCCGCGAGTTTTTTTATTGAAGTTGGTTTACGCTCAATAATCGTACTAAGAAGGGCCTGGTTTTGAGTACTTAAAACCTGAGCCAGGGATTGTACTGATTCAAACCATATTTTGGGTTCGTTTTTTTGGGGTGTGTATTCACCTCTGGCAATTGACATAGTCCTGTTTTTAAAATCTTCTTTGGACATAATGCCAACTCTCATGGTTTTTTGAGACATAGTCATCACCTCATAAATTTGCAGTAATTTCATCTACTGCTTTAAAGAAATCTTCCAACAATTGGGATGCGGATTGAAATTCATAAAACTCAACTTGATCATTTTTGTGTTTGTGATCCCATGTTATTTTTCGCGCTCCAAGCTTGCCCTTTTTTGGTTTAATCCCATGGGCATTATCGAAGCCGAGAATCCTTTCATTATTGCTGTCATGCAGTGTCAAACTATATCGGATACCATGAGGTACTTTGTGGCCTGGTTCCACCTTCCGCACCTCAAATTTCATCCAGAATCCATCCTCTCTGTAATATGTCACACCATCCAGCGGCAACAACAACTCCTCTAAGGTGAAGTGGCAGACAATGGCTATTACCCTTACATACTTATCATCAGATGATAACTTAAATCAGATCTTATTTACTGTCAAGCAATATACGTTTGCAGTAACTGAAATGAATAATGACATCTCAAACGGAAAAGCTCCGTAACATCATTATTCTTACTCTGACACCTAAAAGATGATTGCAATTTCCACGCCCGACACGAGTGATAGCATGGTAATTCTTGGTCATTTAATATAATTTCCATGAATCTGAGGTCCGACCCCAGCACCCTTTGAGTGAGTGCGTCCTTCGGCAGGCTCCCTTCGACTATGCTCAGGGCTGACAGGACAGGTAGTGCGAAGAGCGTGAGGCCAATGCCAGTCGAAGTACGAGGTCGAAGTAGTTTGTGCAGTGCGTAGGGCGCTGTGCGAAGGACCAGTGGCCAGCCAGTCTACCCTTAATTCTAAAAGCGGAACTTCAGGCCGGCAGCCAGCGTATTGGCACCACCATTCTCAGCAACGAGACCATAGCCTGTGGAGCGGTGGTGCAGGCGGAAAACCATGGCCCAATCTGTGTCAGGTGGACCGAGAGCGAATTCGAGAAACCAATAGACAAGGAACTGCTGGCTTGAATTGTTGAGGGCTAGCTCCACTTTGGGCACTTCTGTTGCCCAGGAAGGCCCAAGCCCAAACGCGATGCTTGTTGCAACTGTTCTATTCCAGGCAAATTTGTGCCAGCGGGCGGCCACCGGAAGGTTGAGCTCGAAGTGCTCCTGATCTCCATAGTATTTGGCAACCTGTCCTTCGATCTCCAGAGTGAGGGCTCCATCGTAAAGGTGTGCCATGGTCCATGCCAACGCCCCTACCACGACATAGGCATCGAGGAAATTGACGTTCAAGGTAAGGGCTTCCATGAACCGCTCCTCAGTAACGCGGCCGCCATAGACTGTAAGGGCGTAGTCTTCGGCCTGAACCGAATCCGCCATGCCTGTGAGCAGACAAATTCCGAGTGTAGTCCTTACTATCCGGAGCGTTATGGGTGTCAGAGTATGCATAATAGATACATCACACGTTGGACGCCTGCCACGCCAGAGGCGTGGTTGGACCTTGGACTCCAACCGAAAGCTGGATCCTTTGCCTACTCCACCAATTGCAGCACGGTAGCCATGCCCATGCCACCGCCGACGCATAGTGCGGCCAGGCCGTGTTGCTCATCCCGCCTTCTCATTTCATGGATGAGGCTGACCACGATCCTGAGCCCCGTGGCACCGATGGGGTGGCCCAGCCCGATTCCGGACCCGTTGACGTTGACTCTCTCCCTGTCCAGCCCCAATCCCTTCTCGCACGCCAGGTATTGGGCGGCGAACGCCTCGTTGATCTCGATAAGTCCTATGTCCTCAAGGCTCAATCCCGCCTTGTGAAGCACCTTTTCCGTAGCAGGCACCGGGCCATAGCCCATGATCTCCGGCTTAACGCCGGCACTGGACTGATTAACGATGCGGGCCAGGGGCTTGATCCCCATCTCGTCAGCTTTAGAGCGTCTCATCACAACGGCAGCGGACGCCCCGTCGTTCAATCCGGACGAGTTTCCGGCTGTCACAGACCCACCTTCGGCGAAGATCGGCTTGAGCCTGGATAGATCCTCCATCTTCATACCGAAGCGGGTATGCTCGTCGGAATCCACCACGGTGTCGCCCTTCCGGCCCTTGATGGTTACCGGCGTGATCTCCTCTGCAAATCGTCCCGATGTCGTCGCGGCCTCGGCATTATTGTTGCTTCTCAAGGCTATTTCGTCCTGCTCCTCGCGGGTGATGGAGTGGATTTCGGCCAGATTCTCCGCCGTCTGACCCATGATCATGCGAGTGCCCACCAGACTGCTCCCGGAGTGGAGGATCTCCCACACCGAGTCCACCATAGCGCCGTCCTGAAGACGCTGACCCCAGCGGGCAGTAGGCAATATGTAGGGTCCATTGCTCATCGATTCCGTCCCGACTACAAGAACGGTGTCGGCGTCGCCCGCAAGGATCTGGGCCCGGGCGCTTGACAGGGCCTGCATGGAGGAGGAGCACTGTTTCTGTACCGTGTAGGCCGGGACCTCCACCGGTATCCCGATGGACAGGGCCGCGTTCCGGGCGGTGTTGGCCTCATCGGGGCATTGGATGCAGTCGCCTGCAATGACCTCGTCGACGTCCGCGCCATCGATGCCAGCCCTCTTCAATGCCTCCGTCATAACGACACCCGCTAACTCGTAAGCTCGCAGGTCCTTTAAACTCCCCCCAAACGCGCCAATAGGGGTGCGGCATGCGCTGACAATAACGATTTCCTGTGTATCATGGCTCATTGGATCTCTCCCATGGACTTTTGGTCCAGTCTGTTAACTTTTCAGTTCTTCTAAATCCTCAAAATAAGCGAGGCTCTCCGGGTTCGCCAATGCGTCTTTGTTACTTACTTCCTCTCCGTGGATGATCCTGGTGACCGCGATCTCCACCTTCTTGCCGGATATAGTGCGTGGGATGTCCGGGATCTGAATGATCCTGGCCGGTACGTGCCGTGGTGTCGTGTTGCTGCGGATCTGTTCCCTGATCCTACCCATAAGACCCTCATCCAGGTTCAGGCCATCCCGCAGAACGACGAACAGTACGACGCGGACATCGTCCTCCCACGCCTGGCCCACCACGACGGAGTCCATGACCTCATCCATATTTTCCACCTGACGGTCGATCTCGGCTGTGCCGATACGCACCCCACCGGGGTTTAACGTAGCGTCAGACCGGCCGTACATGATGACGCCCCCGTTATCGGTGATCTCGATATAATCACCATGGTGCCACACTCCGGGAAAGAAGGCGAAATAGGCATCATGATACTTGCTTCCGTCAGGGTCGTTCCAGAAACTAACGGGCATTGAAGGGAAGGGTTCGGTACACACCAGTTCCGCTTTCTCCTCCGTGACGGCCTCCCCGGACTCATTCCAGGCCTCGACCTTCATACCCAATCCTCTTTTCTGGATCTCCCCCGGATACACGGGACTGATGGGGGACCCCAACATGAAGCAGCTGACGATGTCGGTGCCGCCCGCGATGGAGGCCAGCTGAAGATCCAGTTTAACATGCTCGTAAACCCAGTGGAAACTTTCCACCGACAGCGGCGAGCCGGTAGACAGGATCGCCCTGAGATCCGAGAGGTCAAACTGCGAGCCTGGACTCAGACCGGCTTTCTCAAGCGTGGAGATGTACTTGGCGCTGGTGCCGAAAACTGTAATCTTAAGGTCCTGGGCCATCTTCCAGAGAACGGACTCGTTCGGGTAAGTAGGGCTGCCGTCGTAAAGCACAACCGCACTTCCTGCGCAAAGGGAGCTGACCAGCCAATTCCACATCATCCAGCCGCAGGTGGTGAAATAGAAGATGGTGTCCTCGTGAGTCAGGTCCGTGTGGAGGATGAGTTCCTTGGCATGCTGGAGGAGGGTTCCGCCGGCGCCGTGGACGATGCATTTGGGTACACCGGTGGTGCCCGATGAGTACATAATGTACAGAGGATGATCGAAGGGAAGCTGGGCAAAGTCGATCTCCAAGGCGTCGCTCTCCAGGGCGTCGCTCCATAGGACGGAATTTGGTAGAGCGCTCAGATCGGGCGAGTCACTCACAAAAGGCACGACCACCACCTTCTCAATAGAGTCGATCTCACCTTCCACGCGGATCACACGCTCAAGAGTGTCTATTTTCCTGCCGTTATAAAAGTAACCGTCACAGGCAACCAGAACTTTGGGTCTGATCTGTCCAAACCGGTCCATGACCCCCTTGAAACCGAAATCGGGACTGCAGGAGGACCAGACCGCTCCCAGGCTCGCCGCTGCCAACATGGAGACTACGGCCTCGATGCGATTGGGCATAAACCCCGCCACCCTGTCGCCCTCTTTGACGCCTGATTCCACAAAGAACTGTGCCGCGGAGGCCACGGCTGCGTAAAGCTCAGCGTAGGTCATCTTCTCCACGACCTCGCCACCTTCTTTTACAAATATCAGGGCGGTTCTTTCGTCCCGCCGCGAAAGGAGATTCTCGGCGAAATTGAGCCGAGCACCCTCAAACCATTTAGCCCCCGGCATGACCGGGTGCTCGAGAACAGAAACATACGGAACGGAGGCCCTTATCCCGGTGTACTCCCAAACAGATTCCCAGAAGTCGGGGATATGGGAGATGGACCAGGCATAAAGGTCATCGTACCCGGCAAGGTCCTTACCGAACCTGTCATTCACAAAGCTGGTGAATCCGGTCATGTTGGCACCGGCCACACGTTCACGTGATGGGATCCAGAGAGGCCGGGTCATGTGGTGTCCTCCAAATGGATGCAGCAACCGGGGCAGCTATTGGGGTAAGTTCTCGCTTCTTTACATTGATTATAAGGCAACGGTCTGTTGCCCAAATCCCTGGTTTTAATGGGTTCAGGTTACCCAATATGGTAGAATAGTTGCAACTTATTTAAGGAGGAAGTTGCCTATGATGGGCCGTGAAGATCCGCCCCAACCTTACCTGTTTTACACTTCATTCAATCTCGATAAACGTGTTCGTTCCAACCATCCATTACGAAAAGT
>Ga0255052_10000399_pt1 | contig 35431 bp, 72 predicted proteins | sample JV7_2_21_MG_FD_188632 | JGI IMG/M metagenome (GOLD analysis project Ga0255052, IMG submission 188632) | Seawater microbial communities from Jervis Inlet, British Columbia, Canada - JV7_2_21 | ecosystem: Environmental > Aquatic > Marine > Inlet | place: Canada: British Columbia | collected...
GATTTGAACCCGCATTTTTCAGATTGAGAGTCTGACTTCCTAGTCCAGTTTAGAGGACGATGCCTTGCGTCGCGATCGTTTCCAGTCGCGCATAGCTCGTTTACATTTGTTGCATCGGGGTACCTCGCACCGGAAGTATCCGGCTAGTGTCCCGTGTGGAACTTCTCCTTTAGTCTTTGAGGCCTCAGAGGCACATGTCCTGGAGCAGTAGGACTTGCTTTTCTGCTTCTGGTTCCATCTGTGCTTCCTGGCTAACTTCTCGAAGTCTTTCCCACATGCTGGGCAGACTAGCCGTATGATCTCTGGCGTGCGATCCCTAGCGTGTTTTACCGCGTGGCTGGATCGCTCCAGTACTTCCAGATTCTCGATGCGATTGTCGTCTCGAACCCCGTTCTTGTGATGGACGACTTCGTTTGCTCGAAGTCTTCTTCCGAGATGTTTTTCTATTAGGACACGGTGCTCGGCGACGAGCTTGCCATCTATCTTGACTCTTACGTATCCCTGCCTGTCATAGTACTTGCCCTTTGCCATATATTGAGTATACCATCCTCATATCCTGAGCCGCTAGACGATGGGGCCATCTGCCCGCGATGATTCCTAGGACATCGCGACCACCCACTCTTTCGAGCCTGGGGTCACCACCCCAGTGGCACTTCCTAGGAGGCCTAACTGTTGGTGAAGAACTCTTTGAGAAATGACTGCATCATGTCTGGATCGTCCCGCTCCTCGACTTCCTCGCGGTAGCTTTCCTTGGTGAACATATCCTCGCAGGTGAGGGGGCCCTTGCCCTTGATGGTGAGGCTACCAGTGCAGGGTTCTCCCCAACCGTCACCACAGTCCCATTCCTGGTGCCATTCGGCAAGTGCCTTCGATTCGAAAAAGACAGTCGATGCTGACCCGTCGCCGCCGTTATTCACAGAGTAGTACACTGTCAGCTTTGCCATATCACTCTTCCTCTTTCTCTTCTTCTAGTGCTTCGTGTAGGTTTTCAAGAAATTCAACCCACCTCTTATGCCCCGCCTCGGCTTCTTCCCAAGTTGTATACCTCTCTATTTCGTTTGTAGAGATGTGGTCACAGTAAGCCAGCGTCTCAAAGATGAGTGGTGGGCCTTCCCCATAGTTATGGTTCATCCCAAGCCAGACGGTACTAACTTGGCATCCCGCGGCGGTCTCACTTTTACCTATGACTCTGGACTCGAAGTCCTCAAACAGAGCTGCCCATTCTTCCATCGAGATGGGATTGCCCTGCTTATCATAGTAAAGATCCATTGGAGCTGGCGGTAGGATTTGAACCTAACGACCTCCTCATTACCGGTGAGGCGCTCTACCACTGGAGCTACGCCAGCAATAGTCGCGTCGGACTGAGTCGAACAGTCGACCTCTCGCTTATCAGACGAGTGCTCTAACCAACTGAGCTACGACGCGGCTGAGACGCCTCGTAGTAATGGTTTCGTCGTGCTGGGGTTCCAGACACGACTGACACTCCTTTAGGTAGGGGTACATTAGCTTTCTCTCTTAGTGGATTATCTTACCACTTCTCCCCGCGGTCAACTCTTTTCACTAGGGGAGAGTGATCTCGGCGCTGGAAGAGTCGCACTTGCCGTTGTTGAGCTCCTTCTTCCGCGGGACATAGCAGGGCTCACAGAAGAGGTGCTTCTTTTCCCCGCCGCAGTCGAGCTGCTCGTCGGAGTAGTACTTCTTCAGCGCCTTGCCGTCCTTGTCGGCAAGCTTGGTGCTACAGCCGTCGCACTTCTTGGAGTAGTCGTTCTCGTCCTTCTCAGGCTTCTCACTCATCTTGCTTCTCCTGTGGCCCTAGATATTCTAGAGTCCATCTGCCATAGATACGCTTCGGCCGCCAGGTACCTTCTACTATACCCTTGTCTATCACAGCCATTTGTATTAGCTTCTTGAATTCAGTCCAATTCATAGGCCACTCGGCCTCTGAGTATTCTATGTCGGTGAGAGTAACCTCTACTGTCCCGTTATAGTCCTTGTCTATTTCTGTGATCTTGAGGCAAAGGTTCCAAGTAATATCGGGATCGATAGCATCGCCTGGAACATATCTGTTCGTCCCGGCGGGTACGGATGAGTCGTAGTAATGACCCCCACGTAGAAGAGTTCCTGTTTTGGGGTGGACGTGAGGTACGGGAGGAGCTTTACTCATCTGTCTGCTCCTTCACTTTGATCCGCCGCTTTGAGACGAAGGGTACTGGCTCGGGTTCAGGCATTAGGCCAAGCTCTTCTCGGCCAATAGCCATAACGTTGTCCGTAACCCGTGTCCAGAGGAGATTGATCGTGATTCTATCTATGTTATGGAGGCGTTGGGTAGCAAGGGCCATAAACCCAAGGGATGTGAGGCGGGAGCGAAAATCAGTCTCACCTGTCTTGAGTGTATGAACTTCGTTCTCTCCAGTTTCGATGACATAGGTTGTACCAGACTTGCAGGTATTAATGAATCGGGAGTAGCGAAGGTAGGATAGGAAGTTGCCTTCCTCCTTCTTAAAGGATTGGGTGGCTATCTTTCCGATGAGTCCGAGAACTTTGGTCTCTAGTCCTTTTGGGCCGGCAGAGAGGATAACTGTCAGCCCGAACTGAGAGAGGAATGCTTTCTGTCTCTCCTCAAAGTCTATGCCGGGGTACCTACTCTTTTCCTTCTCCAGATCCATCTTTTATCTCTCCTACTAGCTTCTTAGGTACCTTTAGCTTCCTAGATAGGAAATCGAATGGTTTGTCTTCCTTCTTGGGTGGTAGAACGATCTCTTTCGCTGTCTTGCCAGTACCACCCTGTGCTATCTCAAGTTCAATCATTGAGATGGCAATTCTATCTACGTTGTGTAGTCGCCGTGTCCAGTGGGCCTCTTGTCCCATTGAGGTTAGGTGCGAGGCATTCATATACCACTCCGACCATTCTAGGTGCTCCGAGAGGGTGAGGGCGCCAATGTGGGAGAAGTATCCTCTATGCTTCCTTAGATAGCCGAGCGTGTGAAGTAGGAGTTCATACTTGGGGGTATCTTCTTCGTCCAGATCTTTCTCCGGCGGAGCCTGGAAGAACCAGAGATCTTCGACAAGGAGACTCTCGACTTCCTCTGCTGTGAAGTCTATGAAAGTCTGTAAAGTAAGCCCGGCCTTGAGTTCGTTGACCCTCTCCTCGAAATTCATTCCAGGGTAGAATTCCTGGGCTGTCTCGAGGGCCTTCTCCGCTGCCTTTAGACTCTTCTTGGTTGCCATTCTATCTTCCTTGGGGCGAACGAAGGGACTCGAACCCTCGATCTTCGGGACCACGACCCGACGTTTTTGCCAACTAAACTACGCCCGCCATATTACTTTCTGTATAGCTTCTCTAGATCTTCAATCTCTTCCCCGGCAATCATAAGGGCTTCCATCTTTCTTCTGTTCACCCCTACTACTTTTGCTGGTACTCCGTATGCCATACAGTAGTCTGGTAGGTCTTTGGTCACGGCAGCTTGCATTCCTACCATTACGTGCTTGCCTATGATCTTCCTTTGGTGGATCACCGCGCCGAGGCCAAGGTTTGTACCCTCATTGATTACAGCTCTGCCGGCGATCTGTACCCCGCAGGCAAGAGTAACCCTATGGCCTATGAAAACATCGTGTGCTACGTGGGACTTAGTCATTAGGTAGCAGTCATTACTGATGACGGTATCAGAGTCGATCCCGCTGTTGATTGTAGCGAACTCTCGGATGACACAATGGTCTCCGATCACTACACCATATCCCTGCAGGAAAGAAGGATCCTCTGCTGGAGGATGAGCACGATGCTCTGCGGGGAGTCCAATGCTTGCTCCGCTTATCCAGTTATAGTTCCCGACTATACAGGGGGATAGGATTACAGTGTTGGGGCCAATATAGTTCCCAACTCCCATCTCGACCTCGGGATCTACCAGGGCAGAGTGGTGGATGTAGTTGCTCATTCTCTTTCCTTATCCTTGGGTCGCGGAGACAAGACTCGAACTTGTGAAGGCCGTGAGGCCATTGGGGCTACAACCCAATGCCGTTGCCGCTAGGCTACCCCGCGTTGGTCTCTCGCAGTTGGTATCGCACCAACTTCCCCTTATCCGAGGGCCCCTCTGTGCGCGCGTGGGTACGAGAGATATGGCAGAGCCGGCCGGATTTGAACCGAGCGACCTTCTCCGTGACAGGGAGGCGTCCTTGACCAGACTAGACCACGGCTCTGTATTGTTAGTCCAAGAAGGTGACGGCCTGGCGTACTACCTGGGCTGCCTTCTGTTCCTCGTTCATCGCTACTCTATGCCAGCCAGGCAGAGTAATTGTGTAGTGATCTCTATGAGAGATTCTACCCTTAGCAAATACCTCGGCGTTCGAAGTCATTCGATTCCACCCGCCGGCCTGTCGGATCTTGTCGTCAAGAGCGTGCCACTTCTCGACGCCGATCCCTAGGCGTGCGTGCGTTGGATGTACCATAACCGCCTGCCCGCCGCGGCGGTAGCAGAACTCCATCATATGTGGGGAGCTACCTCCACCTCTGCTGAGGGGTTCGTTGTGGTGAACCATCTTCTCATCGACCTGCAGGTCGGGGGTGTGAGTAAAGAACCATTCGCCCTGGCGAACGAACGTATCGTTGCGCCTCTTGTTCCTGTTCTTCCTCTTAGTTCCCTTCCTATCCTGCTCTTCTCTGATGTCCGGCGGCTTCAGGTTTTCTATGGCACTGTCAACGTTCCGGCTCGCGTTGGCCACTGGAGCAGCGAACCAGTGTGTCTCATCGTGGCCGCAGAGGATCTTCCCTTTCTCTCCGCCCTCGCCGAGCTCCTTCAACATCAGGAGTAGGTGTCTCTGCTTGGGGCGGACGTCAATGACTACGACTTCCCAGCTGTCGCTACCGAGGGCAATGTCGAAGTACTCCCCGTCCTTGTCGCTCTGAATATTAACCTGGGGCGGGGCAGTTATGATCCTGTCCATATCAAGCTGGCGTACCTTTAGACGAGCGCCCATCTTCTCAAACTTGGCTTCCAAGTGATCCATTGTTCTATCCTATTACTTTTTCCTGAAGATATCTCTAATCAATCTCCAGATCTTCCTGACAGCTACGAAGAGAACGGTTAGGATGTGTATCACTGCTAGGATGGTCTTCATTGTATTCCTCGATTAACTCTTCGATGACCCATCTGTCGAGTCGTCTTCTCGCTCGCTTGCTTCCCCACTTGCTCTCTGTCTGGGCGACTCTACAGCAGGGGCATCCTACCACATAGCCCCAGTGATGGTAGCTTTTGATTGTCCTTCTGGCCTTCCGTGCTTGCTTGTGCATTGTATCTCCAACTAATACACTGCACACCTCCTATCTTGGCAGGGGTGGAAGGATTCAAACCCTCGGCCTGCGGTTCCAGAGACCGCCGCTCTATTCAGCTGAGCTACACCCCTATATTCTAGATTCCTTTTGCTTTACGCCAGTCCTCTGGGGCCTTATCGATATGGGACTCTAGATATCCCTGTATCTGCTTGATGCCGTGCAGCCAGAGGTCTACTTGATGTGCCCATACCTTATACCCCGCAGGGTTCGAAACTTCAACTGCTTCGGCGAGGGAGATCGTGGGCTTGATCCTCTTCTTGATCTCTTTCTGGATCTTCTCCCAGTCTCTATTGGGACGGCAAGAGCTTCAGAGGATACGTCCCGAAGAACGGCAACCCCTGGAACTCCTATACCAAGATGGCCTACGGGAATGATGGAGAGCACGAAGCCGCTTGCGGCGGCCACAAACCTAAGGATATTCTGCTCGACTCCTTCGACATCATCTATCGAGCCAGAAAGGGAAACCACGCAGACCTTTGGGACGAATACCAAGAGACGGGCGAGCTCCCCTACATCGAGCCGCCCAATAGATGATGAAGTAGACCGGGTTCTCCCAGTCTCCTCCTGCGTGGCAGCCTAGGAAGCAGAGCTCACCTACCTGCTGATAGCCGAGGCCTTTGGCCCACGAGCAGCCTGCGGTCTCGAAGTTCTCCCAGTCCCACTCGACCTTACCGAGATCTTTCTTGAGCTTGGCGTCGCTCTCGATCCACTCCCTAAAGCTAAAGTCGTCGAGCTCATCTAGGACTAGCTGCATCTTCTCCTGGAAGCCAGCCATACTAATCGGAACGAATTCTCTCGGCATCTTCTTGTCTCCACTCTTCGTAGTTCACCCACTTGAAGTAAATGTGCCCACACTTAGGGCATAACTGTGGGACTTTGCCGGGAAGGAGTGGGCCTGGTACTCCCTCCCACTCATTACTGCAGCTACAGCATCTATACTTGGGGTTCTTGGGCATCTATCTCTTCTTGATCTCTAGCCTTGTTGATTGCTGAGCTTTCGAAAATCCCTCCCATTCGCTGGAAGCTGTGGCCTATATCCTTGTTTGCTGGGTAGCCAGGATCGCTCGGCTTGGCTTTAGGCTTTAGTTCGCTCATGACTTCTGCATCAGGGACTGCTGGTAGGTCTTACATTCCTCCACTAGTCCTGGTTCCTCTAGCATCATAGCAAGAACGAAGGCGTGTCCCATCTTTCTCTTGGGGTTGTCGAGTACCTCTCTGAGGGTCATTCCCAGCTTGCCGTAGTCGTACCCGTCATAGTCCCAGAGGGTAAGCTCTTTGCCCTCTGCATGGGCTGCTACAAGCCTCTTATAGACTGGGGTAGACTTCACAGCGTTAGCATAGAGAGGAACGTAGATAGCCTTCCTGGCCTTTATGTAGTCTAGTCGATGACCAGCCCAGTAGGAGAACTTAGGTCTAGCTCCCTTGCCCATTGGGTAGCGGTGTGCCCAGGTATCTTGGAAGCCTTTTAGAGCCCACTCGAAGTAGCTCTCGCAGATATAATCTCCGTCTGTACTGCCGTCTATGGCGGATCCTACCTCGTGAACAATCTGGTGGGTGTACACCTTGCTGAACTGCCAAGCGTTCTCCATCCTTACGGCCTTGAGTCCCCAGTAAAGCTTGCAGGGGCCTAGGTAGAAGGGGGAGAGCCTCCAGGTATCAGTTCCGCCCTTCTTTGCTCGCGAGGTGGTATCAACAAGGAACTCTCCCTTGCTGGGGCGATCCTTAGGGCCTATAACTCTTATCTGCTTTGTCATTAGACTAAGTTGAGACCGTGGCTCCAGTTATCGGTTGGCTCCATCTTCTCTAGGATCTCTTCTATGAGCTTCCTTAGGTCAGCCGATAGGTTGTCTCCTATCAAGAGCTCGCCGCTTTGCAGCCTTGCCATCCAGGTCTTACTAAACTCTTCAATGAATTCTTGCTGTTGGTCTTCGTCTAGCTCTGCGACTCTCTCTTCCAGGTCAGCAAAGTCTCCTCCCTCCAGTAATTCCCAGTCGTTGTCATAAGGATTCAAGAAACCTCCAATCAGAAAAGGGCCGACTTGCCATATAGGATTTTCAGACCCCTTAAGGCGATTTTAGCCCTCTGGCCCCATAGCGTATATGAGCATTTGCTCGTATGCCTCTAAAAGCTCTATTTCGTCTATATCGCCGAAATCGAAGTTTTCGGGCCAGTCCCCATTTTCGTCAAATAGCCCTTTTGCGCCATCTAGCCGTAGTGCCTCAATTCGCTCTAAAAGCGTTTTTCGTAGAATGGCCGTTTTTGGCTCTCTGGTGTATAGGGCTACTACCTCGAAATCTTCGGGTTCGCGCTTTATCCACGAGGGTTTGCAGGTACGAGTGATGATGGCTGTGGCATCGCCTCTACGGGAGTAAACTCTGCCCAAGCCCTGTTTGGTCAGCTTGCATCGGGCAATCCAGCCCTCTGGTCTTTCGTCTGTAGGTTCCATTTATTGCCTTCTTAGGAGAGTTTCTTTAGGAGATCGAACGGGTCTTTCTCTTCTTCTACTACTTCTATCTCTCTTTTTGGTGAGGCTAGCGGGAGTAGGTCTAGATTGATCTCGGGGAGGGTATCTTCGTCCTCGTCCCAAAACCAGAGTGAATCTAGGTCATCTAGGCTTGGGTTTGGGTCTGGATCGTTTACCATAATGATCGGGCGGATAATGACGGTGTCTTTCATAGGCTGAACTCCTCATCCAGATCCCTGAGTGTAAGCTCCCAGGGCGTAAAATAGCCAGCGGGGGATTGAGTCCCTAGTTCTTCGTAGAACTGACGTATCTTTTGGTGGGCGAAGGGTTCTCCTATGGTGCAGAGGCCTTTTAGTACCTTTTCTAGGAGTGGTTGGTAGTCGTCATCGCTTAGGTGATAGGCGTGAAGCCAATCTTCTCCCGCCGAGCGGGAGTTCATAAAGGTCTCTAGAATAAGGAACTTTTCTAGCTCTTCCTGCTGGAGGAGCTCGCGGCTAACTAGCTTTTGAAGCCTCTTTCGCATCCTTTATTGTACTACTTACGGAGGGGTTCCCCTATTTCGTCCATTTGATTAGACATACAGTGAATCCCCATCCATTGAGGCGAAGGATATCTTTCTTCTTGTCTGGTGATCTAAGTAGAATCTTCTTCTCGGCGAGAAAGTACTCCCGCCCGGCAATCTTAGAATACATAGGATTACGGGTAGCAGAGAACCAGATTCCTTCCTTACCCCACCTGATGGCTTCTTGGATGATGTCTTCGGCGGTCAAAAGATAGGGTCTCCGTCGGGGTCTAGAGTATGGTCGTCTTCACAGAGGCAACGCTCGCCAGCGTGTTTATGGTGGCTGTTCGTCCACCGGTAGGTAACACGACAAGAACAAGTCTTTTGGTTTTCCTTCACAGACCAATCCCAGCCACCGCGAGTGACTCCCCAGTCGGATGCCCATCTTGCTATGAGGCCCGCCGTCTCTTGGAGGTTGCGGGCAGTGAAGTAGCTACTGCTAGGCCCGCGGTTGTATTTCACCTTCTTTGCCTTAGGGCGGATGATGACTTTGTTAGAGATGCCGGTCTTAGAACCTACTTCCATATCTGTCATCTTGTCACCGATCAGGATGGACTCGTGATGGTCAAGATCTCTCTCGATGATGGCTTTGTGTAGGAGCCCCGGCTTTGGCTTCCTGCAGACGCAATAGTCTTCGTCGATATGCGGACAATAGTAGAAATCGGAGGGCTCCAAGAGCCCATCCAATTGATCACATAGGTTGGAATTGAAAGCGTCTACATCTTCCCTAGTGAAGTACCCTCGGCCGATGCCGCTCTGATTTGAGACGACGATGAGCTCGAACCCTTGCTTCTTTGCCCAGGAGAGGAATTCTGGAACATAGGGAGGGATTACTAGCTCATCTAGCTTATGGGGATAGCCAGTGTCTTTGTTAATGACGCCATCCCTATCCATAAATACTGCTCTCTTCATTCTCTGAGCTCCTCGATCTCGTTTGCTAGGTCTTCTGGTGCTATAAGCACGAATCTCAGGGCAGCCTGGGTGGCTAGATATCCCTTCGGGTCTGTCTCGATTCGGGTGTAGAGCTCGGTCTGCCTCTCGCTAAAAGGCTGTAGATTCTCCTGCATCTTCCGGAAAATCTTTTTGAGAGTCCGCCTATCACACCAGGCCTGGTACCAGGCTAGAGCCCAGTAGTATGTTGAGCGTAGCCACTTCATTTCTGACTCTCCTTGGCGGCTGCCTCTACTATTTTCTCTGCCTTCTTGGCATCGCCCCACTTATCTGTTCCTTCGATACACTTTCTGAGGGACGCAACAAGCTTTTCTTTCTTGTAGTGATGGCTGTCGCAGGTTGCACCAGCGTTGCAGACCCGGACCGAACCGTCCTTTAGGCCAAAGTGGATCTTGTGTACAGACTCCCAGAATGAGCCAGCCCACTTTTCGAGCTCCTTCTTTCCTTTCGGAGAGAGGTGCTTGGTGCTGGGAAAACTGGATACTTTGGGAAGGTACTGGGGCTGTGGGTGAAAGTTGCCGAATCTATAGCTTAGGCTGCTAATGTAGAAGTGGCGGCCCTCTATTACGACGGGCCGCGGCGGGAGCTCTAGCGGCTCGCTATGCAGGAAACAAAGGCCTCTGGATCGTCCCTTACAACCGTTGAGGCCTGTGAAGACAGCGTGCGAGCAGTTCTTGCAGGTGCTAGCCACTCTTATCTTACTCATCTTGTCCGCCTTGGCTAAGCTTTACGATCGACTTTGCTATCTCTGTGTCGCCCCACTTATCTTCCCCGGCGAGACACTTCTTGAGAGAGGGGATCTGCTTCGATTTGTCTGCCTTCTGGTGGAGTTCGCAGACTGCGCTGACGTTGCAAACCTTGATTTTCTTGCTCTCTAGCCCGTGATGAACGGCTATGGCGAGGTGGTAGATCTCTTCTATCCACTCCTGAAGCTTAGGGAGACTGATGGGCGGGGCATACTTGAACGCTTCGAATGCTGTAGGAAGTTCCGGGGCTCCGTGGTCACCAGCCCGCTTCCTAATGGAATTGAAAAGGTTCCAGTGCCCATACCAGTAGGTGTTTGTAGTTATCTCGGCTTTGGGCCACTTTGGTAGCTTCTCGGTAAGCCCTCGTGTACATAGGCCACGCGTATGGTTGCCCGACGAACCAAGCGTCCTAAAGATACCGTGCTTGCAAGTCCTGCAGCTCCTTGCTTCCTTCATCTCTGCCATTCTTTACTCTTTCTCCCAGCAGGCTTCTGCTATTGTTTTTACGACCGTGTCGTCTGCCCAGCGGTTTGTTCCTTCAAGGCACTTCTTGAGAGAGGGTGAGGCTTTCGTCTTCTTTGCTTGGTAGTCGTCGCAAGTAGCAGAGGAATGGGAGGTGCGGATACTTCCGCTCTGAAGCCCGGCGTGAAGGACTTGTGCAAGTACCGCAATTTCGTCTATCCACTCTTGGAGCTCGGTGTATAGCTTCTTTAGCACTTCTGAGTAGGTCTTTGTCTGCCAGCTGTAGCCGGAGGACCAAATGTCTCTTGCCTTTGGCAGAGCCTTGCCTTTCTCAAAGCGGTAGGTGACACGCCAAATCTCGAAGGTTCTTGGGCCGATTGATTTGGTTCTTGACGGCCATTTGGGAAGTTCACCTTCGTGGTTTAGGGTACATAGACCATTGAGAGGAGCACTGGAGGAGAGGGTCTTGAAGACGCCGTACTTACAAGTCCTACAGCTTGTTGCTTTCTTTATCTCTGCCATTTTCTTCCTTAGGTAATAGAAGGAATGCCGGGCGGTAGCTCTGGGTAGTAGGTATGGAGCTTTATCTCTTCTTTGCCGGGGACACAGGTCCAAAGGAGTGTACTCCAACCTGAGCCGTACTTAGGTCTGTAGTACTTATGTCCACCGCCACCGGGAACTCCAGTTGTATAGATAACGTTAACCTCATCTCCCTCTAGAATATTATCGTAGACATAGAACCCTTTAGGAGGCATCTTCCTCTTAGTCTTCATTCTCTTCCTTAGCTCTGGGGGTAGGATTCGAACCTACGATGGGCGGTTAGCCCGATTGATTAACAGTCAATTGCCTTGACCTGACTAGGCTACCCCAGATCAGTGTATCCGGGTTTGGACGTGGTGGGAGAGGGGGGATTCGAACCCGCCGAAATCTTCGCGTTAAGAGCGCGCTGCCTTGCTCACTTGGCCACTCTCCCATAACTCAGGAGGTGGATACACCACGCCCCCAGGAATTGAGATGTCCCCTAGGCTTAGGTTTTCCGAAACGGTGACGTGGCAAAGGCATATTCTTATCCTTGTATCTTAGATTCTAGTATAGAGCAAGTAAATTTATGGCTCTGGTATGTAGGTTCTCATATGGATAGTTGCGCGGGCTTGGCTATGAGACCAGTTGGATATGTAGCTGATCCTTACGGAGTATCTACCCGGCGTCAGAGAAGCGAAAACGCTGTCTCGTCCTTCAGCTATGGGTGTCCACCCTACTCTTGAGTCTCTGATCTCTAGGTATGTCCTTCGGCCGTCGTTGTAGACAGATGATTGCGGCACGTCTGCACGGATCTCTACTACACGGGGTTCGTTGAGCACAAAGATTGTCGGGCGTCGTTCGGTTTCCCTGATGATGACCGGGGACTCGGTAGTTAGGGTCAAATGATCGGGTGGCTCTGCGGGTACCACTTCTTCAGATTCAGACCGATTGCCTGTAGAGCAGCCAGCGATCATAGCTCCGTGCCATCCGGCAATGGTAAGAGCAGCCACAGTGATGATAATATGGGTGCCTACCAGTGTCTTTGAGTTTGTTCCCATCGGAAATCTCACTCCGCTCTTCTTGAGCTTTTCGTACTTAGCCGTTATGTCATCTCTCTCGGCGATTGCCTTTTCGCATAGCTCTGCTCGGGCCTCTAGATCATCTCTGTAGGGCATTGGCTCTCTTCTATCTTCTAGGGCTAGTAAACCAAGCGTATGTAGCTACAAGTCCCACCGCGGCCAGCAGAAAAGCTGTATTTAGAGGCATCACGCTGGTTCCCAGAAGGATTCCTCCTACACCGCTCGCCGCTGCGAAGGCTACGCAAAGCAAGACCGCTACACCTCTCCACCCGGATATATATCGTCTATCTATCCTGATCTGGCGTTTTGTTCTTGGGTTTCCTCTCCGACGGGAGACTCTTTTATCTTTCATCTTGTTCTACCTCGACTGGGCTGGTGAAGAAGGCATAGAGAGCTATTGCCCCGAATAGAATGCCGAGCAGCATTGGACCGAGTGGGTCTCCTGTATCTCCTGCAATAGTGAGAATTGCGGCGGTTACTGAGTAACCGGTCATCCCACCTAGCACTCCTATGGTGCAGGATCTTCTCCATCCGGAGAGCTTTCTGTAGCTCTCCATCTACTGTCCCATATCTAGGATCACGGGATGCTCGTCGCTGCCGCCTCCGAAGATGATGACCTTGTTTCCTTCGCTACGAGCTAGATCCTGCATTGCCTCGATTGCTCGGAGCTTGAGGATTGTTGGGGTGAGAGACTTCGTCACAGTGTCGTTTGCCTTTGCTAGGGCTGCGGCGCGGATAGTCCTTACCTCGGCATCTCGCTCTGCCGCGATCTTTGCTACTGCCCTAGAGCTGTTCGCCTTGATTAGAGCTACCTCGGCGTTCTGATCTGCAGTGAGCCGCGCCTGTTCCATCTCCTCTGTGCGGAGGGCTTCCTGCTGTACCTTTGCGATGCTTACCTGGAGTTCCTGCGGGAGCTCGATCCTTCGGAGCTGTACCTCGTCTACGGTAATTGCTCTCTCTGATAGTCCTCGACCCTTGAGAAGTCCTCCGAGGCGCTCCCTCATCAGCTCGTTCATCTCTGCATCTAGTTCCGTCCTCTTGCTGGAGACCGCGTCCCTAGCTCCGAATCCGCCGATGGCATCTCGGACAGCTGTCCTGACAGAGCTCTCGACCACGCCGGTCTGGTAGTCGGGGAAGTACCTTCTGACGCCTGGTGCGTGCTGACCCTCCAAGTGGTAGATGACGGAGATGTCGACAAAGACCTTGGTCTGGTCGCCGGCCCTTGCGCTGAGCTTGGTGTCCCCAGACATCGTGATGGTCTGAGTCTGGACGGTCATCTGGTCGACGTCGAGGAACGGGTTCACAATGTGGAAGCCCTCGTCCAGTGTGTAGTCCTGCACCTGCCCGAAGAGGATCGGTACACCGACGTGCCCTGGCTCGACGATCCTTCCGCCTGCGATGAGGCAGAAGAGAACGCCAACGACCGCTCCGCCCGCGCCTCCGATTCGAGTCCAGCCTCTCGCCAGCGGCTCGAGTTTGAAGGATATACCAAGAGCCGCCAGGCCCATAATGACCAGAATGATTCCGAAGACTACCATGCCCATTGTCTCTGCTCCTTAGGCCCTAAAGGGCCTTGTTGCTAGCTCCTCAGCCAGCTCTTCTTCTGTGAACTTCTCTAGTTCTTGCTGTCGTTTTTCCCGCTCAGCCTTTGCCGAGTGGTGAGATCCGATAGCAAATCCGATGATGGAGCCGCTGGCCAAAGCCAAGGCGGCAGTCAAAGCTAGAATAATAGTCATCTCTACTCCGTATCTAGGAGCTTAGTTCTCTCTTCGTCGGTGTATAGCTCCGGATTGTTTGTGGCATTCCACACGTGCCAGCTCTCGCTTCTTCGTTGCTTGGCCCGCGCTTCTTCGCTCACAGCTTCGCTTTGCTTTGCAATGGCAGAGCCCCACGGGAGAGCGCTCATGATTGTGTCCTTCTTTGCTCCCAGATCTTCAGCTACCGCGTCGCAGAGGGGACAGAGATATCCACTCTTTGTCGCACACCAGGAGACACACCAGGTCGCCTCTGTTTGGCCTTCCATTTTCTCGAAGGACTTCCCGCAGATCTTACATTTCATCCTAGAGTCCTGCTCTCTCCCTGATCTTGTCGAAGGTGTGCTCTAGCTCGAACTCACCATTCTCGAAGATCGTTCGGAGCTCGTCCTTTACTCCATGGGACTGGCCCGGTACATCCTGCATTGTGCGGAGCTTCCCCGCGGTGTGGATAAGCTTCAAGCGACCTCTCTTTGAGGCCTTGGCCTTGGAGGTCACGGGATCTTTCCAAACGTCCCTTCCCTCGCCGTCCACCGTAATGTGGGAGCACTTGAAAGCAAATTGGCAGGTGTCTCGGTTGTGCTGCTGAAGCAACCCGCCGCCCGAGCCAAAGGCGATGTTGTCGGCTGAGAAACCTTTGTCTTTCATCGCCATCAGGATTGTCTCGACCATCTTGCGGTCGATACCATCGCCCTGAATGACCCTTACGTGAGGGTCTAGGACTCGGTAGCCCTTGCCATTGGTCTCACCTCCAAAGGCCGCCCAGAGGGCTTGCAGGACGCCTAGGACGGTCTCTACGACTGGCCCCGAGTCTGGCCTGACTACCAGGGTTCCGTCTCGCTTGAGGACTTTGTCCTTGAGCCGCTTTCCCCAGTACTCCTCGCAGGCTTGGTAGATGTCATAGGAGTCTGAGACGCAAGCTACGAGGCCTTCCGGGTACTGCTCGAGCATATTGGCGAAAGCATCAACCTCGTGCTCTTTGCCCCAAGAGGTAATGGTGCTGTGCTCTGAGTTTCCGGAGACTGAGATGAAACCATTTCGTCGCACAATCACCATTCCTGTTGGAACGGTGACACAGTGGACTATTCCATCGTAGTCTTCTGCTGACTTTCTTATCTTCGTTCCCTGCCTAGTGTTGCGTGTCTTGCAGACGTTAACGTGGAATAGGGGCTGTCGGGAGTAGTCTTCTCTCTCGTCTATCGTACTTCGCTTTGAGGCTCGATATCCAGCCAGCATAGCGCATGCTTGGACGATGTCTGCATTGAACTCGTCGACGGTTGTGTAGATGACGTTCTCTCCTTTTACTGTCCCGTCCCACTGGGAAATCTCCTCAACGAACTCTTTACACCACTCTCGTGTCACTAAAGCTAGGTCGACCCAGTCAAACTTCTTCGAGAGTTGTTCTGTTGGGGTGATCCAGAAGTTTTGCCGTTCGCTACTGTCTGGGTTCTGAGTGTAAGTAATGCCCGCCGACTTTAGGATCTCTTGCAGGCGCTGGATTTTTCTTTCTTTCTTTAGGTTGAATCGGATTGGGAATGTTCCGGTTCTTTTCCCAGTATAGTTGTCTTTTCTGGACGGAAAAGACCCGTCGGCCTGGAACGCAATCTTGAGCTGGTCTAGTGGCTTTAGGCCGGGTCCTGACCAGGCTGAGTGCCCACCCTGTGGCCAGAGGCTTCTTTGGCTAAATAGTGCGTCTGACGCTTGCTGTATTTCTACTTGTCCTGTCTCTTTGCTACGCCTTACCATCCGGTGGTTTGGTGTGACAAGGAGATCTACAGCTGCGGTCGTACTGTCTGAGGAGAAGCGGACCATTTTGCCCGAATAGGGCCCGCAGTGGATCCTGCTTGGGGTAACGAAGTTGCAGTATCCAGCAGGATGGTATTGTGCTACTTGCTCACTTTGCTCAAGCTTTTCGAATCTCTTCCATCCCCGCCTTGTAAGAATTTCAGTCTTGCTGTCAAAGCATGCGGGGATTGAGAAGCCACACATCCCGGCGTTGTAGTAGTTCATTGCTGCCACGATGCCGGCGACCGTGTCAGTACCGGAGAAGTTGACCAGATGGGAGAGGCCGCCGATAGCAGCCGTCTCGTTGCTGCTTACTCCTCGGTACCCGAAGTCGTGGAGCTTGAACGCGAGCCCTTCTGGGTCGCCAGTAAGCTCAAGGTACTTCTTAATCGTCTTCTTGATCTCCCGGGAGTTGGTTGCGACAGTGATCGGATACCAGAGTTGAACCAGGAGGGTCTCTACGAAGTTGGTTAGCCACCAACACTTGGGGTCTGTGTTCTCGACGGTGACGAGGACATTCCTGGTCGGGACTACCGTGCCCTCAGGGACGGCTTTGATACGGATTGGAAGTCTTCCCCCGTGCTCATAGAAGATATGTTTCCAGCCCTCGGAGTTGAACATCTCGCGGCCGAAGTGAGCCTTCCAGAACTCCTCGGCTTCTAGGATATTGTCCCAGCTAACGCGGATTCCTTCGAGGTGCTTCTTGATGATGTACTGGAGTCCGAAGAAGACTGTCTCGTCGAACTCTCCGCCACGACTCTCCAGATAGCTGTAAACATTCTCAGTCCCCGGCGGGTACTGCAGCCAGTGGGAGGCCTTGTAGCTATCACTCATAAGGAGTAGGTTGTCTTCTCTTGGGAACATTCTATTCCTCGGTGGTTAGAGGTCTTTCTAGAATAGAAAGGAATGAATCTAGGGTTAGTGGCCGGACGATAATTTCTTCTACTGTGATTCCATTGCAGGAGTAGGCAATTGCAGTGGTTTCTTTGAAGCCTTTCTCCCGCGCGCCCCGAATGACAAAGTCGAGTATATCGAAGGTAATCTTCTTTGCTTTGATCTCGTCCATATCGAGGGTGAAAGAGCGGCCGTATCCACCTGGGCCGCCTAGAACGTGTGTTACCACTCGTAATCCGATAAGGCTCACAGCGTCGGAGCTGAACCAGGCTCCCTGACCTACCGCGGTGATGACGAGAGCCACTTACTCCTCCAGAGCCTCTGCAAACGTTCTGATCAGGACTTTGTGTCCCTCGCAGAAGGGAACTCGGCCTTTGATGACTCTCTCTGCGTCGAACCACTTGGCCTCTGCAGCATCGTCTCCTGCTGTCAGAGCGCCGAAGACGAACTGTACGTAGAAGAGGGTAGTCATGATCTTGTCCTCTTCCTTGCGGTATCGCCAGTCGGTCGACCTGAAGCTACCGAGGTAGGTAGTATCGGCAGTTTCGATCATCCCGACCTCTTCGTGAAGCTCTCGAACCGCGGCGTATTCGAGTGAACTGTCCGTTACGTCTACGAACCCTCCGGGAAGCCGCCACTTCTTCTCATCAGCCTTACGGATGAGAACGATGCGGCTCCTGTCAGGGTCGTAGCAGACGATATCCACAGTCTGCCAGGAGGTGGGAGGACGGTTCTGATAGGCGTGGATAATCCCCTCGCGGAAATCCTGGGAATCCCGGATTGTCTTCCCAATCTCTTCTCGCTGTGCTGTCCCAGAGGTGCCGTGAGTAGCCTCTTCCTTCTGCTCCTTGGTTACCTCTTCGTGGGAGTAGCACTGTACTGCCGAGTCACGGCCGCCGTAGAGCTCGACCTTTGTCCCCTTTGGGACGACCTTCCAGACTTCCTCCTCTAGAAGCCTGTTCCAGTCCTCGTCGTTGGGGATGTCGGTGATGGGAAGGACCGTTACGTCAGGGAAGGCTCCTAGGATCATTGCCTTCCGGACTTCGAAGCTGAGGGGATTTCTCTTGGTGTCGGGAGTGCGATGGACACCGAGAAAGACAAGAGACTTCTCGTGAGTCTCTGTCATATGCTGAAGAAGCTTGAGATGTTCGTCGTGAAGGTGCCCGACCTGGAATCTACCGACGATGACGCCAACTGAGTCGCTCATTTCTTTACCCTCTCAGGACTTTATGTCCCTTATCTCTTCTCTTAGTTTTTCTTGCTTAGCTCTTGCCCATACTGAGATACGTTTGCAGCGCTGCTTGCCTCTCGGGCTATAGCGGGAGAGAGATTCGAACTCTCGAAGGCTTGCGCCACTAGGTTATGAGCCTAGCCCTGTTGACCGCTGAGGTATCCCGCAATAATTGAATAGCAACTAATCCTTGTGGAGCTTAAAGGGCGTGACGGGTTTTGCCTTCCCTTCAAGGCACTTCCGGAGCATTGCCGGCTTTAGTTTCTCTCCTTCTTTTGCCTTGCTCTCCCAATCATCGCAGACCCCTAGTTTGTGGCAGGCGATTAGGATGCCAGAGACCTGGGCCTCAATCCAGAAGCTGCCCCAGATGCAGATGCTTTCGTACCACTCGTCAATGATCTTCTTCTCTTCGGGAGAATGGGACGCGTACTTCTTTTCTCTGCTTACAAGTTCTTTCCGCTCGGGAAGCCTTTGCTTGCTGTGAAGAATGCTGACAGCCGCAGCAAATGTATTTCCTGACCTCCACCACTGTCCGACAGCTGGTACCCAGTCTGGCCAGGGTGGCGGGGGCCCCAGGGCTATAGTACAACTACCCCTCGCTCCGGTTGTCTCATAGGCATTGCAACCGAACGAGCCGAATTTACATCCGCTGCAAGTCTTAGCTTTCTCCATACTATTCCTTCTCTTTGATCTTGAATGGGGGAACGACCTTTGCTTCCCCGCCGAGGCATTTCTTTAGCTTGGAAGAGACTTCTTCGTTGCCTTTCCAGTCTTCGCAGATAGCCTCTCTATGGCAAGGCCTCAGCTTGTCATCTAGGTATGCGCCGGCCCAGTAGGAGATCCAGATGCAGACGGTTTGTAGCCAGTCCTCGCCTTGCTTGATGTCTTCACTAGGTATGTTTTCGAAGCCTGGCTTTGAGACCATCTCTTTGAGAGTCGGAAGTCTCCCTTTCTTCTCGAAGAAGCTGATTACCTCGTCTCTACCAATGAAAAGGCCTCCGAATGCATCCTCGTCGGTGTCTAGGTAGTACTCTCCTTTAGGTGGCTCTGGCCCGGCAGGATGTGAACAGGTACCGTCTGTTCTGACACTCCAACGCTTCCAGTAGGCTTTAGTGCAGTTAGCACAGGTCTTTGCTCTCTCCATAGGTCTTTCTCTTATTGGGCCCAACAGGGATCGAACCTGTGACTTCCGGCTTGTAAAACCGGCACTCGTTCCAGCTGAGTTATGGGCCCTGTGGTTTTACTTTCCTGGCTGGGCGGCTTTCTTTAGTTTCCCTGCGACCTTGCTCTTTGCAATGACTCCTCCGGAGGTTCCGTCTGTCTTCTTCTTTACCACAGCGGGCTTTAGCTTCTTTGTCTTCGTCTTCGTCTTTGCTTTTGTGCTTTCCTGCCTGTACTTTCTGATCGCCGTCAGCAGGAACTTGAGGAAGCTCTCGTGGCATTCGACGCAGCGATAACCCTTCATGAGTAGTTTGGAGGGATTCTTTGTGGAAGAACCATAGTGGGTAACCCTCTTCATCTTCCCGTAATGATTTCGGGTGAGGTAGGTTCTTAGCAGTAGGCCACACTCTACACAGTGGAGTTTGGCTGCCGTGTCCTTGGAATGCTTTACTCTGACGATTTCGTTGAACTTCTTCTCTTGGTCTTTCGCGCTCTTCTTGATTTTCGCTATGCGGCGTCTCTTCTCCGTAGCGATACCCTTCTTGAGCTTGGTGAGATCGCTCTCGCTGAAATCCTTTAGATCAACACTAGTCATTCTTCCCTTCTTCCTTAGGTCCTAGCGGCCAGTTGAGGATTGGCTCTGTGAAGAGTTTCTCTGCCTCTTCGTCCCTCCGCCTTCCCTTCTCTTCCGTACATTTATCGCAGCAGGTCTTTAGCCAGTGTCCGTTCGTAGTTAGGTATCCTGTCTTTCCACAGAACTCACAGACCTTCCTAGATCTTTCTTCTACTGCCTCCACGGCTCTGGTAAAGTCGTCGTTGGGATAGCTGGTGAGATGGACTCTCAGCGCTCCGAACTTTTCCTTTGCTAGTTCTATGGTTGGGAGCGGGTCTGTGAATTTAGTGTCCTTGAGCTCTTGATTGAGAGCCCTTAGGATAATGCAGAGGTCTTCTAGGAGGGGAAACCACCCTATGCCTATAGCTGTGTAGAAGTCCTCTGTGACAATGTCTAGGTGCTTGTCCTTCAGCTCTATAGTTGCCTTGCAGGTGGCTAGGAATTCTTCTTTCTCCATTGTCTTATCTCTTGTCGTTGGGTTTTATGGCTAGCGCCCAGCAGGCTACTAGCCCTAGGAGGAATATCATACTCAGTAGAGGTAGCTTGGCCATACCAGAGAGGATAATTCCTTCTAGTGCGGCGAATGCTAAGAGGATGGGTAGACCCTGGCGAAGGGTCTTCACCAGAAGAAACCTTCGGGTGCCGTAGCCTCGAACTCGTCGGCTTCTTCATTCTCTTCATCAGAGGTCTTGCAGACCTCATTGACTTGAAGCTGAAGATCCATCAAGAGGGAGGCTAGGGTCTGCGTGCCTTGGTTTCTCTCTAGGCATACCGAACTGGTGTCTGTCGCGACGATGATCATATCGTCTAGGTACTGAATCCCTGTCACCTTCGTTGCGTGCATTTTCTGCCTCCCTGTGGTTGGTACTACTCCTCGAGTGGTGCTCCGTATAGAACGCCGCGCGTTGCCGGCGTCTCTTTGTTCCTATATTTTGCTGTTATCTTGTCGATCTTTTCGAAAAGCCTGAACCTCTTCAGTTCCTCTTCTAGCCCATTGATGCGTTGCCGGAGCTCCTCGTTCTCCTCGTACAACGCACGGTTTCTAGCCGCTAGGCAAGCAGGCCCTAGCTCAACCTTAGTCTCCTTCGCTTCTTCTTTGTCTTCTTTCTTCATTGCTCTTCCTTTAGTAGTTCTGCGTAGGCTCCTAACGCTAGTCTACCGTCGGAGTATAGATCCTCTTCATAACTATCACAAACACAAGCTAAATGCGACGGGAATTGCAGCAATCCCAAGTGTTTCTGGTGGTCGTACTCGTGCTTATTGCAGAGTCCCCACATAGAATGTGATCTTACTTGCGGTATCTGACGATGTTTGCAGGTGAGGCAGGACTTGGCGATCCGGAAGTGAAACTCCCGCATCTTCTTTAGCTTGGCTTCGTCAGGCACTATCTGCGAGTCTCTAGGTGGAGCGTATATCTGAGTGCTTCTGGTGTGGTGCTGATCACATGTGTTGCCACGGGAGTGAGGGGAATCTCTTGTTCACAGGCAAGAGCTGTAAGATCATCACACCACTCCGAGATTCGTGCTATGGCAGCCTCTGCTTCGTCGGCAAACGTTGGCTGATCCCGACGATCAGCAAGGGCCATGACTGACTGAAAAACGTCATCTCCGGCACCGACACGAACCATGGCGCTGGTGAACTCATCTTCGGGGAGGATGTGGGCCTGTCGTCTCGCTACTAGGCTGACAGCAATTTCTCTGACGCCTCCGATCGTTAGTGCTGTGAGGTGAATACTTAGTGCACTGTGGAGGGTTGATTCCCCGGCAGGCACTTCGTGGGTTGGCTGCAGCGTGGTCTCCTCGTGCTGTCGTGCGGAGCAGCCTGCGCTTAGCATTGCGACGATAGTGATGACCAAGGTTGCTTTCTGCATCTTATTCCCCTATTCTGGCCAGTTCTTTCCGCCGGCACTCAAATAAAAGTCCCGGGCGTGGATCACTTCCGCACACTTGCGAGCCCTGGCTTCTGTGGGACATCGCCTTCTGCCATATCCTGCGACCCATCTCCAGGTGCTGCCAGGGCATCCGCCGAGTTTCTCTGGGGTGTCGCGGAGGAAGGCTAGGAAACCAGTCCCCATCTTCAGTGAGCACCTTGGATTGCACGCATCTCTACAGCCGTCGATGGCAAACCTTCTTGCGACGCCCCTGGGCATGATCTGCATCAGGCCCTCTTCTCTGGCAGGCCCAAGACGCCTGCACTCTGCTACTCGGGCGGAGAAGCTTGATTCTCTCCTAACGATAGAGGCGATTAGCAAGGGCTCTAGCCCGTGTGGCTTGCTTGCCTTTGTGATAGCTCTAGCATACTGTTCCATTGCGTCATATGAGAGTCTCGGCTGGAGGATTAGTAGTGGAACCTCCAGGATCATCGGCGAGTACTCCTCTGCATATGCTGTCTGTGCTGCCAGTAGTGTGGATACTACTAGTGCTACTCTCATCTATCTACCTCGTTGAACCGTGGTTTCTGGTGCATCCAGTGCTCGTGTTTGCCGAGATGCTTCAGGAATTCAGGTTTCACGATCTTACCTCGTAGGTAAGCCTTCTTAGTTCTTTTCTTTACTACTATTCCTTCTACTATGTTGCCGAATGCGGATTCCTTCGGGATTGTATCGAAGAGATCTTTCAGTCCATAGTGTCCCTCTCCTATAAGCGGAACGCAATGCAACTTGTGCTTCTGACAGAACTCTTCTACCTGCTGGCGAGTTAGGAACTTCTGCTTCTTCTGGCTGTAGACATCAAAGACGATGAACCAGTCGGGGAGCTTGTTGTAGAAGACGGTGTGGACACACCGCATTAGTTCCCCATAGATCCAGTGCCCTGGGGGGATGCTCATTAGCTCCGTCCACTTCATCCTCATTGCCCAGTGCCAGAAGAACTGGAACTGTGCATGCTCGGACTTGCCTACCAGCCCACCCTTCCTCTGGAGGTGGATCTGGTCTTTGTGTCTAATGACACAGGTATTGCTATTGGACACGAGGAGTCCGGCCCCGGCGTAGTAATTGTGGTTTCCTTCTACCTCGATGTCATACTTCTGTTTGTTCCTTGGGCTTGCGGGCTCGATCCTGTTGATGGCTGCCGTATATAGCTCTTGCCTAAGCGTAGTCTTTTCGTACCATCTGACTTCGCTTCGGTATCCGATCGGAACCTTGTAGTCCATACAGCGCGGCGTATAAGGGGCAATGAGGGTGAAAAGCTCGTGTGTCCCGTCTGTGCTTAGTGATATGACGTAGCCTTTGTATGAAGTTTCGGGGCCACCGTTGATTTTCGGTCTTGTGATACCTAGTCTCTCTATCTCGTCGGCTAGGATTTCGCACTCTATTTTTGTGAAGGACTGGGTGTGCAGAGTTGCTCGGGGTCTCTGGGGGTTATTCTTATACCCGGATTTCCACGCACTAGTATTGCCGTCATCGCAATACCAGGTCGCAAGTGCGAGCGGAGTTAGAAACCCGCGGACAGAGTCGGTAATCTCCTTTTTGCCGCGGGGGTAAAGGATGTCGGCTAGCTTCCGTAGACATTGAAGTGATTTTGTCCACAGTCTGTGCTTTTTAGTCTCTGGATGACTGTCGTCATATCTGCCGGTTCCCTCACCGGTTTTGGACACTAGCTTGCCCAGGATCTCTTCCTTGTAGTCCTGGTATGCCTTCTGCTTGTCGCCGTGGGTTTCTGAGTATAGAGGGGCTTTTCTGAGATGTTCGTCTGTTCGGAGAGAGCCATCGCCTAGCAGGCTGCCCAGGAGGAGGCTGAATTGCCAAGGCATTAGGGCTGGCTCGTCTATAAGTACCATATCTCCTACTCTTAGCTCTCCGGCCTGGATCTTTCCCGAAGGTGTATAGATCTCGTGATTGGGAGTGAGGGTAATTGACCGAGAGGCGGATTTCCTGTCGAAGTGGATTCTGAGCCACTTCTCCCCCTTCCCATTCTTATGCCAGTTAGTCACTTCCCTAAACTCGTTCTCTCCGGTCTCGAGATTTCTGGAGAGTACCTTTACTGGTCTCTCCTCGTTTACTATCAGTCCCACCGGGACTTGCCCGGCTGGCGTTAGCACACGGGTGTCATATTGGAGGCAACCATCTAATTTCTCTTCGATGGTGATCTGCCCAGCGAGGAGAAGCTTTACCTCGTCTGAGGTCAGGTAGTGCTTTCCTGGGACAGTAAACTGTGGGACCTGAATCCTATAGGTCTTCTCGTAGCTCCGAAACATCGATTCGGTCTCCTAGTACCTCTCTGAGGCTTTCTTCGATGACATCTGTTGGAAGGTGTTTCTCTAGCCACCTCACGGCGGCTTTGAATCTGGGCCCTTCCAGCTCTGTCTCTCCTGCGTCGGAGTAGATCGTAATCTTCTCTATGTATTCGATCCCATCCAGCCGGGGCTTCTGTCCGTGCCAGTCGATATCCGAGGGACAGGTAAAAATAGAGCCCGTCCAGGGCGGAAATCCAGGATCATAGTGAACCATAAGTTCTACTTCCGCCTCGATATTACCTGGCAGGGTATGACTTACGTTGATTTCGCAGCTGGGGTACATTGTCTCTCCTCTGTAGGATCGGGAGAGAATTCTCCGGCTTCCACTAGCTTGGCTAGTCTCTCCCAGCCGGCGGAGATGACACTCCTAGCCCTATCCTCGGCTTTGATTGCCTTGTACCAGTCTCCTAGGGGTAGGTCTTCCCCGAGATAAACCCGGGCCATTCCTAGCATTCGTTCCGCGATGATGAGGCATTGCATCTGCTCGCGGAAGGTCTTCTTATCTAGGACGCGGTATACCCAGCCAATGGCACAGCCGTGATAGAGGGCTAGAGTCTCGTCTCGGTCTGGTTTCTTCATTGTCGTCCTAGGCTGCGCAGCTGACCCCAATGCCAATCAACGCTGCGATGCCTGCTGCAGTCAGGTTGCTGAGGACGAGGAAGCAGAAGGCTACCCCAACCACCGTGATGATGGGAATTGCGAGTGCAAGGAAGAGCTTTCGCTGAGCCTTCTTCTCTTCTGTGATCTGAGCTGCCAGCTCCTCTGGCGTGGGGACGAAGCCTTCGAACGGGGTCTCTTCGTGTGCTTGAGCCATTTTGACTCTCCTATTGGTTATAGGTCTAGAGAATAATTGGTGCTCGGTGGAAGTATCGACCTTCCCTCTCCTCGACTTAGGCCACTAGTATGTGGGTGCTACGCTTAGTGCGAGTCCTGGTATCACCCAGGGTGCCTTATCGCGCGGCAGACGAGGCGCATCACCTTGATGCTTACCGAGCTAGTTTGGTTTGTCGTCTCCTCCTGGAGACCAGATCTTTGTTAGCTCGTTGGGTTCTATCCCAGCGGCTATCAATGCGATCATCTTCCAGAAGGTAGGTTTCCCAGTCATTTGAATGAAAGCAACGAAATAGCCCATATCTCCTTCTTCGGCGGAGAGTAGAGCAGCTTTAGCTAACTCAGCCATAAAGCTCTTTGTGCTATCAAGCATTGGGTTTGAATGGTTGCAGCCCCAGGACTTGAACCTGGATTCCCTGAATAAGCTCCAGCCGAAGCACGGAACGTCTCAGTGTCCTAGTCTATTGGACGAGACCGCAATAACTGTAGGTATGTTAGCACAGGTGGGGCGGTAGTCTAGCCTTTTCTCTGACTAGCCTACTGCGGGACGTCGTCGTCCGAGGGAGTCGGAGTGGCCTCCGCCTCGGGATCCGCGACCTGACGACCCTTGGTCGACAGCGGAACGACCTCGCTCGCGCGAATCTCGGTCACGTACCGAGTGACGCCTTTCTGATCCTCGTAGCTCCGCGTGCGGAACTGACCTGAGGTGTAGATGCGAGAGCCCTTCAAGAGCAGCTTGCTCAGGCCCTCGGCGCGCTTGCCGAAGAGGACGATCGGAACCCACTCGGTTCGCTCGACCCACTCGCCTTCCGAGTTACGGTAGCGCTCGCCGCAAGCGATGCGGCAGGACATCACGGCCACGCCCTTCTGCGTATAACGCAGAACGGAGTTGTCGCCCAAATGTCCGACGAAGTTGCACTGGTTGACTCCTGTTGCCATTTTCTTCTCTTTTCTCTCCTGAGCCGCTTATATTGCTCAGGTCCGTTGATCTGGCCAATCCAAATCAAACTCTTCAAATGAACCCTAAAAAATAGGTGCTTCTTGCTGTCAGTCTTCTTCTACCGTGAGTAGTTTTGCACAACGTGTGCAGGCTTTGGTCTCTTTCACGATTTCGTAGCCGCGGCCGCCTTTGTCTAGCAGCTTCTGCCGGAGACCTTCGCCGACTCTGATCTCGGGGTAAGTCTTATCCCTGGTCTCGGCGACGATTAGGGTTAGCTTCTCCGCGGGCTCGGAGAGCTTCTTGCAGTGGTCACATCTGAACATCTACTTGTCCTTGTCTGGGTTTAGACCCATAAATTGCTGCATCTCTTCGTTTGTGAGGTCTCTTCCTCTTGCCTTCCAGAGTAGGGCTGGTACGTCCATTGCCCTTACTAAGGCTGCGGCAAAGAGGAGGCCTAGGATTAGTCCTATTGCGGTCATCATTTGCTGTCTCTTCTGTCTAGGAGCCTCTCAATGGAGGCTTTGGTAGCCACGATCTTGTCTCGCCCCACAGGGTTCTCTGTGTGGATACGAATCTCTGGAGGAGTATAGCTGTCATCGAAGGCTACCTTCTCTTCGATCCAACACGCCACTTCGTATCCATCGCCCTTAGTCTCCTTATCGCCTAGGTCGTGGTCGAGGGAAATCTCTTCCACTTCCAGGGCTTGCAGGAAGATGATGGTCTCTTTGGCGTCGTAAGTCCTCATCCAACCATCGGGGGCTTCCCTCTTGTCGTCCATCCAAATCTTGAAGGGCATCGGAGTCTTCTTCCAGTAGATTGTTCTGGTTAGAAAGCTACTTGGGTAGCGGGTGTTTGCTCTTACCCAGACCCAGCAGTCTCTACAGACAAGGAATCTTGTGGGTTTCCCAATGAGGTATGCCTTTCCCGTCTGCTTTCGGAGGCGGCTGCACATTGGGCAGCAGTACATCCCGAAACTGTCCATCTCTGCCTCCTAGACAAGTGTTAGCCCCCTTGCCCACGGGTCTTTCTCTTCTAGGAGGGTTAGATGGTCTTCCACGTAGATTAGGATCATCTCATCCCGGTGGGGGAACCTTACTTCCCACCCTCCATATTCTGCTTCCTTTACAATGAATCCCTCTTCTTCGAACAGGGGATCTGGGGGATAGGATATTCTTACCTTGTCTCCGGGGCTCATTCACTAGAGTGTATCGTATGTCAGCCTGAAGGCTCCGTCATAACCGTTTGCACAGGCGGCGTGGTCGTTACACTGGTGCTCCCTTACAACCACAACATAGTCTCCCGGAGGGAGCCGAGCGGCTAGGTTTGTAGTTGATCGGGTACCGTTCTGATTGAAGAGAAAGTCTAAGGTGGTAATGGGAGACTCCTCGCCGGCTCGGAAGAGTTTGATGATTCTAGGGCTAATACCCCCTCCGCCGGAGAAAGTAGTTACTCTCGCAGAGGCTGTGAGGAGAACTCTCGAAGTCTCTTCGAGGTGGAAGCGGTACATTGCCGATTGGCAATCGACCATATGGGCATTAATTGCCTGCCCAGGTTCGAGAGTTTGCTCAAGGAAACTGCGTCGCATTGCGTATCTCTCATCGCATCGACCGCAACTTGAGCTGATACCTCCGATGGCTACGATCAGCACGACGCCGGCGCCGATTGCCATAGCTGTTGACCGGAAGGCTCTGCTGTACTTCTTCCACCACTCTTTCATCGCTTCGCCGCGCTCCTCTCTGTCTTCTTTCTTCCTGTCGTTCAGCTCTTGCTGGAGAGCTTCTGCCCTTGCGTGGGCTGAGTCTTCGAAATCCCTGTATGCCATTGTTCTATCCTACCCTTGAGGGCATTCCTCTGAATCTTATTGATCCATTACGGTCTTCTACTAGACCAGCTTCTTCTAGGATACTAGCTCCATACCCGGCGGAGAAAGACAGATAGGACTCCCGGCTGTTCTGTCCGAAGAACTTCCAGGCTTCCTCGTCTAGCTTGCAGGCATCCCTAAGGTCTACTCGACTGATTGGTACGCCACCTTCGTGTTCGAAGACTCGTCTGAGGTGTCTTGCCGCGGCTTTCTTGACTCTGCCGTCTCTGTAGTCGGCTTCTCTTTTAGGTGGGCCCCAGCTTCGCGGCTCGGGATCTTTCTTCTGTTCTGCTTTTGCTCGGGCTTCGAGAGCGTCGAAGTCCTCAAGGATTCTTTTCACAGCCCGCCGCGTGTTGGGATCTAGCCCAAGGAGTTCTCTTACTAGAGCTTGAACTTCCTTCTCCATTGCTCTTCTCTATGGGTTGCAGGCGCAGTTTGGGGTTCGCCCCTCCCGAGTGAAGCTCTTGACGCCCTTCTCTCCGCACGTTACGGCACAGACTCGCATCTGCCTTGTCGCTGAGCCTTCGTCCATCATACAAGATGCACAGGCGGCTGGCTGTGTAAGCGAGATAGTGAGGACAAGGCCCACCAAGGCGAGCATCGCCGCTATGAGTGTGATCGTTTGGGCTATGAGTCCTGGTGGCCAGGACTTCTTCTGCTTCTTCGGGCTGCCTTCCATCTTCTGTACCCTCTCCTCTAGGTCTACCTGCCGAGCGTTTACATCTGCTGGGTCTATATCACGGTAGGCCAATTTTTCCTCCAGTCTTCAGAGTAGCAATCCAATACCACTTGAGCGGCGTGGCTATGTGTCTTTTGAGTCGCTCTTCGTATTCGATTTCGTACTGGGAGTAGCAGACTGGGCAGGTGTAACGGACTCTTCCAAGTCTTCTGAGGGCGGCCGTATCAACGATATACGCTTCTCCGCGGCATCTACAGATTGCCAAACAATCTTTCTGCCTAACATCTTCCATTGTCTCCTGAGCTTCCTTAGGAGTTTAGCTTCCTTTGCCGCGCCTAACTCTTCAGAATCTTTAGCCCAACTAGAAAGAATTTCAGGGATATCGGGTGGGTCTATCTCAGGGGACAATATCTGTGCCTCTGAGAATAACTATTCTAGTCTGCTTTGGTGATGGAGTCGAGGTGAGCACGAGCCACTACCCAGTGGTCTTCACAGAGGAAGTAGCGTTTTACCGAGACCTGTCGGGGACCTTGTGGTACCTTTCGGATCACTACTTCTTCGACCAGGAAGGTGCATATGACCGGATTGGGGCAGCCATCGTGAGAGCATTCGGCTTCTTCTGCTCACAGGCTAACGAGTGGTGAGGTTGTGCATCACATTGATGGATGCAAACAAAACAACTCCTCAGGGAATTTGTATGTTTTTCCTAGCAATGGTGAACATATAAGCTACCACGCTAGCTTTAAAAAGGGTGAGAAGGATCTGTTAGTCCCTAACCTGTGCTGACGGTTGTCTCTGATGGGTAGTCCTCAAACCGAGCGCTCTGCTTGAGTACGATTTCGGGGGGAGTCTTATGGATTGTCCGACCAGCGGCAACTACGGGGTCGCAGATAATCCGAATAACCTTGACCTCGTAGTCGTGGTGCTCCGCCAGATCGAGGTAGGGCTTCATCTCGCTAAGGCGAGTGTGGGTATTATCCACAACCACGAGAGGCTTGCCATCCTTTAGAAGCTTGCCACACTTGATTTTGGAGGCCCCGTGGGCTACGCCGAGCAGTTTGGGATTGAAGCGATACTTTCCTTTTTGCATAAAGAAGTGGTCTGCGGAGCAGACCGGGGCTGTGGGGAAATGCTTCGTAGCGTAGGAGCTCTTTCCGGAGCCTGAGCAACCCCTCAGGATTACTAGGGTTTTGGTTGTCGCGCCTTCTTCCGGGGCTTTTGTTGCTTGGTCCTTGAGGTATAGGTCCAGAACCTCGCGGACAACGCTTCCAATGGGCCGGCGCTCTTCGAATGCTCTGACCCGGAGTGCCTCGTACTGGCTCTCCTCGATGGCGGCGAAAAGGGTCACTGGACTGTCGAGCTTCTCGCTATCTTTTATATTTTCCATCCTTCTTCCTCTTCTTCTTTTTCTTTCCAACGTTTAGCACTCTATCGAGCAACTGTTCTGGGTCAGTCATCCCGAACTTTACGAAGAGTTCCTCGCACTCTCGGACAATTCTCCCAACCTCAGGGCCTTCCTCGAATCCTCTTGCCAGGACGTGACGTCCTTGAACAATAGTTTTGCCTGGCCCGTTAAGGGTCAGGCGATCTAGGTGCTGATACCAGCTGGCATTCCTCTGGCCTTTGTCAGCCCAGGAAACCATTCCGGTAAGCCACATCTCGCATCCTTGCTTAGCCCTTTTCCTATAGGCTCCATCCTTCCAGTCTCTGGAGAGGAGTGGCCCCATATGGAACTTGACTAGCCTGGGGACGCGGTCAAGGATTTCCCTGTTGTCGGTGATCCTCTCCAGGAATCTCCTGGCAGGCGCCTCACCGGACTCGTCGTGGCCATAGGCTACTAGACGAGACTGCTTCTTTGGGACTCCCTTCTCCCAGTGATGGAGTCTCTTTGGCTCTGTCCTGTAGAAGGTATGAGTCTTCTTCCCTACGTCGTGGAGGAGGCAGCTCAGCATATAGGTGAGCCTATCCTCTTGGGGGATCATCTCCCGGAGCCCCGCGGCCCTGTCGATAACCTCGAGGAGATGGAACTCTACGTCTCCCTCGGGATGATGCCCCTTGTCCTGGGGGATGCCCCAGAGGTCATCTAGCTCGGGCCAGTGCTTCAGCCAGCCAGTCTCCTTGAGGAATTGGATTCCCAGGGAGGGGAATTGACCCCTCAAAAGGAGCTTCTTTAGTTCCTCAAATACCCGCTCCGACGGGAGGGTGTCATAGTACTCCCAGAGCCTCTTGCAGAGCCTGATGGTCTCTTTAGGGGCACTGAGGCCCATCCTGGCACAGAACTGGGCGCCCCTAAGGACTCGGAGTGGATCCTCCACGAAAGTCTCAGGATCTACGACCTTGAGAACCCTCAGTTTCAGGTCTTCGAGTCCCCCAAATGGGTCGATGAGCTTGCCTGAGAGGGCCTCGATTGCCATTGCATTGATGGTGAAGTCCCTCCTCCGGAGGGCCTCCTCGATTCCGAGCTCGATATCGATCGAGGACTGGAAGTCCTTATGGCCCGGGCCCGTACTTCTATCCTTCCGCGGGAGGGAGAAGTCGTAGTCCAGTCCCTTGATCTTCCAGACACCAAAGGACTCACCTAGGAGGTCAACTGGGCCGTGCTTCTGGAGGGTCTTGAGGAACCTCTTTACTGGGAGCCCGTGTACCTCAATGTCAACGTCCTTGCAGGGAACGCCTAGCTTCATATCCCGGACGTATCCCCCAACATAGTAGGGAGTCCCGCCGGCTATGCCTAGGTCTGTGAGGATTTTCTCAAGCATCTTTCTTCTTCCTCTTCTTGGGGAGGGCCGTCCCAATTCCTGACGGAGCGACGGTCATAAAGACCTGGCGTATGATCTTCTTCAGGCGCTCGACCTCGCTTCTAGCTCTAGCTAGTTTCTCTTCTGCCCTTGCGGCACGAAAGAATTCTCTCTCGGCGCGATCTTCTATATCACGGAAGGCAAACTGAAGCTTATGGGCAGTGCCTCTCCAGTTATCCATTACTCTTCTTCGCCAGCGCGGCTTCAATACGGCGCCCCCAGCGGTGCTCCGTTATGCGGGAATCCTCGTGCAACTCTTCCAGCAACTCCCCGAGCAGTGCCCGGAAACTATCGAGCTCGTCGGCGGCATCGGTGGCCAGTACGCAGTGAAAGCAGTCCTCGATCTTTGTGCCTCGGCGGGTATGCTTGCGTACGTCCTCTCGTAGTCTGTCTACGGTATTACTCATCCTCTTCCTCTCCTAGGAGTTCTGTGCACTTCTCTCCGTAGGGACACCACTCTGCACAGCCTTCGTCCAGCTTAGGGTTCTTCAGTCTGTACCCACACTTTGGACACTTCCTTTGTGAGTCATCCTTGAAGAATTCAATTTCCTCCCCGCAGGCCGGGCAGGGAAGATTGAAGATATCGCTGGGCAGCCAGTATTGGGTATTCTGTCCTGGGCACCTCATTCGTCGTCTTCATCCCTCTCAATGATCCCGAAGAGGACAAAGAGTAGGGTAGCTACGACTATTAGGAGTGTGAGTACAGTGAAGATCATCACTCCTCCTTGAGGGCCTCGTCGATGCGGTCAAGCATCTCTTGCTCGTCCATCTCGCTCATCCGCGCGATGTCGTCCCAGTCCTTCACGAATTCCCGGCAGTCTCTTACGAGCTCCCGGAGCCCTTTTGCTTCCTCGCGAAGCTTGGCTACCTTATTCAGCGCTACGATTAGTGCCCCGGGGTGTCCATGCCTATGGACTAGAGCCTTAGGCTCGAGTGCTGCAATTCGGTCTTCGAAGTCGTTATCAATCATCTTCCATCTCCGCGTCTAGCTGTTTGATGCACTCGGCCGTGGCAGGCTCTGAGATGAGCGCTCTTGCTTTCTCTAGATCTGCTTCGTCTGGGGGAGTCCATCCATCGACAGCGTGGCGTAGCCTGGAGGCTTCCCTTGCTGGGGTGCTTTCCTCTGTCTCTAGCATCGTTATGGTTTTCCCCATTACGAGCTTGAGGTGAGCGATCTCTTTCTCTAGATCGTGGACTTCTTCCTTGAGGCCCCAGATCTCGTCTTGGTCGCGGCGATGTACGTCTTCTGCTATTTTGTCTGGATCCCAGCTACTCATTATGCTTTCTTTCTGTATACCTGGCTGGCCTTGCCGGCAAAGTTGGCGATCTTCTGTGCGAGGTGATGGCCGTTGGTGGAAATCTTCCCGGCGTGCTCGAGGGTTTCGAAGAACAGGGCAGCTTCGTATACCCGGTTCGTGATCTCTGCCTCAATCTCTTCCTCGGTCATTTCTTTGACCTCTTCGACAGTCCAGTCTCGCATCAGAATGCCTCCCAGGACTTGATGATACTCTCTAGTCGCCTTATGTGCTCGGCGGAGAGATGATTGAAGCTTACCTGGAGTGTTCTGATCGACTCCTCAATCAGAACTTTCCTCTGCTGGCAGGGTGTCACCAGGATCTTCTTTGTGCTCTCTTCTGTCTTTGCTGTCATCTAGTATCTCCACCTCTGTGACTGGGAACCAGCATATTCTGTCTGTCCCGACCTTCATCCCGACATCTTTATGTCTGATGCCGGCGACGAAAAAGGTTTCATCTGTGGGTCTGTTCCTAACCTTCATCCCCATCTTAAAGCGATCGGAGGGACGGGAGACCTTCTCCTCGTCTACCTTGGTGAGGGGCCTTCCCGAGCTTGTTTCTGACCATCCGTCTGGCATATTATTCTCCGTGCGCCTTGATATGGCGTGATCCGGCGAAGAAGATTTTGTAGGGCCCGATCTCGTCTGGCAGGAAGTCTAGACCCGGGTGGCACAAGGCCGTAGTGAAGATGGTGATGCTGCTGTCTTTGTGGTGGGGCTCAACGCAAACCACGCCGCAGTATCCCATCACAAGGTCTGATACTGCATCGCAGGCGTCCCTGAGGGTGAAGGTCTTCCCCGTCTCGGTGAATGGAACTGTCATCTTCTTTTCTCTCCAGTCTCTTCTTTTAGATGCTAAGCGCCGATCAGTTGCTCCTCGATTTCCCTTAGTTGCTCCCGACAGGTATGAACCTGATGCTCAAGTGGATCGAGCGTGCCAGGAGCGAACTCTTCGATGAGTTCTTGGACTCTTGGCTGGCTAAGGAATTCTTCCCTCTCTTGAATGAGGGATCTCAGAGTAGCTGCGGTGCGAGAGAGATGCTCTTTGTCTTGGGGCACGGTGGGCATCATTGCTCCTCCTACATCTAATTGTAGGTTATGACAAAGAACCTGTCATCTAGATACTCTTCGAGGATAGGCTTCACCTCATCCCATCGAAGGGTTCCAGCTCCACAACCGGGGCGGACTAGCACAACCTTCTCCCAACCGTGCTGATTTGCTAGGGCGGCTAGCCTCATTGCTGACTCTCGGATGAGTACTGGGTCGGCTTTGAGGGCCCATCCGGGTACGAAGTCGCCGGGCTTGAACCTCTTGGCCATATGCCAGACTACGTCAAGCCTAGATTTGATGTGCATCCCGGTACGCTTTACGGGGAATGCTACTAGGCTAGGGTTAGTCCTTATGCTGTGGCGGATGATCTGGGTGACATTCCCAAAGGACTTGATCTTCTGGCCGAGCTCCTTGGCAACACCGGGGTAGGCTCTCTTAGCCTCCAGGGCACAGCCCTTACCCATAATGCTCTCACTGGCCTTGTTCAGTGCCCCATTGGTGGTAATACAGATGGCGTCGGGGACTCCGATGTACGGCTTGTAGGTCTGGGGTTCGAAGAGGTTGCCTCTGAGTTCCTTCACGGTACCTCCTGACACACCCGAGACCGGGATTTTGCAAGTCCCGGGCAGGGGTACAGATCGAATTCACTAGAATCAAGAATACATTCTAGCCATTCGACATCTACTATGTAGCACTTGTAGTGGCCGGCGAGGAGGGTTCTTCTCTCTTGGTCTAGCAACCCAGCATAGACCTCGTCGATACACTCCTGCCGTGGCACAGTACCCCAGAATCGGCCTAGCTCGTGGTGATCACAGACTCTTTCTGCCAGTTCTATGCCTGGGTTTGGCTGTATTACTACTGGCTGAGAGGGAACGTGGCCGAGAAGAGCAAATAGCATGATAGCTAGGGCTTCTACCATTGTCCTGCCTTTTCCTTGACCCAGTCCACTAGGTCCTGGCCGTCGAGATTAGTTCCGGTGGCGTTAAGGGTTAGAACTCCACTGCAATTCTCTGTGATGACCTCCGCGCTACTAAAGACCGATACGACAATGAAGACATCTCCGTTGGGAGTCTTCTGGTTGAGCATCTGTGTCTTGAGGTGCTTGTGGCCCAGCCAATCTAGGGTTTCAAGGATGATCTTCTTCTTCCTTTCGACCCGCTTTTCCTTCATCTCGCTGGGCTTTGTCCTAACGATCTTGATCATATCCTTCCCTCCCACTCCTCACACGTACCAGTCCTGTGGACTATGTGGGGGAAGGTTGTCTCAACGTGGCACCTCCCAACACTCTGTTGTCCTCGGGTGGCCTTCCAGAACCTGCAGCGGTGGCATCTTGTGGCTTGGATCCTCTGCCAGACGACGAATCCAAAGATGAGGAGCATAAGTCCTGCAGCTATCGCGATGTATGTCATCAGTCTTTTCCCTCGATCTTGTCTGCCAAAACACGCAGATTTATAGCCAATTTTTTCCGATCCTCATTAGCGACGAGGAACGAGAGGACAGGGTGGGGTGAGCCAGATCTGAATGCCTGGTTGTCGCTCTCTCCGAACCGGAGGATTATCCCCTCCGCCTTGTAGCGTATTTGGGCTTTACACCAGCCGAGGAGATCTACCTTGATATTCCTCTTCTGGGATTTCTTATCCTTGCCTAGCTTGATCTTCCTATTAGGGACTCCAAATTCTGACATCTTGGACTCCTTGGGTAGCTTCTGGATGGGGGATGGAGCTGTCTCCTGAGGTTCTAGGAGGGGCTTATCTACACGGCGGAGCCTGTCCAGATCGATCCATCCCTTCCAAGGGGAGAGATAGACTCCTGCCGCGGATTCTGCTGCCGGGAATACAATGAATGCCTCGTCGACGTCGAGGTTTGTGAGTTCTCCCATACGGCCGGTATGCTCCTTGGTCGCTTTGATGAGCTCGACGTAGCACCCTTCGTTGAGGGGATAAAGGGGCTCGAGGTGTTCGGATTTGAACCAGTAAAAGCTGCCATCGTCGAGGTAAACATGGATCTTCTTGGAGAAGTTCCCTCCGTAAGCAATAGTTCCTTCGTGCCCGGCAAGGAGGGAAGGTGGGACAACCCGGACTTCCATCTCTGGTTTTGCCTCTTCTAGCTTCAATTTGCCCTCTTCTTTTACCTCTGGCCGATTTGCCCTATTTCTCTAGTCACGGTGAGGGAGAAGTAATCTCGATGGGTTATTG
>Ga0255052_10000400_pt1 | contig 35414 bp, 36 predicted proteins | sample JV7_2_21_MG_FD_188632 | JGI IMG/M metagenome (GOLD analysis project Ga0255052, IMG submission 188632) | Seawater microbial communities from Jervis Inlet, British Columbia, Canada - JV7_2_21 | ecosystem: Environmental > Aquatic > Marine > Inlet | place: Canada: British Columbia | collected...
GGGAGCTGGCGGCAGGGCTCCGCTACACAGAGGATGAGCGCGAGTTCATCAATCTCGAGTCCCGCTTTCTCAATGTCGAGCTCTCCGATCCGACCGCGCTCGCGACGTTCGACGCGATCCTGAACGATTTCACAGTCAACCAACATGGTGCTTTAACCAATGGCAGGGACACGTTCAGTGAGGTGACGCCAATGATCAGTCTCACACGCACGCTCGAGTCGGGTGAGTGGCTGGACAGTGGCATATTCTACCTGCGCTACGCCGAGGGATTCCTCACGGGTGCCTTTAACACAGAAATCAACCTCCAGAGGGATCCGCGGCTTGAACCGCTGCAGTCCTATGGCCCCGAACACGTGGACAACTACGAGGTCGGCTTCAAGGGGACCTTCGCCGGCGGCCGTTTGAGATTGAATACGGCGGTCTTTTACATGGACTACACCGACAAGCAAGACGTCATCGTCATCGACAACACCGGTAGTCGGTTTATCACAAATCCCAATGTCTCTGAATTCCGGGTCGTAACGAATGTCTCAGCGGTCGAGATCTACGGGGTCGAGCTGGAGCTGCGCGCTCAACCCTGGGCTGGGGGCTTACTCTCATTAGACCTCGGTTATTTGCGTAACGAATATGGTGACTACGATTCCCTGGATGATGACCTGAACCTGGTTGACCGCTCCAGATTGGCTATCAGCGATCTCAGCCCCGACTGGACAGTAAACTCGAAGATCGAGCACAGGTTTACGCTCGCCAGCGGATCAACGCTCACACCGATGCTTGGCGTCTACTGGCAGTCGGAGTACGAGTGGCTGAGCGGCCTGGATCGCGACTCCCCTCCGTCCTTCTGCTTCCAGGGCGACAATGCTAAATGGCGAACCCGGCTCACGTACGAACCGGCGGCGGGCAACTACCAGGCTTCGCTTTACGGCAACAACGTCTCTGATGAACTCATCTATGAGCATTGCCGCGTGTTCAACGGCCTCTATCTCTATCGGTATGCGCAGCCAGCGTCGTGGGGTATTGAATTTTCAGCCCGCTGGGGCGGCTGAGCGCCAAACTGGCTATGCGTCCCTCGGTTTGTTATGCCAAATTGAAGGCATAGCGGTCAGGCGATACGCAGCAGCTTCAACAGGTTGCCTCCGAGGATAGCCTCTTTATCGGCATCGCTGAGATACGAGGCCTTGAGTATGAGGTCAAGCGTGTCGGGCCAGTTGAAAGGTATGTCCGTACCGTAGACGACCTGGCCGGCTCCCATGACAGCGACCAGGTGTCGCAGGCCTTCATCATTGAAGACCATTGAGTCGGCCAGGATCTGGTTCTTCAGGTATTCGTGGGGGCGCTTCTGGTTGGCGCAGTCGGCGTCTGGCCGGACGTCGCACGCAACCTCGGTACGACCGAGATAAGAGGGCAGGTAGCCGCCGGCATGTGCTGCGCAGACCTTCAAGCCCGGGAAGCGGTCCAGCGTTCCATCGAAAATAAGACGCGACAGGAACATCGTCGTCTCGAGCGGGTTGCCGATGATGTTGGCAAGTGCTCCGCGTCCGTCGAATACCCCTTCCCTGGCGATGTTCTTGGAGTTATCGGGATGCATGAAAACTGGAACGTCCAACTCCTCGGCCTTGGCCCAGAACGGGTCAAAGCGTGATGAAGAAGGTACCGTGCCGTTGACATGGCCACCGATGGAAGCACCGCGATGCCCCAGTTTCGTGACGGCATATTCGAGTTGCTCGGCGGCCAGTTCCGGGTGTTGTAGCGACACCGTACTCAGAGCCACGAAACGATCGGGGTATTTCGCACACCATTCAGCAAGGCCTTCGTCCTGGACCCTTGTAATGCGCCGCGCCAGATCCGGGTCGGCCTTGTACCAAAAGTACTGATTCACACTGAGTACCTGGATGTCGATGCCTCGTTCATCGATCGATTCCAGTCGATGTGGTCCTAGCAACCGTATCTTGCCGACCTTCATCTCCAGCGGCGTACCGCTGACTACTTTTTCGACTGCCGGAATGCCGCAGTGCGCATGTATGTCGACAACCTTCACGCGACGACCGCCGATAGATATCTCGCGCCGCACAGCCTGCGCCACGGAATTCGCATACGGGCCCAGCACAAGTCCCATGGCGCCTGCATAGGCTACGGTCTTCAAAAAATCTCTGCGGTCAGGCATGAATCACTCTCCCTTTGTAATGCGTGAAATGTCGAGACCTCTTCCGGCATTTGATCCGATTGACAGGCGCCGGATCAAGTGATCTACTGCAAACGTTTGCATGAACCGATTATATCCGAATAAGAACGCTTTTGTGCGAGTGACACGTCTATTAACTATTCCGAGTTTGCTCCTCGCGGGATTACTACCTGGAGCCAGCAATGCGGACGAGCCACTCTCGCAGCCGGAGTATGAGGTCATCCTGGAAGAGGATGTGGCGCTTCCGGTACGTGATGGCACGGTCCTTCGGGCCGACGTATATCGTCCCGATGTCCGACGTGGCGATATCGGCAATAAGAAATTTCCTGTGCTCATCAGTCTGAGCGCGTATCAGAAAAACCTCGATCGAATCCTTCCGCATGTCAGGCCGTTTACCCATGTCGAGAGGCCGGAGCCTGACTGGTGGGTGCCGCGGGGTTATGTTCTGGTTTTCGTTGATACTCGCGGCACCGGAGAATCACCGGGCAAGGCCGATATCTGGTCGACGCAGGAGTGACAAGCACTTTTTTATGACGTGCTCTGAGCGTCGATTCGACCGATTGACGATACTGGACATATGAAGGAGATCTGAAGGATGGCCATTCCACAACTGCTGGTGCATGACAAACGAGACAATGTCGGCGTCGTCGTCGTCGAGAATCTCATGGCCGGTGATGAAATGCTCTGTGTCGTGACCGAGGACGATTCCGACTTTAGGCTTGCGGCAAAGGAGGACGTACCGATTGGCCACAAAATTGCCCTGGTCAGTATCGAGCAGGGAGAGACGGTCATCAAATATGGTGAAGACATCGGTCAGGTCATCGCCCCGGTGGCAAAGGGCGAACATGTTCACGTTCACAACCTCAAAACAAAGCGCTGGTGAAGGAGCAAACTGCGATGTCGATACAGACTACTTTTACGGGCTACCGGCGCGAGAACGGCAGAGTCGGTGTGCGCAACTACGTGGCAATCCTGCCGCTGGATGACATTTCGAACGCCGCCTGCGAAGGAGTCGCCAGTAACATCAAGGGCACAATTGCGCTACCGCATGCCTATGGCCGTCTCCAGTTCGGCGAGGACCTGGACTTGCATTTCCGAACGATGATCGGGACCGGATCGAATCCCAATGTCGCGGCATGCGTGGTGATCGGCATAGAGCCGGGCTGGACGCAGAAAGTCGTCGATGGCATTGCGGAGACCGGCAAGCCGGTGGCCGGCTTCGCCATTGAGAAGCATGGAGACATCGCCACGATTGCCGAGGCGTCGCGCAAAGCAAAAGAGTTCGTGCACTGGGCGACTGAACGGCAGCGCGAGGAGTGCGATATTTCGGATCTCTGGATTTCCACCAAGTGTGGTGAGTCCGATACGACTTCGGGCATCGGATCCAATCCGACCGTGGGAAACATGTATGACAAGCTGATTCCGAAGGGGATCTGCGGCGTTTTCGGCGAAACCTCGGAAATCACAGGTGCCGAGCATCTGTGCAAGCAGCGGGCTGCTACTCCGGAAGTCGGCGAGGAATTTATGAAAACCTTCCAGGCCTACCAGGACGAAGTCATCGAAGCTCACAAGACGACCGACCTTTCGGATAGTCAGCCGACAAAGGGAAACATCGAAGGCGGTCTGTCCACGATCGAAGAGAAGGCATTCGGCAATCTCGAGAAGATCGGCAAACAGGTTTCATATATTGATGTCCTCGGTCCGTCCGAGGAGCCCGCCAGGGGATCGGGGCTCTATTTCATGGATTCGTCTTCGGCAGCGGCTGAATGCGTAACCCTGATGGCAGCCGGAGGATTCGTCGTTCACGCATTTCCCACAGGCCAGGGAAACATCATCGGCAATCCGATATTGCCGGTTATCAAAATTACCGCAAACCCGCGCACGATGCGCACCATGTCCGAACATATCGACGTGGATGTGACCGGGATACTCACACGTGAGCTGACGATGGACCAGGCCGGCGACAAGCTGATCGACATGATTATCAAGACCGCGAACGGACGCATGACCGCGGCGGAAGCCCTGGGCCATGTCGAATTCGTGATGACCAAGCTGTACCGCAGCGCCTAGAGAAACCGCACGGCGTTAGCCGTCATGCCCGCGGTTAAGGCCGTCCAGGCTCCATTCACTGACCGGGCTTGCGCTGAAATCGGGCTTGCCCAGTGCGGGATGAGAGAGCAGGTAGATACCCGAGTCTGCCATTGCCCAAATCAGCCTGCGATCCCACTCGACCATCAATCCGTCGCCAATCCTGTTGAAACTTCCGGGACGATCCAGGGAACCACCGCTCGGTGGTATGAAGTGACCATCCATCTTTGGTCTCGCGGGTTCGGAGAAATCCATGAACTGGAAACCCGCATTGAACGCACCATAACCGATGAAGGATGCATGGCGCTTGCCGGGTGCCTTCAAGTGCGGTGGATTGTGTGTGCCGTAACGTCCACGCTTGTCACAGAAGTCATCGTAGGGTGCGTTTGCTGGCGGTACCCATCGGCCGAACTTGGCGATTGGCCGGGGATTCTCGATATCGCCGATATCCAGTACGTAGTTGTCGTGAAATGGTTCGTTGCAGTCCGGATTCAGCGTTTCTGCGGAGCCAACAACAATGCCACGGTCAAGCCAGCTCACATCTGCGGTGTGAAATGGAATCGCTCCGGGCAGGTATTCGGGCCGCCACTGGCTGACGAGCTTCGGCTCGGCCGGATTGGATACATCGTGTACCGTGATTCCAAAGGAACCGTAGGAGCAATATGCGTACTTGCCGCCGTCCTCTACTTTTCTGGGTACATAAAAGGCGCCGTGCGCTGCCGTAAACGAAGACTGATCACCAAACTCACGCCACTTCCGGTAAGCCCTCATCTCACCCGCGCGCTGTCCCGGGAACCACCAGTTCGAGACGAACTTCGGCTTTTCCGGATCGGCCACGTCAATAATCTGCAGGCAATTCGTATAGAGACGGACCGGACTCTCCATGTGGATGAAACTGTTGTCGGGAGAGGCGTCGAGGTAAGCATAGCGACCCCCGTCGTAGTAATTGCGGTGCGTACCGCCCCCGGTTTGTACCGCTCGGGTCGGATCGCCCTGGTCGCAGCTCCACATGGACAGCAGTTTGATATCTTCCGGGTTGCTGGCGTCGTATATGCGCACGCCGCGGAGACCGGCATGGTATCTCGAATTATCGATCAGGCGCGGATCACCGTATTTTCCGTTCGGTGCTTCCGGCGTTGCCGAGGTGGGTCGCGGCGATGCGCCAGTCATCAATATCCACTTCCTGATCTTTTGGTTATAAGCCAGTTGCAGCTGTGAGCCCGACCAGGCGCCATCGTTGATCAATTCCGGGTGCAGCGCATCACTGATATCCCAGACCTTGCCGTTATTGAACAGCAGACGACGCCTGCCGATAGCCATCATCTGTGACTTGCCGCCAAGACCCCATGCGGTTTCGAGTTGCAGGTGCACTTCACAATTATCGACATAGCTTGCCGGATCGAGGTAGTCCAGACTGCCCTGATGCGGGTGCGGATGATTGTTAGCCAGTGTCAGGCGGGAGGCTGTACCGCCTATCGCCATTCCGCCCAGCATTGCAACTCCACAACGCAATACCTGACGTCTTGCCAGTTTTTTCATTTTCATTCTTCCTTTCTGGTCAGTTTTTCCAAATCTGAACTTGCTGTGGACGAATTAGCGAGATGCTATTGCAGTCGAGTTTCGGATCACCAGTCGCGGCTGCATTCTGAGTACGACAGGCGCCGTAGTCTCGCCGCCAACCATCTCCAGCAAAGTCTTTGTCGCTTGCGACCCCATTTCGTATTTTGGCACCTGTACTGTTGTAAGAGCGGGACTCATGCGCTCGAGGAACAGGATATCGTCGTATCCGGTGATTGATATGTTTTCCGGGACCAGCAGGCCCATTTCGTTCATGGCTTCCATGCAGCCGAGGGCGAGAAGATCGTTACCGGCGACCACCGCCGTAAAACTGTTGTCGGCGGCCAGCATCTTTCGAAATGCCCGACGGCCTTCCTCGATCGTAAATTTCTTTGTAGTTTCAACGAGGTCCGTTGGCAGATTGTGAATGCGGAGGTACTCCGTAAACGCTTTTGCCCGTTGATAACCGGTCGAAGTGTGCTGCGGACCGGCGACGTGTGCGATTCGGGTGTGTTTCAGGCTGATCAGGTGATCGAGCACCGATCGAATACCGAAGTCCTCGTCGATGACGACCGCGTTGACGCCCTCGCGATCGACGTTGCGATTGACGAGTACGAACGGAATATCGTATTCGATACATTCCTCGACGATCGGATCCTCGCGCCGCGCCGTCAATATCAGCATGCCTTCGATCGATCGTCCCTGCATCATCCGAAGTGCGCTCCGTTCCTTCTCTTCTTCATCGTCCGTATTAGCGGTAATGACGGTGTAGCCGACAGCTTCGGCCGTATCCTGAATACCGCGGATGATTGGTGGGAAGACGGGATTCATCAGGTCCGGAATCAATACGCCAAATGCATAAGAGCGGTTCTGCTTTAGCGACGACGCGACGATATTCGGAAAGTAGCCGAGTTTCTTGGCCGCTCTTTCGACTTTCTTGACGACCGCGGGTGAGATCTTGTCGCGCTTATTCGGGCTCAGGGCTCGCGAGACGGTCGAATGATGGACGCCGACCAGGTCCGCGACGTCCCGGATCGTGACTTTTCTTTTTGGTTTTCGTGTCATCAGTTCACCTTTACGTCGCCATATTGCTCGGAGAGCAGCGAGCCGAAGTAGAACGTCTTTTGCAGGGCTTGTCGTTCCCGAAATCGGGCAAACCACCCGGCAACGTTATCGCAGTCGGACCAGAGCGTGTCCAAGCCGATGTCGTGCATGCGCATCATGACCGGCATGATGCAGATATCTGCAAGGCTGTAATCACCAAGCAGCCACGGGCCCCCTTTCTGCAACTGCGCCTCCATGCGCTCGACCGACATCCTCAGGCGTCCCTCCGCCTGCTTCATTTCCTCGTCGCTGTATCCGGTACGGCCCATCTTCAGGAAAAAGTCCTTGCGCAGTGGCTTCGATTCACCAAAGGCGATGAACTCTTCCTCGCTCATGCTCTGGAAATGCCGCAGGAACACCCCGTTGTAGGAGGGTATGCGAACGGCAGGCGCTGGCACCTCTTCGAAGAAGCGAAGCCACTCGCGCATGTGCGCGCGGCCGGCGGCTGTCTCGGGACTCAGCGGTACTTGCGGATACAACTCGTCCAGGTACTCGATGATGACTGAGGAATCGATGATAACTTCGTCGTCATGAATCAGCGTCGGCACGACGCCATTGGGGTTCAGATCCTTGTACTCCGGCGCCAATTGATCGCCTTTGAAGAGGTCGAGTTTTTTCTCCTCAAACGGTAGCTCCTTTTCCCACAGACAAATGCGCACTTTTTGACTGCAGGTAGATTGCGGCGCGTTGTAAAGGACCAATGACATAGGTGTTCAATTCAACAGGAGATTCGGAACCACGAGTGAAATCCATGGCACGAATGTAATCAGTAAGAGGACTGCCAGCAGAACGATCAGCCATGGGAACGTTGCCCTGATCGTTTCATCCAGGGACATATTCGCGATCCCCGCTGTCACGAAAAGATTCAGGCCCACGGGCGGCGTAACGAGACCGATCTGCATGTTGACAATCATCAGGATTCCCAAGTGAATCGGGTCGATACCCATATCCATCGCAATAGGAAACACGATGGGCGTGAGGATCAGCACGACTGATGTCGGTTCCATGAAATTGCCGGCGACCAGGAGCAAGACATTCAGTAACAGCAGGAACCCCCAGACCGGCAATCCGAGATCCACGAGAAACGTCGACGCGATTTGCGGAATCTGTTCAGTGGTCAGCAGGAACGCAAATGTGAACGCGTTGGCAATGATGAACATGAGCATGACTGTGATGCGGCTCGCCTCGATCAGCACCTCGGGCACATGCTTGATCGTGATGTCCTTGTACACATATACGGCGATGAAAAATGCGTACACGGCGGAGACTGCAGCGGCTTCGGTCGGCGTGAATATGCCCGCATAGATACCGCCGAGAATGATGACTACGAGCATCAGCCCCCAGATAGCTTCGCGGAAAGTCTTGACGACCTTGCGGAAGCTGGCGCGTTCCTGGCGGGGCATGTTCTGGCGTTTGGCGATGACCATCAGCGTCACCATCATCACCAGCGTCAGAATAATCCCCGGCAATACGCCTGCGATGAATAGCCTGCCGATCGAGGACTCTGTGATCGCACCATAAACGACCATCACCAGCGATGGCGGTATCAATATGCCGAGCGTGCCGGAATTGCAGACGACGCCGGCCGCAAACTTCTTGGTGTAGCCAGAAGCCACCATGCCTCCGATCATGACACTGCCGACCGCTACAACGGTCGCCGGCGCAGAGCCCGAGACTGCTGCAAAAAAGGCGCTCGCGAGCAGCGCCGCCATCGCAAGCCCGCCACGGAAATGACCGACAAGCGCGTTGGCGAAGTCGATCATGCGGCGTGCGACCCCGCCGGTTGTCATGAACGCGCCGGCAAGTATGAAAAACGGCACCGCCAACAATGGATACACATGCATCGTGTGGAAGAACTTCTGCGCATTCGACAACAGTGACTGGTCGCCGAACAACAGCATCGTCAGAAGACTTGCTAGCCCCAAGGACACGGCGACCGGCACGCCGATGAACAGCAAGGCCAAAAGCATTCCGAGCAGGAATAATGCCGTCACGACTGTTCGTCCATTAGCACTGCCGGGGGCGGCTCCGCGCCTTCACTGTCGTCATCGCCCTGCAGCAGATGCCAGCCTGCTTCGAGAAAGCGGTAAGCAAGCAGCGTGAAGCCGATCGGCATCGTTATCGTCAGAAGCCACTTCGGTGCAGGAATGTCTCTCGCCAGATTTCCGAGCGTAAGCAGCCGGTCCACGAATATTGCCGAGCCATACAACATCAATGCCGCGTAAACAAGGCAGGCGATGATGGCGATGATGTGAGCCGCGCGTTCCAGGCTCGCCGGTAATTTGCGGGTGAACAGGTCGACAGCAATATGCGTCTTCGTGCGAACGCCGTAGGACATGCCGAACAGCACCAGTGCGGCGAACGAATACGTTGTGGCCTCGAGCGACCAGACGATGCCGCTATTGAATACGTAGCGCAGTACGACCTGAATAAAGGTCAGCAGCGTCATGAAAGCCAGCAACGTGGCCAGGATGCCTTCTTCCAGACGGTTGATGACGTCCCTGAACCCCATGGCGCGTCCGCTTATTGCCGGGCTGCTTGCGCTGCTGCGATCAGGTCTGCGCCGATATTCCCTTCAAACTGCTCCCAGACGGGTCGCATGACTTGCTGCCAGTCGGCCAGCTCGCTGGCCGTTAGTGATACGACCTCCGATTGGCCCGATGCGATAACTTTGTCCTTGCCCTCCTGATTGATTTGCGAGGACTTTTCGTTCGCCCAGGCACTGACTTCGGCAACGATGGCGCTGAGTTCATCCCGAATGTCGTCAGGCAATCCGCTCCAGAACTCGGGATTCACCGTGACGAGGTAACCGAGGTAGCCGTGATTGGTCTCCATCAGATAATCCTGCACCTCGAAGAATTTGGATGAGTATATGTTGGACCAGGTATTCTCCTGCGCGTCTACCGCACCCGTCTGCAGCGCTTGATACACCTCACCGAAGGCCATTTTCTGCGGGTTACCGCCAATTGCCAGCACCTGCGCCTGTAATACGTCCGACTCCATGATTCGGAACTTCAGGCCTTTGGCGTCTTCCGGTGATCTCATTGCGACCGGGCCGCCGAACTGCTTCATGCCGTTATGCCAGAACGCGAGACCTTGCAAGCCTTTGTCGGCCATCGAATCGAGAAGCGCCGTACCCTCGGTACTGGCCTGAAATCTCTCGACAGTTGCCAGATCCGGAAACAGGAACGGCAAATCGAATATCTGAAATTTGTGCGTCAATCGATCCAGTTTCGACAGTGACACGGCAATCATCTGCACTTCTCCGAACGCCAGTGCGTCGAGTGAATCGTCATCACTCATCAATTGACCGGACGGATAAACCTCCACGACGACTCTGCCTGCCAATCTTTCCTCGACTACCTGCTTGAACCGTTCTGCGGCCTGTCCTTTCGGTGTTGCCGGCGCCGTGACATGCGGGAACTTGATCAGAATCGGTCCTTCATCGGCCTCTTTGCCGCATCCGGCAAAGAGAATGGTCAGGCCAAGTACAACGAACATATATATTTTGCTGCGATACATCATTTCTTCCTGACCCCCATCAGTATTTATTGGCGATGAACAGATCCTGCGCCGGGAATAGCGTTATGACTTTGCAGCCATCAGGCGTAACGACAACCTCTTCTTCGATCCGCGCCGCCCCGTTTCCGTCTGCCGCCGGGCAATAGGTCTCGAGTGCGAAAACCATGCCTTCCTCGAGCTCGAACGGGTTATCGAACGAAACCAGCCGGCTGATGATCGGCCGTTCGTGCAGTGCCAATCCCAGGCCGTGCCCGAATTGCAGACCGAAAGCTTCCATCTCGTCGGCAAACCCGAATTCGGTGGCTTTTGGCCACAGCGCTGCGATCTTGTCTGTAGTCAGTCCGGGCTTGACCAGATCGATCGCGATGTCGATCCATTCGCGCGATTGTTTGTAGGCATCTTCCTGCGCCGGTGTGGAAAGCCCCACATTGAGCGTGCGGTAGTAGCAGGTCCGGTAGCCCATATAAGACTGGATGACATCGAAGAACGCCTGGTCGCCGGGGCGATACATGCGGTCCGTGAAGTTATGCGGATGCGGCGAACAACGCTCGCCCGATACGGCATTGATGGCCTCGACATCGTCGGAGCCGTTGTCGTAAAGGAACTTGTTTGCCAATGCGACCATCTCATTCTCGCGTGCACCCGGTTTCAGCTGTTCGGCGATTTCCTGGTAACAGCCATCAACAATCGCCGCCGACATATTCAACAAGATTATCTCATCCATGCTTTTTATCTGACGAGCGTCGAGAAATACTTGCTGCGCGTCGCGAACATCCAGTCCTTCTTCCTGCAACGCGAACAGCATCGGCGGTTCGACAATGTCCACGCCGACCGGCATGTCAGCGACGCCTTCGACTTTCAACAGATCGTGGATCTCACGCGCGGCGTCCTTGAACAGGTTGGCTTCTTTGGGGACGGAACCACGCAGGCCGAGCATGCCGGCTTTGCAATGGTCCGTCTTGAGCCAGGGCGCGTATAGACGATGATGAGCCGCGGCCGAACCGAAGTCCCAAAGATAGGGATTCGAATTTCCGGTAAATAGTGCATAGCGGCAAACCTTGTCGCGGCTCCACTCACCGATCACGCTACTCGTCAGGTAGCGAATATTGTTGTTGTCGAAGCAGAGCAGTGAGCCGAGATCCGAATTCTCGAGCGCCTTCTGCGATCGGGCGATGCGGTATTTGTGCAGGCGCCTGAAGTCGACACGTTCCTCGAAATCGACGTTCATGCGCCCGGGCGCCCCGATCGGGCGATCCCAGTTCCAGTTGGGTTCGATGTCCTCGGGAGTAATGACGACAGGTTCTGTAGATTGGAGGTCCGACATGATCTTATCTGCTCGCTCTGTTTATCGGTTGCACAGTGTAGCTTGCCAGTTTACATTGGCTGCACACGTATGCACAATACTCATACAAATGTGCACAGGCGCAACCGTCGGCAAACTCGGGAGAATCTAGCCTTGGCAACGAAAAATATGAAGAAACAAAGGCTTGGCTGGATCGGCGCCGGTCGTATGGGCTTTCCAATGGCCGATCGCCTTGCGCAAGCCGGCTGTGATATCACGATCTGGAATCGAACACGAGCCAAGGCGGTGCCTCTCGAAGAACACGGTGGCAAGGTGGCCGACGATCTGACCCAGCTGGCCGATAGAGACATCGTCTTTTCGATGGTGGCGACGCAGGACGATTTGAAAAACGTGCTGTTCGGTGAAGGGGGCGTGCTGACCGGCGATTCCGCACCGAGAATCGTCGTCGACAGTTCCACGATTTCTGCCGAGGTGTCGGCCGAAATTCGCCAACGACTTGCCGCAAGGGGGACGGAGTACATTGCAGCGCCGGTCAGCGGAAATGGCAAATGCGTAAAAGCGGGCAAGCTGAGTATCGTCGCATCGGGCCCCGAAGAAGTGTTCGAAGAGGTTAGTGCGTTTCTGCAAGTGATCGGCGGGCTCGGTGCTACCTATGTAGGGGAGGGCGAGTTATCCCGCATCGTGAAGATCTGCCACAACGTGTTTCTTGGTGTCGTAACGCAATCCCTGTCGGAACTGACGGTACTCGCACAGAAGGCGGGGGTGCCGCGGCATGCGTTTCTCGACTTTATGAACAAGAGTGTCATGGGCTCTGTATTCAGCCGTTACAAGACGCCCGGCTGGGTCAATCTCGACTGGTCGGTCACATTTACGCCCGAACTCATGCGCAAGGACATGGACCTGGGATTGGGGCTCGGCCGCAAGCACGAAGTGCCGATGCTGACCGCGGCGGTCGCGCGGGATGTCATGCAGGCATCGATGGGCCGCGGCAATCGCGAGACCGTTGATTTCAGCATCGTACTCGAGCACATGGCGGAAAATTCGGGGTTGAAACTCGAATCCGAAAATATTGACGTACCCAGCGGCCTGGAGACAGACTGAGCACGATATGCCGACCTATACTTACGAGACGATTCCGAACGATGTCGCCGAGGAACCGCAGCGCTTCGAGGTATTCCAGGGAATGAATGACGAGCCGCTGAAGCACGATCCGGAAAGCGGCGCACCCGTTCGCAAGATCATCACGGGTGGTATCGGCGTGAAGCTCGGCGTGCTCAAACGCAGCACGGTCGTAGACAAGAAAAGTCCGGCGGCAACCGCCTGCGGCTGCGCGACCGGTCGTCCGCACCGCCACTAAGCAACAAAGATAATACCTACATGCTGTCTTCGGCAGCAACGGCGCTGGCCGGCGCGGACCCTCTGAACTCGTCCGCACTCGCATCGACTTTCACGGTGAAAAACTGATCCTTGAGCTTGCAGTCCGTGCAATACAAGGAGAAGTCACCTTCCGAATCAGGCGCCTGCCATTCAATACTGCCGGTGCTGCGCCCGGGTATCGTCATGTCATCTATCCCTAAGTTGTCACTCTTGAACGTGTGCGGCGAAATGCTCGAGTTCTTGATGACAAGTTGCACGCCGGTACCGGGCCGAGTGCTGAATTCATCGGGCAGGAATCGGCCACGCTTTGCAAGGGTGCGTGCGACCTGCAGGCCACCAAGGCGGCCGAGGTAGGCGGCAACGGCCTTGATCTGATCATCCGTTATCGAATTCTTGATGATTATCATTTCATTATTGGCATCGATGGTGGCCCGAATTGTGGCCTCAGTTGCGCCGCGAATGAACGGACCAACGCCGAGATCGCCCTCGGCATATTCGCCATGACAGGTCTTGCAACCGACTCCGGCGATTGTATTGAACACTCTGGCCCCTTCGGCAAGCGTGGCATCGTCATTGGCCTGCACCGTGCCCAACGACAAAAATATCGTTACGCACAAAGGGATCGTTGCCCATCGCACAGGTGATGCTACGGTTTTCATACGGAGAACTTCCCTGTTATGTGATTAAAATTCACCGGCCATGATCTTTCTTTTCAGCTCCAGCGCACTTCCATGTAGACCGTTCATGTCGGACAAGTTCTCGCCGGGCGCATTCCAGCCCTCAGGGTATGAAACGAATGCACCTGAGTGGGTGCTGCCGCCGTTCGGTAATGGGATTCGTGCAGATACTTCCTTGAGATCGAGATCGAAAACGACAATTTCGAAACTGGCATTGCAACTTATCCAAATCTCATTGGCTTCGGGATCGGGATGTAGCGTGCCGTGGTCACCTCGAATACAGCCAGTGTAAAACTGATTCATTGCCCGCGCACCCGGCACCTCCATCGTCGAGGTATCGACCATTCCCAACATCTTGCCGCGGTTATGCGACTCTTCGCCTTTGCCGATGGTATAGATATACCGGTCGTCCCAGCCGAAGTGATTGCCGTAAGGCCCGTCCACGCCAGCGCGTTGTTCAGTGACAACCTCTTGTTCCTCGAGGTCCACCTTCATAATGATGCTGTTACGCGAGCCGGTAATGTACGCATGCTTTTGATCAGTGGTGAAATTCACCCATACCGGTGCGCTGTCCGGAACCTTAATCCACTTCTTGACCTTCCAGTTTTCCGGATCGACGATCCAGATCGGATTGTCCGAGAGGTGTTTACGCATTTCGAAGTCGCGATAACGGCCTGTGCCGATGATCATGTCGCCATTGGGTGAGGCGAAATACAAATATCCTTCGCTGCCCTGTTCCTGGTGAGAAATGCTGCCCGCGGCACGGTTGTCATCTCCCGGGTTGAGCACGAACATCGGTTGCGACCAGCCATACAGAATGACGCGCTGTTCGCCGGATGGCGTGACGTACGACTTCGCATGGTGCGCCTGACCCTGCAATTTAATCACCTTGTCAATCTTCAGCGTCCTGGAATTGATTACCAGGTAACGGCCGGCATTCTCACCCATGGTCATAAATGAACCTTCGCCCGTCGGCAGATAGATCCACTGACCATCGGGTGACACGCCCAGTCCATGCGGCTCGAAGACATTCTTCCATCCCCACCCGAGCACATCGTAAGTCTGGCTGGCAACAACCTCGCGGGTATCCGCATCGATGATCGCGAGTCCGGGCAGCGTGACACCGCTAAGCAGCCCGCCATAACCCGGGCCTTCGGTCGTCATGAATACCAGCGGATGTTCTTCCGCATCCCAGGCATCGGGGCCGCTCGAATCAAAGTCATATTCGAGCGAGACGCCGACCTTGTCCGTCCATTCGTTTTCCCATGCTTTCTTTTGTTTTGCCGTAGCCGGCTTTGGCGGTTTCGCATCTGCATCAGCCCAACTGACACAAAGCAATGCGATAGAAACGGCAACGGCCAGTATTCTGGCCTGCGACAGGGGAAAACTCATTATTGGCGACTCCTTAAGGCCACGGGGCAATCAGGGCATTTGACCCTGTTCGTGCCGGAGGATTCCCGACTTTCTGAAGCCGGGCCGCTGCATCCTTCCGGTTTGCAGCGAGTATATATAACAAATTTCGGACGTGTGCGATCTTCACCCCTGCCCAGGCTGTTCCCGGCTTGACGGTCGTCTGGCACCTGGGGCACCATCGTGCAAACGTTTGCTTTGAAGGCTCCTATCCGTGGATCTCGCCTCAATCGGCCTGATGCCAGCCATCATCATTCTGGTCACGATTGCGGTTGGCGCGATCATGAAAGGAATCACCGGGCTGGGTCTGCCAATTTTCGCTATTCCGGCGCTCGCGATATTCGTGCCCGTCGATGTCGCCGTGATCGTCATGGCACTGCCGAGCCTTGTCGCCAATACCTGGTTAATTATCGTGCACCGGGAACATCTGCCGCAGATGCGGGCCCACCGCACTTTCCTGGCACTGGGTTTTATTGGCGCACTTGTCGGCACATGGTTTCTCGCGAATCTGGACGATGCCGTTCTGCGTATCCTGCTGGCAAGCTGGCTCGGCATCTACCTGATTCAGCATTTCACGGGATTCGGTAAATCCGGCATGTTTGGTGGCAAGTCCGGCCTCGAGGGGCCGTTGGGATTCGCGGCCGGTACTCTTCAGGGGGCGACCGGTATCTCTGCGCCGGTGATCGCACCCTATTATCATGCGCATGGCTTGACCCTGTCAGCCTATGCATTCGCCGTCGCCTGCACTTTTGCGCTACTGTCAGCAGGGCAGATTTCGGCGATGGCGACTGTTGATCTGCTGACACCGACACTCATCGGCTACAGCGTTCTTGCGACCTTGACGACCATGCTCTTTATGCCGATCGGTGTCCGATTCGCAAAAAATCTGTCAAGGGAAGCTTTTGATCGTGGATTGCCGGTACTTTTTGTTCTTATTGAGGTCAAACTGATCTACGACATCTTCACTTGAATAATGATTGTAAGGGGATGAACCATGGTTACATGCGAGATCAATGGGAAAACAATCGAAGTCGATGCCGACCCTGCCGCGCCGTTGCTCTGGGTGATTCGTGAGCACCTGAAGCTGACCGGCACGAAATTCGGCTGTGGCATCGGCCAGTGCGGTGCCTGCACGGTACACATCGACGGTGAGTCTGCATTCTCCTGTCTGACGCCGGTGGCTGCCGTCGAGGGCAAAAGCGTTACGACGATCGAAGGCCTTTCGCAGGACTCGAGCCATCCGCTGCAGAAAGCCTGGATCGCCGAAGAAGTGCCGCAGTGCGGCTATTGTCAGTCGGGACAGATTATGCGGGCAGCGACATTGCTCGCAGATAACAAGGACCCCACCCGCGATGAAATCGTCGAGCACATGAATAGCAACCTCTGCCGCTGCGGTACTTACTCGCGCATTGTCAAGGCCGTGCAGCGCGCGGCGCGCGAGGTGTGACATGACAAAGTCACTGAGAAGGTCTGCACATCTGGATCGCCGTGAGTTCATCAAGTCAACGGCAGGCATCACTTTCGCGATCAGCGCGACGGGATTGATAACTGCGTGTAGCGAAGGAGAACCTGTTGCTGAGACTCCCCTTGCCGATCCGCTTGCGCCGAACATCTGGGTAACCGTCTATCCCGACGACCGCGTGCGGATCATGTATGCCGGTACCGAGATGGGGCAGGGTTCCATGACTGCGACGCCGTTGATCCTCGCGGAGCACCTGGATGCCGACTGGGACAATGTCGAAGTCGAGACTGTTGCCGTGCACGATACCGCGTTTGGTAACTTCGTTTTCGCCAACATGCTTTACACGGCCGGCAGCACGAACGTCATGGCCTATTTCAAAAAGATGCAAATGGCCGGTACGCAGGCGCGCAAGATGTTGATCGCTGCGGCCGCATCGCAGCTCGGCGTCGCCGAAGAAGAGTTGACTACGCAGCCGAGTACGGTGGTTCACGCGGTTTCCGGCCGGCGATTGTCATACGGCGAGATTGTCTCCGGCGGTCAGTTCCCTGCCGAAATTCCAGAAGTCGACGAGACTGAGTTCAAATTGCCTGCTGACTATCGTTATCTGGGCAAGGACGTCATGCGTATCGATGTGCCGTCCAAATCGGATGGTACCGCCGAGTATGGGATGGACGTTCAGGTGCCCGGGATGCTGTATGCGGCGATTCGGCGCACGCCGGTCGAGGGGGAACATCCTGTCGATGTCGATGATGCCGAGACGCTCGCAGTCGATGGCGTCACTGATGTTGTGACGCTGCCCTATGGTGTCGCTGTCGTCGGCCAAACTGTTGAAGCCACGCGATCGGGCAAGGACAAACTCGACGTTAGCTGGTCCGAAGAATCTCGTTTTCGTAATGCGAACACGAGAGAGCAATTGCAGGAGTACCAAGTCGCTGCCGAAGACCTTTCAATATCTGGCACGCCCTGGGCCGAAACCGGAAACGTTGCGGAAGCGATCGCCGGTGCCGATGACCTTGTCTCTGCAACTTATACGACAGAACCGGTTTATCACGCCCAGATGGAACCGCTGAATGCGACGGCTTCGGTCAGTGAGGACGGTAAGTCCGCCGAGATCTGGGTTGGCACGCAGACGCAGTCGTTGACGATACTCGGTGCAGCGCAAGCGCTGGACACGACACCCGAACAAATCAAGTTGCACCCGCTTACCATGGGTGGCGGCTACGGTCGACGTAGCCCCCTGCGCCAGCAGTACATCGATGACGCTTTGTTCGTATCGCGCGCAATAAAAAAACCGGTCAAGGTAATCTGGAGCCGTGAAGACGATATCGAAGCGGGGAAATTCCGAACCGCAGCGACGCAACACATGCGAGGCGCATTCGATGCCGACGGAAGACTCATCGCAATTCACCACCGTGTCGCGGCTCCGACAATTCTGGATACGATGAACCCGTTGCGCTGGGCAAATGCAAGGGGCAAGGATGTCATCACGATGCTCGGCTCGGAAAACACGACTTATGACTTTCCGAATCATCTGGCGGAGCATGTAGTGACCGATCGCGGCTCACGTGTACTGGCATGGCGCGGCGTCGGCACGAGCTACACGAAGTTCGCGATGGAGTCCTTTATCGACGAGCTCGCCCAACACCGCGGTGTCGATCCGCTGGAATACCGCATGCAGCTCTGTCACGAGAATCCGCGAATGCAGAACGTGTTGTTAAACGTTGCCGACATAGCCGACTGGACGAGACCACGAGAGGGCAGGGTGCTGGGGTTGGCGATATCCGGTTACCACCGATCGCTGTCGGCCGGCATCGTCGAGATATCGATCGACGACGGACAATTACAGGTGCACAAGTTCTGGGCTGTGGGCGATCCCGGATATGTCGTGCAACCGTCGAACTCGGAGGCGCAGGTCGAAGGCAATGTTGTTATGGGACTTAGTGCAGCGTTGAAGGAACGCATCACGATCGAGAACGGTCGCGTCATGCAAAGCAATTTCCATGATTACCCAATCATTCGGATGGCAGAGTTGCCGGAAATCGAGACCCGCGTCCTCTCGACCAAGTATCCGTCGACCGGCGTGGGCGAGCTGGGTCTCGCGATGGTCGGGCCGGCGATTGCCAATGCGATCGCGACGGCGACAGGGATCCGCATTCGTCACCTGCCCCTGACGCCTGACGTTATCAACGCATCACTTGATGTCTGACATGACAACGCAGAAGTTCATCATCGCTCCGCACATGAGGCTGCATGAATGGGTTGCGGTCGAAAAGGGCTATTTCGAGGAAGAAGGCCTCGATTACGAATTTTCGGAACAGCTGCAGTCCAGGGATGGCAAAATTCACGACCTCGGCAACAAGATCGGCGCCTTTCAGACATTCGAGCAGGGGCGCTCCTGTAATGTCAGCAGTGCCTGCCACTGGACCATCAACGTCGCAGCCGCCAGCGGCCACGGCAAGATGTATCGCGATGCCTACTCCGTCGCGCCGGCCGGTATTTTCGTGAATCCTGATTCGGACATCATGACGCCGGCCGACCTGGCCGACATACCCGTCTCCGTGGGCTATCAGTCCGGCAGCCACTACTCGACGATTCAGGTGCTCGAGCAATGGCTGAAGCCCGAGGAGATTTCGCTGAGCTTCAATGACGGATTGCTGTTCAAGCGCCTGGAGAAACTGGTCGACGGCGAAATCCCGGCAGTCAATCTTTTCAGCGCCCCGATGTATGTCGCGGAGCAGCTCGGCTTCCGAAAAGTCTGTGAATGTACTTTCATGATGGCAGGCATGGTCAACGGCGATCCCGACGTAGAAGACGTCAGGAAATACTACAAGGCATTGCAACGGGCACAGCGTGCCATTGATCTGCGTCCTGAGCTCTACACGCATTATTTCCTCAAGGAATTGCCACAGCGATTCCACGAGCTGATCGACACCCGCAGTATGGGGCCGGGTGAGCGCATCGTCTTTGAGCCTTACACGCGCGAAATTTTCGATGAGTCTCGCGAATGGGTCGCTGCGCACGATATTTTTCCGGACGGCAACCTCGGTAGCGGCGATTACAGCGAGGTCACGATGTCACCGATGTCCTGATTATCGATGATGGATGATGCAAAGCTAAGCGAGGATATCGAGCGACAGGCGCTACTTGGCTGGTATGAGGCAGCGTCAAAAACAAGTATGCCGGAATACGACTGGCGGATCGAACGCATTGGCGACGCGTTATGCTCAGTCTCGTCCACAGAACCGAGTATCCTGATAAATCGGGTGCTTGGCCTCGGCTCCGAGGCTCAGCTGACGTTCGAGCAACTGGTCAGTATTCGCACGCTCTACGCTGATGCCGGGGTCTCCCGTTTTTTCCTGCACGTCGTCCCCGGCCGGCTGGGACCCGATGGGGAGAAGCTGCTGACAGAGTCGGGCTATGAAAAATACAGGGGCTGGATGAAATTCGTTCGTGGACCCGGGGACTTGCCTTCTGCGAAAAGCGACCTGACCGTTCGACGGATCGGAGCAGAGGACGCGGCCGATTTTGCCAAAATTGCGGCGCCCGCATTCGATATCACAGCCAAAAGTGAGCCGGCAATTGCTGCTCTAGCGAACGATTCGCACTGGCATTTGTACGTGAGCTTCGACGGTGATCGGCCGGCAGGAACGGGGGCGATATATATCAGGGGTGAGGTGGCGTACACGGACTGGGCCGCGACGCATCCAGATTTCCGGCGTCGCGGAAGTCAGAGTGTCATTCTAAGGGCCCGAATTCGTGAAGCACTGGACGCCGGTTGCACGACGATCGTTACGATGACGGGCGAGTCTGTAGAGGGAGACCCGCAACACGCTTATAAGAACATCCTTAAGGCAGGCTTCTCGGAAGCCTATTTACGCGAGAACTGGATTCCTTCAATCAACTGATCGCCACCCATCATGAGAATCAAAGACTCGCTCGACTTGCTGATTCTGTCTGCGCTTTGGGGTGCTTCATTCCTGTTCATGCGCATTGCCGCGCCCGAGTTTGGTCCCGTCGTACTGGCTGAACTGCGGGTGGCGATCGCCAGCCTGGTGCTCCTACCGATTATCCTGCTCCGTGGCAACGTCGGCGAACTCGGAATGAACTGGGGGAAAATGGTCACGGTAGGAACTTTGAATACGGCAATACCATTTATCCTGTTTCCTTTTTCAACACTGTTTATTACCGGTGGATTTGCGGCTATTCTGAATGCGACCGCGCCCATCTTTACCGCGCTCATTGCCTGGATCTGGTTGTCGACGCGATTGACCGGCAGCAGCATCTTCGGGTTCTTTGTCGGATTCGCCGGCGTAACCGTCCTGGTCTGGAACAAAGTAAGTTTTGATCTAAGCGGGACTTCGTTGGCAATCATTGCAGCAGTTGTCGCGTCGCTTTTTTATGGTATCGGCGGCAATTACACCAGGAAATACCTGCAAGGCTTGAGCCCACTCGCGATTGCGACCGGAAGCCAGATTGGTGCCGCAATTGTCCTTTTACCCGGAGCCATCGCGCTCTGGCCGGACGGGCCGATCTCAATGAGGGCGTGGACCGCAATCATTCTGATGGGAATATTCAGCACCGGCTTTGCATACATTCTGTACTTCCGATTGATCGCAAATATCGGCCCGGCGGGTGCGATCACCGTGACTTATCTGACGCCCGGATTTGCCGTTCTCTGGGGCGCGATCATACTCGACGAACAGTTGACCACGTCCATGATCATTGGCTGCGCCGTCATCCTGATTGGCACTGCATTAGCGACGGGACTGCTTTCCGTCGGGGGAAAGAAACACTGAAGTCCTTGTTCGACAAGGTCAAAGCGCTGCGTCTGCCTAGCGGCGATTTCGCGGTGTTTGGCAGTGGCCCCCTGATAGTCAGGGGAATCATCCCGGCCTCGAACGATCTGGATATTATTTGCAGGGGGCGGGCCTGGGAGCGGGTAAAAGACATGGGCGAGACCGAATACCTCGCAGACTACGATGTCAGCATCATCACGATGCTCGATGGGAGCCTGACTTTCGGCAATAAATGGGGCATCGGTCAATTCGATACCAACGAGTTGATTGACAGTGCCGAGGAGATCGACGGCCTGCCGTTTGTGCGTCTGCAGTACGTCGCCGACTACAAGAGAACCAGCCAACGGCCGAAAGACCTTCGTCACCTCGAAGCCCTCGAGGAATACAGCTCAGGCGCTGAAAAAAAACGTTGACACGCAACTAAATAGTTGCCTATACTACATGCAACTATCTAGTTGCATGTAGTGATCGCCTGATGGAAGCCATATTCAAGGCTCTGGCCGACGACAGTCGCCGGATGGTTCTGGACGCGCTATTCGAGGAGGACGGGCAGACGCTCCAGGCACTCTGCCGAAATGTGGAGTTCAGTCGCCAGGGCTTGTCCAAGCATCTGCGCATCCTGGAAGACGCCGGCCTCATGATTACTGAATTTCAGGGTCGTGAGAAAAAACACTATCTGAATCCGGTTCCCATTCATGAGATCACCGAACGCTGGATTGCGAAGTATTCGAGCGAGCAACTCACCGCCATATGGACACTGAAACAGGCGTTGGAAGGAGACAACATGAATAAGAATGACTTTGCTTACGAGACTTATATAAACGCATCCAAAGATCGTGTGTGGGACGCGCTCACGAACGCCGAATTTACCTCGCAGTACTTTTTCGCGACCAAAGTCGAATCCAGCTGGGAAGCCGGCGCCCCAGTTAGCTATCGATACGCGACCGGTGACGGTGTCGCGGTGGAAGGCGAAGTCATCGAGGTCAATCCGCCAGACAAGCTGATCATTAGCTGGCACGTACTCTACGATGACGATGCTCGAAAGGAAGATCCCTCGAGAGTGACGTTCTCGCTCGACGAGATTGGCGGACAGACAAAACTCCGCATCGTTCATGACCAATTCCCCGAGGACACAGTGGTACTCCCTGAGATTTCCAATGGCTGGCCGTGGGTCCTTGCGAGCATGAAGTCGCTGCTCGAAACGGGAGAAGCACTGCCGCCCCTGGCGGCGCAGCAATGAGGAGAAGTGCTATGAATCCTTATCGAATCCTGTTTTGTTTGATCACCGTGCTTGCCGGTGGCTCAGCGATGTCAACTGAACGCATGTTGATCAAGGAAGTTACGATCCGCGCATCACTCGATGATGTATGGCACGCCTGGACAACCGAGGACGGCCTGAGATTTATCTCCAGGGAATCGAATGTCGAACTTCGGCGAGGAGGTCCTTACGAGTGGTTCATTGCTGGGTCCGCCGATGAAAATGGAAAGCGCGGCGGAGAGGGCGCACAAATTCTCGCCTATTTGCCGAAAGAAATGATCGCTTTCTCATGGACATTTCCGCCCGATGTACCGGAGCTTCGCAATGCAAGCCAGACTACTCAGGTCGTCGTAAAGCTTAACGACCAGGGTGACGGCACTGTTCATGTGCGATTGACAGCACATGAATGGCAGGACGGTGAGGCATGGGACGCGGGTTTTCGCTATTTCGACCAGGCATGGGCGTATGTTCTGGCGTCGCTCAAAAAACATCTGGAAACTGAATCTGTAGCTTGATTGGGTGGTCAATTATCGGGAGACCCGTTGTGACGCTGAAACGACATGTAATTGCCTGTATTTCGATATGGATCGCCGCGTCTCCGTCATTCGGAGACATGATCTCTCCGTCGCACAATTGCTCAAAACCCATGAAGCCATCTCATTTCGCTGATCAGGCAACGCTGTCCGGATTTGACCGACAGGTCGGTGCGTACAAACGCTGTCTGTCCGATTTCATTAACAAGCAGGACAAGGAAGCCCGCATGCATAGCGAGGCAGCCAGGAAAGCAACTGACGAGCTCAAAGGAATATGAGTTTCAAGGCCGGCTGCTTACAAGCGTTGAATTCCTTCCTTGTCACCGCTTCGCATGACGGGCCGTGAAACGCCAACTGTAAGCTTTTCACCGAGCACTTCCCGCCGGAATCGGAATAGCTCGGCCGGCCGGCCACGGCCGATGGCGCTGGTTCTGCCGATGGGTTCGACCAGATCGGCATTGGTAACGAGACGTCGAAAATTCTGCTTGTGCAGCTTCGCACCGCTCAATGCTTCAACCACACGCTGAAGTTGCAGCAATGTGAATTCACCGGGGAGCAACTCGAACACAACCGGTCTGTAGGCGAGTTTGCCGCGCAATCGGCCTAGTGCCGTCGCAAGAATGCGGCGATGATCGCCGGCGAGTGCCTCACCCATATTATCGAATGCTGCGAGTCTGGACGCATCGACCGGGGCGCCCGATTTGTCATTGACCGCGCGCCGATCACGAATTGACTCCGATACCAGGCCGGCCTCGTAAAGCAATTCATATCGCTCGAGGCATAAGACGGCGTCCATGTCAGACGCCGCCGGATGGCCAAACGTCACATTGACCCGTTCCTGTTTCTCTTTTCGTAGGAGTTGGCCTTGCGACCGCTTTGTCCATCTTTGGAGTTCGGGCTCGATGTGGTCGGCCATGATCGATGCCCGTCCGTCACGCCAGTCCTCCCAGGGCAAAAAGCTGTACCAGTCCCGCCATTCGGCGTGCCCGGTACCGACGCTGTCCTCGTGCGTCAGTGCGATGTAGGCAACCGAAACGACCCTTGGCCCACCATCGAACTCTGCCGGATCACGATAGCGGTTTCCAAAAGTATAGAGTTGCTCGACGTAGTACAGATCCAGTCCGGTCTGAGCTTCCACCCAGCGGCGCAAGCCAATCTCGAGACTCTCGTGGTGCTCGGGTTCGAAGGGACCATTCGGCAGCGCAAATCGGCGCGCTCCAAAAACGGTATCGGCGGCGTCCGACCGATCGAATTCCTGCTCGACGATCAGGACGCGAGGAGTGTCATCGGTCACGGCGACGATGACTGCAATCAGATTGATGATGGTGTCGGTGGAATACGCGGCCACAATTTCAGTCTCGTTAATTCCGGATACGCATAAGCACGACTTGACACACTATATGCTCTTTGTGAGTATAAACAATATGCTCTCTCGGAGCATATTAAAAGAGTGGCTCAAGCATGGCAGTCAATTTCCAATACACGCCGGAAGTCAAACAACTGACCGCGTCCTTGTACGACCGCGTCGAATCGGTGATACCGGCGATCGAGTGGCCGGTTCACGCCCCGTACGTAGCAGCCATCAATAGTCTGAAAAAGGCACGTAATGCGGTAATTCTCGCGCATAACTATCAAACCCCCGAGATTTTCCATTGCGTCGCGGATCTCAGCGGCGACTCGCTGGCTCTGGCCCGGCAGGCCGTCGATACAGATGCGGAGGTGATCGTGCTGGCCGGTGTACATTTCATGGCCGAAACGGCGAAACTCCTGAACCCCGACAAGATCGTACTGATTCCCGATATGCGCGCCGGCTGTTCGCTGGCCGAGTCGATTACTGCAGCCGACATACAAGAATTGCGTCAGGCATACCCGGATACGCCGGTCGTGACTTACGTCAACACCTCCGCGGAAGTGAAAGCCGAGTCGGATATCTGTTGTACCTCCGGTAATGCCGTCGAGGTAGTTGAATCGCTCGGTGCGGATAAAGTCATATTTTTGCCGGACGAATACCTTGCAGCATACGTCGCACAACAAACCGAGGTAGAGATCATTTCCTGGCAAGGACACTGCGAAGTCCATGAACGGTTCACAGCCGATGAACTCAACGAATACCGCAAAACATACGATCAGCTGAGCATTATCGCGCATCCCGAGTGTCCACCGGATGTGCTTGCAGTGGCGGACTTCGTCGGATCGACCGCACAGATGAACAACTATGTGAAGACCGAGCGGCCACCAAGAGTCTTCATGGTTACCGAATGTTCCATGAGCGACAACGTCGCCGCCGAGATCCCGGATGTGGAGTTCATTCGACCCTGTAATCTTTGTCCGCACATGAAGCGCATCACGCTAAAGAATATCTACGAGTCTCTCGAGATTCTCGAACCCCGTGTCGAGATAGATCCAGGCATCGCAACAAAGGCGCGTCGTGCGGTCGAGCGTATGCTGGAGCTTGGCTCGTAATCGTCATCCACGCTAGAGACGGATTATTCATATCCGATTGACAGCAGGGCTATTCCTGGCATTTCTGCTCATCAATCCGCATCATGCAGTTTCAGAACTCATCCAAATCGAGGATCGATAAGAATGCAAGAACCGACCTGGCAGAGGATAACCTTGTTTTTTTCGATAGTTATCGCTCTTGGTGCCTGTTCCGCGGGACCCCAAGTAACCAGGACCCAGGAATTATCCGAGACCGCCGATACTCCGTATCAGAAAATCCTGATCATTACTCTATTGAGATCGTTCGATGCGCGGAGATATTTTGAGGAAGAGGTGGTCCTTCAATTATCCAATCTCGGTACGGATGCGGTGGCCAGCACCTCGATGATGAACACGAAGACTCCAGTCACCCGGCAAACGTTTTTGGCGATGGTAGACGAGATAGGTGCCGATGCGGTTTTAGTCACGCAACTGCTGAGTCTCGAGTCAATAGGGAAGCAGGTCGACATGAACCCTCGAGCCACACACAATGTCAGGCCGACCTACTACTACAATGTGGGGAGTGTCGAACTGACGGAATACGTGGAGCCGCCTGCCGTGGAGTTTGAGCATTCGCTCGCGCTGGCAACTCAGATCTACTCTGTTCAAGAACATGAGGCAGTCTGGGCGATAGAGTCAAAGACCCAGGTCAAGCAGGACTTCGACAAGGTGGGAGACTTTTCCGTCATCAGGAATGAGGTAGATGCAATTACGACCTATCTGTCGAGGGATGGATTGCTCGTTCAGTAGCATTTTCCCCCGATCAAACGGCCATATAAGCCGGTCCCGGCAATCTTGTGAACTTCAGACCCCTGCCTCCCGAATCCAGATCGCGGATGTTAACTGCTTGTTTTAATTGATAAACCAGAAGTCGTCCACGGAATTGATTGCCGTACTGCGCGTAACGGTGCGTGACTGAGCCCCACAAGAATCCCACAAAGTGTGTGCCACACCCCAGATTATGTCTGTTGGCGTGTTCTATCCTGCAGAAACTTAGGGTATTAGCACGTGACTCAATTCGGCGGCGGCAAGCCTGATTGACGTCCAGCATGGGCAAGCTCCGATGTTTCCAAGAGTACGTGCACCTTTATTAACAGGTGATTCCATGCGAAGCACTCTAACCGTTTTACTTTCAGTCCTGGCTTGCGTTGGCTCGTCTTCCTATGTGAATGCGCAGGAACAGCAATCGGACGCTTCACCGATAACCCAGGGCGATTTGCAGATCGAAATCCAGTCACCGTCCGCTGACTTTACCGCCGTCGAGAGTGAAACGGCCATTGACGTGGAGGGCGTTGCGTCGGCTATAGGCGGCGTGCGTTACCTCGACATGATGTTCGTAATGGATACGTCGCAGAGTCTACGCAGCACCGATCCAAAGGATTTTCGCTCGACAGGGGCTATCGGCCTGGTCAGGAATCTATCGCCGAAAAGCGATATCAAGATTGGTTTGGTCAGCTTTAATAACAAGGGTGAACTGGCGCAGCCCATGACGTCGGACCGCGACAGTGTCGTCCGGGCGTTGCGGGATTTGCCGCGATCCGGCAGTACGAATCTCGCCGCCGGCATTCTCACGGCGCTGCGGGAACTCGAGACCAACGGGCGCCCGGACTCTTCGCGCGTGATCATGCTCTTTACCGACGGCAAGTCAAACGAGCAAAAGGCGTATGACGCCGCGGTGCAGTCGCAATACCAGGGCGTCACGGTTCAAACGCTCTTGCTCGGGTCCGATACCAAGGGTACATCGATCCTTGACACCATTGCGTGGGCAACGGGTGGCAGTTTTGTCCAGGTAACAGACCCGACCATGCTTCCCAAGGCCTTCCTTGATCTTCGTACGACGGGCGTGGCCAGCGTTACGCTGAGTGTCAATGGTTCGGATCCCGTCACTGCGAAGCTCGCAGGCGGAACGTTTACGGGAAGCGTACCGCTCGAGGTGGGCGAAAATCGTATCGTCGCATTCGCGACGAGCCTGGACGGGCAGACACAGGAATCCGTCGTAACGATTGACGTGCGGGATGCGAGTTGTGCCGCCCTGGAGGTGGCAGCCACGAAGGACGGACGACCTGTCCTGTCCCTCAGCGACCGGTCGGTTGAAATTGTGGTTGATGCGTCGAGAAGCATGTGGGGACGAATGAATGGTGAGCCCAAGATGGTGGTCGCCAAGGAGATTCTTGAGGATGTTTCCTACTGGTTCCCTGAGGACCTGAACCTGGCACTCCGAGCTTACGGAAGCACCAGCCCGACCGACAGTGTCGACTGCGCCGATTCGACCCTGCTCGTCCCGTTCGGGGACGAGAACCGAGAGTGGATCCGAGAAGCGATCGCCGGCTTGCGTCCGCTGGGACAGACGCCCATCGCTTATGCGCTGAATCAGGCGGCCCGGGATTTCGGCACGCTGCAGGACGATCGTGCACTGGTTCTCGTCACCGATGGCATCGAAAGTTGTGGAGGGGACCCCGTCCAGGCGGCGCGCGAACTGCGGGAGCAGGGCATCATGGTCCACTTGATCGGTTTCGGGCTTGGCAATGCCGCCGATGAAGACGCTGCGAGTCTGCAAGCCGTCGCCTATGCGTCGGGCGGGCGCTACGTCAACGCGGGCAGCGCCGAAGAACTCAAAGAGGCACTGGCGCAAACAGTAGCCACCTCGTTCAGCGTATTCAAAGGTAGCACCGAGGTCGCGAACGGGTCTCTTGGTTCAAACAAACCTCTGTTTCTGCCCGAGGGCGACTATCGGGTTGAACTCGACAGTTCGCCGCCACAGAGCGTGCAGATCAGCCTGGCACCCAGGGACCAATTGACGTTGACGCTGGAGAAGAAAGGAGACTTTGTATCTCACTTCGAGCGCCGCGATAGCATTCAGCACAAATCCTGCGACGATGTCGTCGCATCTATCGAGCGTTTAGAGGGCGGCAAGGAAACGCAGGAGGGGATCCATACCGCGATTTACGAGTGAGCCCGGCGGCGCCTCCACTCCAGAATCCAGCGAGCAGGCGATTCTGGTCGCGGGCGATCAGGAAATAAATTTGAATCTGGTCCGGGTGAGCAGATGGACTCGCGGCTTTGCCGCTCGGTCCATTGGACCGGACATAGTGCGTCTATCGGCTCGCAAGCTCGCCCCGGTGTGAACTTCCGGCCCCTGCCTCCCGAAAACGGAACTCGGTTAGTAACTTATTGTTTTAATTAAATAGAACCTGCGGACGCCCGTTGCGAAACTCAGGACTCATCACAATCCATCAGCACTGACTCGCACAATTCTCGCACAGAGCAGAATGTTCGACATTGGTACTTTTTTTTTGGCTATAACGTCCTTGGCAACGTCAGAGAACAGGAGCATCCCATCCTCATCGTTCTCATCCCGTCGCTTGACAATGAGGCTGGTCGCAGCGACTTTTTTCATTATTTTGAGCGCCCACAACACGTGCAGTCGACCGTCAACTTCCGTCACAGCCATACGTATACAATCTTGCACGGGGACCCCAGTTTCGAATCGTCATAGGTTTTCCTCCACAATTTCTCCGAGTTCTTCGGCCTGATGCAACACGCGGATCGCGTCCTCGACATCGATAAGTGCAGCGATGCCGGTGCCTGGTTTCGCGTCAAATTCGCCGACGTCGCCAATGTGTTCAAAAATGTGCCGGGTCAGATGCTGCTCAACCAGCAGCAGCACCACATCGCGTTGCGTGGCCAGGGTCAGCCCGAAAAATGTCTTGCTTTCCTTAATACCTTCTCCGCGCGCATTACTAATGACCGTACATCCTGTTGCGCCCGCTTCACGCGCAGCATGCATGATGTCATCAGTTTTGCTGTCTTCGACGAAGGCGACAATAAGTCTAAAGTGCATGGTTTTCTTCCTGTGATCTGTCTCGTTCATCCGGAGCGGATGTTGAAACGCGTTCTCTGAATACAGCAAGCTGGCCGTATGCGAGGACCGAGATTATCGGAAACAACGCTGCAAAAGCGACCAACGAGAATCCATCCAGTAATGGACTGCGCCCCGGCACCGCCTCGGCGAGCCCAAGGCCGAGTGCGGTAACGAGGGGAACCGTTACGGTAGATGTCGTAACACCGCCAGAATCGTATGCTAGCGGCACAATCAGTTTCGGCGCCATCGCGGTTTGCACAATGACCACCAGGTATGCTGCGGCGATAAAATAATGGAGGGGTAGGCCCGTAATAATTCGAAAACAACCGAGGCTCACCCCTACGCCGGCGCCGATAGCAACAGCGACGCGCAGACTCCAGACGCCAATCGCGCCGGCTGATACGGTGTTCGCTTTCATTGCAACCGCAATCAACGCCGGTTCCGCAAGCGCTGAGCTGAAGCCAATGGCGAGGGCGAACAGATAGACCCAGTAATAGTCGTGCCAGACGAGGGCCGATAGTCCTCGCCCCACGGACTCATGCAGGAAATCGGGGTCCGTCAGTTGCTGCGCCATCAGGCGACCCAACGGAAATAGCGTTTGCTCCAATCCCTCCAGAAACAGGCCGAGCCCGACCACGACGAAAAGAAATCCAATCGCGATCTGTTTCCGATTCGGCAGCGGCTCGCCGATGACCAGCCGCTAGAAGGCAAACAGGAATGCCGCTATCGGGAGTACATGGACAGCGCTGTCGGCAATAAATTGCAGACTGGTAACGATCAGCTCCATTGCACGACAATCCCGTAGACGAGGACAAACAAAATCGGTGTCAGTGAGGCGAAAGCGATCAGCCCAAATCCATCGGTCATTGGATTACGTCCTTTCAGTGAACTCGCAAGGCCGACACCTAGGGCGGCGACCAATGGCACGGTAACCGTAGAAGTCGTGACACCGCCAGAGTCATACGCGATACCGACGATCTCTTTCGGCGCAATCGTCGTGAGAAGGATGACCAAAGCGTAGCCGCCGATGATCAGAAGCGGCAACGACCAATCAGCCAATATCCGAATAACGCCCACGACCAGGGCAACACCTACCGCTAATGCCACCGTCATTCGCAGGTTGCGGGCGTAGCTGTCCTTTGCTTCAGGTGACGATGCGATAGCTTCGGCTGTTGCGGCGACTTCCGCAGCTTCGGCGGCAACCGCAATCAGTGCCGGTTCGGCGAAGGTCGTGCCAAATCCAAGCGCGAAAGCAAAGACGACCAACCAGGATATGCTGCCCTTTCTCGCCAGTGAATGGGCGAGCGCTTCGCCAATCGGAAACAATGCGAGACGCAACCCGAAAATAAAGAATGTAAGACCTGCAACAACAAGGAGACTACCGACGGCCAGTGAAAGCAGGGCCGTGGCGAGCTGCTGAAAAATAAACACCTGAAATAGGCTGATGACAACTATGATCGGCAGCAGATCGCGTAGGCTGTTAAGCGCGTCCTTAGCAAGAGCAATCAGTGAGTCTTTCAATTGGGCCGAAACCCTCCAGAGCAGATGAAAAGCGTCTTCGCAATCGACATCTTAAAATAAGACGGGCCCACTGTTTCCTGAAGCGTGCAAATACCTAGTCAGTACCACTGACCGTACTCAGGCAGCGGCTCTTTCAACCGAATCAACCGTTTGTTGGATTGATTGTGTGAGATCTGCGGGAGACAAAAACAAACTCCCGCGAAGCTTCCACAATTCGGTCCCGCAAAAAGACAGCGGCCGCCCAGAGGGTACTGTAAGGAATTGATCTGGAAAGGGAATTACTGGTCGGGGTGGCCGGATTTGAACCGGCGGCCCCTGCCTCCCGAATACAATGCCACACCCGTTTGTAATCAAGAGCTTACAGAATATCACGAATTAAAACATTCACATAAGATGTTTTATGATAACGTTTGATCACGTTACGTCACATTGGATAACATTCGCACTGTGGCAAAAGTGTGGCAGTCACAATTAATATTTAGTCGGCCTAAAGGTCCTCGATTAGCCGCGATGCTGCAACCGCCCTCACGTTTCTTCTGAGCGGGAATGTCCGATCACCAGCATGAATGACTACGACTTCTTGCAGCTCCAGCGCATCCAAAGCAGCTTTGATTGACGGAGTCACTCTCGGCGTGGTTGTGCGTTTGATTTCGAATCCGACTCGTCTTCGTCCGCGAGGGATGAACACGTCCAGTTCCGCACCACCGTGCGTTGCCCAAAAATAGAGTTGCTCGTCATCGACCGATAGATGAGTGACAAGTTGTTCAAGAACAAAGCCTTCCCAGGAAGCGCCAACCTTCGGATGCCGCTCAAGGTCAGCATTGGATTCGATCTGCAATAGTGTGTGCAGCAACCCGCTATCTCGGATATACACCTTAGGCGATTTGACCTGCCGCTTGGAAATATTGGCATGCCAAGGCTTTAGTTGACGAGTAACAAGTGCGGAGGTAAGGATGTCCAGATAATTTCGTACCGAGTTATCTGAGACTCCGAATGATCGACCAAATTCAGATGCGTTCCAAGTTTGAGCATGCCAATGTGCGAGCATTGCCCAGAATCGTCTGAGTGTTGCGGCAGGTACTCGAATTCCTAGCTGCGGTAAATCACGCTCCAGGAACGTCTGCACGAAGCTCTCTCGCCACAAACGGCTGTCAGCATGCGAGCGTGCAAGAAATGAGGAGGGAAATCCGCCGCGCAGCCAGAGGTTTTGCAACCGAGCAACTCCGACTTCACCTAGAGAAAGGCCTGGAAGTTCGTAGTAGGTGATTCGTCCGGCAAGCGTCTCAGATGACTGCCTAAGAAGATCCGGAGATGCGCTGCCCAGTACGAGGAATCGTGCCGGCTTTGGCTTGCGGTCTGCGAGCACGCGGAGTACCGGGAATAGGTTCGGCCGCCGCTGCACCTCGTCGAGGATTACGAGACCGCGAAGACTTGCTAGCGCTAGCATCGGATCGTCGAGTCTGGCGAGATCGATGGGATCCTCCAGGTCGAATCTGTGAACCGGCTTCTTGTATTGTTTCGCGGCCAACCCGGCGAGCGTTGTCTTGCCAATTTGACGAGCACCGAGCAGGGCTACTACCGGAAAATTTCGTAGCCGCCTCAGGATTGCTACAACATGATCATCCCTTGAAATCATGAAATATATCTTACCTTGAAAAACCGAAGGTAACCATCGGTTTTTCAAGGTAGTTGGCGATCAATGTTTGCCAGCCCCCTGTGCCTCCCGTTTATTCATACCGTCGACACGATCAAGCGGCTCGGCGAACGTACTCATGATGTTGTCTGTGGCGAATTAGTGCTCAAGCCGCGACAGGCAGATGGTATAGGCATCGGCAGTGACTACGCCAGCAGTAGGAATGTAGATCTACAACTTTCGGTCGTATCTTCCCGGTTTTCGCACCGGGCGTGTCACCGCCCAACGCACAATGGCAGCGCTGGTCGTTGTAGAACTCCTTAAAGCTAAGACGCTTGTTCTCCAGGTCGCGAACAGTCCAAAAGGGCACGAAGTCGAGGTACTCTCGCCTGATAGTCCCGATGAGTCGTTCCACAAACGGATGCGAAATCGGCAAGTACGGCACAGTTTTCACTTCGGTTGCCTCGAGTATACGGAGGTTGGCCTTCCACCGATGGAATCTGAACAACGGATCATGATCGCTGCTGATGTATTTTGGCGAACCGGCGCCACGGATCGCACGGTTAAACATCCGACAAAGCGATGGTCCATCCATTGCGCCCGCGTGTACGCCGAAGCCAATAATTTGACGTGTGTACTGATCCATAACGACGAGCACCCAATGGCTTTTGAGAATAAGGGATTCGCAACGGAACAGATCGACGCTCCAGACGCTGTCTTTCGCATGACCGAGTACTGTTAGCCACGAAGGCCCATATGCGCCTGGGTCGGGACGAAAGTGCTTTGCCAGCACGCGCCTTACCACGTCCTTATCAATCTCAAGGTCGAACACCAGACAAAGTTGTTGTGCGATTCGGCGGCAGCCCCAACTCGGATTGCGTCTCTTAGTCTCAACTATGGCCGCGATGAGTTCCGCTGAAGGTCCCTTGGGAGCGGATTGACCGCGTCGTTTTGGCGTGAACAGCTGTCGGTACTTTCGTTTCACCAGTGCTGCGTGGAAAACGAGGAGGGTAGAAGGTTTCAATACGACGGCGACACGGAGCAACCGGGACGGACGAATGAAGAGTGTACACAGGCCGGCCGTGACGCGATCCATCGGATGGAGGTTGGGCGCGCGCTCACGGCCCCGATTCAGGACCACCAATTGGTGCTTCAGGAGCAGTGATTCTGCGACTACGGCACGGGCGCCGCCCGGGCGCATTATGCTCGCAACCGTGGTTAGAAGGTGAATGAATAAGATGGCTAGATCACGCATTGCGCCACAATCGTAACAATCAGCACCAGCATGACAAGACTTGGATATTGCACGGATTTATGCGACAAAGTTGGAATTCGCCACACACACCTCAATGGACCGCACCCATTGGGCGGCCGCTGCTCGTGTTCTGAAGGATTTGGTTTGTGGCGGGTAACCCTTCCGGCGGACCTGTGCTTGCCATCTGCCCGACCCACGTTTCCTAAAAGATGCCATCGCTCTATCCTCACGAGAGAACGAGTGTGACAAAAGTGTGACAAGCACTCTTTAGGTAACCCTGACAAGGTTCGGCAGGGTTAATAAGTGATTGATAAATCAGGAGAAAACTGGTCGGGGTGAGAAGATTTGAACTTCCGGCCCCTGCCTCCCGAAGACAGTACCTAGGCGTGCGAGCTAAACTACCTATTTAGTAGGTTGAACTATGGTATTAAATAGGTAGAATAGGGCCATCCAATAGGTGGACCATTTGCATTGGCGACACAAGCGACACTTGAAGCTCTATTTGGCGGCCAGGCTGCCGCCAAAGTACTCCTGTTTATTGAGAATTATGGAGAGGGTTATGCGAGCTGGATTGCCAGGACATTTGAGATGCCGGTCAGTGAAGTCCAAAAGCAGCTCCGGAAGTTCGAGAACGCCGGTGTCCTGGTCAGTCGAATGGTCGGCACGAGTCGAATGTACACCTGGAATCCGCGCGACCCGGCCCTCGACGGATTGAGGCAAACGCTGCAAGACACGCTGGATTACGGTATTCCCCGCGATCGCCAAATGAAGTATTTTCGACAGCGTCGACGTCCGAGGCGCAAAGGAAAGCCGCTATAGATGGCGAAGATTACTTCGAATTCGACACTGGAGGACGTCGCGGCAATTGTTTCGAGTTCACTTGATGAGGCTGGCATTGCAGCGACGTTGTCCGGCGGTGCCGCCGTATCGATTTACACCGACAATGAGTACCAGTCGAAAGACCTAGATTTTGTCACCGCCGCGTTGGTCGCTGATGTATCGCCGGTGCTAGACGAACTCGGATTCGTACATACTGGCGTGCCTCGGATGTCGCAATTCTCGCATCCTTCGATCGAATGGTTTGTCGAATTTCCGCCGACGCCGATCTCGTTCGGCCACCTGCATGTTACCCATGAGCAATGTGCGACCATCGAATTAGCTGCCGGTAATCTCAGAATCGTCACACCGACGCAGTCGGTGATGGATCGACTCGCAGCGGCTATCGCATGGAACGATACGCAGTCACGTGAGCAGGCAATTCTTGTGGCAGCCTACCAGGACGTCGATTGGGAGGAGCTACGAAATTGGTTCGCAAATGAGGGCGAGACCGAGCGGGAACACTCGCGATTTAAGGCAGCCGTGGAATCGGCACGGCTAGATAAGAAAATTGGTC
>Ga0255052_10000401_pt1 | contig 35395 bp, 33 predicted proteins | sample JV7_2_21_MG_FD_188632 | JGI IMG/M metagenome (GOLD analysis project Ga0255052, IMG submission 188632) | Seawater microbial communities from Jervis Inlet, British Columbia, Canada - JV7_2_21 | ecosystem: Environmental > Aquatic > Marine > Inlet | place: Canada: British Columbia | collected...
CAGCTGAAACTCTCTGTGCTCCTCGGGCAAGGTGTCATGGATGCACTGGCCGTCTTCGAGGACGAACGCGTCGAGATAAACAAGTGCTGCAATGCGTTCGGGGATCCGGTCCGCGACACCGGTGATGATACTGCCGGCATATGAATGGCCGCAAAGAACGACATTGGACAGGTCTTCCCATTCGAACAGATTGGCGACATCGTCGATGTGGGTTTCGAGATTAATCTCCGGCGCAAGAAGATGAGATCGGTCGGCGAGCCCGGTCAGGGTCGGCGCAAATACCTCGTGTCCCTCTGCCTGAAGCAATGGTCGAACCCGTTTCCACAACCAGCTGCCGCGCCATGCGCCGTGAACAAGTACAAATGTCGTCATGCCAGTATTCCCTGAATTTGTGATCCCAGATCTTCGTTACCAACACGATTGGCGTGTGCGCCGCCCTCGAAGACTGACTCAAGCTCGCCGACGGCAGAGTCCAGATCGTCGTTGACAATGATGTAATCGAATTCGTTCCAGTGAGACATGTCGCCGAGGGCATCACTCAGGCGCCTTTCGATAACCGCTTCGCTGTCTGTCTTCCTGTCCCGGAGTCGCCGCTCGAGTTCGTCGCGCGATGGCGGCAGGACAAAAACCGTAACGCAGTCGGGCATCGATTCGCGAACCTGTTGTGCGCCCTGCCAGTCGATTTCGAGAATGACATGATCACCATTGCGCAGATGTTCCTCGACTTGCGAGCGGCTGGTGCCGTAGAGATTGTCGAAGACCAGTGCTGATTCCAGCAGCTCACTACCTTCTTTCAGCGCCCGAAATTCGGGCTCTGTCACAAAGAAATAATCTTGTCCTTCGGTTTCGTTGACACGCTTTGTCCGCGTCGTATAGGAGATGGAAAATCTCAGATCGGGATTTCGCTCAACCAGCGCTTTGACCAATGTCGTCTTGCCGGCACCGGATGGCGCCGCGATTACGAAAAGTCCGCCCTTACTCGACATTCTGAATTTGTTCGCGCATCTGCTCGATCAGGACCTTGAGTTCGACGGCAGCCCGGGTCGTGTCCGTGTCGGCTGACTTCGAACCCAGCGTGTTGGCTTCACGATTCAGCTCCTGCATCAGGAAGTCGAGACGTCTGCCAACCGGCTCGTCGCTTCCCATGACTTCCCGAATTTCACTGATGTGGCTATCGAGGCGATCGAGCTCTTCGTCGACGTCGAGCTTCTGGGCGATGAGCGCCAGTTCGGTTTCGAGGCGGGCGGGGTCGGCTTCGACATCCAGTTTGTCTATGCGCTCCTGCTGGCGCGTGCGAACAGCTGTAAGAACATCGGGCATCCGTTTTCGGACTCCCGCAGAGATTGCCATGATATCGGCGCACCGCGATTCGAGCATTTCCGCAATCCGTTCGCCTTCGGATGCGCGCATGCTGCCGAGGGCCTCGAGCGTCCCGCCGAGAAGACCGCTTGCCTCCTCATAAAGCGGCCCGGCATCAATTTCCGTTTCCGATACGACGCCGGGCCAGCGGAGCACATCGATCGGATCGATCGCACGGGATTCATGGAGGATTTCTGACAGTTGGTCGAGTTTGTTCCTGAGTTGTTGCACGAGGTCCTGGTTGATCTTGAGCTCGGCGTGATCGGAAATCGCGCGGCGAAAATGCAGCGAACATTCGATTTTGCCGCGTTTCAGCGTAGTCGCCACCTGTTGGCGGAATTCGGTCTCATTGGGCCGCAATTCCTCGGGCAGCCGAAACTGAACATCGAGGTAGCGATGATTGACGGTGCGGAGTTCCCAGGTGAGAGTGCCGAGAGCACACTCGGCGGCCTGGCGCGCAAACCCTGTCATACTGTTTAGCATCTGTACTCCTGGATTGTTGCTCTTGTCACAGATTTCGCGACCCGAAGCAGGCCATACTTCGTTTGAGGAATCAATTATTCTAAGCTGCGTATGCTTCTCACCGCCAGCTCGAACAAAAGAAAGCTGCAGGTCCCGCTATGCAAATCGAATACGCCAAGGTATCCGCACTCGGAGATCGGTCAGACAACCAGGATCGCGCAGCGATCGTTGTTGCCGAGGATGCAGCGCTGATGCTTGTTTTCGACGGCATGGGCGGTCATTCCGATGGAGCGAAGGCGGCCGAGACCGGCCTGAAAATCGTCCAGGATACGTTTATGGATTCGACGCTTCCGGTCTTCGATCCACAGGGCTTTCTGTACAGCGCGCTCTCGCACGCGCATGATGAGGTCGTGAAAATCGGCATGGATCTCGCCGTCGATTTCCGGCCGAGAGCAACCTGCGCGATTTGCCTGATCCAGGAAGGTGGGTCTTATTGGGGCCACATCGGCGACAGCCGCATATATCAGATGCGCGATGGCGAGCTCGTGTCGCGGTCACGCGATCACAGTCATGTTGAAGTATTGATACAGGAAGGCGCAATCACCGAAGAAGAAGCACTCGATCATCCAATGCGAAACTTTGTAGAGTGTTGCATCGGCGGTGATGCCCCCGTACCAGACATGAGCATTACGGCGAAGCGGCCGCTGATTCCGGGTGACGTACTGCTCGCCTGCAGCGACGGGCTATGGTCGGGCCTGAACGATACCGACATGGCCGCACTCGCGACACAGGCTTCTGATAGTCTTGCCGAAAATCTGAAAGCGCTGAGCATCAAAGCGCTTCACACCAACGCGCCTTACAGCGATAACACGACCGGCACCGCCTTGCGGTGGCTGGGGGAATAGCAAAGAAAAACAGGAGACGCCGATGCGTCCAAGCGGCCGTGATCCGGACCAGATGAGACCGGTCATTTTTACGCCCGATTACACCAAACACGCCGAAGGCAGCGTACTCGCAGAATTCGGCGATACCCGTGTGCTTTGCACGGCGAGCGTCGAGGGCAGGGTGCCGCCATGGATGCGCGGCGCGGGCCATGGTTGGGTGACGGGCGAGTACGGCATGCTGCCGCGATCGACACACTCCCGATCGGGGCGCGAGGCTGCGCGCGGGAAGCAGGGTGGCCGCACCCAGGAGATCCAGCGGCTGATCGGGCGCTCGTTGCGAGCGGCAACCGATCTCGAAGCGCTTGGCGAACGAACAGTGACACTCGACTGCGACGTATTACAGGCGGATGGCGGAACGCGTACGGCGGCGATCAGCGGTGCCTACGTGGCGCTGTTGATGGCAATGAATAAACTGTGTAAGGAGCGGAAACTGAAAAAGAATCCCGTGCACGGACAGATTGCGGCCGTATCCGTTGGAATACACAAAGGCATTGCCGTGCTGGATCTCGATTATGCCGAGGACTCGCAGGCGGAAACGGACATGAATGTCGTAATGAATGAAGCGGGGCGGTTCATCGAGGTTCAGGGTACGGCCGAAGGCCATGCCTTTACGCGAGAGGAGTTCGATGCGCTCCTGGAGCTCGCCGGCATCGGCATCGGAGCCGTAATCGAAGCTCAAACCGCAGCGCTCGAAAAGGCCGGCGCATAGATTTATTCCGGGGAACTCCGTGAACGCAGCGACCAACAGGATCGTCATTGCCAGCGGCAATGAAGGCAAGGTTCGCGAAATCGGCAGCATATTCGAGAACCTGAATATCGAGATCGTCAAACAAGCCGAGCTGAATATCGCATCCGTCCCCGAGACCGGCTCGACGTTCGTCGACAACGCCCTGATCAAGGCACGGCATGCCGCCCGGCAGTCCGGACTGCCTGCGATTGCAGACGATTCCGGATTGGTCGTCGATGCCCTGGACGGACGGCCGGGCGTGTTGTCCGCGAGGTATGCAGGCCCCGCCGCCAGCGATGACGACAACGTCGAGAAACTCCTCGAAGAGCTCGCCGACGTTTCTGGTGATGAGCGCAGCGCTCACTATGAATGTGCTGCCGTGTGGGTCAGTCCGGACGAGACGGTCCTGCCACTGATTGCCGAGGGGCAGTGGCACGGCCGGATAATCCACCAGCGCCGTGGCGACAGCGGCTTCGGTTACGACCCCGTATTTCTGGACACCGCGGTGAACAAGACCGGCGCCGAGATGTCGATGGAGGAAAAGAACCGCCAAAGTCATCGCGGCAAGGCGTTTCGCAGGCTAAGGGATCTGTTGTCACGATGAGTCCCGAACCGCCGCTTTCGCTCTATCTGCATTTGCCGTGGTGCGTTCGCAAGTGTCCTTACTGTGACTTTAACTCTCATACGGCCGGAGACGCGCCGCCGAAAGAACGCTACCTCGATGCCATAGAGGCCGACCTCAGGCGCGAAGCCGGGCGAGCCGGTGAACGGCCGCTCGTGAGTATATTTATGGGCGGTGGAACGCCGAGCTTTTTCTCTGGAGACGAAATCGGCCGGTTGCTCGATGTTGTCTCGAAAGAATTCCACCTTCCGGCGGATGTCGAAATCACGATGGAGGCGAATCCGGGAACGGTAGAGCATGGCGGCATGGCTTCGTATGCTGCGGCAGGAGTAAACCGACTGTCTTTAGGCGCTCAAAGTTTCGATGCTGATTCATTGCGGAGACTCGGGCGCATTCATGGTCCGGATGAAATTCGTGCTGCCTTTGATGAAGCGTCGAGTGCCGGCTTCAATAACATCAATCTCGATCTGATGTTTGCGTTGCCCGGGCAGGGCCTGGAAATGGCAGCCGCAGACGTCACTGAAGCTGTCTCTCTGGAGCCGGCGCACATTTCCTACTACCAGCTAACGCTGGAGCCGAACACGGTATTTCATGCCAGCCCACCGGTGGACCTTCCGGATGAGGAGCAGAGCTTCGCCATTCAGCAATGTGGTTACGAATTACTTGCTGGATACGGATACGAACGCTACGAAACCTCCGCCTTTGCGCGGCCCGGTTTTCGCTGCCGACACAATCTGAACTACTGGATGTTCGGCGACTATCTTGCCGCGGGTGCCGGGGCGCACGGCAAGCTTACGGGCGCTGACGGGCAGGTCAGGCGATATGAGAAACCGCAGCATCCATTGACCTATATCGAGCAGGCCGAGGCCCGTTCCATCGATGAGCGCGAGCGGCAGGTGACAGGTGCCGATATAGCGTTCGAGTTCATGCTAAACGCTTTGAGATTGCCGCAGGGCTTCAGCGGTTCGGATTTCACGGAGCGAACAGGCCTGCCGATCGATTCGATCAGCGGCGGGCTCGAGCTGGCAGAGGCGAAAGGAATGATCAGGCAGCATGAAGGGCATTCCTGGCGGCCGACGGCCCTGGGCCTACGCTTTCAAAACGACCTGACAGGGCTCTTTTTACCGTAAACGGGCGGCCGACGTTTATGCACAGCAATTCAGCTATGTCTGTTCTTTCCGGGTTCTAAGCGCGGTTTTTCAGCCAGACCGTCCAGAAACAGGTATAACTTATTGAATTATAAGCTTTTCGCAAATTGGGCACAAAATAGACATATTAGTAACGCCTCTTTAAAAATCCCGACTTAGCTCAACGATTCAATTTTCTTCCACAGACTTATCCACAGCTTTTGTGGATAAACTAAGGCCATGGTCGGGGCTTGCGGGAAAGGCGGCTTCCCTATATCCTACGCGGCCGCTAGAAGCCGCTCTCTGCACCGGAGATCCATCATGAAAGCCGACATTCATCCCGATTACAGCGATATCAAAGTGACCTGTAGTTGCGGTAACGAATTCAACACCCGCTCGACGCTGGGTGAAGACCTCCTGATCGAGGTCTGTTCGGCGTGCCACCCGTTCTACACGGGCAAGCAAAAGATCGTCGATACGGGCGGCCGGGTCGACAAGTTCCGTCGCAAGTACGGCTTGAGCTAATCCTTTCGGGGCGCCGAAACCCGAATACGCATATTCCTAAGTTGCCCGGTATTTGTGCTTCCGGCACCATGGGCTGCTGGGCGTGTGCCAACATGCGCCCGAATCTGAGAGGAAAGAATGAGCAAAGACGCATACAAACTTGTGGCCCCTGACGGGTCAGAACTGGAGCTTCCCGTACACAGTGGAACGCTCGGCCCGGACGTCCTGGATATCGGCCGGCTATATCGCGAAAAAGGCGTTTTCACCTACGATCCCGGATTTACTGCCACCGGGAGTTGTGACAGCGACATAACTTTCATTGACGGTGAAAAGGGCGTGCTCCTGTATCGCGGCTATCCCATCGAGCAACTCGCCAATCAGTCGAGTTTTCTGGAAGTCGCTTACCTGCTGTTGCAGGGTGAGTTGCCAACGGCGGCGCAGCTCCAGAAGTTCGACACGACCGTACGCACTCACACGATGCTCAACGAAGGCATGCTGCGTTTCTTCGGCGGTTTCCGCTACGACGCTCATCCGATGGCGGTGATATCGGCTGTCGTTGGATCGATGTCTGCCTATTATCACGATACGATGGAAATCCATAACGCCGAGCAGCGCAATATTTTTTCTCATCGAATTCTCGCCAAGCTGCCGACGATCGCGGCCGCTGCATACAAGCTGAACGCGGGTCAACCATTTGTTTATCCGCGCAACGACCTGAGTTACACCGAGAACATGATGCACATGTTCTTTGCCGTGCCCGCGGAACCGTATGAAATTGACAAGGTTGCCGCGGAAGCACTCGACCTGTTATTTATTTTGCACGCCGATCACGAGCAGAACTGCTCGACATCGACGGTCAGGATGGCCGGCAGTTCGGGCGCCAACCCGTACTCGGCGATCGCGGCCGGCATTTCGGCTTTATGGGGGCCCGCGCACGGCGGCGCGAACGAGGCGGTTTTGCGCATGCTTCGTGAAATCGGTGATGTGAAGAACATTCAGAAGTTCGTAGACAAGGCGAAAGACAAGGATGATCCATTCAGGCTGATGGGCTTTGGCCATCGTGTTTACAAGAACTTCGACCCGAGGGCGACGATTATCCGGGAGATGTGCCACAAAGTGCTCAGGCAGACCAACAGCGCGGACACGCCGATGTTCGAGCTTGCGCTTGCGCTCGAGGAGCTGGCGTTGAATGATGATTATTTCATCGAGAAGAAACTGTACCCGAACGTGGATTTCTACTCCGGCATCATTTACCGGGCGCTGGGCATTCCGACCTCGATGTTCACCGTGATGTTTGCCATCGGCCGAACCGTAGGCTGGGTGGCACACTGGCGCGAAATGATCACGGATCCGGCCGCCCGTATTGCCAGACCGCGGCAGCTATACAAGGGCCCTGTTCAGAGGGACTACGTGAAGATCGCAGAGCGCAAGTAACTAGATTCCGCGGGCGGACTCCGCGGAGTCCGTCCCCAATAATTCCAGCACTGCATTTTTGTCGGCACGTTGCATCGGCTTGCCGTTAACCGGGCTGATTGGTGCCTGCCTCATGCCGTTTACCGGGAACACGGTTGCTTCTATCGATGAATCGTCGTGGGTGAAGCGAAAGCCGGAAAAGGTATCGGCACGATCCGGGCGGCTTTTCAGGCGACGCTCATAGACGCGGTATTGCACACGGCTGTCCTGAAGTGTCTGAGCGACCAGCTCGGCATTATCCGCAAATACATGCAAATTGACGGCGGAGTTCACTGCAGCAGTGCCGTGGAGAACCGGGCCGACAAGGCGCGGCGTGAATTGCGCAAGAAGGTCCATGGCAGACAAGGCCGCTTCTCTGAGAACACGCAGCAGATCGAGATGCGATTCGCGGCCGAATATTTTCAGGTGTTCGCCTACGGCGTGTTCGATCTCGGAATTGCGCGGCAGCGAGCCACGGCCGCTCATTCCCAGTCGCTCGGCCGCTTTCGTTTTTGCGAGACGGTAATCCTCTACGCCCTGCTCGACGATGATGCGTGCAGCTTCCTGAGCGAGCACTTTTCTGGCGCGGTCGTCTCCGTTGGGTGCTCTCTTCCCCATACCTAAAAGAGGTCTTCCTCCGTTTCTTCGTCCAATGCGTTGGGGTCATTGAAGGGATCGGGTACTACGTCTGCGATCTCGCAGACGGGCACATGGCCTTCGCGAAATTTCTCGAACATGACGTCATAATTCGGGTCGAGCGCGGTCGCCGGGCAACCGGTTTCCTTCGATATGCGTACGCTGACGATTCCCTCCGGAACCGGCATCTGATTCATGGGAACATCGCGCAGAGCGATGCGGTTGAATGCAATCCAGATCGGCAGGGCGGTTCGCGAACCTTCCTCGCCCGGGCCGAGCGGAAGGTCATCGTCATATCCGACCCAGACGACAGATACGAGCGCACCGTTATAGCCGCCGAACCAGGCGTCACGGCGGTCATTCGATGTGCCGGTCTTGCCGGAAAGATCCGAGCGCTCGAGGACGCGGGCACGTCTCCCGGTGCCCCGCATGATGACATCACGCATCATGTCCTGGATCAGGAATGCGTTCTGTTCGGATATGACGCGCGGAGCTGCCTTGATGTCGGTAAAAAGTTCCGGCGCGGTTGACGCGTCCGGCCGGTAGCTTTCTCCTACCTCGGCCATCAGCTCCAGAGAAAACGTTTCGTCGGGCTCAGTCAGTTCCGCTTCCGGCAATTCCTCAGCGGCTTCGGCTGCGGCCTCGCACTCGCGACATACGATGAAGGGTTCCGCGCGATACAGCATCGCGCCATCCGGGCCGCTGATCGAGTCGATCACATACGGTTCAACGGCAAAACCACCATTGGCAAAAGTCGCATACGCCTGGGCCATGTCCAGGGGCGACGCGTTGCCGCCGCCCAAAGCGAGTGAGCCATTTCGGGGTAGCGCAGCATCACCGAAGCCGAATGGCTCGAGGTGTCTGACCGCGTTGCCTACACCGGTGTTGTAGAGGAGCAATCTCACGGATGCCAGGTTCATCGAACGAACGAGCGCGTCGCGCATTCTGGTCGGACCATAAAACTTGCCGGTGTAATTGATCGGCCGCCAGACGTCTTCGAGTTCCGACGAGACGATTACTACGGGTGAATCGTCGACCACCGTCGCTGCTGTATTGCCATGCTCGAGGGCGGCCGAGTAAATGAATGGTTTGAATGCCGAGCCCGGCTGACGGGCGGATTGAACGGCACGATTGAACTTACTCATCGTGAAATCGAAACCGCCGGACAGACTGGTGATGGCCCCGTCCTGCGGATCGACAGACACGACGGCTGATTGCGCCTCGGGCACTTGGGCCAGCGCCCAGCTGCCAAGCGTCGTCGGCATGATATGGATGATCTGCCCGGGCGCAAGCACATCCGCAACCGTTTCCGGTGGCTCGCCTGTCGTCTCTCGATCGATAAACGGTTTTGCCCAGGAAATACCCTGCCAGGGCAGCGAGTCGCGCGTGCCGTTTTGCAGCACTATCTCGGCAGTGTTGTCCTCGTTGAGTGCGGTGACGACAGCGACGCCGAGCCCTGCCGGATTCGGCTGGTCCGCCAGTGCAAGCTGAATTTCTTCCGGCCATTCGTCGTAGTCTGTCTGCAGGACCTCGGCATCGATTTCCAATTCAGCAATTGGTCCTTTGTAACCTCGCCGCCGTGTGAACTCGAGCAAGCCGTTGCTTAAAGCGTAGCTTGCAGCCTGTTGCAGTCGTGAATCGACCGTGGTGACAACCTCATATCCGGCCCGGTAGGTGTCCTCGCCGTAGCGCTCGAGCATCTCCCGCCTGACCATCTCGGCGACATAGGGAGCGGACAGTTCGGTGGCAGTGCCGTGCAGTTGGGATTTCATTGGATACAACATGGCCCGCTGATACGTCTCCTTGTCGATGTAACCAAGGTCCCGCATCCGCTCGAGCACGTAGCTGCGCCGCGCCTTGGCGTTGGTCGGGCTGCGAACCGGGTTGTATTGCGACGGTGCGGGCAGGACTCCGGCCAGCGTTGCCGCCTCCGCGACATTGACATCCTTGAGCGGCTTGCCGAAATAGACCTGCGCCGCTGCGGCAACGCCGTAGGCCCGCTGGCCGAAAAACATCTTGTTCAAAAACAGCGCGAGAATCTCCTCCTTGGAGAATTCCTGCTCGATCTTGTAGGCAAGGAATGCCTCGCGAAGCTTTCGGGTAAACAATTGCTCGCGCGTGAGGAAATAGTCGCGGGCAAGCTGTTGCGTCAGCGTGCTACCGCCACCCGAGATCTCGCCCGTTCCGATCATGCGAACGCCGGCCCGGATGATGCCCTGGTAGTCGATGCCCGGATGCTCGAAGAAGCGACGATCCTCGGCCGAGACGAAGGCGCTGACGACGTGCGGCGGTAATTCGTCGAAGGTAATGACTATTCTGCGCCGCTCGCCTACCTCGGCAATCAGGCGTCGGTCGCGGCTGAATATCCTGAGCGGGATCTGCAGGGGAATATCGCGAATGGTTTCTGCCGGGGGCAGGCCCGGGGCGACATAGTAATAAGCGCCGATAAGCGATGAAGTGACGGCCATGGTGGTTGCCAGGCTGAGCCCGGCGAGCAATATGAGCCACGGCGCATGGCGGTATTTCCGCTTGCGAACGGGTTCTTCGTGCTGGGCGCCAGAATTCTGCATGGTTTAGAGCGTTTTAGGCCAAAGCGAGAAATTAGACAGCGTGAGCCACTAATGATCGAGCGATATTGTGGCAATCCGGTGCGGGCAAAATGATATCCAGTGTTAGCCCCGGGCTGCAATGCCGGAAATTGCCGGCCATCCGGGCAACCCCGGCCTTATATATAAGGTGATGAGCGAAGGGGCGGCAAAATGCCCGAAATCGGGCCCCACGTCAATGATTTAGGGCTCATTCCGGGCCACGCGGGGCCGCGGATAAGATACCGGTCCGAGCCGCCAACCAGTTCACGGAAAGGGCGCCCGCGGCGGCTTACCATACGGATCGCTGGATCGTGAACAAAGTCACGTTTTATTTAACATTTTATTGATATATAGTTAAATCGCATTGTTAAGGTCTGGCTGAAATTTGACCCGCAACTTACCGACTTAGAAGGAAAAAAACGTGTTTTTTGGCAAGAAAACTCAACCATTGTTGGGGCTGGACATAACGACCTCGTCGGTCAAGCTGATAGAGCTTACCCAGAGTGGAAAGCGCTATCGGGTCGAATCTTATTCAGCCGAGCCCACGCCGCCGAGCTCAGTCAATGAGAAGGCGATAGTCGATGCCAAGGCAGTTGGCGAGGCTATCCGCCGGGCCGTCAAGAGATCCGGGGCAAAGGCCACTGATGTTGCCATCGCCATCTCTGGCGACGCAGCCATTACCAAGGTCATCCAGATGCCATCGAGCCTGTCCGAGCGGGACCTCGAGGGTCAGGTCGAGATACAGGCGGACCAGTACATCCCCTTCCCGATGGAAGAGGTCAGTTTTGATTATGAGATCGTCGGTCCGAACGAGGGCGATCCTGAACTGATGGACGTTCTCCTGGTCGCGACCCGTACAGACAACGTCGAGCAGCGCCAGCTGGCCGTCGAGGCTGCGGGGCTCAATGCTCACATTGTCGACGTCGAGGCATTTGCGCTGGAGAATGCCTGCGCGCTCCTGAGCCACCAGATTCCCGACGGTGGCATGGGTCAGTCGGTTGCGATCGTCGATATCGGCGCGAGCAGCACGACCTTTAGTGTTCTTCAGGATCTCAAAGTCATTTACACGCGTGACTTCGCCTTCGGTGGCCAGCAGCTGACCGAGGAAATCATGCGAACCTACGGGTTGTCGATGGAAGACGCCGGCCGCGCGAAAAAGCAGGGCGGTTTGCCGAGCAACTACCAGCCCGAAGTACTTGAGCCATTCATCGACGACATGACCCAGCAGGTCAGCCGTTCACTGCAGTTCTATCTTGCATCCGGTGGCGGGCGGGAGCAGCCGGACATGGTGCTCGTTTGCGGTGGTTGCGCAAATATTCCGGGGATTGCCGACGTGATTTCCAGCCGAGTCGGGATACCGACAGAGGTCGGTGATCCGCTCGGGCAAATGAAGATTTCATCGAAGGCCAAATCACAGGGAGTGCACAAGGATTCCACCGCGCTCTTGACGGCCTGCGGTCTTGCACTGAGGAGCTTCGACTAATATGCCACGCATTAATCTACTGCCATGGCGCGAAGCTGAGCGCAAAAAGCGGCAACGCGATTTTATGGTTGCAATGGCCGGCTCGTTCGTTGCCGGCATTCTCGTAATTGCCCTGACGAATCTTGCTTTCTCGCAGATGATCAATCATCAGAACGATCGCAATAATCGCCTCGAGACAGAAATCGTGGAGCTCGAAAAGAGCATCACCGAAATCGACGGCCTGGAAAGGCAGAAGGAAAGGCTTCTTGCCCGTATGGAAATCATCGAGCAGTTGCAGCGAAGCCGACCCGAAATCGTTCACCTGTTTGACGAGGTAACGCGGCAATTGCCGGAGGGCGTTTACCTGACCGGCATGAAACAGACCGGCGCCGCCGTCGAAGTGCAGGGTGTTGCCCAGTCGAGCACCCGCGTATCGGCGCTGATGCGACAGATCGATTCTTCCACCTGGCTGACCGATCCGGATGTCGTGAAAGTCGAGACAACCGAACAGGGACCGGGCCGCAAAGCCGAGTTCGTGGTTAACCTGAAACAGGTCAGAAAGGATTCGGATGGCATGGAGGACGAAGGATGAACGTTCTCGAGGAACTAAGAGCACTAGACGTCAATGACGTTGGCCGCTGGCCGTTTGCGTTTCGCGCCGGTGTGATCGCGGTCGTCTTTGTTGTCGTCGTCGGCCTCGGCGTCTATTGGACCATCATCGAAAACAAGGCGCCGCAACTGAAGCGAGCGCAGAATGACGAACAAACGCTGCGGGTTACCTTCGAGAACAAGCAGCGTAAAGCCGCCAACTATGATGCATACAAAGCTCAGCTGGCACAGATGGAACAGTCGTTCGGCACGATGCTGCGTCAGCTGCCGGGAGAGACCGAGATACCAAGCCTGATCGTCGATATATCACAGACGGGGCTTGCGGCCGGCTTGCAGGAAAAACTCTTCCAGCCGCAGGCTGAGATCCCGAGAGATTTCTATGCCGAGAAGCCGATCAAGATCCGGCTGTCTGGGGGATTTCACGAAATAGCCAATTTCGTAAGCGGAATTGCTGCTCTGCCGCGAATTGTTACGTTGCACAACATCAACATCACGCCCGAAGACAAAGATATGTACGACAGGTTGTCGCTGGAAGTTACGGCGCAGACCTATCGCTATCTTGACGAGGAGGCAGAATAATAATGAAAGCTTCCAATCTTATGCGCTTTACATTCATGGCGGTGCTGCTGGGCTTCGGTCTCGCGGCTTGCACCGGAGACATGGATGACCTCGACCGGTATATCAACGAGGTCAAGGCTCGTCCTGGCGGCCGGATCGAACCGCTACCTGAGATTACACCGTACGAGGTATTCACTTACGTAGCCGATCGGGAAGGATTGCGCTCACCATTCGTGCCCGATTCACCGCAGGTCGGGCAAGGTGGGCCCGGCGGTGGCACACGGCCCGATCCAGACCGCAGCCGTGAGTTCCTCGAGCAGTTCCCGCTGGACACATTGCGAATGGTCGGAACAATGGAGCTGGGCGAGACGAGCTATGGCCTCGTACAGACCTCTGACGGACTGATTCACCGCGTCTTGGCAGGCAACTACATGGGACAAAACGACGGGCGGATCGTCAGTGTGGACGAGTCGGAAATTCAAATTGTAGAAATTATTTCGGACGGGATCGGCGGGTATCTGGAAAGAGAAGCCGCTGTCGGTCTTGCGGACTGAAGCCTGAATGAAACTGGGAGTATTTGGAATGACCTTCAAAATTAAAAGTGCTGTGCCGCTGGCGGCAATTCTGCTTGCCTTTGGGCTCTCAGCAAATGCGCAGGACACCAATCGCCTGCAGGACATTCAGGTCCAGAGCCTCCCGGGACAACGGGTGGAACTGCAATTGATCCTCAGTGGGACGGCTCCCGAGCCGCTCGCTTTTACGATCGACGATCCGGCGAGGATCGCGCTCGACCTGCCCGAGACCACGCTCGGCCTGTCATCGCGTCGTCGCGACGTAAACATTGGCCCCCTGGATACCGTCCTGACGGCTGAGGCGAACGGCCGCACGCGTGTCGTTCTGAACCTCGATTCAATGGTGCCGTATGAGACACGTCGTAGCGGCAACACGATCTATGTGACGATTGGTGAGGCCCAGGACGGCTCCTCAACAACTCAGTTCGCCGGATCTGCTCCCGCCGCTGCACCGCGTTCGTACGCAAGTTCGGGCGGCGGTCGATCGATCAATAGTGTTGACTTCCGCCGCACACGTGACGGTGGGGGCCGGATAATGGTCACGCTAAGTGATCCGTCTACGCCGGTTGATATTCGCCAGGAAGGTGGTCGCGTCGTTGCCGTGTTCAAAGACACCGATCTGCCTGCGGAGCTGATGCGGCGTCTGGATGTCATGGACTTTGCGACGCCTGTTTCAACAGTGGATACGCTGAGGACGAATCTGGATACACGCATCGTGATAACCGCAGAGGGCGCTTACGAACAACTCGCCTATCAGTCGGATAATGAATTCACGATCGAGATCAATCCCAAGGCAGAAGATTCCGAGCAGTCGGACCTCTTCTCCGAAACCAAAGAGTACGCCGGGCAGCGCCTGACCCTGAATTTCCAGGACATCGAGACGCGGGCGGTGCTGCAGCTGCTGGCTGAAACATCGGGCCGCAATATCGTTGTCTCGGATACGGTTCAGGGCAATGTCACTCTGCGCCTGCGAAACGTACCCTGGGACCAGGCTCTCGACATCGTGATGACGACCAAGGGTCTGGACATGCGTCAGAACGGCAACGTAATCATCGTCGCGCCGGCAGAGGAAATTGCTGCTCGCGAAACGGCTGATCTCGAAGCCCGCCAGGCGATTCTGGAGCTGGAACCACTGTATTCCGAGTTCCTGCAGGTCAACTACGCCAAGGCGGCTGATCTTGCTGCATTGATCAGCGCAGCCGAAGGGCAGAATTCGATGTTGTCGGATCGTGGCACGGTTGCCATCGATGACCGCACGAACACGCTGCTCGTACAGGATACGGCCGAAAGGCTGCAGGACATCCGGCGGCTGGTACGCACCCTCGACGTGCCGATTCGGCAAGTCCTGATCGAGTCGCGGATCGTGGTTGTCAGCGATGACTTCAGCCGTGACCTCGGCGTACGATTTGGTGCAACGGCTTACAGACAAAACAGCAGCGACGGTGCGACTGTTGTATCCGGCACCGGTGGCGGTACCGATACGATGATTAACTCGATCGTCGATAATCTGGGTGATCCCGGCAATGGCACGATTTTCCCGATTCAGTTGCCGGATCTCAACGACCGATACAATGTTAATGTACCGATACAGAACCCGGCTGGCCGATTCGCGATCGCCGTACTTGAAACCGAATATCTCGTCGATCTTGAGCTGACCGCTCTGCAGTCGGAAGGACGTGGCGAGATTGTATCGACACCACGAGTAATTACGGCGAACCAGAAGGAAGCCCGCATCGAGCAGGGTGTGGAGATTCCGTATCAGGAATCGGCTTCATCCGGCGCGACGACTACGCAGTTCAAGAAAGCCGTCCTGAGCCTGACTGTGACACCACAGATCACTCCGGACGACAACATCATCATGGACCTGCGTGTAAGTAAGGACAATGTGGGTGACCTGGTCGCGAGCGCGACCGGTGGCTTCGTGCCGAGTATCGACACGAGGGCCGTCGAGACTCAGGTACTGGTCAACGATGGCCAGACCGTCGTGCTTGGTGGCATCTACGAGACGGAACGTAGGGATACGGTAAACAAGGTACCGTTCCTCGGCGATATTCCGGGAGTCGGTGTGTTGTTCCGCTCGACGCAGAACGTGTCGAACAAAGCCGAACTCCTCATTTTTGTAACACCGAGGATTCTGACAGAAGGATCGAGCATCTATTGATCTGATCCTGATTCGGAATCGCAGATGTCAGATGAAAGCCAACCCTCGGGTTGGCTTTCTCTTCAGAGACACCCGAAAGCATAAATGAACAAGCCGAGAAACCTGTTTCTGGTAGGCCCGATGGGCGCGGGCAAATCTGCTGTAGGCCGCCAGCTTGCACGGTTGCTACATCTCGACTTCGTCGACAGCGATGAAGAAATCGAAGCCAGGACAGGCGTCGATATCCCGTTCATATTCGAAAAGGAAGGGGAAGAAGGATTTCGCAAACGCGAGGTGAAGATCATCGACGAGCTGTCACAGAGAGACGGTATCGTGCTCGCAACCGGTGGTGGTGCCATCATCGATCCGGAAAGTCGTAGTCGTCTCGGCGCTCGAGGCTTTGTCGTCTATCTGCACACGAGCGTCAAACAGCAGCTCGAACGTACCAGGAGCGGTCGCGAACGGCCCTTGCTCGAGAACGGCAACAAGGAAAAAGTTCTGCAGGAGCTGATGGACGCGCGGGATCCGCTGTACCGGGATATATCGGACCTGATTGTCGAGACCGACGGGCGGAGAGTCCAGACGGTCGCACGTGAAATTCAGGAAGCCCTTTAGAACCTATCTCAGCATCCCGCAAATACCGTTTCGCGGCCATGCGGAATACTGAGACAGGTTCCTAATTCAGGTACCCTTGACCGTTCTGTGATTCTCCGGAACGGGCAGTGTCAAACCCCCGAACGATAAAAGTCGAGCTAGGCCAGCGCAGCTATCCGATCACGATCGGCAGTGGCCTGCTGGGTGGGGACTTCGACATGTCCGGGCATCTGGCCGGTGCGGACTGCCTTGTCGTCAGTAACGAGACCGTTGCGCCCCTTTACCTGGATGCACTCAGAAAGAACCTCGGAAACAACACGGTTCATTCGATCGATCTTGCGGATGGCGAGGCGTTCAAGACGATGGCAAGCGTCGAGTCCGTCGTTGACAGCCTGGTCAGCGCCCAAGCTAATCGCGACACCACCGTCATTGCCCTCGGAGGCGGCGTCGTCGGCGACATCGCTGGTTTCGCGGCGGCCTGTTACATGCGCGGTGTCGCCTTCATTCAGGTCCCCACCACATTGCTGGCGCAGGTCGATTCATCGGTCGGTGGCAAGACCGGCGTTAATCATCTGCATGGAAAGAACCTGATCGGCGCGTTTCATCAGCCACGCCTGGTTGTAATCGATACGGACACATTGGCAACCCTGCCGGATCGGGAGCTCAAGGCCGGGCTTGCTGAAGTGATCAAGCATGGAGTGATCGCAGACGCGGACTATTTCGGGTGGCTGGAAGGCAATATGGATGCACTGCTGGCACGAGACGCCGATGCGCTCGCGTACGCGATCATCCGCTCATGCGAGATCAAGGCCGCGGTCGTTGCAGAAGATGAAGAGGAGAGGGGCAAGAGGGCATTACTGAACTTTGGCCATACATTCGCACATGCCATAGAGAACTGCCTCGGCTACGGTGAATGGCTGCACGGTGAGGCAGTCGCCGCCGGCATGGTCATGGCAGCGAAACTGAGCGACATCGATCGGGCAGAAGCCGGACGTATTCGGGGCTTGATCGCGGCTGCCGGGCTGCCAGTTTCGCCGCCGACGATCGCTGCAGATGAACTCCGCAAGGCGATGGAAATGGACAAGAAAGTACAGAAGAAAAGCCTGAGGTTCGTACTGCTGAAATCGATTGGCAATGCCTACGTGACAGGGGAGTACTCGGAATCCCGGCTGAACGAGGTATTGCTGCGAGGCGATGGGCGAACTTAAGCCCTTTGCTGCCCACGAGGAACAAAGCCTCGGGCGCAGATACGATGAGCCGAGCGCGCCCTATCGGGGCGAATATCAGAGGGATCGCGACAGGATCATTCATTCCACCGGATTCCGCCGGCTGGTCTATAAGACTCAGGTGTTCATCAACCATGAGGGCGACCTTTACAGAACGCGCCTGACACATTCCCTGGAGGTCTCACAGATAGGCAGGACTGTTGCGCGAGCGCTCGGCCTGAACGAGATGCTGACCGAGTCAATATGTCTTGCGCACGACCTGGGACACACGCCGTTCGGCCATGCGGGACAGGATGCGCTCAATGCCTGCATGACGGACTTCGGTGGATTCGAACACAATCTGCAGTCGCTGCGCGTCGTCGACGAACTCGAGGCGAAGTACGCGAGCTTTCCCGGCCTGAATCTGACCTATGAGACGCGAGAGGGAATTCTCAAACACTGCTCGAAAAAGAACGCCCGGGATCTGGGACTGATCGGAAAGCGTTTCCTGGAGAGAAAACAGGCCAGCCTCGAAGCTCAGATCGCCGACATATCCGACGCCATCGCGTACAACAATCACGATGTAGATGACGGATTTCGCGCAGGCCTTCTGAGTCTGGATCAACTCTGTGAAGCAAAGCTGTTCTACGAACAGTATGAAGCGGTGCAGGCAGAGTACCCGGACCTCGAAGACCGGCGGCTCATTTACGAGATCATCAGGCGCATGATTAATACAGTCGTGAGCGATCTGATCGCAAACACGAAGACACGTCTCGAGCAACTAGGGCCAAAATCGATTGACGATGTCAGGGATCAGCGCGCGGACATCGTTGGACTCAGTGATGAATTGCTCGATAAACATCAAAGCCTGAAGAAGTTTCTATACAAGAATCTTTATCAGCACGAGAAAGTATTGGGCATGACCGGCCAGGCAAAGGCCAGAATCGAAGCCCTGTTCAGCCGTTACATCGAGGACCCGAAACAGATGCCTGAGGAATTCCAGAAACGCGCCAGTGCCGAAGGCAAGCCACGCGCGGTGGCCGACTATATCGCGGGGATGACCGATCGCTTTGCGATCGCGGAGCACGAACGCCTGAGGTGATAGAATGCGCCGCGGCCCGTCTGGAGAAGCATGTAAGTGACTCGTAAACCCATACCCGCCAATGAGCGGCTGATATTCGCCATGGACGTTCCCGATTGCGATCGGGCCAGAGCGCTTGCGGACGAGATTGGCGACGCGGTTACTTTTTACAAGCTCGGCCTGCAACTCATGATGAGCGGCGGGTACTTCGAGTTGCTGGAATGGATGCTTGCAAAGAACAAGAAAGTGTTCGCCGACCTGAAGTTCTTCGATATTCCAGCGACTGTCGGCTCAGCAGTTCGCCAATTGAAGGACAGGGGCGCAAGCTTCGTGACGGTTCACGGCAATCAGTCGATCATGGAGGCTGCGGCCGAGAACAAAGGCGATGAGCTCAAGGTGCTTGCAGTGACTGTGTTGACGAGTCTGGATCGGGGGGATCTCGACGATCTGGGATTTGACTGTGACGTGGAGGCTCTGGTTGTATCGAGGGCGAGGCGAGCGCTTGAGGCCGGCTGCGACGGCGTCATCTCGTCAGGACTCGAGGTGCCAATGCTACGCGAGCAAGTCGATAACAGCTTAGTGGTTGTGACGCCGGGGATCAGGCCGGTCGACAACAAGCCCAGCGCCGATCAGAAACGCGTCGTGACTGTGGAGACGGCGTTTTCGAATGGGGCAGACTACATTGTGGTCGGCCGACCCATACGCGATGCAGAGAACCCGCGCATCGCCGCCGAATCCATGCAACAGCTGATCGCGACACAATTCTGACATGACGCCGCTGAAGAACGATCTGCTGATCAGGGCTTTGCTGTGCAAACCGGTATCACGCACGCCTGTCTGGATCATGCGCCAGGCCGGCCGCTATCTGCCGGAGTATCGGGAGGTGAGGGAAAAAGCAGGCGACTTCATGAGTCTCTGCAGCAACCCGGAACTGGCCTGCGAAGTGACGCTGCAACCGCTGCGGCGCTTTCCCCTCGACGCAGCAATTATCTTTTCGGACATCCTGACTATTCCGGATGCGATGGGCCTCGGCCTTTATTTCGTGACAGGAGAGGGCCCGCAATTCGAAAGGCCGGTGAGCACGGCGACCGACATCAAAAAACTGGCTGTGCCCGATGTTGCCGGGAAACTGGGCTACGTATTCGACGCGGTCGCGCTGACGCACCGGGAACTCGATGGCAAGGTGCCGCTGATCGGCTTTTGCGGCAGTCCCTGGACGGTCGCGACTTACATGGTCGAGGGCAGGTCGAGCAGGGAGTTCGGGAAGATCAAGGGGCTTCTCGCGGAGGACCCGGGCAGCATGCAGGCGCTGCTTGACGTTATTGCCAGAACGAGCATCGAGTACCTCAATGCCCAAATCGAGTCCGGCGCGCAAGCCATCATGATTTTCGATACCTGGGGCTCGACGCTCGAAGGCGACGACTACCGCCGATTCTCGCTGTCCCCGATGCAACAGATTCTGGATGGGCTCAACCGACAGAAATACGGCCACACGATTCCCGTCATCCTGTTTACGAAAGGCGCCGGCAATTTGCTCTCCGATATGGCGCTAACGGGATGTGATGCGCTGGGCGTGGACTGGACAACGGATCTTGCGACCGCGCGTCAGTTGACCGGCGACAAGGTTGCTTTGCAGGGCAACCTGAATCCAGCGGTATTACGTGAGTCGCCGGAGAAAATTGTGGACGGTGTGGCCGAGGTGTTGCGAAGCTACGGAGAGGGCCCGGGACATGTATTCAACCTTGGTCACGGGATCACGCCGGATATCGATCCGGATCATCTGGCGGTTCTCGTCGATACGGTGAAAGATCTAAGCCCGGCGTACCATAATTAAGGTCACTGTCCCCCTAATTAACTTCGCCTAATTCTCCTGGTTCCTTAATTCGATCTCGAGAAGGCTGCATTGCTCGACGACGTTTGCGGTAACACCGCCGTGCGTCTCGGCCGGTGACCATACCGGTTCGCCGAACTTGTAGGATTTCATCGTTGTGCCGCCTTCGCCGTCGTCCTCGAGCCAGGCGCAGGGGTTCAGATAGACGATGACGCGATCCGGATGGGCATGTAGCGGCGCCGTTTCACCGTTTCTGATCGTTGCCTTTAATACACGCACCTTTTCGTTCTCGAAGGCAACTTCGTGCATATGCGGCGCGACGCGTACGGGGTCGAGCGCCGAGGGTATCGCCGCTGCGCTGGTGCTGATCAGGATCGTCAGAAGAAACTTGCTCATTCTTCCCTTAAAGCGCGTCGCAGAATCTTGCCGACATTGGTTTTCGGCAACTCGGCGCGGAACTCGATTTCTTTGGGAACTTTGTAGTTTGTCAGGTTTTTCCGGCAGTGAGCGAGAATATCTTCGGCGGTGACGTCCTCGTCGGTCTTGACCGCGTAAAGCTTGACGATTTCTCCCGACTTTTCATCCGGTACGCCGATAGCGGCGGCTTCGAGTACGCCGTCCATCTCTACAACGACGCCCTCGATCTCGTTCGGATAAACGTTGAAACCGGATACGAGGATCATGTCCTTCTTGCGATCCTCGATATAGGTGAAGCCCTGTTCATCCATGCGAGCGATGTCACCACTGCGAAACCAGCCCCCCGGAAACATGACCTTCGCAGTCTCCTCGGGTCGTTGCCAGTAGCCCTCCATGACCTGCGGTCCGCGAATGCATATCTCGCCGAGCTCGCCCAGGGGAACGTCATTGCCATCGTCGTCACAAATACGAACATCAGTCGACGGAACAGGCAGACCGATCGTGCCTGTGAAATCTTCCATCGATAGCGGGACGACGATCGCGGTAGGCGAGGTCTCCGTTAGGCCGTAACCCTGGATGATCGTGTGACCGGTAACCTCCTTCCATCTCCGTGCGACCGCCTCCTGGACCGCCATGCCGCCGCCGACGCACAGCCGCAATGAGCTGAAGTCGAGGTCCGAAAAGCCGGCTGTGTTCAGAAGCCCGTTGAAAAGCGTGTTGACGCCGGCGAAAAATCCGAAACTGTGGCGGGAAAGCTCCTTTACAAACCCAGGAAAATCTCGCGGATTCGTGATCAGCACATTTTCGCCGCCCTTGAGCATCATCGACAGGCAATTACTCTGTAAAGAAAAGATGTGATAAAGCGGCAACGCGGTAATCGCGACGATGCGTTCCAAACCATCCCAGATTCCCACTTCGCAGGCTAGCGCCTGATGAATATTGAATACCATGTTGCGGTGGCTGAGCATCGCACCCTTGGAGACGCCCGTTGTGCCGCCGGTGTATTGCAAGAAGGCGATGTCGGCATATCCGAGCTCGACTTCTGCAAGCTCGCCGGCACTCCCGGCGATGAGCGCTTTTCCTAAAGTGACGCTGTTGTTCAGGGCGTATCGCGGCACAACTTTCTTGACATATTTGAGAACAAAATTGGTGATAACGTTCTTCGGAAACTGTAGGAGATCGCCAATCCGGGTGGTGACGATGTGTTCTACGTTGCTGTCTTCGATAACTTCTTCGAGCGTGTGTGCGAAGTTGTCGAGAATTACGATGCATCTCGCGCCGGAATCGGATAACTGATGCTTCAGTTCGCGAGGCGTATATAAAGGGTTGACGTTGACGACGACCAAGCCGGCGCGAAAAGCTCCGCAAAGCACAACCGGGTACTGCAGAATGTTCGGCAACATAATCGCAATACGCTCACCCTTGATCAGACCGAGGGAATTCTGGAGATATCGTGCGAACTGCATGGACAAATCATCGACATCGCGGTACGTGAGCGTCGTGCCCATACAGGTATATGCCGGCCGGTCCGGAAACTCCGTCATGGCGAATTCGATTATGTCCCGAATGGATTTGAAATCAGGCGCCGGGATTTCCGCCGGTACACCCTCCGGGTAGGACTCGAGCCAGATCTTGTTCACGTTTTGGTATTCGCCTGTTCCAAAGCCTCTCTGATTATAGGCCAGGCGTTATCGAGAAGTATTGCTTGTGCATCGGCATTGGGGTGAATGCCATCGTCTTGCATCAGGTCGTCATTCATTGCAACGCCATCCATGAAAAACTCAATCCATGCAACTTCGAGTTCGGTTGCGAGGTCGCGATATGTATTTTCGAATGCTTTGGTATAGCGCGGGCCGTAATTGGTCGGAATACGAATGCCAAGCAGTACAACCTCAGCGCCGCCTTGCTTGCTGGTTTCTATAATAGTCCTGAGATTCCCTCTCATGCGATCAGGAGGGAAGCCGCGCAAGCCGTCGTTTCCGCCCAGCTCCAGTATGACTACGGAAGGCTTGAAGCGTTCGATTGCGGCAGGAATGCGGCTGGCGCCACCCTCGGTGGTTTCCCCGCTAATGCTGGCGTTCACGACCCGATGTTCGTACCCTTGTGTGTGCAGCCGTGATTGCAACAAAGTTGGCCAGGACTGGTCGACGTCAATGCCGAAGCCGGCGCTCAGGCTGTCGCCAAACACCAGAACAGTTGGCGCCTCCGCGGCTCCCGCCCGGATCGCAATCAGTAACAGCAAAAGGGTCAATATTCTTCGCATGTCGAATGAATCAGTAAATGAAGCAGCGGTGCTGGTTGCCGAAAACCTTACCAAGCAGGTTATCAGTCCGGAAGGGAGTCTGACCATCCTTTCGGATGTGAGTTTCAGCGTGGCCAAGGGTGATTCGGTCGCCATTGTTGGCGCTTCGGGCGCAGGAAAATCAACGCTTCTGGCCCTGTTGGCGGGGCTCGATCTGCCAACCGAGGGGCAGATCTGGCTAAATGGCGTCAATCTCACCGAACTGGATGAAGATGGCCGTGCGGACGTCCGGGCAGCAAGCGTTGGCTTCGTATTCCAGTCATTTCATCTGGTGCCGTCCCTGAACGCCCTGGAAAATGTCATGTTGCCGCTCGAGCTGTCAGACCACGGGTCGCCGCGCCAGGCCGCGTCGGAAATTCTTAATCAGGTTGGGCTTGCTGACCGGTGGAGCCATTATCCGGCGCAGCTATCCGGCGGAGAAAAGCAGCGGGTGGCCATTGCCAGGGCTTTCGCGACAGAGCCGGCCGTACTCTTTGCCGACGAGCCGACAGGTAACCTCGACAGCAATACGGGCGACCATGTCATGGAGTTGATGTTCGAGTTGAACAGGAACTCATCGACGACACTGATCCTCGTTACGCATGATCGCGCGCTCGCGAAGCGTTGCGATCGCACGATCGGCCTCGATGCCGGCCGTCTCGTATCTGACGATAAGGCGGCTGCATGAAAGCGGTCTTTTATGCACTGCGAAGTTTTGGCCGGGAAATGCGATCCGGTGAGGTCATCGTATTGCTGGCAGCGGTTGCGCTTGCCGTGGCGGCGCTGACGGCCGTCGGATTTCTGACGGATCGGATCGGACGCGCAGTCGCGAGGCAGGCCAACGAGGTGCTCGCGGCCGACCTTCGCCTGCGTTCACTGGATCCACTGCCGGCGAAGTGGAGCGATGTTGCCCGGGAGCACGGGCTGCAGACGGCCGAAACGCAGAGATTCCCCAGCGTTGTATTTGCGGGGGATGCGAGCGCGCTGGCCACGATCAAGGCGGTCAGCGACAACTACCCGCTGCGCGGCAGCGTGCGCATCGCAGATCGCCTGTTCGGCGAGCAACGGGTCGTCGACGATATTCCGCCACCGGGAACGATCTGGGCAGACGGCGCGCTGCTCGCTCGCCTGGGCATCAGCGTCGGTGACAAGATTTCTGTTGGTGAATCCGATCTTGAGGTGGCTGCAGTTCTGACCTACCGGCCGGATCAATCGATCGGATTCGCCTCACTGGCGCCGTCGCTTCTCGTAAACATTCTGGATATTCCGGCGACGGCGCTCATTAATGAGGGCAGCCGGGTTCGTTATGCGCTCCTGGTCGCCGGCGACGAGTCGGATGTCGACGATTTCTACAATTCGGTTGAAGACGAGCTGCCGGAATCGGTTCGCCTTCGAACTCAGGAGGAAAGTGGCGAGCGGGCGAATAATGCAGCGGATCGCGCGCAAAGGTTCCTGTCGTTGACGGCTGTGATTACGCTGCTACTGAGCGCGGTGGCTATCGCGATGTCGGCGAGGCGCTTTGCTCATCGCAGGATGGACACCGTTGCGCTCATGAAGAGCCTTGGTGCCAGCCAGCGATTCGTGATCTCCGCGGCGGCGGTGCAGCTGGTAATACTCGGTATGCTCGGCATTGTTTTTGGCAGCGTCGTCGGCTTTGTGGTCGAGGGCGTATTGACGGCAATGCTCGGTGACCTGTTCGCGAGCGACCTGCCCGAGCCGAGCCTGGCTCCAGTAGGACTGGCCTCCGGCAGCGCGCTCATACTCCTTGTGGGATTTGCGCTGCCATCTCTCATTCAGTTACGTAACACGCCACCATTGCGTGTCCTGCGACATGATGAAATGCCGCCGCCGCCATCGCGCCTCTTCGTCGCCGGAAGCTCGCTCGTTGCTGTTGCATCCCTGCTGTATTACACGATTGGCGATGCCATGATGCTGGCTATCGTGCTCGGCGGCATGCTGCTTGTGTCGGCGGCGCTGTATGGCGTGGGCCGGGTCCTGGTGTCGGCAATGGGCAGGTCACGGGGCGGCGTCGGAATTGCATGGCGTTACGGCCTCGCTAACGTATCGAGGCGAGGGCGCGATAGCGCGGTTCAGGTTGTTGCATTCGGGCTCGGTCTGACCGTCCTGTTGCTGCTTACGTTGGTGAGAACGGATCTGCTGCAGGATTGGAAGCGGACCCTCGACGAAGACGCACCGAATCACTTCCTGATAAACATTCAGCCGCACGAGCGAGCTTCGATAGCAGAAATTTTCCAGTCATTCGGCATTTCCGCGCCGCGCTTTGTGCCGCTGGTCAGGGCACGGATGTCGACGATAAACGGGGAGTCCGTCAAAGCTCGCGAGTATCCGGTCGAAGACGGCCAATGGATGGCAAACCGGGAGCAGAATCTTACCTGGGCGGAACAACTGAACACGAGTAACGAACTCATCGAGGGCGAGTGGTGGCCATTGGATTACTCGGGCGATCCGCTGGTCTCGATGGAAGAAGAAGCAGCGATGGAGCTCGGAGTCGGTCTGGGCGATCAGCTCGAGTTCCTCGTCGCCGGACAGGAAATCGGTTTGACCATTTCGAGTATTCGAAAGATCAACTGGGACTCGTTTCAGCCGAACTTCTTCATGGTGCTGTCGCCAGGCGCACTGGATGATTTTCCGGCGACGTTTGTTGCAAGCCTTAAAATCGATGAACAGCAAAGCGATGTCCTGCTTCGCCTGGTCCGCGCGCATCCCACAGTTTCCGTCATCGACCTCGATATCATCCTCGAGCAGGTAAAAGGAATTATCGACAAGGCGAGTCTCGCTGTACAGGCCGTATTCGCATTTACGATTGCGGCAGGGATAGCGGTTCTGTTTGCGGCAGTGCAGTCCACGATCGATGAGCGGCGATTCGAAAGCGCCATGCTTCGCGCGCTTGGCGTCCGGCGACGAACTGTACTCTCCGGCGTATTGACGGAATTTGCAGCACTCGGTTTTGCCGCCGGTATTCTGGCCTCGGCCGGCGCTTCGATACTCGCTGCGGTCATCGCCGTGCACCTTTTCGATCTGCCCTATGAGTTCAGCCCCATGCTGTGGTTGAGTGGCCTGGCGGCGGGCGTGGTTCTCGTATGCACTAGCGGCTTTGTCGCCGCGCGGGGAGCGATCAATGCACCACCTGTCGACGTCTTGCGGGCCGCATAATGGTCGCCGGGACTAATGAGGCGTCAGCTAAACTGTCTTGTGGTGCCGTGGTCGTTCGCGATACGGACGCCGGATGGCATGCCCTGATGTTGAGGGCGTATCACAACTGGGATTTTCCGAAAGGTATCTGCGAGGAAGACGAAGCGCCTATGGAAGCGGCCATTCGTGAAGTCGGAGAAGAGACTGGCATCAGCGATCTCGAATTCGCTTGGGGCGATCGAAGCATCGACACAGGGCCCTATAATCGCGGCAAGATTGCACGTTATTACCTGGCGAGGACGAATCAGGAGTCAGTCGAGATGGGTATTGCGCCGGAGCTGGGACGACCCGAACATCAGGAATATCGCTGGGTAGATTTCGACGAAGCATTCGATCTGTGCGCGCCGCGTGTGCGTCAGGTCGTGCGATGGGCCCGGCAGATTGTTGGAGCATGATATGACCGGCGACCTCCTCAAGCGGGTCTTGAAAGCGTGGCGGTACCTGTCCTGGAACATCAACAGAATGTTTCGCAGCTCGGTGACGATATCTACTAAACAGGGCGTCTTCAAAATCTTTCTCGCGAGCCACGAATTCGTCGGCAAATCGCTTTATTGCACCGGTGAATTCGAGCTGGAACTCATGTCGGGTTCGATGGATTTTCTGCGAAGCATCGAAAAATGCCCGCCAAAAGGCCAGGGGACCATACTGGACGTCGGGGCCAATAACGGAGTTTCCTCGATAGGCATGCTTTACACGGGCGAATTCGAGAAAGCGATCGCCGTTGAGCCGGAACCACAGAATTTCTCATTGCTGCAACACAATGTGAGTCTCAACAACCTGGGACAAAGAATCGCTGTTTTGCCCTTCGCCGCTTCGGATCGGAAGGGGGAGATTTCATTCGAGTTGAGCAAAGACAACTTTGGTGACCATCGGGTCCGGACGGGCGATGATATCGCAGACTCCGATACTCCCGAGCTATACCACGAATCGGAAAGAAAGGTGATCTCCGTTCAGGCAGACCAGTTGGATGACATACTGGTAAATGTCCCCGAATCATTTACGCAGAATATCGCGGTCATGTGGATCGACGTGCAGGGATTCGAAGGTTATGCGTTCATGGGCGCAAGAAAGCTGCTCTCCAAAGGCATCCCGGTCGTATCGGAGATTTGGCCATACGGCTTGAGGCGGGCGGGAATGTCACAGGAGCAATTCTGTTCTATCGTGTCAGAATTCTGGCAGCACTACTGGGTAATGCGTGACAACGAGTTCGTGCAATACGAAATTGATCAGTTTGCGTCATTGATCGAAGAGCTGGGCTACGACCGAAATCACTGCAACGTAATATTTACCTAGACGACGCGGTTCTTTTTTTCTCCGTTCAGGAAGGCCTGTACGTTTGCAGCAAGTTCGTCGATAGCGTTTTGTCGCGCCTCGATTGTCGCCCAGGCTATGTGCGGAGTGATGATCAGGTTATGCCCCTCATAGTCCAGTAGTGGGTCGCCGTCTGCCGGCGGTTCCATTGGCAGAACATCGATGGCGGCGGCGCCGATTTCTCCATTCTTCAAAGCCGACGCCAGGGCCGCGGAGTCGATCAATCCACCGCGGGCAGTATTTATCAAAATGGCATCCGGCTTCATCAGGCGAAACTCGTCCTCGCCGAACAAGTTTCTCGTCTGATCATTAAGCGGACAATGCAGCGAGATGACGTCTGCACGTTCAAGCATCTCGTGGAATTCCGTTCTCTCATCATCCGTCGTACCTGTTCCGGGTCGCTTTGAAATCAGTACAGTCATTCCAAACTGGCGGGCGATCTTTTCGACACCGCGGCCGAGTTCGCCGTGTCCGACGATGCCGAGGGTCATGCCGGACAGCTCGCGTATTGGAAAATCGAGCATGCAAAAAACATTCAACTCCTGCCATCGGCCGTCCCTCACGGCCCGGGCGTAACGGCTCGTGCTGTGCGTGAAATTGAGCAAGACTCCGAACACGTGCTCTACAACGGATTGTGTGCAATACGCTCGAATATTGCAGACGGCTATGCCATATCGGTCGGCACCGCTTAGATCGACATTGTCGGTGCCCGTTGCAGTCAGTCCGATAAATCGAAGCGACCCGGCGTTGCCCAGCGTCTCGTCGTCGAATCTGATCTTGTTCGTAAATACGAACTCGGAATTCTGGATTCTCTCAGCGGTCAGCTCATCGGGTGTGTCGTCGTAGAGCCGAAGATCAGGCAGCAGATCGGTGAGAGGCGACAGGTCGAGATCCGGACCCATCGTTGCGTAATCGAGAAACACGGCTTTCATGCGCTATTCGGTTATTCTTGGTTTGAGGATTGCAAACGATGAACGATGAATTCTGGAAACGCAAATCGCTTGGCGAGATGACTTCACAGGAATGGGAGTCTCTCTGTGACGGATGTGCGCTTTGCTGCCTGCAGAAGATCGAAGATGAAGAAACGGGCGAGATTTTCTTTGCGGACGTCGCATGCCGCCTGCTGGATACTGACAAGTGCCGCTGCACGGATTACCAGGCGCGGGCAAAAAAAGTTGCCGACTGCCTGGTGCTCGCAGCGGACAAGCCGCAGCTTTATCAATGGTTGCCGTCGAGCTGCGCCTACCGCGTGCTTTCCGAGGGTCACGATTTGCCGGAATGGCATCCCCTGGTGAGCGGGGATCCCGAGTCGGTGCATAAAGCCGGGATATCGGTCAGAGGCAGGGTAAGCTCCGAAACGGAGACAGAGGAATGGACGGTGCTGTGGAGCCTCAGCGATTAGCCTGTGTTCTGCAGCCCCTGTGCGATGCCGTTTACGCTCGCGAGTAACACCGAGAACAGCTCTTCGTCCTCATAATTTGATTCGCGCCATCGCGCGAGTAGGTCAACCTGCATGAAGCTCATCGGGTCGACATACGGATTTCGCAGCATAATCGCACGCTGCAATGTTGTGTCGCCTTCCAGCAGCGTGTTGTGCCCCGAAAACTCGAGTATGAGATCACGAGTCAGCTCGTACTCTTTCTCTATTATCGGGAAGAATTCATCATGGAGTTCGCCGGCGAGTTCGGAATAGAGTCTTGCTATCCTCAGGTCTGCTTTCGCAAGCACCATCTCCGCATCGGCCGTGAGAGCACGCATGAAATACCACTCACGAAACATGTCGGTGAAAGCGTTCGAGTCAAACTCTTTTGCGGCCGCCTGCAGGCCCTTGCCGAAACCGTACCAGCCTGGCAGGACATATCGGCTTTGGGTCCAGGCAAAAACCCAGGGAATCGCCCGGAGGTTGTCAACGCCGGTGCCGGCACGTCTGGAGGATGGTCGTGAACCAATTCTCATGCGTTCGATCAGGTCGATTGGCGTCGCCTTCCTGAAGTAGTCGTAGAACGTCGGGTTTTCGTAAATCAGGCTGCGATAGGCACGACGACTCTCGTCCGCGATGACGTCCATCATGGTGTGCCACTCGGGCATATCGTTGCCGCGATGCTGCGGCATGGCTGTGGCCAGCGCCACGGAACCTGCGACCTGTTCGAGCGTGCGCAAAGCAATGCCGCGCAGGCCGTACTTCTCGTTGATAATTTCGCCCTGTTCAGTGACGCGCAGTCGGCCATTGACTGTGCCGGGCGGGGCGCCGAGCACGGCGGCATGAGTCTTGCTGCCGCCACGACTTATCGAGCCACCGCGTCCATGAAACAGAGTGAGCTCGATATCCTTGTCGGCAACACAGGCAGCCAGGGCGACCTGTGCGTTCTGCAATGCCCAGCGCGCGGATGCAAGGCCGCCATCCTTGTTGCTGTCGGAATAGCCGATCATCACCATCTGTCGATCGTCGCGGTACTTCAGGTGTTCGCGGTAGGTCTTGTTGGCCAGCAGCGATTCGATTATCTGCGGGCCCCTTTGCAGGTCCTCCACTGTCTCCAGGAGAGGCGTAATGTCCAGAGGAATCTCTTCCTGACGGTTGTGCAACTGTCCCCAATATGCGAGCAGCAACACGGAGAGAATGTCGTCCGGACCCTGCGTCATGCTAACAATGAACGGGCCAATCGCCTGCTTGCCATATTTTCTTCGGCAAAAAGCAATAGCCTGAAATACAGCCAGCGTTTTGCGTGTCTTTACCCCTCGGGTACTGACGGGAGATTCCTTGGTCTCCAGCGCCGTTTCGATGCGGTTCAGGCGATCCTCGGGGCTCCAGTCGAACCAGTCGGCCTCACCCAGGCACTCGCCGACAACCTCCCTGTGAACGAGCGCATCCTGCCGCACATCCAGCGTGACCATATGAAAGCCGAATGTGCTGATGCGCCTGAGCAGTCGCCGAACGGCGAAAAGGCCCGCGTGCTCACCTTTGTTCGCTTCAAGGCTGACTGCAACGAGCCGAATATCCGCTTCCAGCTGAGCTGACTTCTCATAGGGATAGACATCGTCGTCATAGGTTGCCTGCAGGCGTTGCTGGACCAGCCGCAGAAATACGCGGTAGGGCATATCCCTGTGTCTTGACGGCACTGCATGGAATGCATTTGGGAAAACGTGACTGTACTCGTCTATCTTCTCCTGGATTAGCGGGTCCACAACGACCCGCTGACTTGTCTGACTCAATTTGGCTGAGAGATTTCCGCATTCCTTGAAATAGAGATCGAGAATAAGCGACCGTTGCCGCGCCATCGTTGCGCGAATCGTCTTGGCGTTGACGTTGGGGTTGCCGTCCATGTCGCCGCCAACCCACGATGCGAAATGCAGCAGGTCCGGAACGGTCAGTCGCTCGGCTTCCTCCCCATAGACGCGAATCGCTGCGTTCTCAATGTCTTCATAAAACGGCGGCATTGCCGGATAAAGAACGTCGGTCATGAAGAAGAGCACATGTTCCAGTTCGTCTGCGACCGTCATCTGTTCACTGGGATGCTCATCCGTCTGCCATCCGGTCGTTACTTCGAGCTTGATGTTTTCCAGGCAGGTATGAGCCTCCTGGGCCGTCATTGTCGGGTTCAGCATGTCGATCAGCCGCCGGACGATGTGCTGTTCCTTTCTCAGGATCGTTCTGCGTGTCGGCTCGGTGGGATGCGCCGTAAAAACCGGCTCTATGTGAATCTGATTCAGGAGTTTCTGTAGCGCATCAAGGTCGAAGCCGGCCGCCTTCAGTTTTACGAATGTGTCCTCGGGTCCGCCCGGTTGATACTGTCCGACCTCCTGCAGGTATTCCCGGCGCCGCCTGATCCTGTGCACCTTCTCGGCCGTGTTGACCATCTGAAAGAAGGTCGAAAAAGAGCGAATGACCTCCATCGCCATACCGAGGTCGAGGTTCTTGACAAAGTCAGCAAGGTTTTCCCCGGGCTTCTCGTTGCCCTCGCGGCGGCGGATGGAACGGAGCCGCGCGTTTTCCACAAGATCGAACAGCTCATCTCCGCCTTGCTCCTTCAGCAGGTCTCCAACGAGGGAAGCAAGCATATGCACATCCTGCCTTAGGGCCTGATCCTTATCCTCGAAGGTGATGTCCTGTCTGCGCAGCGCTTTTTGCATCGTGGTGATCGCTTAGCTAATCGCGAAAGTTCTCATACTGCAGCGGCAGATCGACGTCCAAGTCTTTGAGCATGCTGATGGCCGACTGCAAGTCGTCCCGCTTCTTTCCACTGATCCGAAGCTTGTCTCCCTGGATCGCTGCCTGCACTTTGAGTTTGCTACCCTTGATTTTCTTGACGAGGCTTTTGGCGAGCGGCTGGTCTATGCCTTTTCTCAGCAAGACTTGTTGCCGCGCCACGCTGCCAGTCAGCTCGGGTTCTTCTTCTTTCATGCAAGCGACATCAACGCCGCGGCGTGCCAGTTTCTGGCGAAGAATGTCCAGCATTTGCTTGAGCTGAAAATCTGACTGGGTCGTGAGCGTAACGAGATGGTCCTCGAGCTCGTACTTGGAGCCGGTGCCTTTGAAATCAAAGCGCGTACTGACTTCGCGATTTGACTGGTCGACGGCGTTCGAAACCTCGTGCGCGTCGAAATCACTAACAACATCAAACGATGGCATTTTTTCCAGTCCTCTCCTATATATCGTCTGTTTGAGCAGATTCGTCGAGCAAGCTGAGGATCTTGCTTCTGAACTCTTTCTTTAGTTGCTCATGGTGTTTGCCCGTACCGGGCCCGGAAAAGCCGGTATGAATCTGACGAACCGCACCCTGGCGGTCAATAAATATCGTCGTAGGAAATACGAGTACCGCACTGAGAGAAGGCAATGTCTTCGAAACTTCAGTCTTGTCCGAAATGCCGGCGACGAGTGTTTCGAACTGTATGTCGAATTTCTTCCTGAACTCGCTGATCTGATCGCTGGCTATCTGCGGGTCTTCGAAGTGCTCGTACATCAGTCCGACAACCTCGAGACCCAGGGCGGCATATTCCTCGTGCAGGGCGGCCAGAAAGCGGGCTTCGTCATGACAGTTCGGACACCAGGTACCTGCTATTACGACGACAACGACCTTGCCCTTGAAGCCGTCATCAGCCAGCGAAACCGGTTGCCCCTCGAGATTCGGGAACTGAAACTCGAAGCGCTCATAGCCAGGGTTCAGGTGCGTCAGCTGGTAAGCATCGGGAAGCGCGGCATTCGGATCACGCTCGGCAGACCAGGCCTGGTGAAATTCTGTCCCGGACCAGAAATCAGCATCGATGATCGTATCGCTGACGACAGTTCCCGTGAAAATGAAGGCATGGGCACCGTCGAAAGTCCCCAGATGAAAGCTGTTTCCGGAAACGTAGCCGGAGAGGTAACGGTGGTCGGCAAGTGTCGTAAGAAAGGTTCCAAACAGACGCGATCCCCGCTGGGCGAATTCTCCGATCGAGGGGCCGATCGTGCCGTCCTCTTTTTCGAATCTGGCATCCCAGCGCCCGGACAGGTCGACTGACGAAGGCTCGACATCGTCCATGTCGCTGAGCTCCGAACCCTGCATCGCGACGAACGGCATTACCTGTTTCTCGCCGTGCAGCTTTACGAGGGTCAAAGTACCGACGAGCTTGCCGCCTTCGAGCCTTGCATTTATTTCATTGTTGAAGGCAGGAAAGCGAAGTGTGAGCTGACCATCGGAGAATGTTACTTCGCCGATTCGAATACGTTCCTGCCCGTTGATCAGCGTAGCCCGATAATTGCCCGGCCCGCCGCCGACCTCGAATGCAGTGTCGATGTGGCCACCCGGCAGGGTAATGCGCGCCTGCCAGTAACCGGTTTGCAACTGGAGGGATTCCGTGACCGGCGCTTCCGGGCCGCAACCGCCTGCCATGACAAGCAAGGCAATCAATGCAGTCCAAGCAAGAACAGATCGCATTCGCGACATCCCCTAGAAATACGGTCCGGCGAGACCTGAAGTGTAGCGCTTTGCAGCCTGTTTTTGGTGTCAGGAAGCCTTGCCCCGGAGCTTCTTCTGGTGTTCCCGCGTGAGCTCGAGGAAGCGCGGCGTCGGGCCGGTATCTTCGTAAACCGGGTCACCGTGATCGTCTTCGCGAATGACCCGTTCGCCGGGCACATAAGGCATTGCTGCTTCCAGCTCGTCGAGAGAAGCGGAGATCAGATCGGTAATGATGCGCTCCGTGTCCATTCCGGGATACAAGTCGACAAGGGCATGAATGCGTGCCGCATCATCGAGAGGCAGCCGCACCGCATAATCGGTATCTGTGGTTGCAGGGGCCTGCTGGCTGCTCCATGAATCAAGTAATGACTTAAAGCTCATGACTATTGCTCCGGTATCAAAGCGCCGCGACAATAACAAAATCTCCGCATGCTGCCCAGTAAGTGTTGCGGCGATTCAATTCGGATGAGATGACAATGCACGAAAGTCCAGGGACGGACCGAGATGCTGCAGGAATCCATAAGTTTTGAAGGGCATTCGCCTCGACAGGAGGCCGGAAGCCGAAGACCGGGGTCGGCGACAGATATAGCCGATGGCCTGGTCGCGACCATGCGCGAGCATTCGCTGAGCGCAGACATGATACAGAGCGCCAGCGGCATGACGGCTGGCGGCACGGATATTCAGGTATGGCCAAGGGAGCTGATGCGGACCGACATGGCTGCAGAGCATCTGATGCGGCGTATTGCCACGCTCGTTCTCGAAGGCATACCGCTTACCTTGTCCCTGAGGGAGCTCGGCTCGGGGGACGACGGAATCGCCACATTCGAAAAGTTTTGCTCGGCTATTCGGAGCGAGTTACGAGCGGACGATACACTGATGAACAGGGTTGGCTTAAGCCTGCATTCTCACCAGATACCCTTGCAGGCCTACCTGCTGATCTCCCGCGCACTCCTGGGCCATGGTCCGAGATACGTCATCCTCGACAGCTTGCAGATGCAGTACCACAAGCAAGCAGTGGTGCAGGAAGAAACGGAAAAGAACTGGTTGTTCCTGTGGCGGCAACGTGCACTCGGGCATGCACTGATGCCGGTCTACGGGGCGGGAGTAAGAACGGGTTGCCCGCTCCTCGGTGATGAAGCTGCGGATGCCGTGCTGCCTCATGCCGGCATAAAAGTACCCGCGGGCTCGGCCTGGCTGCCAATTGGCCTGCATCTGCCGCGCTTTGCCGACGCAAAAGGGCAAATCGTCTGGCCCGAGCTTCGCGCGGCACTCGAAGCCTGCATCGATACAGGCGATCAGTTGCTCGATGTGCTGAGCTGGGCAGACCCGAGCCAGAGGAGCGATGCCTGGCTCAATCGCAGGCTTGCTATCGTAACTACCGGCATAGGTGATCTGGTGCAGGCTCGCGGCAACGATCCCGGCTGCCTGGAATGCCTGAACCGGGTCGATGAGATTATTCTCAAGTCACGAAAAATTCTGTGGGACCGCTCGCACGTAATCGCGGGGCAGGCGGGCGTGCTTCCGGCGCTGGCGAGATCGGACCCGTCCGACGGGCTCTGCGACCACTCACACAGACAGAGCTGGCAGCGTCGCTGGCATCGTGCGCTCGCAAGCTCGGCCGTCAGACATCGCAACCTGCTGGTCATGTCGCCGTATTCGGTGCTGCCCGCGGACGGTGATGACACGGCGGCATTCGCGGACCTGTTGCCCGTTCTGTCTCACGCCGATGCCTGTGCGTTCGCCGGCCAACCGGGACCGGTCGACTGG
>Ga0255052_10000402_pt1 | contig 35369 bp, 31 predicted proteins | sample JV7_2_21_MG_FD_188632 | JGI IMG/M metagenome (GOLD analysis project Ga0255052, IMG submission 188632) | Seawater microbial communities from Jervis Inlet, British Columbia, Canada - JV7_2_21 | ecosystem: Environmental > Aquatic > Marine > Inlet | place: Canada: British Columbia | collected...
TGGAGCCAAATTGGGGCGTTAACCACCGCGCCGTATCAATACGAATTCCGCAATCGGACGCGAACAATTTGCGTTTCGAACACCGTACGGCCGGCGCTGATGCGAATCCCTATCTCGTTACGGCGGCAATCGTTGCCGCTGTCCACTACGGACTCAAGAACAAGTGCGACCCGGGAACGCTGGTCGAACAAGGCGCGCGCGTCGTGCCAAAACTCAGGATCCCGAACCGCTGGGACGCGGCGATCGACAAGTTTGAACGGGGCAAGATCCTGCGTGACTACCTTGGATCAGATTACTGCAAGTACTTCGCGATAAATCGGCGCGAGGAAAGCCGGCGCTTTCACAACACGGTCGGTCAGCTCGATTTCGACTGGTATCTCAGATCTGCCTGAATTGGGTCTGCCATAATCGGGTTACCGATCCCGGATAGTGTCTTCTAAGGCAGTACCGCGCGGAAAATAAAGAAGAATACGATTGCGAGAAATGCGCCGGCCGGTATCGTAATAACCCAGGACACCAGGATTCTCACGACAACACGCAGGTCGATTGCCTCGATGCCGCGCGCCATGCCTACACCGAGCACGGCGCCAACCAGTGTGTGCGTTGTGGAGATTGGCATACCGGTGCCGGATGCAATAACAATCGTCGTCGCTGCGGCCAGTTCGGCGGCAAAACCACGGCTCGGGGTCAATTGCGTAATCTTCTCACCGACCGTGGCAATGACATGCCGCCCAAACGTCGCGAGACCAACGACTATGCCCGCGCCGCCCAGCATAAGAACCCAGATCGGCAAAGCCGATTTCGCAGCAATAGAGCCCGTTGTCGCTATGCCAATTACGGCGGCCAGCGGTCCGATCGCATTGGCAACATCGTTCGAACCATGCGCGAACGCCATCGAGCAGGCAGTGACAATCATCAAAACGCCGAATACACGTTCTACGGTGTAGAAATGCAGCTTCTTCTCGGCCTTTGGATCGGATTCAATCCGGTTGATGAAAAAGGCGCCAATTGCCGAAATGACAACCGCTATTGAGATCGCTAGCAGATAGCTGTCCCTAAGACTAATGTCGAGACCAACGTGTTTAAGCCCCTTGTGGATGGTGACCAGTGTCATCGTGAAAGCGGCAAAGAAAATATAGACGGGCACGTAGCGCTTGGCCTTCGCCAGCGGGTCGTCCTGGCTGAGGATAAGTCTTTGTACGCTGCGATAGATCAGGTAGGCAATGAACCCGGCCGTTACCGGTGAGACCACCCAGCTCATCACAATCGTGCCAACCTTGGCCCATTTCACCGCATCGATACCAATTCCGACCGCGGCAAAACCAACAATGGCACCGACAATCGAGTGCGTCGTCGATACGGGCCAGCCATTCCTCGACGCAATCGCCAACCATGTTCCCGCAGCGAGCAGTGCCGCCAACATGCCGTAGACAAGAAGCTCGGGCGTGCTCGCTAGTAACTCGGCGTCCACTATGCCTTTTCGAATAGTGCTCGTCACTGCGCCGCCAGCAAGAACCGCCCCGAGAAACTCGAAAATCGCGGCCACCAATATGGCCTGTTTGATAGTAAGAGCTTTCGAACCGACGGAGGTCGCCATCGCATTGGCGACATCATTGGCGCCGATACCCCACGCCATAAACAGGCCGAACAGCGCGGCAAGGCCGATATAAATGTACTGTGCTTCCATTATGCGCCCCCGAGGAGAATCGTCCTGTTCCCTTCGATTCGTTGTTATTTATTATGAGAGCAATAGCTCGAGTCGACGACCAACGCGTTCGGCCATATCGGCGATTTCGCCCGTCAGTTCGATAACTTCATAAAGAAACATCGCATCGATCGGATCAAGTGTCTTTTCGATCTCGAATAACGCGCCACGCAGAACCGTCTGCTGTTCGTCGGTATGCGTTTCAATTTGATCCAGTTTTTCAATCATGTCGGCGACGAGCGAAACCTCAGCACCCCTGAATCCCGCGGTGAATAACTCATCCAGTTCGCGAACGCTCTTGCGCGCCTGTTTTGCCGCATCGATGTTGCGGTCGACGAATTCGACAAACTTGTCAGCGAGTGCTTCGGGTATTTGCATACGACGGCCGATAATCACGCCCGATACGTCTTTGGTACGGTTGGCGATTTTGTCCTGCACCAGCAACAGTTCCAGAAGATCCTCTCGCGGAACCGGCATGAACAGGCTCTTCGGCATATTCAGTCGGATCTCTTTCTTGAGGTCATCCGCCTCGTGCTCCAATGCCTCGATCGCCGCACGAGCTGCAAGTGCCCTATCCCAATCGTTTGCAATTACGGCCTCAAAAAGAGGCCTGAGCTGTTTGGCGCAACGAAAAGCAACTTCGATGTGCTTTTCGAGCGGCCGAACCGGCGACGTGCCGAAAATATTTGCCAGCATATTGGCCATTTGACGGTAACTCCCAAGGGTCGGGTGCGTCTTGCAAGGCGCAATCCTAGCACAGCATCCAGACGCAATTCGTGTCCAAAAGGCATGCTAAAATTCGCTGCCTCACAACCCGAAGTCAATGCGTAGAATGGCAACATGAATCACTGGTTAATGAAGTCCGAGCCTGATGCCTATAGCATCGATGACCTCGAGCGCGACGGTCGAGAAATGTGGGACGGCATCCGCAACTATCAAGCACGCAATACCATGCGCGACGACATGAAGGTCGGCGATAAGGTGTTTTTCTATCACTCGAGCTGCAAGGAACCTGGCATTGTCGGCATTGCAAGAGTTGCAAGCGCACCCTACCCGGATCCAACACAATTCAATAAGAAATCAAAGTACTTCGATCCAAAGAGCGACAAGAACAACCCTCGCTGGTGCCTCGTTGACATCGAATTCGTTCGTAGGACAAAGCGACATGTGGCACTCGCCGAAATCAAGGCCGAAAAGAGTCTCGACGACATGATCCTGACTCGGAAAGGCAATCGCCTCTCCATCATGCCGGTCAGCAAAAAACACTGGAACAAGATCTTAAGTCTTGAATAAGGCGCGTATAGGCTTCGCGGCGCTGGTTGTCGTTGTTGCGGCCCTCTGGTCTCTGACGCCTGTGCGACTGCAACCGGCACTGGCCGAGGTCACACTGCCAGATGACCTCGATACCTGGATGGCGCGAAGCGAGCGGCGAGCCAGCGACCGTTACGGGTTGGTGCCGGGCACGGAAAAACGCATCACCTGGATTGGCGAGCGAAAACAAACGCCGTACGCTGTTCTCTACCTGCACGGCTTTTCGGCGACTCGCCAGGAGACGGCACCGCTCGCAGAAATTGTCGCCTCGGCGCTGCGCGCAAATCTGTTCGAAACGCGGTTGGCAGGCCACGGTCGCGAGCGTGAGCCACTCACGAACATTCGCGCCGAAGACTGGCTCAACGATGCAGCCGAGGCGCTCGCAATCGCGAGCCGACTCGGGGAACGCGTTATTGTCATCGGCACGTCTACAGGTGCGACCCTGGCCGCTGCGATGCTCGGTCATCCCCTCATGGACCCCGTCGATTCTCTTGTTATGTTGTCGCCAAATTTTTCGCCGCACGATTCAAGCGCGGTTTGGCTTACGCGGCCGGCGGGGCCGTTGCTCGCGAGAATGCTGGTGGGTGACACTCGCAGCTGGGTCCCTCATAACGAACTTCAGGCTCGTTACTGGTCGACGACGTATCCCACAACTTCGGTCATCGAAATGATGCGCCTGGTCGACCTCGCAAATCGCAAGCTTCCCGATACGATCCCGCAGCGCCTGTTGATGTTCTATTCGTCAGAGGATGAGGTGATTTCGCCGATCGAGGCGCTGGCGGTCTTCGAGCAAACAGGCGCTCCGCAAAAAGCGGCGATAGAAATCGAGGACCCAGGTGATCCCAGCCACCACGTACTTGCCGGCGATATACTATCGGCCCGGAAAACGCGTGACATAGCCAACGACATCGTAAAATTTATTTCGCGCCCGCTACCTTGAGGTGTTCCTGAATTTCTGCGGCACCGCCGAGCGCCAGCAGGATCACAAGGTCACCCGGTTCTGCCCATTCAAGCGCGTGTAGAAACGATTGCATTTCTTCCTCGAAGTGCACAATCTGATTTTTCGCAGCACCAGCCTTTAGCAACTCGTTCTCTATTATGCCGAATACTTCGCCGTGCTCGCGGCCACGATGGTACTTGCCCAATTCTGAAACAACGACGCGATCCAGGCCAATCGCCCAGGCATCGTAAGCCAGTTCCCGGATAAGTTCGTCTGTGCGATCGCCCGCCTGACCAAAACACAGTGCTCTGCGTTCGGCCGGGATTGCGCTCGCCATGTCAAACAACGCGGCCATCGCAGCAGGGTTGTGGGCGAAATCGACGAGTACCTTGTAACCATCCAGCGTGTAAATGTTGCAGCGGCCCGGGTTCTCGTCCTGTTCCATGGTGACAAGCCCGGTGCGAATGTCAGCAAGTGACACGCCGAGGCACCAGGTCAGCGCCGCGGCCGCAAGCGCGTTCGCGATATTGTGTCGCGCTGTACCGCCCATCGCGATCGGGATCTCTTTACTATGGCAGATCAACTCGCGAGCGCCGTTTTCTATTTTCAGAAGTTCGTCGCCATCGAGAACAAATACGAGTCCGCCGCCTTGTGTGTGTGAGGCTATAGTGTCGTTGTCTGTCTCCAAACTGAACCACAGCAGCTCGCCTTCATAGTCTCGAGCCCTGGCTCGCAACAACGCGTCGTCAGCGTTTAGTACCAGGCGCCCCGACGCCTCCACGGCACGGCTCACGATCCACTTGACTGCAAGTAGCTCGTCGAGGTCCCGTGAGCCGAAGTCACCGAGATGGTCCTCGCTGATATTGGTAATCAGTGCCGCATCCGCTCGCTCGACACCCAAACCTCGACGCAACAGGCCGCCGCGCGCCGATTCGAGTATCGCAACGTCCACTTCTCGTTCACGCAGAACCGCACGCGCGCCACCCGGCCCGGACCAGTCGCCTCTATCCAGCACGTTGTCGTTGACCGCGATCCAGTCGGTGGAACTCAAACCGACGTTTTGACCCGAAGCACGCACGATGTGAGTCGCCAAACGGACCGACGTCGTTTTCCCGTTAGTGCCGGTAACAACGCCGATTGGAATATCGTGGAATTCATCCCAGTCGAGCGAATCGGGAATTTCTTTGACCGACCAGGTCTCTGATCCGCGACCGAGGCCGACGGAGACCTCGTCATCGTCCCAAAGCAGGGTCTTGCCGTGCGCTGCGGCCTCATGAATGAGCCACATCAATTCTTCGTTGGTTTCCTCGGCAATCGCCGCACGAATAGCCTCAAGCGCCGTGTCGAAGTCAGGCTCTTCATCGGCAACACCGAGTTCGTGTGCGCTGGCAGCCCATGCCCATTCATTGATTTCCGAGGCCGCGTACAGCGCGTCAATTGACGCTGAAAAAGCAAGGCTGACGCCGCCCAGCAATTTTTTCGACGCAAAGTGTGCGGACGGCCAGTCGAGCGCCTCGAGCATGCGCGCGACCTGATTGGCCCAGACAGGAATTAGCCGGTCGGCCTCCTCGGGTGTACAACTCACATCGAGAATCGACCCCGGACCATCGAAAATCAGGCTGGGACCCGTCAGTCTGCGCGCGTCGAGAAACTCCATGACGCGATTCTAATCGCCCTCTTCCCGGGCGATCCGCACGCCGCGTTCGTCGCTGATAATCTCGAGGTCGTCGGCCAGTTGGAAACCGTCCATATCCGGAAGGTCGATGGCCGCTGCCGACTTCTTGCCCGGATCCGCTATGCGCGTACCGGAATTGAAGTAGATGATCTGCTTCCAGCTGCGCGTCGTGTTATCGCCCAGAACAAGGATCAGGTCACCGGTCTCCGCCATTTCCATGGCCCGCGTGGTTGCTTCCTGTTCGTCCGGGATAACTTCGATCTGATCGGCAGACACGCCCGATTCGAGCAGCTTGTTCTTGATCATGATCGCCACTTCGTCGTGACCGCGACCCCGGCGATTGTCGTCGCAGCGACAAATGAAGTAATCGAAATGGCTCGACGCAATTTCGGCGATCTCTCGTATGTCTTCATCGCGCCGGTCCCCTGGCGCCGACAGGACCACAATTCGTCGCCCATCGACGTCGAATCGATCGACGAGTCCGCACATGGCCGTGACGGCGGCTGGGTTGTGAGCGTAATCGAGAATGACGCGGAATGGATGCTCGTCGTAGATGTTCATGCGACCAGGTGCCTGAAAAAAGGTCGAGTCAAACGTCCTCAAGCCCTGGCGAATATCCTCCAGACTGATGTCCATGTTGTAGGCCAACGCCGCGGCGAACATCGCATTCTGCACATTGTGCAATGCCCGACCTTCGATCGTCGCCGGAATCAGGTGCGTCCAGACCAGCGGTGTATGCGACTCGTTATCGTAAATTGAGATCAGGTGTCCGTTCATACCCTGTTCCAGAACGAACGCCTGGCCGCCGGCCTTAATATGCTGCTTAACCAGCGGATGTGCGGGGTTCATCGTGACGTAACTGAGTTTTTCAGCATCAGTGTAATCGGCCATCTGCAGACACAAGGGGTCGTCTGCATTCAACACGGCCGCATCCGTTGCAATTTCGATCGGCACGCGTTTGACTTCGGCCAGATCTTCGACCGTCTCCATGCCACGCAAACCGAGATGATCCCCCGTCACGTTCAGGCACCCAGCAACATTGCACTCCTGAAAACCGAGACCGCTTCTGAGCATGCCGCCGCGCGCCGTTTCCATAACGGCCGCATCCACGGATGGATCGCGCAGGATCATTTGTGCGGAAACCGGTCCGGTCATGTCGCCTGCGACGCTCAGCTTGCCGTCGATGTATACGCCGTCAGTCGACGTCAGTCCTACCGTGCGGCCTGACATTTTCAGGATGTGCGACAACATGCGTGAGGTTGTGGTCTTGCCGTTAGTGCCCGTGACGGCGGCGATCGGAATCTTGCTCGGCCTGTCAGGCGGGAACAGCATGTCGATTACGGGGCCCGCCACATCGCGTGGCGTGCCCTCACTCGGTGCAACATGCATGCGAAAACCCGGACCCGCGTTCACTTCGCAAATGCCACCGCCCGCGTCTCGGTAGGATTCCGTAATGTCTTTGGTCAGAAAATCGACGCCACCGATATCAAGGTCTATTGCGCGAATCGATCGTATCGCCATCTCGCGGTTATCGGGATGAATAACGTCGGTAACATCAATCGCCGTACCACCCGTCGACAGATTGGCAGTCGATCGCAGGTACACGACTTCACCTTTCTTCGGCACGGTGTCCCTGTCGTAGCCAAGCTTCGACAGCAGCCTTTCCGCCTGGTGGTCAAATTCCAGACGTGTCAGCACCTTCTCATGGCCGACGCCGCGACGGGGGTCCTCATTCACGATGTCGACCAGCCGCTCAATCGAATGCTTGCCATCGCCAACGACGTGGCCCGGCACACGCTTGGCCGCGGCAACCAGTTCGCCGTTCACGACCAACAAACGATGGTCAAACCCGTCGATGTAGCTTTCAACAATCGTTGTTTTGCCGTGTTCGCTGGCCTTGTCGAAGCCCGTTTCAACCTCTTCGGGCGTACGAAGGTTAATCGACACACCGCGACCATGATTTCCCGCGAGCGGCTTTAGCACCACCGGATAGCCGATGCGTTCGGCTGCACGTACTGCGTCCCGCTTGCTACGAACCAGCATCTGCGCCGGCACAGGCAATCCGAGATCGCGAAGAATGCCGTTGGTTTCTTCCTTGTCGGACGCCAGATCAACGGCGATGTTGCTCGTGCGCCCCGTGGTCGTCGCCTGAATTCGCTGCTGATACTTACCCTGGCCAAATTGCACCAGGCTGTAACTGTTAAGGCGCAGCCACGGGATGTTGCGTTCTTCGGCCGCCTTGACCAAAGACGCCGTACTGGGACCGAACTCACGACGCTGCGCAAAGCGGATAAAGCGGTCGCGTTGCTCGGCAAAATCCCAATCCGCACCCGGAGTGTCATCCGGCTTGATGTCGTCAGGTAGAAGACTGTGCAGCAGGTCCAATGCGAGCTTGCCAGCTTCGCGCCCCACCGTGGCATCTTTGTACTGGAACACCATGTTGTAAAAACCGGGCCTATCGTCGATTGAACGTGTGCGACCGAAGGTCACGTCGGATCCCGCGACGTTTTGCAACTCAAGCGCCACATGTTCCATCACGTGACCCATCCAGGTGCCTTCGTCTTCGCGCAGCCGACGTACAAATCCACCGGGCTCGCGATAGGAACAGCCGTGGTCATGCAGGCCGGGCAGGACCTCGAGCAATGGCTCGAGAAACTTCTCGCCAAGCCTGACGGTTGGCCAGTGTTCCAGTTCACCCAGGTCCAGGATGTGCCGGATGACAGGAAAACGGGCGAACATGTTCGGCCCGACAAATACATTGGTGCTCTCAATTTTCATGACGTGCGCCCGTTGTTATTGGATTTAGTCGGCGTATGCCTTGCGCGTGGCGATCTCAAATCGACCGCCTGCTATAAGTATATGCAACTTCACACCGATAAGGCTGACGGGATCGCCGCGACGAGCCTGGTCCATGGAAGAATAGTCGAGGTGAGTGGGGTCGATGACCGTGATCCCGCCGCTACCGACCACCTCAAGTTTGTCGCCCGGACTTATGAAAGCGGCCGTGTCTTCGTCGAGCCCGATGCCAACCGCGAACGGGTTGTACGCCAGTGCCGTCAGCAGGCGACCGAGGCGATCCCGCTCGCGGAAATGCTGATCGATAATAAACGCATTGGTCAATCCGAGTCCCGGCGCCATCGTCACCATATCCGGCATCGGCGTACTGCCCTCCTTACCGCCTGCAATCATGTGTTCCGGCATGAACGCCGCGCCAGCTGACGTACCCGCCACATGCATGCCATCCGCGTTGCAACGGCGAATCAGTTGCGCAACGGCCGTACCGCCCAAAGTCGTCGATAGTCTGAGCTGGTTGCCACCCGTCATGAAAACGCCGTCGCATTTTTCGATGTACTGCACATCTTCGCCGGACTGACAGTCTTCACGGGTGATGAACGGCAAAACTCTCGCATGCTTAACGCCCAGTTTGCGAAACAGTTTTTCGTAATTGCGGCCCGTGTCTTCCATTTCCGAGGCGGTTGGAATTATGCCGATCCGCGCCTGCTTGCCACCACAGACTTCGACAAAGCGATCGAGAATCTCTGGATTGTGCAGTTTTTCTTCTCCGCCGCCGATCGGAATGATAAAACCACGATCGGTGCCATTGTTGCCGTTTGCAGGACTCATTAAATCGAAAACCCGTTTGTGTTGGCCCGCCCCGTTCTTGTTGCTGCCACATTGGCTATTCGGGGACTGCGCGACCGGTGTGCGTAAGGGGCGGCCATTTTACACAAGATTCGGACAAATCCCGGGCCTAATGCGGCAAAATGCTGCTCTTTGACCCGCCGCTGCCCAAGAACGCGCGAGGACAAGGACAGACGTCATGACAGATCACAAATTACCGCTGGGCCGGAGTACCGACTATCCGGACAAGTACGCACCGGATGTCCTCCGCTCAATTTCGCGTGCGGAAAGTCGCGGTGCCTTGGGGTTAACTGAAAACCTGCCGTTCCATGGCGTCGATATCTGGAACGCGTGGGAGTTGACCTGGCTCGGCAGCGGCGATCTCCCGGAAGTCGCAACGGCGGAAATACGTGTGCCGGCAAACTCACCCGGGATTGTGGAGTCGAAATCTCTCAAGTTGTACCTGAACTCGTATTCCATGAGCCGTTTCACGTCGGCCGCCGACGTCGCCGAGACGATTGGCAAGGATTTGAGTGCCTGCGTTGGTGGACTGACGGATGTCAGGGTATTGCCGCTTGCCCGCACAGAAGCTCGCCGTGTTTCGAGACTGGCGGGCGCGTGCCTGGACACGCTGGCGGCCAATTGCAGCACGTGGGAGGTCGACGCAGACCTGTTGCTGGCTGATCCGAATACGCTGTTCGAGGAAGACCTGCACACCCATTTGCTGAGGAGCCTTTGCCCGGTTACGTCACAGCCCGACATCGGCAGCCTGCAAATCAGCTATCGTGGACCGAAAATCGACCGCGCTGCCCTGTTGCGCTACGTCGTGTCTTACCGCCAGCACAGTGATTTCCACGAGGCCTGTGTTGAACGCATGTTCATCGATCTGATGTCGCGATGCGCCCCGGAGTGCCTGAGTATTCATGCCCGCTACCAGCGACGCGGTGGCATCGACATCAACCCGTATCGCAGCAATACCGGTGGGCTGCCGCTGAACCTGCGCCTCTGGCGTCAGTAGTACGGGCCCAAATTATTCCGTGCCGATATCTTCAGGTGTCAATTCATGGCCCCAATCCTGTTTGGCGGTCAGGTAGCCCCGGTTACTGTCGCCAACGCCCGTCACGTGTTTGACGCGCGTAATTTCGCTGAGGCCCATCTGCTCGAGGTCAGTCACTTTTTTGGGGTTATTAGTGAGCAGACGAAACGGTCGGTTCTTCACGAAGAACTTCAGCAGTGATCCGGCATCGGTAAAATCCCTGGAATCGTCGGGCAGGCCAAGCGAACGATTCGCTTCGTAAGTATTCTCACCGCCATCCTGTAACAAATACGTCGCGGCTTTTGCCCACAGCCCGATGCCGCGGCCCTCATGCCCGGACATGTAGATCACCATGCCGCCCTGCTCGTCCTGTTGAATACGCTCCAGCGCTCGGTGCAGTTGCGGCCCGCATTCGCAGCGCTGAGAGCCAAAGACATCGCCCGTCATGCAGCTGGAATGCACGCGCACGAGCGGATTCGTCCAGACTGACGGATCACCGACAACCAGAACGCTGTTGACGGCCATCGACGATGCCAGTGTCGCGAACGAAGCCTGTCCCTGTTGCGCGCGCAATTCGTCCGCGATCTCCTCGATTTTGCCGAGTTCGGTGCGACGCACGCAGGCGTACCAGTCAACCGGGATTTCGTTGTCGCCGAGCTTCAATGGCAACGGGATGGGCCCGAGCACGCTGATTCCGCCGCCCGCAGCGGGCACGTGGTCCGTCTGCACGCGCCCGCCATCGCGGTCAATCTGGAACAGTTTTCCCTGCTCTTCCAGGCGCTTGCGGACCGTGGGATCGATGTAAGTAAACATAGATCTCGATTATGCGGGAATTGTGACGCCGTTCGCCATGGGCACTTGCTGACCCACTGGTCATTAACTATACTTACTGACCTGAAGGTCAGTAAGGGACCCGCATGGCCGAGCCACGTTACCAGCGGCGTAAAGAAGAGCGACCGCAGGAAATAACCGACGCCGCTTTTTCTGTGTTCGCAGAAAAAGGCTATGCGTCTGCGCGCGTCGACGAAGTCGCCAAGCGCGCCGGCGTCAGCAAAGGATTGCTGTACCTCTATTTCAAGACCAAAGAAGAACTTTTCAAAGCTGTCATAAAGAGCGTCGTTATTCGACGCCTCGATGCGTTGCTGCTAGCCGTCGAGGAAACCGAATTGTCGTCCGAAGAATTTATCCGCGGCCCGCTTCTCGATTTCATGAAACGCGTGCCGCATTCGCCAATAGCGGCCGTCATTCGTTTATTGATTTCCGAGGGCCACAAGCATCCCGACCTCGTCGACTATTACTGGGACAACGTCGTCTCCAAAGGCCTGGCAGCGATCTCGGCCTTCCTCGAGCGCGGCGTGCGTCGCGGTGAATTCAAAGACACGGCGATTACGAAACAACCGCACCTCGTCCTCGCACCGATGATGTTGTCGATGATCTGGAGAATTTTGTTCACGCGGCGAACACTGGACACCGACAAGCTCATGGAAACTCAAATTGACATGATACTCGCCTATATCAAGGCGTGAATGGAGCACCCGAATGACGCACAGAATATATCTTGCGATTGCGGCGCTGACGCTTCTGACGTCCTGCGATGCCGCGGACGACCCCTACCGTGTCGTCGGCGAGCTTGCGTCGGACCGTATCGAACTGACAGCCGAATCGAGCGAGCCTATTGTCGAGATAGCCGTAGCAGAAGGCTCGCCGGTGACCGCAGGTCAGTTACTGGTTCGCCAGGACGACGCGCGCGCCGTTCTGCGCCTTGCCGAGACGGAGGCGGCACTCGCGCAACAGCGGGCCCGACTTGACGAACTGGTCCGCGGGCCACGCAGCGAACAAATCGCGGCCGCGCGCGCCAATGTGGAAGGCGCGACACAGGAACTCACGTTTCGGAGAACTGAACTCGAGCGCGTCAGCGATATACGCGAGAAGGGTCTCGCATCGCCCGACCTGCTCGACAGAACCACGGCGGCGCTGGACGCCGCAGAGGCCAACCTCAAACTACAGCGTGCGCAACTGCAGGAGCGTCTTGCAGGCACCACCGTCGAGGAACTTGCGCAAGCGGAACAGGCCGTAAAACAAGCCGTCACACGTCGTGATAGTGCGGCAGTCGATCTCGATCGACACAGTTTGCGTGCCCCTGTCGATGGCGTCGCGGACAGTCGTCTAAATGAATTGGGCGAGCGCCCGGCTTCGGGTCAACCCGTGATGATCATTCTCGCCAGTTCGCAGCCCTATGCTCGGGTTTATGTGCCGGAGGCGCTGCGGGTCAGAATAAGCGCCGGCAGCAGGGCATTGATTTATGTCGACGGTATCGAAACGCCGATCGAAGGTCGTGTGCGCTGGGTGGCGACTGAAGCTGCCTTCACGCCGTACTTCGCCCTGACTGAACGCGATCGTGGCCGCCTTAGTTACGTCGCCAAGGTCGATATTGCCGAGGATCGCGAACGTCTTCCCGACGGAGTGCCTGTTGAGGTCGAGTTCGTTCTGGACGACGCCATCTGATGAGCACCGATTACGCTATCGACGCACGCGGCCTTAGTAAACACTTCGGGACCTTGCGCGCGGTTAGCGGGCTGGACCTGAAGGTGCCGCGCGGCCAGATCTACGGTTTTCTAGGCCCCAATGGCTCCGGCAAATCCACGACGATTCGTATGCTCTGCGGCTTGCTGACACCCACGCAAGGTTCGGCAACGGTACTCGACACCGAAGTACCGGGGGACGCCAAGTTGCTGAAACCGAAGATCGGTTACATGACACAGAAGTTCTCGCTGTTTGGCGATTTGACCGTCTTCGAAAACCTGCAATTCATCGCCGAAATTTACTCCTGCCCGGTCGCCGATCGCGGCGCTCGCATCCAGCATCTGCTCGAAAAATATAATCTCCTGCGGCAACGGGATCAGCTTGCAGGCACGATGAGTGGCGGTCAGAAACAGCGACTGGCCCTCGCCTGTGCCGTGCTACACCGCCCCGACCTGCTGCTGCTGGACGAACCGACCAGTGCCGTGGATCCACAGAGCCGCCGAGATTTCTGGGAAATTCTCTTTGGCCTGGCCGGTGACGGCACCACGATTCTGGTATCGACGCATTACATGGACGAAGCGGAGCGCTGTCATCGCCTGGCCATTCTGGATCACGGCGTAAAGGTCGCCGACGGCACACCACAGGAATTACAAGCCGCGACCGGCATGCATATCGTCGAAGTCATTGCCGACGACCCGTACGCAGCGCAGGCGGTGATCCATGACCTCGCAGACGTTGCCAGCGTCACGCAGCTCGGCACTCGCTTACGCGTACTGTTGCCGGATATCCACAATGAGCCGGTGGTAATGGTCGACCGGGCGCTCGCGGCAGCAGGTATCGCCGCGACGGCGGAACTGACGGCGCCGACGCTCGAAGATGTGTTCGTTGCTGTAACACTGAAACCGGCGGAGCGGTTGCAATGAAGTCACTGTCCCGAATTACGGCAATCATCAAAAAAGAAGTTCGACAGCTCGGCCGCGACAGGCTGACTTTCGGCATGGTCGTCGGTCTTCCGGTTATTCAAATGCTGCTATTTGGCTACGCGATCAACACGGACGTCAGAAATCTAAGGACCGCGATTGCGAACCAGGTCGATACACCCCTGTCACGACAATTCGTGGCGGAGCTCCGCCAGACCCAGGTCGTCGATATTGTGGAGTCCGTGGAAACAGCCCTCGATCTCGAAGACTTGCTGCGCCGTGGCAAAATCTCGATCGGCGCGATTATTCCGGCGGATTTCGATCGTCGCATAAGCGACCCGTCGCGTGCCGCCGTACAGCTGCTCGTGGACGGCAGCGACCCGACCATTCTCGGCGTCGCCAATCAGCTGCGCACAATGCCGTTCGGCTTCGATGCGACCGCAGTCGCGTCTGGCGGCCGATCCATTATCGAGGTGCGCCCCTACTACAATCCCGAACGACGTACGCCGGTCAACATCATCCCGGGTCTCATGGGCGTGATCCTTACGATGACGATGATCCTGTTTACGGCCGTCGCGATTGTTCGCGAACGAGAACGCGGCAACCTGGAGTTACTAATCAATACACCGCTCAGTTCCGCAGAGCTGATGATCGGCAAGGTCATTCCTTACATCATCATAGGCATGCTGCAACTCGCCTTGATTCTGGGCGTCGGGCGATTACTCTTCGACGTCCCTGTGCGCGGCAGCGTCGTTGATCTGTACCTGGCCGCATCCGCTTTTGTTGCCGCGAATCTCGCGCTCGGCCTGCTCATTTCTACGGCTGCCAAGACGCAGTTCCAGGCCATGCAGATGATGGTGTTTGTCCTGTTGCCGTCGATTCTGCTGTCGGGCTTCATGTTTCCGTTTGATGGCATGCCGAAGTTCGCTCAATATATTGGCGAGATACTGCCGAACACACACTTCATTCGCCTGACGCGCGGCATCATGCTGCGTGACGCATCCTTGAGTGAGCTGACGCCGGACCTTGCTTACTTGATCGCGTTCACGATCGTCGCAATGTCGGTGGCCGCCGCCAGATTCACGAAACGGCTCGACTAGCCACAAGTCGACAGCGAATCCCGCGAGGTAGACGTCGATTTCGGCGAAATACTCGCAAAACGTCACTCTTTCTGGTCCAATCAGCGCCAATGACGCCACAATCCGAACAAGAAGCCACGGTTTTTATTGTCGATGACGACGCGGCAATCCGTTTCGCCATGCAAGCACTCATGGACTCGGTAAACCTGAGCCACGAAATTTTCGCCTCGGGCGACGAGTTTCTGGAAAAGATGACCGACCAGCGCCCCGGTTGCCTGGTTCTCGATATTCGTATGCCCGGACTCGGCGGTTTGGAATTGCAGGAAGAACTTATCAAGCGTGGCAATACGCTGCCGATCATCTTCATTACCGGTCATGGCGATGTACCCATGGCGGTCGAAGCGATGCAAAAAGGCGCTGTTGATTTCATTCAAAAGCCGTTTCGCGACCAGGAATTGCTGGACCGGATTCGCGAAGCCCTGGCGACCGACGAAGAACGCCGGGAAGCGCAACAACATCATGCCGAGGTTGCAGGTCGACTCGAACGGCTGACCAACCGTGAGCGAGAAGTCTTTGATCTCGTTGTGACCGGCAAGCCCAACAAAGTCATCGCCTACGAACTTGGGGTCAGTCAGCGCACGGTCGAGATTCACCGCGCGCGCGTCATGGAGAAAATGCAGGCTCGATCACTCGCTGATCTTGTCAAAATGCATATGACCGCTTGATGACGCTAGGGACGCCCCCGGCGTTTCTCGTCAAATTCCGCGCACTCGATGCACTCGTCCGCATACGGGTAGGCCTCGAGCCGACCGACCTCTATTGCCATACCGCATTCGGTACAGCTTCCGTAGTCTCCTGAGTCCATGCGCTGCAGTGCGGCCGAGATTTTGGCGACTTCCATTCGTGCTTCATTGCCCAGCGCGTCAACAACCTCGCTGTCCTCGAGCTGCTTGGCGCGCTCTTTGGAATCCGCTTCGTATCCGCGACGCAGATTTGCCGATATACGATCCAGGCGCGCGCCAAGCTCCTGCTTCTTCCGCTCCAGCTCCGCTCGAAGCGCCTCCAGTGATGCGGCGGACATGCCGATCTCCATTCGATTCCCAGTGTGTTTATCTAATCCTATAGCACGATCTTGCGAAATGAGTAAATCCACTTACGACGAAGTAAGTAGTAACCGAGAGGCCCTAAGGATGTCGCCTTATGGAATGCCTAATCGCCACGCGTATGCTCTGGGGACAGGTTTTTCGACTCCTTTCCTTTTGGCGTCAGGTATGACAATGAACGAAATATCAAAAATCCTCGCGGTCGTCGACCCCACCGTCAGGGATCAGCCGGCTGTGCGCCGCGCAGCTTGGCTGGCAAAGAAAAACGCTGTGGAACTGGAACTGCTCGTCTGCTACTACAACGAGTATCTGAGCGGCGACCGGCTGTTCGACTCCCCGTCGCTCGAGAAAGCGCGCGATGAGGTGATTCAGAGTCACGAACAGTACCTTGAAAAACTCGCAGAACCCATTCGAGCCGACGGTGTCGTCGTCAAGACATCCGCCGTCTGGGATCATCCCCTGTACGAGGGCGTTGTGAGGCGTGCTGTCGAGGGCAATGTGGACCTCGTCGTGAAGGATACGCATCATCACTCGGCGGTCGCGAGAGTCTTACTGACCAACACAGACTGGAATTTAATTCGTACCTGCCCCACGCCGTTATGGCTGGTTAAGCCTCAGGACGTCGCGAAGTCACCCGTATTTGTCGCGGCAATCGATCCAATGCACCAGCACGACAAACCCGCGGCACTGGATGACGAAATCCTGCATGTCAGCAAGGCCCTGGCAGACAAAGTCGATGGCGAACTGCATGCATTCCATTCCTACGATCCACGTATCGCTGTTGCGACTGCAACCGCCAATGCCTACATCCCTGTTTCTTTGCCGTTTGATGAGATCGAGCAACAGATGCATGAAGATCACCAGAAGCGATTCAAGGAAATCACCGAATTTCACAAAGTCGAGGATGGCAAAGCACACCTGGTCGCGGGCCTTACGCATGAAGAACTGCCGCTCATCGCTGAAAAGCTCAAAGCGGACGTTGTCGTCATGGGTGCAGTCGCAAGGAATCGCTGGAAACGGCTGTTCATCGGTGCGACGGCAGAACGCACGCTAGAGCACTTGCCCTGCGATCTCCTGATCATCAAGCCAGACTGGTTCCAGACACCGGTCGATCTCGACAACCACGAAGCCGCCTGATTCCTACCAGGATCTATAGAGCCGGAGCCGAAAGGCTCCGGCGCGGCACCTTGCATGCTCCCAAACAGCAAGCCGCTTACAAAAAAACAGGGCCTCGCGTTGCGAGGCCCCGTCTGTCACCACTTTCTATTATGTTCTAGTAGTTGGCCGTGAACATGATCCAGAACTTGTTGGTATCCGAAAAGCTCGCGCTGTCGCTCGAAAAGAACGCGCCTTTGAACAAAACACCGTAGTTGTCGGCGAGCTTCGTTCCGGCAGACACGTCAAATTCATTGCCGTAGTCACCGCTACCAGATTCCGCAGAGAAGTCGTGATAAACGCCTGTCAGATTCCATCTGCCTGCCTTGTATTTTACGGTCGCAAACAGGTCCTCGATGCCGCCGGCCGGAGTCGTCAGAAATTGATCGGCCCAACCTTGGAACGCGTGCAGCGTGGCAAGCGGCGTGCGAAACATCATTCCAGACTGGCTGCTATCGCCGCCGAGCGATTCGTAACTCAATCCGAGCGAAAGACCGCCGGCAAGCGCCACCGTGCCGTCGAGGCGCGCGTACTGAGCGTCGTAGCTAACTGGATTGTTCGCGACATCTGACTGTGTCGCGAATTCCGCAATAATGGCCACTTTGCTTTCACCTGTTTTGAAACCGCCGGCAAGTCGTGCGCCAGCGGTACCCGTCGAGAACCCGGCAACGTCCTGGTTATCGATATAGTAGTAGTACGGCGTTACGGACCATTTGTCATTCAGCGCAATTTTCGCGTTGAGAAGGTGGGCATCGACATTGTTCTTGCCGGCCGGTACATCGTCACCAAAAATCCGTCGCACGTAAGCGATGTAGCTGTACTGCAGATTGGTCTTGGAGATCGCTTTACTCGAAATCGTCAAGCCATCGTATGTCTGCTCATTCTGTCGCCAGCCGACACCGCCAACGAAGCGCTGGTTATCGAGCAGGATACGCTGCCTACCAAAACGGAGGCTTGTATCATCAGTCGCCTGGTAATCGAGGTACAACTGATTCAAGTCGGAGCCTTCCGGGTCAGCAACGACCGGGAATTGGCCTCTGTTGGGACTCGTTCCCGCTCCCGAATTGAAATCGTCGAGCACATGGAAAACATGATCGTACTCGGCGAAGCCGGACCAGCCCATCCATTGGCCGGTCCGGTAGTTGAGGCGCAATCGAGCCGTTAGTGCGTCCGCTTTTTCGGCGAAGCTGTCCTGATCGACGTGCTCATAACGAGCGCGCACGTTGACACCCACTTTTCCAGAGGTGATCGCTGTACCCAGGTCATTGGCCTCGTCCGCAGATGCACTGCTTACTGATGACAACAGCAGGCCACAGGCCGCCAACAGCAGCCCGGCTCTTTTGCGTTTCATGTTCCTCGTCCTTCTTCTGATTTCCAATAGTTTGATTAGTAAATGTCATGCAACGTGTTGTAGATGTTGAACTTGCCGGTCGGCGTAACCATCTCGGGCCCTTTGATGACCGCCTTCAACTCACGCGTTTTGTCATCGACAACAACGAGTGCCGATTCCTGTTCCTTGCCGCTCCAGACCGAGAACCAGACTTCGTCGCCCGCCTTGTTGTACTCGGGTTGCACGACGCGTTTAGGCCCTTCGCCCAGGTCCGCCCATTCAGCGATCGGCAGGGTTACAAACCCTGCATCCAGGTCATCGATATCAAACACCGCAATGCTCTGGCTAAACGATTCGTCAGGATTCAACGGCGCGTCAACCCAGAGATTCCTGGAGTTCGGGTGCGATTTGACGAACAGCGAGCCGCCGCCCATGCCGTCGATAACGCGGACGTTCTTCCAGGCACTATCGGGATGTCCTTCCGGATCGGTGCCGATGAAAGATAAGTTCGCATTACCCAGAGCGCTCGTTACCCAGACCGGTCCGAATTCCGGATCATCGATGTTCGCGCCACGCCCCGGATGCGGTGTCTTGGTGACATCTACAAGTGCGACGAGTTTGCGATCCTTCGAGTCCACGACCGCGACTTTGTCGGACTGGTTAGCCGCCGTCAGGAAGTAACGTTTCGTGCGATCCCAACCACCGTCGTGCAGGAACTTGGCAGCACCGATATCGGTAACCGCGAGGTCGTCAATATTGCTGTAGTCGACCAACAGGATATGCCCGGTTTCCTTAACGTTGACGATGAAGTCCGGGTGTTCGTGCGATGCAACGATGGCTGCAACGCGCGGTTCCGGATGGTATTCCTGGGTATCCACGGTCATGCCACGAGTCGAGACGATTTTCAGCGGCTCAAGCGTGTCGCCGTCCATAATCACGTACTGTGGCGGCCAGTAAGCCCCGGCAATGGCATACTTGTCTTCGTAGCCTTTGTACTTCGACGTTTCGACAGAACGCGCCTCGAGACCGACCTTGATTTCGGCAACGATCGCCGGCGGATCCATCCACATGTCGATCATGTCGACCTTCGCATCACGACCAATCGTGAATACATAGCGGCCGGACGCCGAGGGGCGTGAAATATGCACGGCATAGCCCGTCGGCAGAATGGTTACGATTTCCTTCGTATCGCCATCGATGATTGCGACCTGACCGGCGTCACGTAGCGTCACCGCAAAGAAATTGTCGATGTTGCGGTCATGCTGCGGGCTGGTCGGGCGGTCCTTGGGGGCGACCATCACTTTCCAGCTGCTCTGCATTTCAGGCATGCCGTATTCCGGCGGTGCCGGTGGCTCCTGCTGCAGGAAGCGCGCCATGACATCGATCTGTTCCGGCGTCATGTCACCGGAGGTACCCCAGTTCGGCATGCCGGCTGGCGAGCCATACGTGATCAGTGCCTTCAGGTATTCCGTGCCTTTTTCCTTGGTGATGTCCGGCGTCAGTGGTTTGCCCGTTGCGCCCTTGCGCAGCACGCCGTGGCAACCGGCGCAGCGTTCGAAATAGAGCTTCGTGGCCGTGGCGAACTCGGCCTCGCTGAGAACCGGTCCGCCGACCGCCATGATCTGGCGAGTATCGGATCCGACAATCGCCGACGGTGCGCCCTGATAACTCAGTTCACCTTCGGTAGCGCCCTTGTGACGCTCACCCGCGGCGCGGTCCTGCTGACCGAGTTCTGCGCGCAAGGCGGCGACTTCTTCGACACTGACGGCAGCGCCATCATTGCCCCAGGAACCGAAAACGTAGGTCAGCGCCGCCGCGAGATCTTCGTCCGGAAGATGGCCGAGGCTCGGCATGACGCCGTTGTAATCGACGCCGTTGACCGTAATCGGGCCAGATAGCCCGAATAACGCCGCGCCCATGACTTTCTTACGATCGCCTTTCAGGAAATCGGATCCGGCTAACGGAGGAAACGCGCCTGCAAGACCCATGCCGGTCGGCTGATGGCAGGCGGCGCAGTTTGCATTGTAAACGCCCTCGCCTTTGGTCATCAACTCGCCAGCTGCTGCAACAGCGACCTCCGCGGTATGCACCGCAGTATCGGCGGTCGTTGCTGCGGATTCGTCTGCCGCTTTTTTGGAGCAAGCCCCAATTGACAGCCCCAACACCGGCACCATCAAAAGCAGGCTTAGTTTCTTAAGATTCATGACATGCACTCCCCAGTGTTGTCTTGACAAGCAATCACCAGACTACGTTCAAGCTGACGGACGCATTACGTCCCGCCCGCGCGAGGTATGGAAGAATAGGATCGTTCGGTGACAAACCGCGTACGTCGGACCAGTTCCAGTAGGTGCGATCAGTCAGGTTTTGCAGCCCGACTCTCACAACAGCGTTCGCGCCCAACGTCTGTGTCAGATAAAGGTCGAACACGGCATGGCCGGCCGGCTTGAAGAGCTCCCCTTTCGACTCGTCGCGGCGATCATAAGCGTCCGTAAACGTGCCTTTGAGGCGTAGCTGCCGCGTTTCATCGTCGGAAAACCAGCTGAAACCGGCCACGGCCTGCGCGGGTCCGACTGAATTGAGGGCCTCGCCGTTGTCTTCATTGTCACCGCGAGCGTAATACGCCGAGCCATCGAATCCGAACGACTCGTTTTTTCCCAAGCGACTCGTCCAACCGGCTTCGATGCCTTCAATCTCAGTCGCGGAAATATTTTGTGACTGAAATAGCGTGAAGCCACTGACGGGATCAAGGCCGAGGTTGATCTTGGACTCTATGAAATCCTCGTATTCGCTGTGGAAGACTGACAGACGCGCCGATGCACGAACGCCGTGCCAACGCATGCCGATATCGAAACCATCGGACGATTCCGACTTCAGGTCCGGGTTTGGAATCGCGCGATAACCGAAGAACGGCAACTCGAGACTGATGTTGGCATCCGAATACGGCGGCGCGCGAAAACCGTGCGAGTACTGGACGTAGGCGTCGATTCCCGGCGTTACACTATAAATGACCCCCAGCTTGGGAGACACGTCGGACTCCTCGAGGCTGACAACGTCGTAGCTCGGATAGTCCTCGAGATAAATCGCGTCCGGTTGTGGCGACAGGTCAAAACGATCGGCGCGCAACGCCGCCACGACGGTCCAGTTACCGACGCTGATCGTGTCTTCGACAAAGGCGGCCGCCTCTGTCGTATCACTGAGCGGAAAATCTCTGAGCGGGAATACCTCGCCGAGCAGCACGTTCGTTTGTGTACCGTCCTCAAGATTGGTCGACAAACCGTCGCGAAGCTCTTCGGTCTTACGATCACGATATTCGAGACCGACACCCACTCGGTGCGAAACCGTTTCACCCGAAAAGTCTTTCCACAAATTCAGTTCGATTCCCCGAATCTCCTGGTCATAGGAGAAAAAACGATCGATCGATACCGGGGTCCTGGCTGCCGCGCGTTCGTCGAGCGTTGTTTGTTCGATATCGGCAACTTCGTAAAAAGCGCGTACGACACCCGAGTTGATCCAGGAGTCAGCAGAACCGAATTCATAGGCCAGGTTGACGACGTCCATCTGGTACTGGTCATCGCCTTCGAGCGCTGTCGTTGAGCGATAGCGTCCCGCTCCGAGCATCGAGTTCAAATCCGACAAGGTGTGAGAATCCTGACGCATGATGCTGGCACGCCAGGTCCTGCCCCAGGGATCATCGGCCACAAATTTAATGAGCGCCGTCTGACGTTCATAATCCCTCGTGTCCAAGCCATCCGGGCCGGCCGCAGAATCCAGCTGCTCGCCATCGCGCCAGCTATAACCGACCATGACGCCCAGCGACCTGTCTCCCACCGCGAACATCGTCTGTCCGTGCCCACTTTGATCGGCTTCGCGCCAGGTGCCCAGAAAATCACCGCCGATGCCGTCGCCGGTCACGAGATCACCCGGATCGGGTGTACGCACCGATACCACCCCACCGATCGCGGAGCTGCCGTACAGGGCAGATGCCGGACCATGCAGGACTTCGATGTTCTGTATCAGGCCGGCATCGATAAAGTCGCGCGTTGCATTGGAGAAACTACCCGTGTCGAACTGGTCGGACAGAGGTACGCCGTCAACGAGAATGGCGACACGGTTGCCGCCGATGCCCCGGATATTGATGCCCTCGGTCCCGAAACGAGTCCCTGCCGCCTCATAATCGACACCCGGCACGTAACGGAACACGTCGGCAATCGACGTCGCCAGTTCATTGTTCAAATCTGACCGGGACAGAACCGTAACGTTTGCAGCGATTTCCCGAATCGAGCGCTCGTCTTTATGGGCAACGACGACGATCTGGTCCAGTAGCTCGTCGCCTGTCAGCGGCTGATCGACATCGTCCCGGGCCTGCACAGCAGACCCCATGCACAAGAATCCGCCCGCGGTAATAACCACGGCGGACGTTTTGAAAAAACGTGACCACAAGTGCATTGATTGGTGACCGATTTGTTGTGAATTACGTATCCGCACTCTGACAGAGCCACGGGCCATGGCCATAAGTAGGTACACCTATTGTTGTCCCGGTTTACGCATGGCGAATCTATGACATCATTAGCAACGCAATGAGCTATTGGCTAATCAAGAACCTGCACACGCTGGCCGCGCTGCTGACGATCAGCGGTTTCATGCTGCGCGGCTACTGGATGGTCACAGGCTCCGACAGGCTGCAGCATCGCGTGACGCGCACCGTGCCACACATCGTGGACACGATTTTCCTGCTCTCCGGGATCGCGATGCTTGCGATGCTGTCTCTGAATCCACTGTCGCAGGCCTGGCTGCTGGCGAAATTCGCCGGACTGATCGCTTATATCCTGCTCGGCACGATCGCTATTCGTCGCGGCTCAACGCCGCAAGTAAGAAAAGTCGCGTTTGTCGCTGCGTTAGCGGTGTTCGCGTATATCGTTGGCGTCGCGTTGTCGAAATCGGCGACAAGCTGGTTAGCATACTTAACCTAGTCTTCAGGAACGTCGCCTGTGCGGACCGCCTCTCGTGCTGCTGAGAGGAGCCTATTCGTATCGACAGGTTTGCTCATTAACGTGCAATTGTCGAGCATGCGTGCCTCTTTCACGACTTTCGAGGTGTCACCGCTAACGATGAACGCGGGGATTTGCGTGTCGTAGTAATCACGAATTTCGCTGACGGCCTCGACGCCAGTCGAGCCATCAAGCAGATGAAAATCGGAGACTAACAGCAACGGCACTTCGTCCAGGTGATTGATCAGGACGCTGGCCTCGGTCGCGGATGCCGCCGTCGCGACACGAAAGCCCTCGGCTTCGAGCAACAGGCCCCAGGCGTTGGCCACGTTAACATCGTCTTCAATCAGAATTATCAGACCGCCGGACAAGGACGTGTCATGCACAGTGTCGACAACGGCCTCATCTTTCGCAATTACCGAAGCGCTTACCGTAGGGATCGTCACACTAAAGCACGACCCATTGCCCAGTTCGGAATCGACGTCAATCCCCAGGCGCAGCAGATCGCCGAGCCGCTTGACGATTGCGAGTCCCAGGCCGAATCCTTCCTTGCTCGCACCCGGCGCCTTGCACTGGTGAAACTCGCCGAATATCGCCTCGAGCTGATCCTCGTCAATACCGATGCCTGTATCGGAGACCTCGATACGACATACACCACCGGACTCGACGCATTCGAGCTTCACTTTGCCTTTGTCCGTGTAACGAATCGCGTTCGACACAAGGTTCTGAATAATCTCGTCGAGCAAATTAGGGTCGCTGCTGACGACGCTGTCGCAGGACGAAGAAGAAAACTGGAGACCCTTGTGTTGCGCCTGGCGCGCGAACTCATCCGATAGCCGATCGATGAGGCGGCGCATCGGAAATTCCTCGACGTCGGGCGATACGGCCCCGGCGTCGAGCCGGCTGATGTCAAGCAAGGAGTTGAGCAGGTTGGTCATTGCCGTCAACGAGTGCTGCTGACTGTCGATCATCTCGAGTGCCCGCTCATCTTTGACCGTTCGCCGCAGCGCACCGTTCAGCAGGCTAAGCGCTTGCACTGGCTGGCGAAGATCGTGGCTCGCCGCAGCGAGAAACGCGCTATTTGCCTTGTTCGCGCGTTCCGCCTCACGGCGGGCTGCGATAATTTCGTCCTGCATGCGCTTACGCTCAGTAATGTCGCGAATGACGCTGGAAACGAATCCGCGGCCACCTGTGCGCACAGGACTCAGGCTGATTTCAACGGGAAACTCGCTACCATCACGGCGTTTCGCGATCAAATCCAGCCCCTTGCCCATGGGCCGCAATTTCGGCTCCTTAATAAACTCCTGCCGGTGCGAAACATGTCGTTTGCGAATGCGTTCCGGCAACAACGTCTCTATCCTCTGGCCCAGCAATGCCTCGCGTTCGTAGCCAAACATCTGCTCCGCCTGCGCGTTTACAATTGCGATTTTGCCTCGCTCATCAATGATAATCATCGCGTCGGGCGCAGAATCCAACAGATGACGGAAGTACGCCTCCGAATCGTCGGCAATAGTCACTGGCCGAATCGTGCTTGTGACGATGAGGCCATCTTCTGTTTCGATGGGGTTCAGGCCAACCTCGGCGCGGAATGAACTGCCATCCTTGCGTCGGCCGAAAATCTCGAGCCCCGAGACCATGGGTCGTGCCCTGGGGGCTCTATGATAGGCGTCACGCAGATCACGATGTTTGTCACGCTGCTGCGGCGCGATCAGGATTTCAAGTAGCTCGCCAACCAGTTCGCCCGCCTTATAGCCGAACAAGTCTTCCGCGACGTGATTCGCGACACTAATATTTCCGTGCTGGTCCGAAACGATCGTCGCATCCAGGGATGCGTTCAGTATTTCACCGACGATATTGGCAGGCAGCGAGACTTTCTTCATTCGATTCTTTGGCAATGGCTTAGAGTCCGATTATAGGTGTTTGACACCGCCAATCAGGACATTTGTTGACTCTTCCTTGCCATACGTATCGTCCCCTATTCGAACGATTTAGAGCTGCTGATAGTCTGCCGTACTGATTCGAGGCTATACTGCGGCACAAATAAAAAAGAGCCGCGTCGGTGCAACAACCAGGCTGGCCGCTTCGGAGCCTCGCCGCCACACCAAACCAACAGCACACAGGGGTCCTGCCATTGGACACAGCAGCTTCATATAACGACAAGGTAGTGCGCCAATTCTCAATCATGGTCGTGGTCTGGGGCATTGTCGGCATGCTCGTCGGCGTTCTGATCGCCGCGCAACTCATCTGGCCACAACTGAATTTTGATCTGCCAGTCCTGTCGTACGGCCGCCTGCGGCCGCTGCACACCAATGCGGTGATATTCGCGTTCGGGGGATCCGCGTTGTTTGCAACGGCGTACTACGTGGTGCAGCGCACCTGTCACGTACGACTGGCCTTCGACAAGCTCGCGGCATTTACGTTTTGGGGCTGGCAGCTCGTCATCGTGCTCGCGGCAATCACGCTGCCGCTCGGCATTACGCAATCGAAGGAATATGCCGAACTCGAATGGCCGATTGACCTGCTCATTGCCGTAGTCTGGGTGGCTTTCGCGGTGGTTTTCTTCGCCACGATCGTCAGGCGACGCATCAAGCACATCTACGTGGCTAACTGGTTCTACGGCGCGTTTATCATCACGATCGCCGTACTGCACATTTTCAACAACCTGGCCATCCCGGTCTCGCTGACAAAATCCTACAGCCTCTACACCGGCGTGGTAGATGGCATGATGCAATGGTGGTACGGGCACAACGCCGTTGGCTTTTTCCTGACAGCCGGTTTCCTCGGCATGATGTACTACTTCGTACCCAAGCAGGCCGGACGCCCGGTATATTCCTACCGCTTGTCGGTTGTGCATTTCTGGTCACTGATCGCCATCTACATGTGGGCCGGTCCTCACCACCTGCATTACACGTCGCTGCCCGACTGGGCGCAGACACTTGGCATGGTGTTCTCGATCATTCTGCTGGCACCGTCCTGGGGCGGCATGATCAACGGCATGATGACGCTGTCAGGCGCCTGGCATAAGTTGCGCTCCGACCCGATCCTGAAATTCATGATCGTCGCGCTATCTTTCTACGGGATGTCGACCTTCGAAGGCCCGATGATGTCAATCAAGACGGTCAACGCACTATCACACTACACCAACTGGACCATCGGCCACGTGCACGCGGGCGCGCTGGGTTGGGTCGCGATGATGACCATCGGGTCGATGTACTCCCTGCTGCCGCGACTTTACAACCGCGACAGTATGTACAGCACCAAACTCATTGACGTGCACTTCTGGACATCGACGATTGGCGTTGTCCTGTACGCCGTCCCCATGTGGATCGCGGGCGTCACCGAAGGTCTCATGTGGCGGGCGGTCAATGACGACGGCACGCTGACCTATTCGTTCGTCGAGTCGCTTAAAGCCGTGGAGCCTTACCACGTCATCCGACTTCTCGGTGGCCTGTTATTTTTCGGAGGAATGATCATCATGGCTTACAACGTCTGGAAGACCGTAAGCAACAAAAAACCGGTGCCTGTGGCGGTACTGGAACCGGCGTAACGGGAGAACTGAACAATGCGCCATGAGACGATTGAAAAAAGCCTTAACCTGATGATGGTGCTGATCGTCGTTGCGATCAGCATCGGTGGCCTGGTCGAGATCGTTCCGCTGATGTTCAGCGCGGATGCAACCGAGCCCGCCGAGGGCATCGAGCCGTACAGCCCGCTCAGGCTTGCCGGCCGCGACGTCTACGTCCGTGAAGGCTGCTACAACTGTCACTCGCAGATGATTCGGCCGTTCCGCAGTGAGACCGAACGTTATGGCCCGTTTACGACCGCCGGCGAAACCGTCTACGATCGACCGTTTCAGTTTGGCTCGAAACGTACGGGGCCCGACCTCGCCCGCGTCGGCGGACGCTACAGCGACGATTGGCATCGTCTGCACCTGACCGATCCTCGTGCGCTGGTTCCGGAGTCCAACATGCCCGGCTACCCGTGGCTCACCGAGACCGTGGTCGACCCGCAGCTAATCACGGCCAAGCTGAGAGCGCTGCAACTACTCGGCGATCCCTACACCGACGAGCAGCTGGCGGGGGCTGCGGCCGCGGTTGAGGGGCGCTCGGAGATGGACGCCATCATTGCCTACTTGCAAGAACTCGGCATCAACCGTCGCGATCGTCGGTAAAACTATGGATATCAACGACTTACGCGCGATTCTAACGGCTGTCATTTTTTTCGCCTTCATCGGCATATGGGTATGGGCCTGGAGCAAACGACGTAAAGCCGATTTTGAGGCGTCGGCGGCCCTGCCGTTGGAAGAGGACAACTACCAATTGGATAACGAGCGGGAGAACATCTGATGCCTGCATTCTGGCACTGGTTCGTTGCGGTCGGCACGGTACTTTTCGTCATTTGGTGCACCTGGCTGATTAGCTGGTCAGCCAAACAAGGGCCGCAGAATGTTGCGGACGAGGAGGTCGTTGGCCATACCTGGGATGGCGACATTGAGGAATGGAACCATCCTGCGCCTAAATGGTGGCTGTACCTGTATTTCATCACCATCGCGTGGGCCGTTGCTTACATGATCGCCTATCCGGGTCTTGGTAGCTGGGATGGCACCTTGGGATGGTCGCAACAAGGGCAATACGAAGAGGAAATGCAGGCGGCCGCTGAACGCTACAAGCCGATTTACGAGAAATTCGCCGCTATGGAATTCGCGGCGCTGGCACAGAATGCCGACGCCAACCAGCTGGGTAAAAGCCTGTACGCCAGCTACTGCACAACCTGCCATGGCTCCGACGCGCGTGGCGCAACCGGGTACCCGAATCTCACTGACGATGACTGGCTATGGGGCAGCAGCGAAGCTGCACTCACGGCCACGCTGAAAAACGGGCGCAGTGGCGTCATGCCCGCGCTCGCGCCAGCACTGGGCGGCGATCAGGGCATCGACAACATGGTTCGCTATGTGCAGAGTCTGAGCGGCGCGGTAGCGGCAGACGCGAATGCTATGAGCGCAAAACCGATGTTCGTTGCACTCTGTAGTGCGTGCCATAATGCAGAAGGCACAGGCAATCCGATATTCGGTGCGCCTAACCTGACCGACGACATCTGGCTATACGGCTCGTCGGACAACGCCGTTCGTACAACGATCGTTCAGGGTCGCAATGGCCTGATGCCCGCGCACGGACAATTGCTCGGCGCTGACCGAACCAGGATTTTGGCGGCGTATATCTATAGTTTGTCGAACTAGGCCTTTTAGATTAATGATCAGCGAAGAATACCGTGGCGCAAAGCAATGGAGCCGTGACAAACAAGCGGTCTTCACGGTCGTCTGGATTTCATTTCTCAGTGCCGCCATCGGCTCCATGGTGTTTTTCGCCCTGTTCGACCCTGTCGACCTTAGCGTTCTCTTCGACCAAGACCTGGAAATAGGCCGCGATGCAGGTTACGCGGCCGGATTTTTCTTCTTTTGGGTTTTGTGCGCTCTTTGCTCCGCGGTGACCGCATTTCTGGTTCGCACTGCGCCCAAGCGTGACGCCAAGCACCGACAGCAATGAGCACTCCACAAAGCGCTTCGATGTATGAGAGCGCAAAAAAAATCTACCCGCGGGAAATTGGCGGCCGCTTTGCCAATCTGAGCAAGATTGCGACGACCATGCTGCTTGGCTTGTTCTACGCGGTTCCCTGGCTGATGTGGGATGGGCGCCAGGCATTCCTGTTTGACCTGCCGGCCCGCAAGTTTTACCTGTTGGGGCTCACACTGTGGCCGCAAGACTTCCCTTATCTCGCTTTGCTGCTGATCATCGCCGCCCTGTCACTGTTTTTCTTCACAGCATTGGCCGGTCGTCTGTGGTGTGGATTCGCTTGCCCACAGACCGTCTGGACCGAGGCGTTTATCTGGATTGAGCACTTCACCGAGGGCACGCGATCGCAACGCATGAAACTCGACAAGGCCCCCTGGTCACTAAGCAAGTTTCGCAAGAAAGCGTCGAAGCAGTTCCTCTGGATTACGTTCTCGATGTGGACCGGATTCACGTTTGTCGGCTATTTCGCACCGATCCGGGAACTCGGCCTCGATATTCTCGGGTTCAGCGTTGGTGGCTCGACGCTGTTCTGGGGCTCGTTTTACGGCTTTGCGACCTACGGCAATGCCGGTTACATGCGGGAGCAAGTCTGTAAGTACATGTGCCCTTATGCTCGTTTTCAAAGCGCGATGTTCGACAAGGACACGCTCATCATTTCCTACGATGAGAACCGGGGCGAACCGCGCGGTGGTCGCAAGCGTTCTGTCGACCGCAAGGCGGCAGGCCTCGGCGATTGCATCGACTGTGAACTTTGCGTGCAGGTTTGCCCAACCGGTATCGACATTCGCGAGGGACTGCAAAACGAATGCATTGCCTGTGCTGCCTGCATCGACGCTTGCGATTCCATCATGGACAAGATGAATTATCCGCGCGGCCTGGTGCGCTACACGACCGAGCACAGCCTGCACAATGAAACGACGCGAGTTCTGCGCCCGCGAATGTTCATTTACGCGGCACTACTGGTGATCCTGTGTACTACGCTGATCACCTCCATGGCGATGCGCACACCGATCATTCTTGACGTCATCAGAGACAGAAACACGCTGTACCGCGAATTACCGAACAACATGATCGAGAACATCTACACGATCAAGATCATCAATCAGAGTAACGACGCGCGCGCATTCATCTTGAGTGTCAGCGGCGTCGCGGGCATCACGCTTGACGGTATTGACGATGCGGTGCGCGTCGATGGTGGTGGCGTAATGTCGCTGCCCATTCGTGCCCGGGCGCATCGCGACAGCGCTTACGGCGTTAATGAAATTGAGTTCGGGCTGGCCGCCCTTGATGACGAGTCGGTAAAGATCAGCGAAGATAGTCGCTTCCTTGGCCCAACCCCCTGATCGGAACGATGGATCGCGAAGACACTCAACCCTGGTATCGGCAGTTTTGGCCGTGGTTTATTATTGCGCTTCCGGCATCGTCGGTGGTTGCAGGGCTGACGACCCTATGGATCTCCATGCAGACCAGCGATTCGCTGGTCGTTGAATCGCTTGACGGCATGCAAATCGTTGCCGAGCGTCGCCTCAACGCGGAGCAACTGGCGGCCGAACTCGATCTCGCCGCCCTGCTCGAGATCGATCTCGACACGGGCGCCGTAGAAGTCGCAATGCAAGCGGGTCGCCTCGAGTCCGCGCCTGCCACCATTGAGCTCGAATTGTCCCACCCAACGCTCGCTAAACGGGACCGGCTAATCACACTCCATCGCGCGCCGCCTGACGACGCCGGCAACACGTTGTGGTCGGGACACTTCGTTACGGTCCCCGACGGACGGTGGTACGTGACCTTGAAATCCAGCGACCAAACGCGCCGCTGGCGCTTGTCGGGGGAATGGCAGGGTGAATCCCGCCTGACCTTGCGCCCCGCTGAAAGCCGCAATGCCGACGGTTACTGACTCTTGCTTTCACTGCGCGCTGCCCGTTCCCGCTGACTGTAACCTCATAGTCGATATCGAGGGCGACCGGCGTCCGGTCTGTTGCCATGGCTGCAAGGCCGTCGCAGAACTTATTCGTGACACCGGAATGAGTCGCTACTACACGCTGCGCGACGCCCCGGACCCGGGTGTCGGCCGCCCATCGGCGGAGTCGGCCGAGTGGCAGGTTTTCGATCGTGACGAAATGCTGGCTTCGTTTGCGGAACTGAGCGCCGATCATGCCGAAGCAACGATATTCGTCGGCGGAATGTACTGTGCAGCTTGCAGTTGGCTCATCGAGACATCGTTAACGAAGTTGCCAGGCGTTGCATCGGCCGAGGTTAGCCCCGTCACACATCGTTTACGCGTGCGCTGGCGTCAGAGCGACGCGACCTTCTCGGCCATTCTTGCGTCCCTCGCAAGCCTGGGATATCAGCCGCAGCCGTTGGCGCCGGAGAATACGACGCGTCCCGAACTCGCCGAGCAACGCATCGCACTCAAGCGCCTGCTGGTGGCGTCGCTTGGCATGACGCAGGTCATGATGTTCGCCGTGGGATTGTATGCCGGTGACTTCCAGGGCATCGACCAGGAGATGCGGCGCTTCCTGCGCCTGGTGAGCTTTGTGGTTACGACGCCCGTCGTTTTCTATGCTGCGCGGCCGTTCTTCGCGGCCGCATGGCGCGGCATTATCACAAGTAAGCCCGGCATGGACTTGCCCGTATCGATCGCGGTTGGATCGGCTTATGCGGCGTCGGTTTACGCAACCTTCACGAACGGTCCGGCGGTTTGGTTCGATTCCGTCACGATGTTTGTCTTCTTTCTTACGCTCGGACGCTTCCTTGAAATGCGGGCGCGCCATCGTTCCATTGACCGCACCGCAGCGCTGTCGTCGTTGCTGCCAAATACGGCTACGCGTATCGTTGGCAAAGACGCGTCTATCGTCCCAGTCAGCCGGCTGCTTGTCGGTGATAGGGTGCGGGTACGCGCCGGTGATGCCATTCCTGCAGACGGCGTCATCGAAAGCGGCGACACTTGCACGGACGAGGCCTTGCTGACAGGCGAGGCCACGCCGCTGGCTAAGTCGCGGGGCGACAGTGTCGCCGCGGGCAGCGTCAATCTTGACAGCCTGATCGTGATGCAGGTTACCCGAACCGGCAGCGACACGACATTAGGAACGATCAGCCGCCTGAGTGAAAGAGCACGTTACACGCGGCCCGCTTTCGTCACCCTCGCCGATCATATCGCGAGCTACATCGTGGTTGCGTTGCTCGTCATCGCCGCACTGGTTGCCATTTCCTGGTATTTCATCGCGCCAGAGCGTGCTTTCGTGATTACCTTATCGGTACTTGTGGTGACCTGCCCCTGCGCCCTCGCGCTGGCGACGCCGGCCGCGTTTGCCGCTGCTGGCAGTCGTCTCTCGCAATTGCGCTTGTTGGTGACCAACGGCAACGCCATTGAAGTGCTGTCCCGCGCAACAACCGTCATGTTCGACAAGACCGGTACGCTAACGCTGGGCGCACCGAGAATCGCGTCGACCTTTGTCCTCGACGACACTAGAACCGAATACGACTGCCGGCGCATCGCGGCGGCGCTGGAGACAGCTTCGGCGCATCCGCTGGCACGCGCATTTGCGATCGATGGTCCGCTGCCCGACGTAACTGAGCAACAGGTCGAGGTCGGCCAGGGCGCTAGCGGCTTGATCGATGGCCGACTCTGGCGCATTGGCAGTGCCCAATTTGTCGGCGGCGGCGTTGCCGCTACGCCGGTCAGCAATGCTGCGGCAAGCAACGTGTTTCTCGGTGTCGATGGCAATGTCGTCGCCTGGTTCGACGTGGAAGACGAACTCAGGCCCGACGTCGCCAAAACGATCGAATCATTACGAAGCGACGGCCTGCGGACCACGCTTGTCAGCGGCGACAACGAACAGGCTGTCGCAGAGCTGGCGAGTGCATTGGGTTTCAGTGAATTCCATTTTGAATGCAGCCCTGAAAGAAAACTTGAAATCATCAGGGCGGCACAACGCGTTGGTGAACGTGTTGTGATGGTTGGTGATGGCATCAACGATGCACCGGTCCTCGCCGGCGCCGACGCTTCTGTCGCTCCCGCGAAAGGCGCTCTGCTCGCGCAAATCAGTGCCGACGTTATCATGCTCGGCGATTCTCTCAGACCACTAACGACCGCGATCTTGATGTCGCAGAGAACAATGCGCATCGTGCGGCAAAACCTCGCCTGGGCAATCGTATACAATGCGTTGGCACTACCGCTCGCCGCCGCTGGACTCGTGCCTCCCTGGCTGGCTGCAATTGGTATGAGTGCGAGCTCACTCATTGTCGTGCTCAATGCGCTACGTCTCAGTCGATTCGAATAGGGACGCTCCGATGTCTATTCTCTATGTCCTGATTCCCCTCGCGCTACTGTTACTCGGCGGCGCCGTCTGGGCATTCTTCTGGGCGGTGAGCAGCGGGCAGTTCGATGACCTGGACACGCCAGCCGTGCGCATCATCATGGACGACGACGAGAAACCCGAGGCCGGCGACTCCTAATGGCCCAATCCGTGCCCCTGCTCGTGGCGGCGTTTGTCACCGGGCTGCTCGGTAGCGCACATTGCTTCGGCATGTGTGCCGGCATGTCGGGCCTGTTTGCCGTCAATGCAAGCGTTGCATCATTGCGATCACAGATTCCGTTGGCAATTGCCTACAACGTCGGGCGCGTGCTGAGCTACGCGCTGCTCGGCGTAGTCGTTGCGGTACTTGGCCGAACCGTCGTCAGCGCGATTCCGACGATTGCCGCACCTGTGCGTCTGGCCAGTGGATTACTTATCGTTATTGTCGGGCTACAGGTCGCGTTTGGCTGGCGGTTTCTTGCACCGCTCGAAAAAGCCGGCGCGCGCATCTGGGATCGCATTGCGCCCGCAGCAAAAAACCTTTTGCCTGTGACGAGCATTCCAAAGTCGTTAGGACTTGGGTTGTTGTGGGGTTGGCTACCTTGCGGACTCGTTTACAGCGTCTTGCTGCTGGCGGCAACGACCGCGAGCTCGGTGCAAGGCGGACTCGTGATGCTCGCGTTCGGCCTGGGCACTATGCCGGCGATGATCGCCACGGGCATCAGCGCATCGCGACTCTCACAGTTCATGAGTCGCAAACGGCTGGGTGCCGGCCTCTTGATCGTGCTACTCGGCGCATTGACGCTGGCGATACCTGTCATGAAGCTGTCCGGAAGTGATCCGGACGGCAGCGCAACACACAGCCACCATTCACCGTGAACGCTCGGCCGCCAGGCGTTCCTCCAGCCGGCCGAGCGCCGAATCCGCATAGATCAAACAGCCCACGTTGTTGACGAACGGGTTACCCTCGTCACGTTTCTCCAGCTTGTCGTACATGCCGAAGAAGAACGGATGCGGCGACAGGAAAATATCGCAGTCAAGGTCGCCAATAACGCCCGCGCTGGCAATGATGTCCTCGGCCGCACCGCTAACACCGTACTCGAACCCGTCGGCTGACACGGCACTCATGCTGTCGGCGTAGACGACGTCATAGCAGTTGTTCATCGCGCACGATTGCCACGTCCACGTCATTCCACCGCGCGTATGTCCGGGTGTGTAAACTGCTTTCACATCGACCGAACCGACGGACACCAGTTCACCGTCCCCGATGGCCACAACGCCGCGCGAGGCAGGGAAACTTTTCTCGCCGGAGCCTGCGACATACTGCGGGTCATCTTCGGCAAGCGCGCCAGTCGACAGCGCTGCCTTGCCCGACTCGCTCGTGAACACGCTGGCGCGACTCAGGCGCTGCAACGCGGCGACGCCGCCGACGTGGTCGTAATGCACGTGTGAGACAAGGATCGCCTTGATGTCAGCGGTATTGAATCGCAGGGCACGAATGTTGGCGTCAATCAGTGCCGCCGATTGCGGCAGGCCGCCGTCAATCAGAATCAGGCCGTCGTCCGTTTCAATGAGTATCGATGACAATCCGTCTGTGCCGACATACCAGGTATTGCCGTGCACTCGAAACGGATCGATCGGTTCGTTCCAGCTGTCGCAGTTGTCACATGCAATGGGCTCGTCGGGTTCGAGCACCCGCGGGCCGCAGCCTGTCAGCAGCAACGCTATAAATCCGACAATAATTCTTATCATTAGAATGCCCGGTAAAACAACCGAATGGACGCGATGACGAGGAATGCCCCGAACAGCATGCTCAGTCGTTTTTGCGACATGCCGTGGGCGATTTTCGCTCCCAGCGGCGCCGCGAGCACGGTTGCCGGGGCGATCAGCGCGAACCCGACCAGACTTACATAGCCGAGACTGCCGGGCGGCAGCCGAACATCGTTCCAGCCCGTCACCACAAAACCCACAGTCGCGGGCAAACTGATCACCAGCCCGAACAGCGCGGCGGTGCCCACTGCGCGATGAATTGGTTCATTGAACAGCGTCAGCGTCATAACGGAGAACGTGCCACCGCCGATGCCCATCATGCTCGAAAACAGCCCGATCGCCGTGGGG